>Ga0272441_10016656_pt1 | contig 10137 bp, 10 predicted proteins | sample SSMProp6N_FD_193582 | JGI IMG/M metagenome (GOLD analysis project Ga0272441, IMG submission 193582) | Marine sediment archaeal communities from Little Sippewissett salt marsh, Falmouth, MA, United States - SSM-Prop-6N | ecosystem: Environmental > Aquatic > Marine > Wetlands > Sediment ... | reverse complement strand
ATTCAAGCATTGCATTTCCTAGACCCCTTGTTTTTTAAGAAAACTTAATATTTGTTCTTTTATCTTTAAAAATCCCTGGACCCATTTATCATCTTTAGGAGCATTTTTTTCAGCAATATATATATTATCAAGAATTAACAATATTTCCAACATTAACTCTTCGTTATTATATTCTACTGCTTTTCTTATTCTTTCCATTTCTGCTTTTTTGTAATTAATGAAATCAGCTCTTTCTCTTTTCCAAGAATTAAGATATTTTTCAGTTAGATTTTCTTTTTTCATATATACATTATATTAAAATTCTAACCCAAAGTCAATATTTGATTAATATCTTTTGATATGCTATTATATTATATATTGTTCTTTTAAAGAAAGGAGATAGAAATGAAGATTATTATTGTTTCAGTTGTCTTAATATTTATTGCTGTTGGGATTTTAATCTATTTATTAACCTCTATACTTATCGATACTCTTTTTCCCAGCATAAGCGATTTTGAAGGGATCAAAAAAACCTCTTTAATAACATATGGCCGTTATGGTTACTATGTAATAATATTTGAGGGCGACCCTAATAATCAAGTCAAAAAGATTATCTGTTACAAAGAAAAAGAAGTAGGAGAAGAAATTAAAAAGCGCTAAATAGACCTTAGCGTTTTTTTATTTCTTATGCTACAATTAATTTATGAATAAGAATCTGAAAATACTTTTACTAGTAGTAGCTGGGGCATTGCTGATTATGATTTTCTCTAAATTCTTTGAATTAATCTACTCTCTTTTTTTTGCCTTAATCTTCTAAATAATTATCAGGATAAATATATGCTTTCTCAAATCTTAAATCAATATATTCTAAATTCCTTGTCTTGTCAGAAGGAATCTTTTTTTCCAAAAGAATATTCAATCTTTCTAATTGCCAGTCTAAATCATCTTCTAAATTAAAATATATTTCCCAGCCTTCTTTGCTTTGCGCATTTAGTCTTTTTTCAGAAATTAATATTAGCTTTGAAACATCTACATTATTATCAACTTTTAGAATTTTATCCAAAAGATCTTTCTTAATAGCTTTCTGACCTAAATTGAATCTGGTAATAATTGTATTTAATTCTATAACTGGAAAATCTAAGGTTTCTGAAACTTTTTCATAAACAATGCCCTGATCATCAATAAGGAAATATTCCTTAATATCTTCCTTTGCAGGAAACATAAGAGCAACCGGCTTATAATAGAAAACAGCTACTGGTTTTCTTTCTTCTACCTCAGCTGTTATTCTATCAGGAAATTTTCTCTTTAGATTTACTTGCTTAATTTTAGGATGCTGAAGCACAGCCTGTTCTCTAATATCATTAAAGTGAGTAAAAAATATATTTTTAGCGCTTCTGGAGATAATCTCTTTTACCGAAGCTGATTCATAGCCTGATACCTGAATATCCTTTATTTTAAAAACAGAAGAAAAAACAAAAAGATAAACCAAACCAGAAAAAAGAAAAACAATCAAAAAACTGAACCAAAAAAATCTTTTTTTAAAAAAATTAAAATGTCTTTTCTTTTTAGTCCTGTATGATTTCTTATATTTTCTCATAAATGTCTTTTCATTTTTCTTAATCTCTCAAAAATACAAGTAAACCAATATTTGAAGGAAAGCGGTAAATCCTGGGTTTTAACATATTGCTTGGGATAACCTCCAAAACCCTTCTTAAATAGGCTTAAACCGGCCCAGGGATGGTTTTTTACGCCTTCTGGAGCAATACCCCAGAAATTGTATTTTCTACAGCCCTTTTCTTTAGCTTGTTTTATAGCTTCCCATTGCATAAGATAAGAAACTGGGGCCTTGCTGGCCAACGAAGCTCCGTGATGATAAAAACCTGTGCCTTGCCAACAAATAGTAATTGCTGAAGAAACTATTTTCCCTTTGTATTTTCCTAAAAATATTGTTATTTGATTATCTGGATTAAAACAAGAAAACTGTTTTCTGAGATAATCTAGGGAAAAAGGAACAAAATGATGACGAGAAGCTGTTTTTCTATAGATCTGATTAAACTTTTCTAAATCATTAATATCAGTGCTTTTAATAATTTCAATATCTTTATTTTTATAGCCCTGCTTTATTAAATATCTGGTTGTTTTTCTCATTCCCATTAAAAGCTCTTCTTCTTCAGGAGTAATATCTAACTCCCAGGTTAATTCTGGGTGCATATGAATAGGCGCATTCCTAAATCCTAAATCCTTAAATAACTTCGTATTTTCTTTAGGCCAAACAGGAGCTACTCTGATAAAACAAGCGTCCATTTTCTTCAAATAATCAATCAGATAAGGCAGAGCATCCTTTTCTCCAACTGGACCGTGAGGAAGAAATAAAAAGGTTCCTCTTTTGGCTTTTATCCTTACAACTAGAGCTACTGCTTTTAGTTCTTTATCATAAACGCCTAATCTCCAGATCTTGTCTTCCACCTGTTTTTGGAACTCTCCCCAATTCCAAGAATCAAGAAAAGTTTTTTCCTGATACTTTAAGAGAAAATTTTCCCAGGTTTCTTTGCTATTTATTTCTCTAACTTCCATGTTTGTATAATAACAGAAAATCTCTTAAATAAAAAGAATGTAGCTCTTTTTATTTAAAAATTACCTTATCCCCTATCTCAAAATCAGCTTCACCAGCATTAATCTCTAAAACATACAAAGAATCTTTCCCTGGATTAATACTTTCTTCGCTATTGGGCTGAGCATCCTTATAAATATGAACAATTTCCTTATTTTTATTTATCCAAATGATATCTAGGGGAATTAAAGTGTTTTTCATCCAAAAAGAATGGTTTTCTTCTTTATCAAAAATAAACAACATTCCAGAATTAAGAGGCAACTCTTTTCTATACATCAATCCTTTGCTTCTTTCTTTTTGAGATCTAACCACTTCTACTTCAAAACATTTATTATTTATACAAACTTGTTTGTAATTTAACATAACTGATATTATGAATAAGCTAAAAAATACAATTATTATTAAAATAAAAAGATATTTATTCATTTTAAAAACTTAATTATTTTCTTGGCATCTTTCAAAGATATATTTGTAGGCAGATTAAAAGTAGTTTTAGCTAGTTTTTCTGCCTTAGGACAACTTCCTATAACATACTGCACTTTCTCTAGATCAGTATCATTAGGAGCAACTGGGCTAGTATACCAATCCCCTATTAAAAGATTTTTCTTCCAAGCTTTTTTAATTATCTGATGAGCCTGTTCATGCTTAATAGGAACTCTTAAAAAAACCGGCTTACCATTAATCTTGGGAAATTCTAAAGCCAAATTATTATAGTAAAATCTGGCCAAATCTCTTCTGTGATTATTTAATCTTTCTAATTTCTTGAATTGATTAAGAGCTAAAATAGCCAAAGCATTAGGCATTTTTCTAGGAAAATAATTAGGTCTTAAACCTTGTTTTTCTTTCCAATGAACTGCTTTAGACAATATTCTTAACCATTGAAACAATATTAATAAATATTTCCCCAGTATTCTATAAGTAGGAAGAATTAGAAGATTCATTAAAATAGGATGAAATAGTTGCTGAAAGATCCAAAAATAAGAAGGGTATTTTAAATTATCTTGGTATTTTTTTATTTTTTCAGCTAAGTCATCATCATTGGTTACTGCCATTCCTCCATAAACAGAGGAAATTATTTTATCTCTGGAAAAAGAAAAAAATGCAGCCTTGCCAAAAGTGCCTACTTTCTGACCGTTTATTTCTGCGCCTAAAGCATGAGCACAGTCCTCGATAAGAATTAAGTTTTCTCTAGGAATTTCACTAGGAATGCCAAAAGTATGCTGAATTATTACTGCTTTACTATTAAGAGTTATTTTTCTTTTTAGATCATCCATATCCATATTAAAAGTATTTTCATTACAATCCACATAAACCGGTTTTAAACCAGACCAGATAATGGGGTTAACAGCAGCATTACAAGTAAAAGCTTGTAATAAAACTTCTCCTTGTATTTTTAGAGAATCTAAAATAGCCATTAAACAAGTTCTCCCGCTATTAAAAGCAAAAGCATGTCTAACGCCTAAATAATGCTTAAACTGCTCTTCCAATTCCTTAACTGCTTTGCCTTTTTTATACTTAGAAAACCTAAAAGCTAAAAGGATATCATCCTTTTCAGTATTAGGAGATAAAGATATTGATAATGGCCTAATCCACATAAACCTTTTTAAGCAGAGCTATTAATTTTCTTGGCACCCTGCCTTCTAAAAGAATGACATCTGTATTTAAGCAATGTTCCTGTATCTTGTCCATAATTGAATCAGCGTTTTCAACTAAAACAGTTTTACTGCTTTTTAAATCTTGGTAATAATCTTGAGTAGTAATAATAGCTAAATCACAAACTTCAGCTATTTTCTTAGCTATTGTTTTGTGAACTCTTTTGGCTGAACTTCCCAATTCTATTAAACAAGGCATTACAATAATTTTCTTTCCTTTATAATTGCTTAGATATTCTAAATCAGCTATAACTCCGTCAGGATTGGCTGAATAAGAAGCATTTAAAATTACAGGATTTTCTTTTTTAAGAAAAGACATTCCTCCTTGTTCTGGTTTTATTTCAATGCAAGCTTCAGCCATTTTTTCTAAAGGAACGCCTAATTTTTCAGCACATTGAGCTGCTAAAAGAATATTATTAATATTATGAGATCCTAATAGATCAGCTTTAAATTCTATACCCTTAACATAAAAAGAAAGAGATTCTTTATTAACTGTTATTTTTTCAGGAATTAAGGTTAAATTATCTTTAGTAATAAAGAAACCATCTTTAGGCAAACAATCTAATAATTCATGTTTAGCTTTAATAATGTTTTCTTGAGAGCCAAAAGTAGACATATGCTGTTCGTTAATACCAGTTAAAACTCCTATTTGCGGGTTAATCATATTGCAAACTTGCTTAATTTTACCTCTTTCATAAGCTCCTATTTCTGCTACTAAAAATTCGTGTTCTGGTTTTAGATCATTAAGAATAGTATTAGCAATGCCTACTTCAGAATTAATATGCTTTCTGGTTTTTAAAACCTTATATTTCTCTCCTAGAAAAAGAGCTAGAAATTCTTTGACTGATGTTTTGCCATAAGAACCAGTAACCCCAATAACTATTAAATTTTTCATCTTATTCCTTTTAATAGCTGCCAGTCTCAAGCTTCTTTTGATTAATAAAGCTGTAGGGATTTGAAAAAACAGGACAATTAAAGAAGTTATTAAAGGAGTTAAAACAATAATTACAATATAGAAAAAGAAAAAATCAAACCAAGCCAAAGGATAAGAATAAATTATTATAAAAAACTCAATTATGGCTCCGCAAACTAAAATAACAATGGTTTTAGAAGTTAATTTTGGGTATCTAATGCCGTGAAAACTAAATAGAAACTTTCTACGAGCTTGAGTTTCAAAATGAGCTTTAAATCTTCCCCAATGATATTCTTTCAATTGCCAAAGCCAAACCCAAAAAACAAACAGCTTCGTAAAAACTACAGCCCAAATAACAACAAAGAATATTTTCATGAATTTTTAAGTATTAAGTCTGCTAATTCAGCGCTGTTTTTATAATTAAGATCATGATCAGCATCAGGAATAATCTTTAATTGAGAGCCTTTTATTTTAGAATTAATCAAATGAGCCTGAACTAAAGGAGTTACTTTATCTTTATCACCCCAAATAATGATAGTAGGAGTTTTAATTAAATCTAAACTATCGCCAATGTCTTGCTTAATTGCTTCTAAATAAATCTGTTTCATTACTACTTGAGCAAGAGGATAATCACTTCTTTTAACAATAAACTTATAAAAAGCTTTTCTAGCATAGGGAATAAAAGAAAATATTTTAAATAATTTAGATATTAGTTTAAGAGTCTTTTTTCTAAAAGAGCTTTTTCTAAAACAGGCTGCGCTAACTAAAAATAATTTCTTAGGAGGAAAATTCAAAGCATATTTAACAGCTACTGCTCCGCCAAAAGAATGACCTAATAAATAAAAATCTTTTAAATTGAGTTTTTTTATAAATTTTCTAACAAAATCAGCATAATCATCTAAGTCCCAAACAGTTTTAGGAATTTGGCTTTGTCCAAAACCAGGCAAATCTGGAATAATAACTTTTACTCCCCTGCCAATAAGCATTTCTCCAACCTTTTTCCAATTAGTGCTTTTAGAGCCCCAGCCATGTAAAATTAGAAGAGGTTTTCCCTCTCCCATAACAAGATAATTGATTTTTAAACCCTTAACAGTAATCATTTAATAACTTTAAATCCTGTATATTTTTGCAATACTTCTGGTATTTTAATACTACCGTCTTTTTGCTGATAATTCTCTATAATAGCTATTATTATTCTGCCTATGGCAAAAACAGTGGCATCATTCATATGAACAAACTCCATATTCTTTCTCTTAACTCTAGTATTTAATCTTCTAGCTTGATAATCGGCCATATAATCAGACGTATGGGTTTCTCTGTACTTATTCTGGCTTGGCATCCAACATTCAATATCAATCTGCCTAGCGTCAGGCTTGCCCATATCACCAGTACAAATCATAACAACCTGATAAGGAATATTTAATGATTTAACTAAACACTCTTGCAAAGAAACTATAAACTCTTGCTCTTTTAAAGCGTTTTCTTTAGTAGTAAATGATTCTATTTCTATTTTATCAAACTGATGAACTCTTAATATACCTCTAGTGTCCTTGCCATAAGAACCAGCCTCTCTTCTTAGGCAAGTAGAAAACCCTACATATCTTAAGGGCAAATCTTTTTCATTGAGAATCTCATTCATATGCAAAGGACCCAAAGTATGTTCAGCTGATCCTATTAGATAAAGATCATCTTTAGGCATATAGTACTTTTCATCTTTATCCTCTTCATCTAATCTAGCCATTTTCTTATAAACATCTGGCTTAATCATTATGGGCGGGATAACCGGAATAAAAGACTTTTTAGCATAATCATTAGGCGGATTGCTTAAGACATCAAAACAATATTTAACTAAAGCAAATTCCAATAAAGCTAATTCTTTTTTAAGATAAGCAAATCTAGCACCTGATATTTCAGCTGCTTTTTTAACATCAAGAACGTTTAAAGCTTCTCCTAGCTCTATATGATCTTTAACCTTAAAATCAAACTTAGTAGGCTTGCCCCATTTTCTAATAACTTTATTTTCTGATTCATCTTTACCCACGGGGACATCATCAACTAAAATATTAGGGACCTGATACATTAATTTATAAAAGTCCTTTTCTATTTTTTTAAAAGATTCTTTTAATTTATCTCCCTTCTTATCGATCTTTTTCATTTCAGCAATAATTTTCTTTTTGTTTTTAGCTTTAGGAATTTCTCTGCTAGCTTTATTTTTCTGAGCTGATATTTTTTCTAAATCTGTTTGTATTTTTCTTCTTTTTTCATCAATGGTTAAAAGCTTTTTCAAATCAAACTTAATCCCTCTTTTTTTACAGGACTCCTCTATTTTTTTGCTGTTTTCCCTAATAAATTTAATGTCTAACATGTTTCATTGTTGGAAATAATATAGCTTCTCTTAAACTATGAGAATTAGTTAAAAGAATAATTAATCTATCAATACCCATACCCCAACCAGCAGCTGGAGGCATGGCGTATTTTAAAGCTTCTATAAAATCCTTATCCATTCTTTGGGCTTCTTCAAAACCCTTTTTAAATATCTTTTCTTGAGACAAAAAGTTCTTTTCCTGAAGAATAGGATTATTTAACTCATTATAGGCCTTAATTATTTCCATTCCCATTATTATTAATTGATAACTGGCTGATTTTGAAGGATCTTTATCTAAGGGCTTAGCCAAAGGAAAAGCTTCAACTGGATAATGAATAATAAAACTTGGTTGTTCTATTTTAGGACGAATAACTTTTTTAAATATCTCATCGGCTATCTCAAACTTACCTCCCTTAATTTTAATGCCCAGCTCTTTGGCTTTCTTTTCTAGAACATTTATATGAACATCATCTATATTAATTTTAGTATATTTCCTGAATATTTCCTTAAATTCTATTCTTTTAAAAGGAGTTTTAAAGCTTAATTTCTTTCCTTCATATTCTATTTCTTTTTTATTAAATAAATTCTTTAATAAAACAGAAAGCATTTCTTCGTCCATTTTCATCAAATCTTTATAATTATGATAAGCAGCATAATATTCTAACATAGTAAAATCAGGATTATGAGCTTTATCTATGCCTTCATTTCTAAAACACCTGCCTATCTCATAAACCTTTTCAAAGCCGCCCACTAATAATCTTTTTAGATAAAGTTCTGGAGAAATTCTTAAATAAAGATCTAGATTCAAAGCATTAAGCTTAGTTTTAAAAGGTCTGGCAGTGGCTCCGCCATAAACTGGCTGCAAAATAGGAGTTTCTACCTCTAAAAATCCTTTATCTTCTAAAAACTTTCTTAATTCTTTAATGATTTTAGAACGGATAATAAATTTTTCTCTTACTTCGTCGTTAAAAAGCAGATCTAAATATCTTTTCCTATATCTTTCTTCAACATCTTTTAAGCCGTGCCATTTTTCCGGCAAAGGAAGCAATGATTTAGATAACATCTTGTAACCAGCCACCTCCAAGGTCTTTTCTCCTCTTTTAGTCTTAAAAAGAGTTCCTTTGACCTCTATAAAATCTGCTATATCAAAATGATCTAAAAAGAATTTATATCCTTTTTCTCCTAAAGCATCTTTTTTTAGCAATATCTGAATTAAACCAAAACCATCTTGAATATTGGCGAAAATCAATCCCCCATGCTGCCTTAAAGACATAATTCTGCCATTTAAAACTATTACTTTCTTAAGTTTGCTAAATTGATTTAAGGCCTCCTGACAGGTATGGGTTCTTTTGGTTTCTCCTGGATAAGCCAAAAGACCTGCACTTTCTATGCTTTTTAGTTTTTTTAGCCTAGCTTTTTTAATTTCATCTATAGTAGCCATTATATTATTCTAAACTAATAAACATACAAAAACAAGGGGTTTTATCCCCTGTCTGTTGACAAATATATAGCCCTATGCTATAATGGAAACATAACTAAATAGTTCTTTTCATTTTAGAGTTCCCTCTCTAAAATATCTTACGAAAGCGCTAAGCATACTTAGCGCTTTTTTATTGCGTCAAATAAGTAACCAAATACTCTGATATAATGCTAGCAGCATTAGGCCTGGCAAAATCCTCGGCTCTTTTAGACATTTCTCTTAATTTTTCTGGCTTAGAAAAAAGATTTCTTATTCTAGACATTATAAAATAAGGTTTAAAGTTATTCTCTTCAATAACTAAAGCTGTGCCTCTTTCAGCATAAGTATAAGCATTCCTGACTTGATGATTTTGAGCAGCATTGGCTAAAGGAATTAAAACGCTTGGCTTACCATTAGCTGCTATCTCAAATATGCTTCCTGAGCCTGACCTACTAATAACTAAATCAGCTATTGCATAAGCGCTAGCTAACTGTTTATCGTTCATAAAAGCTATTGGATGATAGTAAGGCCTAAGATTTTTAGGAATAACCACCTTTGACTCCTTGGAAACTGTATCAAAGTTTTTCACTCCTGTTTGATGAATTATTTCAAAGTCTTTTAATAATTCTGGTAAAACAACTAAAAAAGTATCATTTATCTTTTCTGATCCTTGAGATCCTCCTAAAACTAATAAGACTGGCTTACCTTTTGCTAATTTAAATATTTTTCTAGCTTCATCTCTTGAACCGTTGATAACGCTTTTTCTTATTGGATTACCAACAGAAAGCATTTTCTTGGCTGGGAAAAATTCAGTTTCCTTGATAGAAAAAGAAATAAACACTTCTAGAGCAGACTTACTGGCAAATCTATTAGCTACACCAGGAACCACATCTGATTCATGAATAAAAATAGGAACCATTAAGATCTTAGCAGCAATAATTGTTGGAATAGAGCCATAACCACCTTTACTAAAAACAAGGTCTGGAGAAATTACAAAAACATAATAAAAAGCCTGAATAATGCTAATGGGAATCTTAAAGAAATCAATAAAATTTAATAAAGAAAAATATCTTCTATACTTTCCAGCCGTAATAAAATTAGCTTTCATTCCTTCTTTTATAGAAATATCTTTAGTAAAGCTATCTCTAGGACCTAAAT
>Ga0272441_10016655_pt1 | contig 10137 bp, 19 predicted proteins | sample SSMProp6N_FD_193582 | JGI IMG/M metagenome (GOLD analysis project Ga0272441, IMG submission 193582) | Marine sediment archaeal communities from Little Sippewissett salt marsh, Falmouth, MA, United States - SSM-Prop-6N | ecosystem: Environmental > Aquatic > Marine > Wetlands > Sediment ... | reverse complement strand
CATCATTTTTATCATTAGTAGTTTTCTCCGACATAAGCCCAAAACTATCTAGGGTTTTAGGTCGCTTATAATACTTACATCGTTCGATTCTCTTTTCCATATCCACTCTATACTCCTCCATGAGTTCGAACCCGATACATTTTATAGGATGCTTTGGAGTGGATAATTGGATACAGGCTTCTAAGGTGGTTCCTGAGCCCATGAACGGATCTAGTACGGTTGATGGATTCAATTCCTTAATGATTCTATAATATAAATCTATGTTTGAGGGACAAGGATGGGATGGCATTGATTCGCATTTTGTCATTTGTTCGATTACACTAACATAGAGTTTTTTCTTAAGACTTCCATAGATAAGGATGGAATCGTGTTTTACTAAATAATATCCTGCTCCTATCCCTTGATTGTTTTTTTTATACCAGATAGCGATGTCTCTAGGTATTTCAATATATTTACACCAATGCCCAATGTTAGGATTACCACAAAAAATCAATTGAGTGTTTGAGATGCGGGATATTTGTTCAAACCATTGTTTACACCATTGGATATATTCCATTTTATCCAGAGTATCTTCATAAGATTTTCCACCATAACAAGTTCCTTTAAATCCCACATTATATGGTGGATCAGTTAAGCATAGATCGATACTCTTATCGGGTAGTTCTTTCATCCCCTCAATACAGTCCTCAAACTTAACCCAGGAGTCCTTATATGTTAACATCATCCGTACATCGCTACCCAACTACTATGCAAAAACGCATCGAACCAGTGCATCTCAGGATCTTTCAACACTTTAGGTTTCCCGCTGGTGTCTTTTTTATCCCATGAAGCTTTATCTAACCACTCCGCTGTTTGGGGAGTTCGTGCATCATCCACCATGATAGTTAACGGATATAAATTGGTTATACTCTTCATTTTGTTTTTACCCTCACTATCCCAATTCCTTCTATAGGATCTCCTAGCTATAGATAAATACTCGTCTAGTGTGAACTTTTTTCTGAGCTTAAAATCCTCAAGCATTCCAAAGAACATTTCACAAAACCCGATATTGGTTCCTCCATCCTCCATCTCTAATTTCATATGAGGATTAAGAATCAGTGTATCAAACAACTGCTCACACGCTGCCATGCCATCAGTTCCTAAGTTGGATTCATGGGTTACGAAACAGGTAGTTTTCGCTTGATCGTATCTGGTCCATACCATAACATGACCGTATACGGGATTCCAATCAACCCCACAGTGATCCCATGTTCGAACCCAGTCCCGTATTTTATTTTGTGCGGATATCTCTGCACTGAAATCACAGTGTTTCACGTTAGAGAATATTCTTCCGCTTGCAGCAGTCCACTCACATTCATACTCCTGTTTGAAATACCAATCAGGATACTCTTTTCGTGCATATTCCACCTCAGCGGGATTGATATACGGACAATCAGAATAGTGCCTGATGATGAGAGGTTTGCCCTCTTGTTTCATCCTCTTCCACGTAGTATGAGCGGGAGATCCTAGAAGAGGGGTAGTTAGGTGAATCTTCTTTCGTAATTTGCTGTTACTCATAGTAGCATATGCTGCTCGGAGTGCTTCCTCATCCGCTTCCCGTTCCTCATCAAATCCCGCAACATCCACACGTCTAGACCGTGCCTTTTTTGGAGTCAAGTTCCGAATCTGAAACCATCCTCCATTTCTGAATTTCTTTTCTTCGATGTTGTTGACGGTGATAGTATGCTGTAAAAAGGTGTTGTTGCACAAGGTAGTGAGATAGTGTTTTGGTTGATCGATCTGAGAACTATCGGAAGCCCAGAACACTGCCCAATACCCAATGCTAGCATAGTATAGAATTACTTTTAAACAATCATAGGTCTTGCTTCCTCCCCTGGAAGCTAGAATGAATGCTTCATCGATACAGGGATCTGCTAGAATCTTGAAATCGTCTAACTGTTTTTGGGTAGTGACAAACTCCTCTTTAAGTGCTAGATTCCATGTGAAAAAATTTACTTCTCCTCGGAGGACTCTAAGAGCGAGCTCTCGCTCTGCAAGATCACCGATGTCAATTGTTGTGGGGACATAGTTCGCAAGTTGCATTTTACTTCTTCCTCAGCGTTAGTTAAAGAACCTCGTTCTTTCATATACTCGTGTATCTCTCGAAACTGAACACGTACCCCAGCAGACTGGAAATTTTGCATAATCGACAGGATGTTAAGAAGTTCAGGATCCATGGTAGTGGGTAGGGGTGAGGGGTGAGGATCAATGGCTTGAGTAGTAGGAGTAGTAGGACCCTTGGTCTTTTTCTTATCCTGTCGCCTTATGTGTTTCTTTCTCCATAGGGTAGTATGTTTTCTACAATAGGGCAAAGTGATAGGATCTTTTTCCGATCTCCCTACGTTAACGTGTTCGTATACATCCGTAGCCCGTGCAGAAGGATGACTGTCTAGATAGGTATAAATAATAGCACTTTTGGTTAGCTCACCCATACTTACCCCTATGAAGATGGGTATTTAAATGGATTTATAGAGAGAAATTTATGACCCTATCATTTGGTTCTTTGAAACACCAAATTCGTTTGATGGAGTAGATATTATCATCTATAGCTAAAAATAATTTACCTGTAACATCCATTTCTAGGGTTTCTTTTTTGATCGGATACTCATACTCAATCCAGGTTCGAGGTTTCCAGAACTGGAACCATCTTCGTTTTAGGTGGATCTCTTTTTTTTGGGAATACCAGATAGTTACGATCATGATTTATACATTCCTTTTTGTAGTGTTATGTGAGGTAACTCAGGTTCGTTACATAGTTTCTCCCAACATGAATCACATATCGCCCACGACTCGGATACATGACAAGGTTCGTGCCTATAAAATTCCAGGCATAACGAACAATGATATACGATATGCGTGCAATGGGTGAATAGTTCAATAGTTAGCGAATCTGTATCTCTCACGATTCCGATAGGTTCTTCTTTCTGATCAGCAGTCTCTTCTAATTTCATGTGGGATCACTTTATTATTCGTAATTTCCATCAAAACTCAACCACGTATCTTGGTTTAACATTTCCCGTTCTCGATCAATTATGGGGTTATAATATGGTTTATTCCACCATTGATAATCCGTTCCATCATAGTCATATTTCATGTGGGGTCACTCCTAGCTATCGAGTCATGGTTCTCTCGGTTACCAATGCATACACCTCTCGGTTTCGTGCGTTTGACTGTTATTAAACTCCTCGAATAACAAATAACTCAGATCGAACATGTACTTCAGTATCTTTTTTTGGGTATCCTCATCCTCCCTACGAAACGCTCGCACGCTGTTCGCAAAGAGTTTTTCCATGCTCTTGGAAGAGTCATCAATCGATTTTTTGTTCATGATATATCACAGTTGTGTAGTAGTGTAGCATACCCTACAGGTAACCGTCTCAGCAGTCCCGCTTGTCGCTCTTCGGATTCCGTGTATAGTGTCTCGGTTGCATACATGACACCAAATCTTTACCGTGCTCAAAAACTTGTGAGAGTACGGGACTAAGTATTTTATGCTCCTACCTCCAATTCTTCATCTTGATAGTCATTAGTATCTTTTCCGTTAAGTTTATCCAATAGTTGTTGAATTATTTCATCCCCCCAGTTCCAACATTCACACTTTCGACACATTGAGCCATAACGAGAATCCACATCTTTACGATTCTTTTCTTTCTCCAAGAACTCCTTGATAATATATCTACATTCGTCACATATCCCCGTTTCATACTCAAGTTTTGAAGATTCGTGGGTATCAACCCTTTTTCCACAATTACAATGTTTATATCCCATTTACTTTCCTTCCTCCAATTCCATCTTTACTAGAGAACTGATATCAGCTCCCAGATACTTCAAGGAGTTAAATTTCGGTCTCTTAAACTGTATCGTTAATTTCAGGGTTTCTAGATCAAAACTTTTCACAATGATATCCCCTGGACGTAACCCAAGCATGGTAACGATCTTTTTAGGTATAATAACAGCTAGCGATCCACCACTATTAATTAGTGTGCCCGTGCCTTTTTTGGGGAGTTTAATAGTCGTCTCCATACCTAGAATAAGGGATTAAATCTATATAAATTTACCTATGTAACCTATGTAGGATAAAGAGGGTTAGGGGATACATCAAAAAAAAACCTATCTTCTTTAAACACTCCTACGTATATCATACTACATGATATACATCCCGTATATCAAACCTACTCTCTATAGGGGATTGTTTTTCTAGTATATATGCTTTATGGTCGAAATTTGTATGTACGATCTTTTGAGAGAGTATATACCTATGTTACATAGGTTTATATAGGAGAACCGACATATATCTTAGTAGGTGAAAACCGAAAATGGCTGTAATTATAGGAAAAAAAATAACTGAGTTTATGATGGATGAGTTACTACAGCGTGCTGAGCATCTATATGATGCATGCAAGCTTGTAGATAAGGAAAAGGACTATGTGGATGAGATCACCGATACTTTGAGCTCATGGAGTACTATATATAATAAAATTTGTGATGATCCTGTAGTGTATGGAAATCCAATGCTCCCCACAATCGAGCAGCATATAATAGATCTTGAGCATGAGATGGAACGCTCGGTAGATCACTTAGCAGAGATTACAAAACGCAAGGACAAGATCAAGAAAAGCATGCAACACGCTGTTGATGTAATATTGGTGATGGATATAAAACTAGAAGATATTATCCAATATATCCAAAATAGACGGAGAGGAGCGGGATACCTAACGGACGTGGTGAATGCTACCTGGACTGATGCTATATGGAAGGGAGGAGATATTTCACATGAGTCCTGAAGAAATTTGTTCTAGATGCAAGATCCATACATCCATAGGAGATCCCCATGAACACGGAGATTTTCCTGATTTCAGGAAATTGTGCGTGGGTTGTGCAATCGATTCGCTACGAATCTCCAGGGTAGATCTGCCAGAGGTCCAGCAAAAAATTTTGGAGGTATTGCATGAAACACATGACTCGATCACTAGAGGTAGATTGGTGGAACTTCTGGATATCCCTCGATCAACCATACATGACAACATCGAAAAACTACGGGATTTAGGACTGATCAAAAAAGTGAGTTTACGAACCAGTGCCCGAGGGAGACCGTTCGTAGGGTATCGGTTAACGGAGTGATACCTATGTGTGAACTCTGTTCTATAACCTGTTTGCACTGCTCCTCCAAGATCTCTATACCGACAGAGAGTTTTAATTTCATGGTAAACATGCAGCATAATGGAGCATGGAAACCAAAATTAATTTGTCCTTCTTGCGGTAGGGTTACAAAGTTTAGGAGAGAGATATGTGTATGAGAGTGAACTACTCCCAAAAAGATACTTTACTACAGGGCTTAGATTCTAAAGCCCTTGACAACAATTTTTTACGGATGTTTAAGATCTGTATAGCTCATATGAGCGATGAGGGTAAGGATAAGCTGGATATGTATATCTCTACTCGCCCACGACTACAAAAAGCAATCGATAAGTTGTTTAAGATGGAGGAAGGAAAGTAATGAAAAACTATACAGTGTCGTGTTTTTGCATGCATTTAGGAAATGAGATTACAGAAGAAAATCCCTTATCAACCAAGATGGTCCCTCATATCTTTGGAATTTATATCTGTCCTAACTGTGGAGCTAGGATTTCCATAATACCAAAAGAGGAAGTGGAGGAAGGAAAGTGACAAAAAAAAAATATCCACAACAATTTATTATATGTCCTAATTGTGACACAACATATAACGTGGCACTATATCCAGAAATAAAAAACCAAATCATCAGGCAGTTCTTGGAGGAGAAAATACAAGAATATCCCTCATGTATATGCAATGAAGATTCTTGGGATTGTCCGAGATGTCAATTAGAATGGATATTAATGGAATTGGAGGAAGGAAAATGAGTAGAGAAGATTGTCCAAGATGCGGGTCACTCCGCACAAATGGAGAGGGAACTGGTGATTTAGGATATGGATTCCATACATGGGACATATGGGAATGGACGTGTTTAGAGTGTGGATTGATATGGAAGCAGTATGGAGAGGGAACTGGTGATTTAGGATATAGAATATGGGAGGAAGGGAATAATGAGTCCAATAATTGACTTATCGGAAAAGGGAACCATCGATAATATCTTATGGGATTTATGCACAACATTTGAGAAGGAAGAAATAAACCTCCTAAAGAAGTATTTCATCAAACAGTTCTTGGATGATGAACATACCTATTGGATAAATGATTATCATATGAGTGTAGCTATTTCGTGTTTAAAGGATAGATTAGAAAAGAGGGAGGAAGGGAAATGAGTTTCACCGAGAGACTAGGAGGAAAGAATCAGGCTCCTCCCACTACCAACAAAAATACACAAAAACCAACTAAAACATACAATAGACCTATATCCCGTATCAAGACCGTAACCATCCCCGCTGCAACACTGCGTTTTTTTGTGAAGACATGCATTCGTCAGTATCCCCGTATCAGAAAATCAGGTAAGACTAAAGGGCAAAAGCGAGCGGATACCGTGGATAGTCATATAGAGGTAGCTTGTGAGTGCCTGGGAGTGAGTGAAGAGGAGTTAATGAAATAATTTTATGTTTTCTAGGTTTTTATGGTGAAAGCGTAATTAGAATGGAGAGGTATTATACTAGTATGTCACAACAACATGACAAAGAAAAATTCGAGATCCGATTATGTTGCAATACCTACTCGGAAATCGGAGAGTGGGAAGATTTAGACTATATCCCTGATGATGAAAAACAGAGAATTGTGATCCAAGCCTATCAACATGTTTTGTCTCGGGAATTTCCAGAGTATGAGATCGTAGTATACTCCTATCCTAGACAACACGGTGACGACTGGGATGGAATGGGTGAGGTAGATATGTGGTATCCCGAATCGGGGAAGTGTTTAATGGATGTTTGGGAAGAAATCGGTCGTATAGTGAAGGAGGAGAAAAAGTAATGGCAAACTACATACCACAGTACGGAGTTAAACAGTGTGCGATCTGTGGAGATATAGACACTCCATACTATGAGGTAGACGTAGAGTTTATGGGCTTTGAGCTGATGGTATATATGTGTAAAGGATGTATCCTAAGCTACGATCCTGAAGCGAAATTTCTAGGAATGAGGTTGATATGTGGTATATTGAATCAGGAGGATGAGGAATGATGGCAAAAATTGAGGATATTCGGGATACCGTAATGAAGCTTTTTGAAGACGAGATCGAGCGAAATAATCCGCTGTATTACTGTCCGTTATGCGGTAAAGAGGTATCTTATATTAATGAAGATACCCTACAAACTCTAGAGTGCGGGAATCCCAGCTGTCCTATGATACGGTATGGAATCGATACACAAAAAATAAACTAAGGGTGATCTATCACCCGCCTTTTTTTTTATTACATTCTTGCCAGTAGTCGATTGACTCGGATATCAAGTTATAGATCCCGTCTTGAAGATCTCCATATAGTAAACTAGCTTCTTTTATGTTGTCTTCTAGCATCTGCAGCATCTCCTCTGCGGTTGTTGGTTTCGCTTCTAACTGAGCCTTGATTTTAGCGAAGGCATTCATAGCATAAGATTTGAGATCGATCGCTCGGTTTTTCAGTTCCGTGAAATCCAATCCCTCTAGTCCTGGGATGTTCGTGTTCGGTAGCTCTACTCCCGTCCATATCTGGATGATCATCCCCGAGACGTTCACCGCAAGATAAAAGTATTCGATGTAGTCTTTTAGGATAGGGATAGACCCTACTACATTTGTTACCAAAACGTTTGCTGTGAGCCAAATAAGCACGGTTATGGTAATTTTCTTATACCGTTTCGCAATTGCTTCTTTTTCTGCTATATTAAGTTGTTCTACACTCATGGTTCTAGATACTCCTCCCCGTGATCGGGGATGGTTTTTTTTTTATGATCCCGCTCTCTCAGGAGTTCCGAGAGAGTGTTTTCTAGTAGTAAAATGCGATTTTCTAGGGACATAAACCCATCCCGTAACGCATCGACATAGTTGACACGTGTATCAAACCGCTCGGTCATCTGCTTGAGATGTTTGCTTGTCTCGTTCTGAGAACGTAATATGGAACGCAAGATTTTTTGACATTCCACATTTATCATTCGTGTCACCTTCGGACCTCGCTCAGATCTGCAGTCTTATCCTCGACTACCGTGATCCGATCCTTAATCTCATCCAGTTCCTCTTTTAGGTAGGTTGCTTCTACCTCTTTAACCGTTCTTCCTAGAACTTCCCCAACCCTACTACAGAGTTTATTTTGACAATAGTACTCGAGATGACAGATCACCAGATCATAATCATCCCAAATTCGTTTTCCTCGCAACTCCTGGTTGCATGCTTTACAATTTACCATCTTAGGGTGCCTCGTACCATCCTCTAACTAAGCAATATTTAAATCCCAGTGCATCTGCACTAGCGCAATTCGTGAAAAAACTTATAGCAATGTTCTTATGTGTAGCAGCAGCGAAATCGGTTGTAAAATCGATATCGTGGTTCGTGTTTACCGTGTTATAATCTCCTGGATCATCTAGAAGAGTATCGTATCCAGTCTCTTTATGACCGTATACTATAACCCGATCGATTTCGTTGTTAGCATCTCCATCGGATAAACTAAATCGTATCTTATCCATATGGAGTTCTTTTCCATCAGGGAGATCCAGCGGTAGGGTTACTCCATAGATTACCCGACCGTCAACAGAGCCTGAGTTTCTCCACTCCTCCCCAAAATATTCTATCCTCCCATCATCCAGATACACGTATTGGATACAACAGATATACCACGAAGGGTTACCCGCAGTCGGGAGATTATCGCCTGCTTGATCGTGATTCAATGGGTTGTTATCTGCTTTGGCTCCCATTGCGGTGACTGCTTCTGCATCGGTGTATCGGTCATGATTGAGAGCGTTCGCATCCCCTTTGGCTCCCATTGCGGTAACTGATTCTGCATCCGTGTATTTTGCATGATGAGCATCATCATCAGCTGTATGGGTAGCGATCAAGGTATCAATTGCATTGTCAATGGTTTGTCCCGCTGCTACCGCTGCAGTGATCCGAGCATCTGCATAGGTGTTGACTTGTGCAGTGGTTCGATGTTGTCCTTCCGTTACTGCTGTTAGTTGAGGATGTCGTGTAATGGATGAGTTTGCAGAGTTTAAAGATAACTGGATTTCTTTACGGATGGTATTACTGTTTGTCGCAATTTTTTTTCCTATCCACTCTTGACCTTTTGTGCTAAGTAATCCGAACTCGGCATGTATATTCCATTGTCCCCCAGAGGAACCATCTTGAGAGATGGTGACCATCCTACATACATAATCTGAATAGGTGCTTGTGGTAAAACTCGAACCATTCCATCTATCCAGAGCGATATTATATTTAGTTCCCGCTACAGGGATGTTTGTGGGTTTATACGTCCAGCTCAGTTGCACCGACTCTTGAAGAGCGTCCATCTTATTTGCTAGTAGTTTGCCATACTCGGTCGCTGCAGTTTCGGTGATGATGTCCTTTCTCACTTCAAAGTACTCTCGAAGTTTACTAGAAGGAGTATCCGCTTGTATTCTAGGTGTTACTCCGTTTCGGTATTGAATTCTCACAAACCCAAATTCATTTGGCTCGGTAGTTGCATCCCATGAGGAAGGAGGATCCGATGAGTGGGAATAGGTCACGGTAGCTGCATCCACATCGCTAGCTTGTAGCGCATATAACACCGTAGAGGAAGCACTGTAGGAGGAAAAATAAATAAAATTGTTTAAACTGCATAGTTGGGTGAATAGATCGTATCCCGTAGACACTCCGAAATCTTGAGCGACTCCCTTATCAATCTCATCTCCTCCATTGATATGTAATACAGGTAGGTCTAGAGGAATGGTACAAGTTAGGCACTTAGTAAAAGCGGAGTTCATCGATAGTCCTATATATACGGTATCCCCATCTGCAAACCCTGAACTTAGGAGGTTATACATACCGTCCCCGTCATCGTTCACAAGAGAAATGTAGTCTTTACCCGTATCGCTATAAGTAGAATAAATTTTTCGGTTTACGGTTTCCGCATCATCCGTGTCATATCCTACCGTGATCTCTGCATATCGTATTCGTAATAGCATTTCTT
>Ga0272441_10016654_pt1 | contig 10137 bp, 5 predicted proteins | sample SSMProp6N_FD_193582 | JGI IMG/M metagenome (GOLD analysis project Ga0272441, IMG submission 193582) | Marine sediment archaeal communities from Little Sippewissett salt marsh, Falmouth, MA, United States - SSM-Prop-6N | ecosystem: Environmental > Aquatic > Marine > Wetlands > Sediment ... | reverse complement strand
GTGCCCCGACACGGTTCAGGGCAATGGCCACCGTTTCGTGGGCCTCCTTGCTGATCGAGCCGAAGGACATCGCTGCTCCGGCGAACCGCTTGCAGATCGAATCGACGGGCTCGACCTCGTCGAGGGGGACGGGGGTTGTCTCCTTGAACCTGAAGAGGCTGCGCAGGGTGACGAAGCCGTCTTTCTGTTCGTCGATCAGCCTGGCATATTTTTTGAAGAGGCCGTTGTGGTTCAGGCGGGTGGCCTGCTGGAGGGAGTAGATGGCTTCGGGGGTCCACAGGTGTTTCTCGCCGCCGACGCGGGCATGGTAGGCGCCGCCCAGGTCCAGGAGCGGAGCGGGCACGCCCGCGGCGGGGAAGGCCCTGTCGGTGCGGGCAATCGCCTCTGCGGCAATCTCCTCGAGACCGATCCCACCGATGCGTGAGATCGTGCCGGTGAAGTGCCGGTCGACCATCCGGCGGTCGAGCCCGACGGCCTCGAAGATTTGTGCGCCGAAGAAGCTTCGGATGGTGGAGATGCCCATCCGGCTGAAGGTTTTGAGCAGCCCTTTCTTGATGGCGGTGATGTAGAGGTCAGTGGCTTCGTCGGGTGAGATAGAGCGCTGCAACAGTCCGGCTTCGGCCATTTCGCGGACCGTCGAGAAGGCGACCGTCGGACAGACAGCATTTGCCCCGTAGCCGATGAGCAGCGCGAAATGCATCACCTCGCGGGCCTCGCCCGTTTCGAGGAGGAGGCCGGCTTTGGTCCGGAGCCCCTTGCGGATCAGGTGGTGGTGGACCGCGGATGCTGCGAGGAGCGACGGGATGGGGGCGTGCTGCCGGTCGGCGTTGCGGTCGGTCAGTACCAGGAGGGTCGCTCCGTCGGCGATGTGGTGCTCTGCCTTCTTGAGGACGGTGTCCAGTGCGGTGCCCAAGGCTCTGTGGTGGCCCCTGGCGTGGAACAGGATGTCGATGTCGTGCACAACCACATCAGGATGGTTGGCATTTCGCAGGCGGAGCATGTCCTCGGGGGTGAGGATGGGGTGGTTCAACTTGAGCTGCCGTACGTGTTCCGGCGTTTCGTCCAGGAGGTTGCGTTGTCGGCCGACGAAGCTCATCAGCGACATCACCAGCTCTTCACGCAACGGGTCGATGGGGGGATTGGTCACCTGTGCGAAGTGCTGCTTGAAGTAATCGAAGAGGAGTTGGGGCCGCTGGGAGAGGACGGCCAGAGCCGCGTCATTGCCCATCGACCCGACCGCTTCCTGCCCGCGCGAGGCCATCGGGGAGATCACCATTTTCAGCTCTTCGCGGGTGTAGCCGAAGAGGTGCTGTTTCTGGCGCAAGACGGAGGGTTCTTCGGCGGGGATCCGGGAGGGCATCAGCAGCCCGCGCAGTTCGATGCGGTTTTCGTTGACCCAGCGGCGGTAGGGTCGCCGCAGCGACGCCTTGGTCTTGATCTCCTTGTCGGGGATGATTCGGTGTTGCTCGAGGTCGACCAGGAGCATTTTCCCCGGCTGGAGGCGGCCTCGGGTCTGGATCCGCTCGCCGGGGATGTCGAGTACACCGGTCTCCGACGCCAGGATGACCAGGCCGTCGCGGGTGATGGTGTAGCGGGCGGGTCGGAGGCCGTTGCGGTCCAGGGTGCCGCAGATGTAGCGGCCGTCGGTGAATGCCAGGGCGGCGGGGCCGTCCCAGGGTTCCATGCTGGCGGCGTGATATTCGTAGAAGGCGCGGCGGTCTTCTCCGAGCACAAACCGGGCGCCCCAGGCCTCTGGCACCAGCATCATGACCGCGTGCGGCAGGGCTCGGCCCGCCCGGACCAAGAGTTCGAGCGTATTATCCAGCTTTGCCGAGTCGCTTCCGCTCTCCACTACGATGGGTTTGAGTGCTTCGATGTCGTCGCCGAACAGGTCCGATTCCAGCGTCGGCTCGCGAGCGCTCATTCGGTTCACGTTGCCGCGCAGCGTGTTGATCTCGCCGTTGTGGGCCAGCAGCCGGAAGGGCTGGGCGAGGTTCCAACTGGGGAAGGTATTGGTGCTGTAGCGCTGGTGGACCAGTGCGAACGGGCTGGCGAAGCGGGCGTCGCGGAGGTCAGGGTAGAACCGCGCCAACTGCGAGCCGACCAGCATGCCCTTGTAGATCATGGTGCGGGCCGACAGGCTCGCGACGAAGAACTGCTCGGTCCCCTCCGCGTCCCAACCTGCGATGTCCTTTTCGATCAGCCGGCGGATGACGTAGAGCTTTCGTTCGAACGCCTCGGCGGGAACAGAGCCGCGGGCCAGGAAGACCTGGTGAACTGTCGGCTGACTGGCTCGTGCAAGCTCTCCCAGCGGTGCGGGGTCGACCGGCACCTGGCGCCAGCCGAGCGCTTCACAGCCCTGTTGGCTGGCGATTCGGGTGAAGGCCTGGGCGCAGCGGCCTGCCAGTGCGGGGTCAGTCGGGAGAAAGACCATGCCGCAGGCGTAGTTGCCCGGGGCGGGGAGTTCGATGTCGAGCGTTGCGCACTCGCCTCGCAAGAACGCGTCGGGGGTTCCGACGAGCAATCCCGCGCCGTCTCCGGTGGCTCTGTCGCCGCCGACCGCGCCGCGGTGTTCGAGGTTGACGAGGATTTGCACGCCGTCCTCGACGATGGCGTGCTGCGGTCGGGCGTCGAGCCGGGCGATGAATCCCACGCCACAACTGTCATGTTCGAAGCTGGGATGATACAGCCCGAGGTTTGTGGCAGGGGAGGGGGTGGAGCCGGTGGTCGGCTGGTCCGTTTCGGCTCCTCGTCGTGCAGGCCGCATCAGATCGCGCCATAGTCGTGGTTGTTCGGATTGGAGCCGAGAGCTTATACCGGTTTTCGAGCGAAACTTCAAGCCCCGGACTGGCTCAGTCCGCGCCGGCCGGTGCGGGGCTGAGCCACTCTCTCAGACGGCGTTCATAGGCTTCGAGCAGGCGGCCATCGTCGGGCGGGGACAGTCCGTCGAGGGCCTTGGGGTCTCGCTGCAGCATGGCCCTGATCCTGGCGAGCAGTGTTTTCTGCGCCCGGCTCAGCCAGCGCTCGGCGTCCGACCGGCCCAGGCCCAGGGCGGCGTTGATCTTGGTTGCCTGCATGGGTGAAAGCGGGAGGTAGCGGTAGATGCTGGAGCGCAAGGCGAACTTGCGGTGCTTGGGGGCGACGTCGCGAGGGCGTTCGGTGAGGCGTTCGACCAGGCTGCCGGCGATCTGCCGGGCGGTGTTCAGGTCTTCTTCAGTGCGGGCGTAGATGCCGCGCAGGCACTTGAGCTTCCGGGCGCGTCTGACAAGGTCGGCGAACGTGAGCCGGGTACGGTCGTAGATCACCTCGACGACCTCGTGACCGTCGAGCAGGCCGGGCCGGGTCGAGACCACGCCGGCGACGGCGCCTAGTTTCTCCTCGCCTTCGTAGAAGCAGTCGGTTGCGAACGTGGCCGAGGCGTGTCCCTCGGGATGTGCCTCCGTCCGGACCACGGTCTGGTAGAGCGATTGGCTTGGCCAGGGGAATGCGGCGACCACGATGGCCAACGCGATCAGTGTGCACGCAATCAGAATGAGGAGCGGTTTTTTTGTCGCCATGGCGCCGCCTCGTCCGGTCGCCCTTCCTCAACCATCCTAGCATGAAGCGTGCGGCCGGGCAAGCGTTTCGGCCGATGGATCGGGCGTGCAGGCGGTGTGCGCCCGGCGCCGATGACCTGGGCGAGCCGGTCGCCCCTTGAATCCGGGGCGGTGGCGGGTATGATGCTCAGCGGGTCAGTACACGGAGGACGTCCGGTTATGCGAATGAGTGAACTGGTTGGCAGGCGGTACAAGGAGCGGCCGGCGGAGGCGGCTCTGGAGAGCCACGCGTTCCTGTTGCGCGGCGGATACGCGCGGCAAGTGGCGAACGGCATTTACTCGCTGCTCCCGGCCGGCCTGCGGGTGGCGCGGAAGATCGAGGAGATCATTCGCCAGGAGATGGACCGCATCGGCGGGCAGGAAGTGCAGATGCCGGTGGTGCTGACCCGCGAGCTGTGGGAGGAGTCGGGCCGGTATGGGGACGTGGGCTCGGAGCTGGCCCGGTTCCGGGACCGCAGCGGTCACGACATGCTGCTGGCGATGACGCACGAGGAGGCGGTGGTGCACCTGTGCCGCGGCGAGATCGAGAGCTACAAGCAGCTTCCGTTCATGGTCTACCAGATTCAGAGCAAGTTCCGCGATGAGCCGCGCTCGCGCGGCGGGCTGATCCGCGTGCGCGAGTTCGTGATGAAGGACGCTTATTCCTTTCACCGTACGCAGGAAGATCTGGACCGTTACTACGAAGCATGCCGGGCGGCCTACAGCCGCATCTTTGCCCGGTGCGGTGTGCCGGAGACGGCGGTGATTCAGTCGGACACGGGGATGATGGGCGGGAAGGTGGCGCACGAGTTTATGCTGTTGTGCGAGGCGGGCGAGGATACGGTGGCGGCGTGCGACCGGTGCGGCTATCTGGCCAACCTGGAAGTGGCGGAGGGCCGGATCGAGGCGTTCCCCGAGGATCCGCTGCCGCTGGAAAAGGTGCATACGCCGGGGACGAAGACCATCGAGGAGGTGGCGGGCTTCCTGGGCGTCGAGCCGCGCCAGACCGCGAAGGTCGTGTTTTATGACAGCGACTGCGACGGCAAGCTGGTGATGGCGCTGATCCGTGGCGACCTGGAGCTGAACGAGACCAAGCTGGCCAAGATCATCCAGGCCGTGCCGGTGAAGGCGGGTGATGACAAGATCCGGTCGGTCGGGGCCGAGCCCGGGTTCGCGTCACCGATGGACATTGACCCGGGCCGCTGCCGGATTGTCATCGACCACACCATCGGGCAGTCGGGCAACCTGGTCTGCGGGGCGAACGAGGTCGATCACCACTACCGGAATTTCAACGTGGAGCGGGACGTGCCCGGCGCCCAGACCGTGGACGTGGTGACGGTTCGCGACGGCAGCGGCTGCCCGGAGTGCGAAGGCCGGCTGGTCCTGAAGCGCGGGATCGAGGTCGGCAACATCTTCCAGCTTGGTACCAAGTACACCACGTCTATGAGGATGACCTACCTGGAGGAAGACGGCAAGGAGGCGGTGCCCATTATGGGCTGCTACGGGATCGGCGTCGGCCGGTTGCTCAGCTCGGTGATGGAGGTGAAGCGGGACAAGTACGGGCCGATCTGGCCGGTCTCCATCGCGCCCTGGCAGGTGCATGTGAACGGGCTGGACCTCGACCGGGAGGACGTCGCGGCGTGCGCAGAGACGCTCTATGCCGGGCTGGGCGACGCGGGCATCGAGGTGTTGTTTGATGATCGCAACGAGCGGCCCGGGGTGCAGTTCGCCGACGCCGACCTGATCGGGGCGCCGTACCGGTTTGTGGTGAGCCGACGGAACCTGGCTGAGGGCAAGGTGGAGTGGAAGCGTCGGGACACCGGCGAGAAGGGCCAGATTACACCGGATGAAGCGGCCGCCGTGGCCCGGCAGTGGATTGCCGACGGGTTGGCCGACCTGGAGAGCGCCGCGGCGCGGTGCGAGTGATGGCGGGGCGGAAGAAGCCGGCGGGGGAGGAACGAGCGGCTGGCGCGCCAGGAGAGAGTTGGACCTCCGGTCCCGGGGACCGATCGGTCGACTGAGCGCCGGATTGTGCTTGACGTAGCAGTACACCGGGTGTTTAATGGCTAAGCGAGGGAGAATGCGGGCGACAAACGGGTTCGCCCGGTGGGAGCAAGGGCTCTGATTCTCGGTCGAGCGGGGTTGTTGTTTTGGGGGGAAGGGGAAGTGAAACTGCTGCAGTGGATCCTGGCTCTAGGTTTAGTGTTCGGTCTTGGATGGTTGTCGGGAGCGGCTCACCTTCGCAAGCTGATGATCGGCGGGCGCTGGTGGGCGCCGGCACTCCGCGATGGTGCGTTGATCACGGTGCTTTACGTCATTGGCATCGCAGCGACGCAATTGATTCGTCACGAGAGCCGAGCGGCCCGGCAGAGCAGCGATGGCTCAAGCCCGGCGTCGCTTCGGGCTCAGAGCTGAGCCGAAGTGGCGGATGCGGCTGATTGAGGGCGGGGCGGAAGAAGCCGGCGGGGGAGGAACAAGCGGCTGGCGCGCCAGGAGGGACTCGAACCCCCGGCCCTCGGATTAGAAATCCGATGCTCTATCCAGCTGAGCTACTGGCGCCGATGGACGAGGTGTCCTGGGGTGGAAGATGGGACTCGAACCCACGGCCTCCAGATCCACAATCTGGCGCTCTAACCGGCTGAGCTACTTCCACCACTCGACAGTCAGGAGAGACGCCCCGGCCTCCGGGGACCGGGGTGGTCGGGGCGGGCGGATTTGAACCGCCGACCTTCTGGTCCCAAACCAGACGCGCTGCCAAACTGCGCCACGCCCCGTACGTTTTGATGGCGGGGGGCCTGTTCTCAAAGACCTGCGGCGGCCCACCGGGCCGCTCGCGTGAGCATTATACCGCCGGCCCGTAACCCTGTCAACTCAAGCCAGTTTCGGCCGGTTTGGGCGGGAGTCGAGGGGGTGTGCCTTCGGGCTTGTGAGGCACCGGCGGGCCTGATATACTCGCGATATGAAGCTCGCCATCATCGGTCTGCCGCAGTCGGGCGTGACGACGGTGTTCAACGCCCTGAGCGGGCGGCACGAAGACGCGCACGCGTTTGTCAAGCCCGGCCAGCAGCACGTGGCGGTCGTCCCCGTGCCGGACCCGCGGGTCGAGTTCCTTGCCGAGATGTACAAGCCCAAGAAGACCACTCACGCGACGGTGGAGTACCTGGAGGTGCCGGGCCTCTTCGCCGCGGGGTCGGGCGGAGCGACGTCTGACCCGGCCGGTGCGGCGGTTGTGCGGGATTCCGAGGCGTGCGTCAAGGTGCTCAGGGCGTTCGACTCCGACCAAGCCCCTGATCCCCGCGGCTCGAACGACCCGGTGCGCGACCTTCGGGACATGAACGACGAGTTGCTGACGCTGGACATGATGGTGATCGAGAAACGGGTTGAACGTTTGCGCAAGGATGTGAACAAGCCGATTCCTGAGCAGGAACACCGCCGGCTCGAGCTTGCGGCGCTGGAGCGCTGCATCGCGGCGCTCGAACAAGGGCAGACCCTCGACCAGGTCGAGTTGAATGAGGTCGAGGAGAAGCTGCTTCGAGGGTTCGGGCTGCTCACCCGCAAGCCGTGCATCCAGGTGGTGAACGTGAGCGAGGCGGACGCGGCCTCTTCCGACGCCCTGTCCGGCCTGCCGCCCGAGAGTTCGCTGGCCTTCTGTGCGAAGCTCGAAGACGAGATCGGCGAGCTGAACGAGGCCGACCGGGCCGAGTTTCTCGCCGACCTGGGGATCCGGGAGCTGGCCCGCGACCGGCTGCTTCGGCTGTCCTACGAGCTGCTGGGGCTGCTGTCGTTTTTTACGGTCGGCGCCGACGAGGTGCGGGCCTGGACGCTGAACAAGGGGGCGACGACGCTGGACGCTGCGGCGGCCATTCACAGCGACCTCGCCCGAGGGTTCATTCGCGCCGACGTGATGAAATTTGAGGACCTCGAGCGGCTGGGCTCCGAGCGCGAGGTGAAGGCAAAGGGGCTGGCCAAGCTGGAGGGCCGCGAGAGCGTCGTGGAGGACGGCGACATCGTCCACGTGCGCTTCAACGTCTGACGCATGCACAACATCCTTTTCGTCAGCCATACCAGCCGCATCGCCGGGGCCGAGCACAGTCTATTGGTGCTGCTGGAACGGCTGGACCGGACGCGGTTCAACCCGACGGTGGTCGTGCCGCATCCCGGGGCGTTGACCCGGCGGCTGGATGAGCTGGGCGTGCCGCATCGGGCCGCTGCGATGGGGCGGCTGCGGCGGACCCTGAATCCCATCCGGCTGTTGCGGTACTTTGTGATGTGGCATCGCGCGGTCCGGCAGATTGCGGCCCTGATCGACGAACTGGATATTGACCTGGTGCACTGCAACGCGACGATCCCACATCTTTTCGCTTCGCCGGCCGCCCGGCGGAAGGGGGTCCCCTGCATCTGGCACGTACGCGATCTCAGCTCTCCCGGCGGATGGCTCGACGCAATGATGACTCGCGATGCGGCGGCGATCATTGCGATCTCCGGTGCAGTTCGAGACAGCCTGCATCACCCGGCCCTGGCCGAGGCGAAGACGACCGTGATTCACAACGGCGTTGACGTCGACGAGTTTGCGCCGGGCGACGGGACGCCGGTCCGCGCCGAGTTGGGGTTGGACGGCTCGACCCCGCTCGCCGGCATCGTCGGGCAGATCGTCCCCTGGAAGGGGCACGAGCGGTTTCTCGATGTCGCCGCGGCGGTGGCGGGGAGCGTGTCCGACGCGAGGTTCCTGGTGGTGGGCGATGACCGGTTCGGGGACCATCCCGGGCTGGTCGACCGGTTGAAGGCCCGGGCCGCGGAGCTGGGCCTGGGCGACAAGGTGTCCTTTGTCGGGTGGCGGGACGACGTGGTCAATGTGATGAACGCGCTGGACGTGCTGGTGGTGACATCGGACAGCGAGCCGTTCGGCCGGGTGGTCGTGGAGGCGATGGCCTGCGGCAAGCCGGTGGTGTCGTTCAGGTGTGGCGGGCCGGTGGAGATCATCGAGGACGGCGAGACCGGGTTGTTGACGGAGCCGTATGACACGGGCCGGATGGCCGATGCGGTTGGCGGGCTTCTTGCCGAGCGGGATCGAGCGGCGGCCATGGGTGAGGCGGGGCGCCGGGCCGTCGGCGAGCGGTTCTCCGCCGAGGCCTGTGCGGGGAAGGTGCAGGCGGTGTACGAGCGACTGGTGGGGAAGGGCGGGGTATGAGGATCGGCATCGATGCGCACCTGGTAAAAGCCCAGCCGACCGGGGTGGGCAAGGCCATCACGCGCACGATCGAGGCGATGGTTGGCGCGTCAGACGGCGATGAGTTTGTGGTGTACGGCAACAGGGAGTTTCCTGCGGTCCTCGATGCGAAGGCGAATTGCCGGGTGGTACGGAGTCCGTTCATTGCCGGCTCGCGGGTGCTGCGAGTGCTTCACGAGCGGTTCCGGATGCCCGGTCACGTGCTTCGCGACCATGTCGATGTGTTCTATGCGCCCGGCTACGTATTTCCGGGCGACGTTCTGGTGCCGATGGTTCTGGGTATTTTCGACGTGAACGCGCTGAAGAGCCCGGGGCGGGTGCGGCCGGAGACGGCGAGGTATTACAGGATTGCGATGCCGGCGGCGGCGCAGCGGGCGTCGCGGATTGTCGCGCCGACGCGCGTGGTCGCGGGTGAGATCGAGGCGCTGCTCGAGGTCCCGGGCGAGAGGATCCGGGTGGTTCCCCTGGCGGCAGACGAGCGGTTTCGCAAGCCGCCGGGCGGCGTTGCCGGTGTGAAGGGGAAGTACGGGATCGATTCGAGCTACATACTGTTCGTGGGGAACATCGAGCCGAACAAGAACCTCAGTCGATTGGTGCAAGCCTTTTTCGCGGCCCGGCTGAACAAGCGGCTGCCGCACAGGCTGGTGCTGGTGGGCAAGAAACGGCACCGGGCCACCCGGCTGGCGGCTCTGATCCGGCAGCTTGGCTGCGAGGAGCAGGTGGTGTTCACGGGGTACGCGCCGGATGAGGACTTGCCGGCGCTGTACAGCGGGGCGGATTTGTTCGTGTATCCGTCGCACGCGGAGGGGTTCGGGATCCCGCCGCTGGAGGCGATGCTGTGCGGGACGCCGGTGGTGACGTCGGAGGACGGGGCGGTGGTGGAGGTGACGGGCGACGGAGCGCTGCACGTTCCGGCGGGCGAATTGGCGGCGCTGCGGCAGGCGATTGAGAAGGTGTTGATGGAGAAGCGGTTCGCGGCGGAATTGGCCCGGCGCGGCCGCGAGGTGGCGCAGAGGTACGATTGGGCAGAGACCGGGCGACAGACGCTGGCGATCATTCGTGAGGCGGCGGGGGAGAGACGGTGAAGATCGCTTACATTGTTGGGAAAGACGCCGCGCCGAGCGAGCAGTTTATCGCCCGGGAGATCGGTGCGCTGCGGCAGCTTGGTGCGGAGATCGCGGTCTATCCCGTCGAATGCGGGGCCGGCTCTTCGTGTCCGTGGTGTGTGTTGGGCGAGCACCTGTGGCTGTCCTGTTTGCCGCGGACTTGGCGGGCGATATCCCGGTTTCCCTTTGCCGAGTTGGCGGCCCTTCGCCCGCGGGTGTGGCGTGAGTT
>Ga0272441_10016653_pt1 | contig 10137 bp, 7 predicted proteins | sample SSMProp6N_FD_193582 | JGI IMG/M metagenome (GOLD analysis project Ga0272441, IMG submission 193582) | Marine sediment archaeal communities from Little Sippewissett salt marsh, Falmouth, MA, United States - SSM-Prop-6N | ecosystem: Environmental > Aquatic > Marine > Wetlands > Sediment ... | reverse complement strand
GGACATCATGGTCCTGACGGTGACCGCCTCGGTCGTGCCGATGAACTTGACGATATCGGGCGCACTGGGTGCGAAATAACCCCAGTAGCCGCCGAATTTCTCCATGAGCACGTATTCCTCGAGCCGCACGTCCTTCGCCTTGTAGGGGCCGGAACCCGCGTCGTTGGTGAGGAGCCACTCCTTCGCGTAATCTCCCATGTCACCATAGGTTCCGTCCGCCTTGATATTAGCCATGACCAGGTCCTTGTTCAGGATGTAGAGCCGCACGAGGGTCACGAGGAAGGGTCCGTAGGGCTCGGAAAGCGTGAACCTGACGGTGTAGTCGTCGACCGCCTCGCTGGTCTGAACCTTGCCGAGGTACATGTACCCGTACCCCTCTCCGATGGTCGTGATCCTGTCCATGGTGAACACCACGTCTTCAGCGGTGAGAGGCGACCCGTCGTGAAACTTCACGTCCTTGCGAAGGTGGAAGGTCCAGATGAGGCCGTCCGAAGAGGTCTCCCAGCTTTCGGCCACGTGCGGCTTCACACCGCCGTCCGGCGTGGGATACACGAGGGTGTCGTAGATGTTCACGAACGCGGAGGAGCTCGAGAAATCCGACCCCACCGCGGGATCGATATAGGTCGGCCACGCGAAGGTCACCCGAAGCTCACCCGGACCGGCCGGGGCCTTTTCAGCCTCCTTCATCTCCTTCGGGGCCTCCTTTACCGCCTCCTTCGTTTTTTCCATCACTTTCTCATCCGCTTTCTCCTTGCCGCCTCCGCCCGCGAAGAGGGCCATGGCAGGCAGGAGCAGCATGAAAACCAAAACAACGAGCAAAACCTTTTTCATGTTTCGTGCCTCCTTATGAAAGTGTTCGAAAATACCCGCATAAATATCGATGTGAGCCACTATACTATCATATTGTTGTAATAATGCAACCAGATTGACCCGCGCCGCCCCGCTCAGGTCTCCTCGCTCAGCACCTCCTCCGAGACGATGAACAAAGGATTCGCGACTTTCTCGAGCGAATCCAGGAGCTTTTCCTGGTATCCCGAATCGAAGAACGCCTCTTCGAAACTCCGCGTGTCCGGCCAGTATGCCTCGGTGATGTACCGGTACTTCAGGGGCCGGGCCTGCAGCTCGTTCACGGATCTTCCCTTCACGTGGGTATAGATATTTTTAACCGCGTAGAAATCGCTCTTGATGACGCCGGGAATCCCCATGTTCTCCTTCTGATGCTCCGTGGTCCTCCACTTGAGGAAGGCTTCGTGGTCCGCTCCCTCCGGGAGTGTGTAAACGACCGTCAGCTTGACCATGTGATGTTGCCTTTCGTCATTTAATCTTCAGCCCGCGGTCCGCTCCGGTGAGCGTACGCCCGCCCTGAGCGGTAACCGCGACGATGTCCTCCACCCGTATGCCGAACTTCCCCGGAATATAGACGCCCGGCTCGATGCTGAACACCATCCCCTCCTCCAGCGGGGTCGTACCGCCCGCCTGTATCCAGGGTTCCTCGTGCACGTCCAGGCCTATGCCGTGACCCGTGCGGTGAATGAAATACTCGCCCTTCCCGCCGCGCTCGATCACCGAACGCACGGTGCGGTCCAGCTCTTCGGCCGTCATGCCCGGCCGCACGGCCTCCCGCCCCGCGGCATTGGCGGCGAGGACCAGCTCGAAGGCCTCGAGGAACTCTCTTCCGGGCTCGCCCAGGAACACCATGCGCGTGATGTCGGATTTATAGCCTCCGAGCGAGGCCCCGATATCGATGATGATTCCCTCCCCCTCTTCCAGCTTCTTGTCGGCGCTGAAATAATGGGGAAGGGCGGCGTTGAGTCCCGCCGCCACCTGTGTGAACTCCACCCGCTGGGCACCGTCCTCCCGGAACGACTTCTCCGCGGCCCAGGCCACCTCCGCCTCTGTTACGCCCGGCCTGCACGCACCAGCGGCCGCCGCCACCGCCCTGTCCGCCAGGGCCAGGGACCGGGCAAGCGCGTCTATCTCTTCGGGCGACTTTCTGATACGCTGCTTCGCGATGATCGGGTCAACTGCAAGGGTACGCTTCGGCCTGACCTGCTCGAGCACGGCGAGGAGGAAATCCGCGCGCATCGAGCCGTCAATCCCGACCGTGCCGGGCCTGTTTTTTACGATTATGGATTTCGAGAGTGCCGCCTCATAGCCGCCGGCGTCGTCCCAGGTGAGAAGCTCGACGTCGGTAAAACCCGCTATCTGCTCCTCGTTGAGCCGGGGTGCGACCATCTGCACCTCGTTCTTCGTTACCAGGAGCAGGCAGAGCCGCTCGTCCGCGAGGGGAGTTCCCCCAAGCAGATAGCGCATTGAGGCAGTGGGCCCGATCACGGCGCAGCCAACCCCGTGCTCCGCGAGATTTTTCTGGAAGGCCCCAAGTCGTTCTTTCATGCTCTTATCCTCAGTTCGGGAAGGACGCTATCTCGACCGGTCGCTCAGCTTGTAGTACTTTTCCGCCTGTTCCGGCGTGATGAACCCGTTTTTCAGGTCGTCCTTTACCAGCTCTATATCCCGCTCCTCCGGATTGCCCCAGCCCGCTCCTGTCCCCGTCATGACGCGAATCACGTCGTCGGTATTCAGGGTGAGGGCGTTGACCACCCCGTGCTTCTCGCTGCTGCCGTCCGTGCGCCGTATCTCAACGTAGTTGGACGAGCCGTGGCGCGCGCCGGCCAGGGGCCAGGGCGGAAACTTCGACCTGGTGTAGGCAGCGGTAAACCAGGCGTTGTCCGAGCGAATGCGGTACTCGATGCACACCCCCTTGCCGCCCCTGTACTTTCCCTCGCCCCCCTCCTCGTCATGGAAGCTCATCCGGTCCACGTACAGGCCGTTTCGCGCCTCGTTGATCTCCGCCGGGCAGTTGAAGGTCTCACCGTGGAACCCGGAGAAAACGGCGGAGTTCCCGTCCATCCTGGCCGAGGCGCCCCATCCCCCGAGCTCCGGCTCGATGATGGAGTACTGGCGCCCCGTGTCCGGGTGGGTGCCGCCGAAAAGGGTGCCGCAGATGGATGCGAAGCCGCCGGCAGGGAGCCGCTCGGGCATCCGCTCGGCAAGGGCCCGCCAGATCAAATCGTACAGGCGGATGTCCACCTCGTAGTAAATCCCCATGGCTGCCGGCCTGCGGGGATGGAACACGCTCCCCTCCCTGGTCAGCACCTTGAGCGGCCTGAAGGTTCCGCCATTGCAGATCGTGTCCGTTGAGCTGAGGGATTTCAGCATGAGCTGCGAGCTCGTCACCGCTGAGTCCCTGCTGATGTTGAAGGGGCCCGTGTCCTGGTCGGGGTTCTCCGTGAGGTCCACGATGAACTCGGTATCCGTTATCGTTATGGTGACCTTGTAAACCTGGCCGCTGTCCTGCTCCTCTGAGAGCGTGAACTTCTCGTGGGGAAGGTTCTTCAGCGCGGCGAGCGTGACGCGCTCCCCGTAGTCCATGTACTCCTGAAGGGCATGGAGAAAAGCCCCCTTGCCGTACTTTTCCACCAGCTCGAGCACGCGGCGCTCCCCGGCCCGTATGGACGCGATTCCGGCCCAGAGGTCACCCTGCAGGAAATCGGGCATCCGGCTGTTGGCGTAGAGTATGTCGAAAACCGGGGTGATCGGTTTGCCGCGGGAAAAGAGCTTTATACCCGGAAGCTGCAGCCCCTCCTGGAATATCTCAGACGCGTCCGTGGACATGGAGCCCGGTATCATGCCACCGATGTCGTTCCAGTGCGCTATGTTCGCGGACCAGGCCACGATCTCCCCTTCCGCGAAGATGGGCATCAGTACTATTACGTCATTCAGGTGGGTGACGCCTCCGTTGAAGGGGTCGTTCGTTGTGAAGATGTCCCCCTCCTCGATGTCGCCGGGCCCGTCGAACTTTTCAATGATACGCTTGACCGCCTTGTCGAGCATGCCCACGAACGCGGGAATGCCCGCGCCCGAGCTGGCGAGCTCGCCGTCCTTCGTGCAGATGGCTGTGCCCATGTCGAGCACCTCGTATATGATCGCGCTCATGGCGGTCCTGCGCATGGCTGCGAACATCTCGTCTGCCGCCGCCTGCAAAGAGCTCTGTATGATTTCAGTCGTTATGGGATCGTAGTTTTCTTTCATTTCGTCTGTGCTCCCGTGTTTATGTGAATGTTGCCGTAGCCGTCAACGCTGCATTCCATACCGGGCATGACGACGATGGTGTCACCCGGGTCCTCAACCACGGCCGGTCCGGTAAACCTCATCCCCGGCTCGAGCAGGCCTCCGTCGTAGATCGCGGCCTCGTGCTCCCCGGCCTCGGTGTAGTCGACCTTTCTTCGTTCCTTGAGCGCTTCCTCGAGCTTTCGCCCGGAGGAGGGCATGGTTTTCAGGTCCAGCTTTCCCACGCTCGCGGAGGCAACCACGTGGAATCCCACGAGCTCCACCGGCGCGTCGAGCCGGTAGGTGTACTCCCGCTCGTAGGTCTCGTGGAAGCTGTCGGCTATGGACTTTATGAGCGTGTCCCCGACATCGCCCTCAGGAAGCGCAACCTCGACCGAATGGGCCTGGTTCTGATATCTGAACCGGCCGTAGCGAAGGAACCGCATCTGAGAGGGATCGACCGACTCTTTTGTAAAGGCCTCGAGGGCCTGTTTCTCCAGGTCCTTCAGGCTCTCGTTCAGCTTCCGGCCTGCCGTATCGTCGTCCAACTCGATGATGCGGGTCAGTATGTAATCCCTGCGCAGGTCGGACATGAGCATGCCCCATGCCGAGAACACGGACGACTGCTTGGGGATGATGACCTTCCCCACGCCCAGCTCCACGGCCAGGGCGCAGGCGTGCATGCCGCCGCCGCCGCCGAACCCGATCATGGTAAAGTCGCGCGGGTCGTGACCGCGGTTGACGGACACGAGCTTCAGGGCGTTTACCATGTTGTTGTTCGCGATCCGGATGATCCCCCGGGCCGCCTCCTTCCTGCTCGTGCCGAGCTTTTCGGCAAGCGCGTCCAGTGCCTTTCCCACTGCCTCCATGTCCGCGGTTACCTCACCGCCGCAGAAGTAGCCCGGGTTGATCCGTCCCAGCTCCAGGTTGGCGTCGGTGGTGGTCGCCTCGGTCCCGCCCTTGCCGTAGGAAACCGGGCCGGGTACCGCTCCCGCGCTCTGAGGTCCCACGTGCAGCTTTTTAAACTCGTCGACCCAGGCGATCGACCCCCCGCCGTTGCCGATCTCCACCAGGTCCACGACCGGGACCATGACCGGGTACCCGGCTGAGGCCCGTGTATTTTCGATCATGTAGTCGGTATTGATCTTGATCTGCCCGTCGGCGATGAGGCCGCACTTGGCCGTGGTGCCCCCTATGTCGAGCGCGATGATGTTCGGTTCGTCTATGATTTGTCCCAGGGCCGCGGCCCCCCACACACCGCTCGCAGGACCCGATTCTATCATGGTGATGGGAATCTCACGGGCGCCGGCCACGGTGTCCACGCCGCAGTTGGACTGCATGACGTAGAGACTCCCCTTCATCTTTCTCTTGTTCAGGGACTCGAGCAGCCGGTCCAGGTAGTGCCGGGCCACCGGCTGCACGTATGCAGAGAGCACCGCGGTGGACGTGCGCTCGTACTCACGCCACTCGCGCGTGATCTGCGAGGAGGTCACCACCGCGATCCCGGGCCACAGCTCCCCGATCTTTTTCAGCACGGTTTCCTCGTGGGCCGGGTTCGCGTAGGAATTGAGAAAACAGACCGCAACAGCCTCCACGCCCTCCTTTTTGAAATCCTCCAAAATGGCGGGAAGCCCGGTGAGGTCCAGGGGTTTCAGCTCCTCCCCCTTGTAGGAGATCCGTCCTGGCAGCTCGCGGCGCAGGTACCGGGGAACGAAGGGCTTCGGCTTTTTGTACTCCAGGTTGAAAAAATCGGGACGGTTCCCGCGCGCGATCTCAAGCACGTCCCGAAAGCCCTCTGACGTAATCAGTGCTGTTCTAGCACCGGTCCGCTCGGTGAGGGCGTTGATGATGACCGTGGTTCCGTGGGCAAAGAAGTCGAAGGCCGCGGGGTCGAGGTCCGCCAGCTCGATAACCTTCATCACCGCCCGCTCGTAATCGGGGGGCGTGGTGTCGGACTTGGCCGTTCCTATACGCTGCTCCCCTTCCGGGGAAATGTGCAGGTATACCAGGTCGGTGAAGGTCCCTCCCACGTCTGTCGCTATTCGCAGCACATCGTCGGTGTGCATATATAAAACTCCTTGCGATAAATTGTTAACGGGGTTTCAGAAAAGCAATAACAGCATGATAAGGGCTCGAGCCTTTAAGGTCAAGTATGTTGGCTATTTCGGGTACCGCCGCCTTCTCTTTTCTTACCTTTTCCGAAGCGGTGATATACATTAGGGTCTCATAAGCTTCGAGTTTTTAATTAATACACTAATTCAGTCATTAAATATGATATATATTTGTATTTTGTTTCATTCATTACTGAAGTCCACCGGAACCGGAAACAGTGTGTTTTATTTATTATGGAAGCTCCTCATTATATATATTTCTTGAAACTCTAAATTCGCTCAAATTTTCCGGTATGGTGTAATCAGCCTTTGAACCGAGCTTCAGGGGGCTCTTTCGGTGTACGGACTCATAGCCTTTCTTCCCATCATCCTGGTACTGTTTTTAATGACCGGATTGAACTGGGGCTCCAAGCGCGCGCTCGCAGCGGGGTGGGCCGCGGCCGTGTGTATCTGCATCTTCATCTGGAAGGTCGACCCGCTCCGCGTTCTGGGGTACTCGGTATTCGGACTGCTGAGGGCGCTTGACATCATATTTATCATCTTCGGGGCCATCGTAATCCTGAACACGCTCATACAGTCAGGTGCCATGTCGGCGATAAAACGGGGGTTCAGCAGCATCTCCGAGGACCGGCGTGTGCAGGCCGTCATCATAGCGTGGATGTTCGGGGCGTTCATTGAGGGAGCAGCCGGCTTCGGCACCCCTGCGGCCCTGGCCGCCCCGCTCCTGGTGGGGCTGGGGTTTCCTCCCCTGGCCGCCGCGATCGTGGCCCTGATCATGAACTCGACCCCGGTCGCGTTCGGCGCCGTGGGCACGCCCGTATACGGCGCGCTGGGAACGCTGGGCCCGGTGCTGAGCGCGCGCGGGATAAGCGAGTCGGCGTTCGCGTCCGCGCTTATAAAATACACGGCGCTCACGCACCTGGTCACCGGCATCTTCGTGCCCCTGCTCGCGGTGGCGATCATGATCAGGGTGTTCGGCAGGGGAAACCGGCTCAGGCCGGTGCTCGAAATAGCGCCCTTTGCCCTGCTCGCCGGAATCACCTTTACCGTACCCTACTATTTCTCGGCGCTCTTCCTCGGCCCGGAGCTGCCCTCCATTATCGGGGGCATCACGGGGCTGCTTGTTCTCGTGTTCGCGGCGAAAAAACGATTCCTCGTGCCCAAGACCCCGTGGACGTTTCCGGACCGGGAGGAATGGGAACCGCAGTGGCGGGGCGCTGCCGAAACCGCCCCTGAGGCGGAAAAGCGAATGGGGCTTGCGCTGGCGTGGGCACCCTATGTCATCATAGCCTTTCTGCTCGTTCTGACCCGCATGCCCGCACTGGGGCTGAAGCCCCTGCTCGCGGCACGGGGGATCGACATCCCGGTGGGACTCGGCGTCGACGAGACCTACACCTTCAGGTGGGCGTACCTACCGGGTATATTTCCCTTCATGTTCGTCGGGCTGCTGACACACCTGATCCACAGGCAGAGCCCGGCGCAGATCACGAAGGCCTGGTGCGATTCGCTCCGGCAGATATCGGGAGCGGCGCTCGCGCTCTTCGCGGGCTTCGCCATGGTCCAGCTCATGCTTCACTCCGGTACGAACAATGCCGGGCTCCCCTCCATGATAACGGTCATGGCCCAGTCGCTGGTCCGTGTATCGGGCCGCATGTACGTGTTCGTGGCTCCCTTCATCGGCGTGCTGGGCGCGTTCATATCCGGGTCGAACACGGTGTCCAACATCCTGTTCTCTTCCCTCCAGTTCGAGACGGCCTCACTGCTCGGGTTTCCCCCGGTGCTCATCACCGCGCTGCAGGTCGTTGGCGGCGGCATCGGGAACATGATATGCATCAACAACATCGTGGCCGTGTCCGCCACGGTCGGGGTCGTGGGCATGGGGGGCCTGATCGTGCGCAAGAACATCGTGCCCGCCGCCGTGTACGCCGTTGCCGCCGGGGTATTCGTGTGGATACTCATCCTGGCGGGCGCAGGCGCTGTCTAAAATAATTATTCAAAGTCTTGACCCCTTAACCTTATCCGCTTGATGAATGATATTCCTGTTGTAATATGTAACCAGCGGGAATAAAAAAGTCGCATCCTCATTAAGCCATGAATGGAAATAAAATACGGGACGGACTGTTCGGTGTGTGCGCGGGCGACGCGCTCGGGCTGCCCTTCGAGGGCGAGCCGCGCGCCGTGATGGACCGGTATCCCGCAGCAGGCATGACCGGACTGGAGGCTTACGGCCTTCCCCCCGGTACATGGTCCGACGACAGCTCGCTCACCTTCTGCCTGGCCGAGAGCCTGTGCGAAGGGTACGACCTCGATGACATAGGCCGCAGGTTTCAAAAGTGGCTTTTCGAGGGATACTGGACACCCTTCGGCCGGGCAATCGGCATGGGCCTCACCACGGTGCGCGCGATCGAGCGGCTTCGAGCCGGGACGGACCCGGGCAGGTCCGGGGAGCGCGGAGAGTACAGCAACGGGAACGGCTCGCTCATGCGTATTCTATCGCTCGCCTTTTTCCTTGCGGGACGGGACGATGACGCCGACACGCGGTTTAAGATGATTCACGAGGTATCCGCAATCACACACGCCCATCCGCGCTCGCTCATCACATGCGGCATCTACGTCACCTTCGCCCTCGCCCTTTTGCGGGGGCTCGGCCCGCGCGGGGCCTATGATCGAACCAGGGAAGAAACGATTCACCGGTACAGGCAAGAGCCCTTCAAATCGGAGCTCGACCATTTCGCCAGGATTTTAAACAGCGACGTTTCCCTGCTCGAGAGGCGCGAGATATCCTCCAGCGGCTACGTGCTGCACACCCTGGAGGCAAGCCTCTGGTGCCTGCTGAACCACGGCGACTACGCGTCCACCGTGCTGGAGGCGGTGAACCTCGGCGAAGACACGGACACCACCGGTGCGGTTGCCGGGGGCCTTGCCGGAATTCTCTACGGGTACGAGGGCATACCACGGGAGTGGATCGATGTCATCCTGCGCGGGGAGGATATCGAAGACCTTGCGACCCGCCTCGATAAATCCTTGAAACGGTAAAATATGAAGCGACCCTTTGCTTTATTGAGACAGTCCATGACTCTGCACAGCGGCCTATTAATCGGGGATGAAGAACTTCTGGATTCTGTGGTTTGAGGAATCCGCGACATAGACCCAGCCGTTAAAAACCGCGGCAATGCCCTGCGGGTAGGCGAACTCCCCTTCTCCTGCTCCGTTAGATCCCCAGGCGCTTATGAAATTCCCGCTCGAATCGAACTTCTGGAACCGGTCGTTGTCCCTGTCGGCCACGTAGACGTTTCCGGCAGAATCGACCGCTATGCCGGCGGGATACGTGAACTGCCCCTCATCCATTCCCTCGGTCCCCCACTGGTCGAGGTAGGTGCCGTCCGAGTCGAACTTCTGCACCCGGTTGTTCCAGAATTCTGCGACATAGACGCGGTCATCCGAATCGACCGCGACACCCCAGGGATTGCTGAAATAACCCTCGTCCGTCCCGTATTCTCCCCATGTTGATAACCAAGTTCCGTTCGAGTCGAACTTCTGTACCCGGTGAGATGAAAAGCAGGTAACATATACATTGCCGTTCGAATCCACCGCTATCCCCTGAGGCCGGTAAAGCTGCCCGTCACCCCATCCGTACTCACCCCACTCGGTCAGAAAGGTCCCGCTCGAATCGAACTTCTGCACCCGATCATTGTAGGAATCCGCTACATAGACATTCCCGTTCGAATCCACCGCGAGCGCGTAGGGATGATCGAATTCGCCCTCACCAGTGCCGGTACCTCCCCACTGCGTGACGTACACTCCCTCGGAATCGAACTTCTGTATTCTGCTGTTCCACGTATCCGCGACATAGATGTACCCGTCCGGACCAAGTGCGATTCCCCTGGGGTCCTTGAACTCCCCATCGAACACGCCC
>Ga0272441_10016652_pt1 | contig 10137 bp, 7 predicted proteins | sample SSMProp6N_FD_193582 | JGI IMG/M metagenome (GOLD analysis project Ga0272441, IMG submission 193582) | Marine sediment archaeal communities from Little Sippewissett salt marsh, Falmouth, MA, United States - SSM-Prop-6N | ecosystem: Environmental > Aquatic > Marine > Wetlands > Sediment ... | reverse complement strand
CAGATCCGAAAAGCTTACGGCGGCCGGGAGGATCTTCGCAAGGCCGTCGAGAGCGCCGGGTTTACGATGCGGGACTTCCAGGAACACGTCCGCAAGCAGATCCTGGCGGGCTCGATAGCGGTGAGGAAACGGGAGGGGTTCAAGGCGCAGGTATGTGTGCGTGAGGCCGAGGTGGCCAAGTACTATCAGGATCACGTGAGTGAGTTCACGCATCCGGAGCGGCTGAAGGTGCGGCGCATCTTCCTTGGCACCGGATCGAACCAGGAGGCGCGGGAGGAGGCGAAGGCGCGTGTGGCGGAGATCCGGGAGAAGATAACGGAAGGCGCCGGTTTTGCCGAACTGGCCGCGTCGTATTCCGAGATCCCCGAGGAGGCGGCCCAGGGCGGCATGATGAGCGGATGGGTGACCCGGGATCGCCTGGCGGAGGACGTCGCAGGCCTCGTATTTGCATTGCCCGAAAAAGGGGTCAGTGAGACCATCGAGACCCCCAACGGGTTTGTGCTCTACAAGGTGGAACAGAAGGAGTCTGAGCGGGTCGACGACCTGGACGCGGTCCGCGCGTTGATCGAGCCGAAGGTTCGCGACCACCACGCGGACGCCCGCTACAGGAAATGGCTGAACGAACGCCGCAAGCGCAGCCAGGTGCGCATTCATCTTGGGCAGTCAGCCCGGGATTAGGGCGGACGTTTGCGACCGCCTTCGGCATGCGGCACACCCCAAGCGCTGCACCGAAGGGGGCGGAGGTGAGCGTCTGTGAGCGTATCGCCCGGAACGTATGGCGCAGCCGCCCCCGGCCGTGCCACATTCTCTCACAGACTCTGAGGAAGAACCCCTACGTCCATTCGTGCCGGACTTCAGCGAGTAACATACATTCATCATGCTAGGTAACACGCTCAGGCGGACCTTCTGGGTCACCTATGACCACCTGGGAAAGCTCATCCTTGCCAACCTGGTGTGGGCGCTCGCACTGATCGTGCCGGGCGTGCTGGGGCTGGCCGCCTTGAATTCCGGGGACCGGGCCCTTGCCCTGATGGCCGGCGCGCCCATGGTGCTGCTGGTGCTTTGCGCACTCCTGCCGGTCATGTCGGCCGGGCTGGCCCACATGGTCAAGGAGCTGATAGACACACGCGACGGATCGGTGCGCGACCTCTTCGTGGGGATACGCCTCTACTGGCGGCGCGCCCTCGGCGTGGGTTTCTCGTTTGTGCTGGCCACGGTGACTCTTTCGGTGAGTGTGTGGTTCTATGCAACGAAGCTGGGTGCCATCGCGCCGTGGGCCGGGTATGCGATCAGCGGGTTGGCGTTGTGGTGTCTGGCATTCGTAATGTTGATGGCGGTATTGGTGCTGCCGGCCCTGGTCCAGAAGAAGGCGGCACTGCTGGCGACGCTGAAGCTGAGCGCCGTACTCGTCTTGGATAACCCATTGTTCTGTATAGGGTTAGCGATACAATTCCTCGCGCTGGCCGGGTTGTCTCTGATTCCGCCGGTGTTTTTCCTTTTTTCGGGTTCATTGGCCATGGTGCTCGCGTCGAGCGCATACGAGGAACTGGCCCGGAAATACGCCCGGCTGGGGGCTACGAAGAGAGGGGAGGGCGCAGCAGGTGCCGAGTCGGGCCTCGAAAAGCCCCATTTGCAGGGACCAAGCCGACGCGACCCGCTATCGGCCGATGAGGAGGAAGACGACTACCTCAACCGGGGGTTCCGCGATTTTCTGTTTCCATGGAAGGGATGAGGTGGTTGTCGGACGCGGGTTCGTAGTAGAATAGGCGCTAGAATGTAGTCATCGGCCGAAGGAGAGCACACAGGGATGACGCGGATTACTGGGATCCAGGGCCGTGAGATACTGGACGCGTTGGGCCGGCCGACGGTGGAAGTGGACGTCCATCTGAATTGCGGCGTGATGGGCCGCGCGTCCGTGCCTACAGGGCCTTCAAGCGGCGAGGACGCGGCGAGCGCCTTGCACGACAACGAGCCCGGTCGTTACGGAGGCCAAGGCGTCAGCAAGGCGGTGCTCAACGTCAACGAGGAGATCGCGGAGGAACTGCTGGGCATGGACGCGCTGGACCAGCGGGACATCGACATCCTGATGTGCCGGCTGGACGGGACCCCGGGCAAGAGCAGACTGGGGTCGAATGCGATCCTTGGGGTGTCGCTTGCCGTGGCCCGGGCCGCAGCCGCTGCCGTGGATATTCCGTTGTACCGCTATCTGGGGGGCGTGAATGCTCATGTGCTTCCTGTGCCGATGATGAATGTTCTCAGCGGCGGCGGCACACACAGCGAGGGCGCCCTCGCTGTGCAGGAGTTCATGGTCGTGCCCGTGGGCGCGAGGACCTTTAGCGACGCCGTGCAGATGGGGGCGGAAGTATTGCATGCGCTCGAGGGCGTGCTTCAGGCTCAAGGCTCGGGCGGCATGTTGAGCGATGACCGCGGATACGCGCTGCCCACGGCTTCGAACGGGGAGGCCATTGAGGCCATCCTTAAGGCAATCGCTTCCGCTGGGTACAGGGCCGGGGACGACGTGTGGCTGGCCTTGGCGGGGGCGACGAACACGCAGTACCGTCAAGGGGACTATCGCGCGCGCCCCGAGAAAAAGGCAAAAACCAGGCGCCCGCGAGCCGCGTCTGCCGCGAAGAAGTCCAAGTCTGCCAAGCCGTCCGGCGGGCTCGCGCTTACGAGCGAGAGTATGGTAGACTTGTGGAAGGAATGGGTAGACAAGTATCCCATTATTTCGATTGAGGATCCCCTGGCCCGAACCGACTGGACGGGCTGGATAAGTGTAACACGAGAGCTTGGGGACAGAATCCAGCTGGTGGGCGATGGCGTGTTCTCAACCAATGCCGAGCGTCTCACCAAAGGGATCTCCGAGGGCGTTGCAAATTCCATACTGCTCAAGCTTAACGAGATAGGGACGCTGACTGAGGCGCTGGACATCGTGGAAATGGCGCAACGCGCGGGCTATACGGCCGTAATCTCGCACCGGACCGGAGATACGGAGGACGCGTTTATCGCAGATGTCGCCGTGGCGGCCAATGCCGGGCAGGTCAAAGCCGGGTCTGTGTGCCGCGGCGAGCGCACGGCCAAGTACAATCAGCTACTGCGTATTGACGAGGAGTTGCAGGACCAAGCCGAGTTTCTCGGCATGGAAGCGTTCTCTAACCTAAGCAAGGCATAGGATGTCGGCCCGGGCGGCCCCGTTGCGGAAATAGGGGCGCGCAGGGCTCTGATGAGTGCTGTCGGGATGGATCGCAGAACCAAATGAAACCCGCGTTCAGGTGGCAAACGTATTGCCTCTTATTCCTCCTCGTGGTTTCGCTCGCGCTGTTTTACGTGGGGCGCCACGACCTCGATGGGCGCTATCAAGCCTACCTGAGGAGCGACGAGCAAGTTCGGGCGGCACGCGAACAGTGCGAACAACTCAGAAGAGACCTTGAGACGGCCCGGCAGCGCGTCGAGCATCTGGGCAATGACCCGCTTGAAATTGAGGCCGCTATTCGCCGCACAAAGAACCTTGTTCGGGAGGGCGAGAAAGTCTACCGGATCAAGCAGGTCCCGAACGGCGCCCATGGCGAGGCGGAAACGAGGCTTGGCGGAGACGAGCAACACCGCGCGCCCCTTGAGTATAGCGGACGCGCGACACCGGAAATGAAGGGCCCCGCGCCCGAAGTGAGTCCTGAAAACTGACACGCGAAATTCATCTGCATAGCCACGAAGAGGCCATCAAGCTGTTCGGCCACAATGGCGAGTTGCGAAAGCGTATACAGGCGGCGACGGGTACGCGAATCGTAGATCGTGGGGCCAAGGTCGTGATCATCGGCAAGCGCGATGAGGCGATGAGGGTAGGGCGTGTGCTCGATGAGCTCCTGACGGCGGTGCGTAAGGGCCATGCGCCGACGGTGGCGGACGTCCAGTACGCCCTGGACGAAGTGCGCAGTGGCAACGGGGAAGGGGGAACAGGGAGGGAGGTCGTGAGTTCGGTCCTGACCTACGCCGCGGGGATTCTGCGGAGCGACATGGGGATCAAGCCCCGGACGCACGGGCAGAAGCTGTTTCTGGATGCTATCGAGACCCATGATGTCACGCTTGTGGTCGGTCCGGCTGGCACGGGCAAGACGTTTCTGGCTATGGCCGCGGCCGTTTCGGCGCTGCTGAGCAAACGGGTCAAGCGCTTGGTGCTCACCCGGCCCGCGGTCGAAGCGGGCGAAAGCCTGGGGTTTCTGCCCGGCGACCTCGAGGCCAAGGTCAATCCCTACCTGCGGCCGCTGTATGACGCGCTGTACGCCATGGTGGACATGGAACGAATCCGGCGGTTCACCGAGCGCGAGCAAATAGAAGTCGCGCCGCTGGCCTTCATGCGCGGGCGCACCTTGGAGCATTCCTTCGCCGTGCTGGACGAGGCCCAAAACACGACAACGGAACAGATGATGATGTTCCTCACCCGGCTCGGCGAGGGTTCGCGCGCGGTGGTGACGGGGGACATCACCCAGATCGACCTGCCCAAGGACAGAAATTCCGGGTTGGTCGAGGCGCAGCGGATTTTGCGTCGCACGCCCGGAGTTGCTATCGTTGATCTGACCAGGAGCGACGTTGTCCGCCATCCGCTTGTCCAGAGGATCGTGGAAGCCTATGAAGCCGATGGCCGGGAGAATGGCGCGGATTCCAAGCTGGAGCTGGGCAGCGCGCACGGGACAAACGGCGGGTCATGATTTCAAGCGCTAAATCGGCCCGGAAGCGGCCGCGCGGGTGGCGAAGCGTGTTCGGGGGGGCGCCGGACCGGGAGGTGGAGGTGCTGCGTCGGCATTGGTTCGACGCCGTCGTCGTCCTCCTCTTCTTCGCCGTATGCGTGGCCGCAATCACGAAGTTCCCCGCTTACACGAAGCAGGACATCGGGTACGACATTGATAAGCAACCGGTTGCGCTCGAGGAGGTGCGGGCGGCCGTGTCCTTCAAGGCGGAGGATCTGCAGGCCACCAAGTACAGGCGCGACGAAGCGGCCATGGGGGTGCCTGACACGTATCGCGTGGATGGCGAGCGCGTACGAAAGCAGAGGGCTCAGCTCGAGAAGCGGATCGCCGTACTTGCAGATAAACGGGACGCGGTGGCGAATGCTGTTCGAGAAGCCTTGGCCGCCTCGAACTCAACCCAAGGCGCGTTCGAGGTCGTCTCAGGCGCTGTAACGGCCCTTGCCGCGGAATTGCGCGAAGAAGATGCTTTCAAGGATTTCCCCAGCCCGGCGGTCCTGGCCCTTTGGCTGATGCCGGCGCCGGGTTCCATCCCGAAGCGGCGCTTCCTGGAGGCCGCAGAACCCGCAAGCGCCGAAGCCCCGGCGACCGACACGGCGAGTCCTGCGGCGGCGGCCCCCGCGCCGCTTGCGGTGGCCGGGCTCGATGATGCCGAGACCGCGCCCGTTGAATTCGCATATGCCGGGGAACTCTCGCGGGTGGCGTATGAGAGCCTCGAATACGTCCTGACCTATGGCGTCATCGATCCGGAAACCGCCCAGGGCAATCAGACGAAAACCATCGTCATCATGCGGGAAGACCCCCTGGGAGACCAGAAGGTAAGCGACGAGTTGCCCATCGGTCAGGTGCCAACGCCGGAAACGGCAGAGGAGCGGCTCAGTGCGCGGATTGCCGAGGCGGTCCGGGGAAGCGCGATTGAAGAAGGACAGAGCAAGGAGGGGGAACGGCCCACCGCCTGGACCGACATGCAGCGGGCGGCCTTGGCCATGGCCAAACCCTTCATGAGCGATACGGTGTTTTTCGATCGGGTCTACACCGCGGGCACGCGCGAGCGCGTGCGAATGGCGGTCGAGCCCGCCATGAAGGAGATCCAGACCGGGGAGGTGATCCAGCGCAGTGGGGACAAGTGGACCGCGCAATCGCGTTCGGACGTGAAGACGTATTGGCGTGTGCTCCACAACGAACAGCCGCCCTTTGGCCGATTCCTGGTCACGCTGATAGCGCAAACGGTATTTGTGGGCCTGGTGTTTGTGTGTCTGATCCGATTCATTCTGTTGTTTTCGCGCAAAGATGGCGAGAAGCTTCGCAACCTGAACCTGGCGCTCGTCCTCTTGACGGCCATGCTGGTCCTTGGCCGCGTGGTTTCGTACTTCGAGCCTTCGGGCTATGTCATCCCGGTGGCGGCCGTGGCGGTGCTGCTCGCGATCCTTGTGAACGCGCGCGTGGCGATCATTGTGGGCTTCTTGATCTCGGCGCTCGTGTCGGCGCAATTCGGCTACGATTGGCGGCTGCTCATGGTCCAGTGTGCGATGTCCGTGGCGGGGGTGTTCTCCATCCGGGTGGTCCGGCGACGCAGCGATATGACCAGCGCCGCGGTGAAGGCCACGGTGGTCGGCCTGCTTACGTTGGCGGCGCTCACGTTGGCCGGAGACCCCTCGCTGGGGGGACCGGCCCTTCAGCGCTTCGCGCTGGTGCTCTTGAACGGCCTCCTGTGCCTGTTCGTTGTTCCCGGAGTCCTGGCGCCCATCGAGCGGCTGTTCGGGATTACGACGGATATTCAGTTGCTTGAATACAGCGATCTGAATAACCCGGTGCTCAGCCGGTTGGCCATTGAGGTGCCGGCCACCTATGCGCATTCCCTCATGCTGGGGCAGTTGGCGGAGGCGGCCGCGGACGCCATCGGGGCGAATGGGCTGTTGGCCAGGGTGTGCGCGTATTACCATGACGTGGGGAAATTGCGCCGCCCCGAGTATTTTACGGAGAACCAGGCGGGCGTGAATATCCACGATGAGTTGCCCCCGCGGGCGAGCGCCCGGGCCATTGGCGCGCACGTGATGCAGGGCGTGGAATTGGCGCGGGAGTATCACCTTCCCAAGCCGATCATTGACGGCATCCTGGAACATCACGGCACGGGCCTGATCGGCTTCTTCTATCAACAGGCCGTGGAACAGGACAAGCATGATGCCGTGCGCGAGCAGGATTTCCGCTATCCCGGCCCGAAACCGCAGAGCCAGGAGACCGCCATACTGATGATTTGCGACGCCGTGGAATCCGGCGTACGCTCGATCAAACACCCCAATGAAGAACGGGTGCGCGAGTTTGTGGACAAGATCGTTCGCAGTCGGTTTGCCGACCGCCAGTTTGACGAGTGCAACCTCACCTTGAAGGAGTTGGACACCATCAAGGCCGTCGTGACCCGGCGCCTGGTGACCTCGTTGCACACGCGCATCGCGTATCCTGAGAAAGAGCCCGAGAAAGGCGTGGACAACGTGATCTCGATCCCCGGCGTGTCCCGATAGTGAAGCCGGGCCCGGCGCTGGCGCGGAACCGAAGCGTGGAGAACCATGATGCACTTGCTGATCCGCAATGAATCGGCGCGGAAAAGGCTTTACCGCACGGACAACCTGCAGCGGCTGGCCGAGCGAATATGTGTGGGCGAGGGTTCTGACCGGGACGCGGAATTGAGCGTGCTGTTCTGCGACGACCGCTTCATCACGGAATTGAATTCGCGGTATCGCAAGACAAACGCTCCGACGGACGTCCTGGCCTTTGGTCAGACAACGGAGTTGGCGTTGGCTGCACTTTCCTATTCCGTATTGGGGGATATTGTGATATCGTTGGAGACGGTGGAGCGTTGTTGCGAAGGCGATCGGGCTGCGATGCGCGAGGAGGTCCGCCTGTTGTTCTGCCACGGCCTGCTGCACTTGCTGGGTTACCAGCACGAAAACGCGCAGGAGCGCGAGCGAATGGCGGCAAGACAGGCGCTGTATTTGGGGCGCCCGCGCGAAGCGGTGTGGCCGGGTAAGGCCGTTGGGGTTTAGGGCGTGGGATTGCGGGCCGGTCCCAAGCCCTTGCGTAGGAGGGACAGTTTCTGTTGGACGATGACGACGGGCCGTTAAGACGCAAACGGATATCCTGGGCGCGCCGTGGCGGACCTGGTGTAGCCCGAAACGCGGCCGTGACACTGCTCGTGATCGCAGCGGTATGCGGGCTCAGCTTGGCGGTGACGGTCCGAATCCAGGATGCCGGCGCCGAAGCGGGTTCCCTGGCCGGGGCGGCTGTGTCTCAGCCGGCTCTCCTTGCTGCGGCCGCAGGGGAGGGCGGGGCGGGGCACGTTGCGTACGCGAGGCCGTGGCGGGACTTCCTGCCGCCATCGGTGCTTTTGGTGGTGTTTGTCCTGTTGACGTTATCGGCGTTTTTCTCTTCTTCCGAAACGGCGTTCCTGTCCATTGCGAGGCCGCGGCTGCGCATCATGCGCGGAGAACGGAGGGTTACGTCCCGGCTGGTCGTGCGAATGCTGGACAATCCCGGCCGCCTGCTTACCACGATCCTTGTGGGCAATATGCTGGTGAATACGATCATCGGGGTGGTTCTGGGCACACGCGTCAAGAACCTGTTCGAATACGCACTGGACCTGCCGACGGCCGCAGCGTATATCGCGGCCGTGGTTGTGTGCACGAGCGCACTGCTCTTCTTCGGCGAAATCACGCCCAAGGTGTTTGCGGTCCGGGCGCGGGAATCGTATGCCCGGTTCGCCGTTTTCCCGCTGTTGGTGGCCGACAGGATTCTGGCCCCGTTGCGGGAGAGTTCGCTCCGCCTGACGGATTTCCTGTTCCATGTAACGCGATTCCATGAGTTGCGCGCCGCACCGTTCATTACGGACGAGGAACTGAAATCCGTGTTGTCCGATGAGCAGACGAACGGGGTCATCGAAGAAGAAGGCCGGGAGATGATCCGGCGGATTCTCGATTTCGGCGACGTCACGGTCGGCAAGATTGTGGTGCCCCGGCCCGACGTTGTGGCGCTTGCGCAGGACGCCACGGTGGGGCAGGCCCTGATCCTGTTTCGGGAGCATGAGTTCTCGCGCATGCCCGTTTTCAGCGAAGACCTGGACCATATCGAAGGGATCGTCTTTGCCAAGGACCTGTTGCCAAGCGTTTCCAAAGGCGCGTTGGACGAACCCATTCGCCCGCTCGCCCGGCCCGCGTACTTCGTTCCCGAGACGATGAGCGTGCAGGCGTTTGTAAACGAGGCGCAGCGCCTGCGCTCGCACTTGGCGGTGGTGGTGGACGAGTTCGGCGGCACCGAGGGCATCGTCACGTTGCAGGACGCCTTCGAGGAAGTCGTGGGCGACATGCAGGACGAAGGCGACCAAGAGGCGTTGCCGTACGAGCAACTTGCCGAAGGCGTGTACCGCGTCGAGGGCAGCCTGCCGCTGGACGAGCTCAAGGAACTGATCGGCATCGCTGTCCAGGAGGGAGAGCACAACACGGTCGGCGGGTTCCTGATGGAGCAGACGGACAAGGTTCCGTCGCTCGGCGACCGGATTTCGCACTCGGGCATGACGTGGACGGTCGAAGAGGTGGACGGGAAACGCGTCTCGAAGGTGCGCATCGAGATCGCGCCCAAAGGTGAGGAGCCCGCCCAATGAGCCTTCTCGTACCGCTGGCGATCTTCGTTTTCGCGCTCCTGTTGCAGGCCCTGTTTGCCGGCTATGAGACCGGCCTTGTGTCGTCGAATCCGATCCGCATCCGCTACCTCGCCGAGGAAGAGGGCGTGACGCGGGCCCGGCGCCTGCTGGGCTACATCGAAAGACCCGACCGGCTCCTCACGTCGCTTCTGGTCGGGACGAATCTCATGGTTGTTATCGCCACGATCGTGGTATCCGTGCAGGTGGAGAGCCTTTTCCCCGGCAAGCATAGCCCGCTCATTGACAACGTCGTCTCGACGGTCTTGGTGGCCCCGCTTATGCTGATCTTCGCGGAGATCCTCCCGAAGAGCGTGTTCCGGATCCATCCGAACCGCCTGACGTTGGTGCTGCTGCCGATCGTGGACTTCTTCCATAAGGTGTTCGCGCCGGTCGTTGTGCCTGTGACCTGGGTGACGCACACGCTGCTCAAGGTTATCGGCGCCAAGAGTCAGCATATCAGTTCGCTTATGTCATCGGTCGAGGACGTGCGTGTGCTCGTGGACGAAGGGGCGGATCATGGGACCATCGAACCGGAAGAGCAAGAGATGATCCACTCGGTGATGGATATGCAGACGACGACGGCCCGCGAGATCATGGCGCCCCGCATCGACATTCAGGCCCTGGCCGATACGGCGACCCGCAAGGAACTCGTGGCCCTTTTTGCGGACAAGGGCCTTACACGTATCCCCATATACCATGACACGATAG
>Ga0272441_10016651_pt1 | contig 10137 bp, 9 predicted proteins | sample SSMProp6N_FD_193582 | JGI IMG/M metagenome (GOLD analysis project Ga0272441, IMG submission 193582) | Marine sediment archaeal communities from Little Sippewissett salt marsh, Falmouth, MA, United States - SSM-Prop-6N | ecosystem: Environmental > Aquatic > Marine > Wetlands > Sediment ... | reverse complement strand
TACCCCGTACCCGAGAGGGTGCTGCATCTGGAGATGCGGCAGCCCGACGGCAGGTCTTTTGATGCCTCCATCGTCATTGACACAACCGTTCGCGGCTTGAGCCGGGGAGGAATCGGTCTCTCAAGTGACCGCGACTCCACTCTTCTCGAACGCGTCTCGCGCGCCCGCACTCTGCAACACGGTCTTCTTGGCGTGCCCTATGGCGGCGCTGCCGCATCGATTCGGTCCCCCATCGGTGTAGACAGCCGACTCAGAGGAACTCTGCTGGACGAATTCGCGCGGGCAGCGGGCCCTATGGTTGCGTCGAGGGCGTTCGTTCCTGATGCCCAGGTAGGTATGGACGAGAGCGAAGTCCATAAGATGGTGACGCAGTGCGGACTGAAGACATCTCACCGGGAGAGGATCGATGACATCGGCGACTACGCGGGTCTGACCGTTGCCCTGGCGGGTATCGCCGCGCTGAGAAAGGCCGGAGTACGGCCGGGTCAGGCCACGGCCTCGGTGGAAGGCTTCGGAAAGGTGGGCAGCAGCGCCGCACTCGAACTGCATGAAAGGGGCGTCAAGGTTGTCGCTGTCTCTACGAAGGACGGAGCCCTGTTCGATGCCGATGGTCTGGACGTGCCGGAGCTGGTTCCCCTGGCCGAGCGAGTGGGTGACACCTTCGTGCGAAAGTATAGCGAAGCGGACCGCCTGCCGGCCGGCGAGCTACGTTCGCTGAGTGTCGATCTCTTCTGTCCCTGCGCCTTGCCTGGAGGCATCGATGCGCAGACCGCTTCTCGTCTACGCTGCAAGGCCGTCGTTCCGGGAGCAACGGCGCCGTTCAAGCCGGGCGGAGAACGTATGCTGGAAGGACGGGGCGTGGTCTACATGCCTGATGTGTTGGCTTCTTGCGGACGCGTGATGGCCATCAGCCTTGCCCGCGCGGGATTCACATCGTCCAGGCGGACCCGTTTCATCGAGAATCGTTTCCCTGAACTTGTCGAGTGGCTTGAAGGACTCGCGAAGGAGCAGGACACAGGCCTGGATGAGACCCTCTCAACGTACTGCGTGGACCGTTTCAACCGCATGAAGCAGGAGTGCGAGGAAGGTGTGCGAACCGATGGGTCCAGTCATTCCTACTCGCTGTACGGTATGGCCGAAATCCTGCCCTCCTGGATTGTGAGGTCTCTCAATACGAGGCCTCTTGAGGAGCAGATGCTCCCTGCCGGTCTGGTGCGGGCTACCTGATCGCCCGACTCAGGCCTTGCCCCACAGGCTGCGGATGTTGTGCACGTGCACGTGTTCGCCGGCCTGTATCCGCTGCGTGGCCTCTCCAATCACGGCGCCGTACTTGAAGATACGCTCACGCGCGGCAATGTCTTTCAGGGCAATCTTGTGAAGGAACTTGATGTCTGATGCCGCTACGAGGGAGAGTGTCTGGTTCCCGACTCGAGCAGAGACGCTTTCTCCAGCCACTACGTTTCGCGTGACCGTTCCAACGTTGTCCGTCTCCCGGATGACTATGATTGCTGCATTGTCTGCCATGTATCTTCTCCAACTGCGCGACTAGAGCGTCAGCGTCGTTCTCCATATCTGACACTGGTTCTCGCCCAGGTCTTCTGCCTTCGTGGTGCGTCCTCCGGCAACTTCGAGCACCATGTCATACAGTCGATGCCCGGTCTGCTCGATTGTCTCTTCGCCTTCGAGGATGGTTCCCGCGTTGAGATCGGCGGTGTCCTCCATACGCTTGAAAGCAGGGGTGTTGGACATAACCTTGATGACAGGCACTATCGACATGCCGAATGGGGTGCCCAGTCCTGTTGTGAAGACAACGACCTGTGCGCCACCTGCGACAATGCCCGTGACCGAGGGGGCATCGTAGCTCGGTGAGTCCATGAGCATGGGGCCCTTCCTCGTGGGTATGTCAGCATAGTCGATGACGTCCGCGATTGGACGCGAACCAATCTTGCGGATGCACCCGAGCGACTTCTCCTCCAGCGTGCTGAGACCTGCCTCCATGTTCCCCTGGTTGGGCTCGCCCGTGCTCAGGTCCGCTCCGTACATCTTCACGTGGTCCTCAAAACGGTGGACCGTATCGAGAATGCGGCGACCGACTTCGGGAGAAGCCGCGTTTGCGGCCATCTCATCCTCAGCACCTACGCACTCCGTTGTCTCGCCTATGATGGCGCTGCCTCCCGCGTCCACCAGGAGGTCCACTGCCTTGCCAAGCGCCTGGTTGGCAGTGAGGCCTGAGGCCGGGTCCGAGGCACCGCAGTTCAAACCGAGGACGAGGTCGGCAGCACTAACCGGCTCTCGAGCCATGCCGGAAACCTCGTTCAGCAGCTCGCGTGCCAGGCTCGCTCCCTTTTCAACAGTGGCGGCGTAGCCTCCGGCATCGTGCATGCCTATGGCTAGTACGGGCTTGCCGAAGCGCGCTATGGCAGCCTCAGCCTGTGCAGGCTTGAAGGCCTCGCAGCCAAGTCCGACGACGAGCGTGGCGGCAACATTCGGGTTTCCTGCCAGGTTTGTCAGCGTGTGTGCGAAGACATCCTGATCCTCCTTCAACATGCCGCAGCCGCTGTCGATGGGCAGCATCACGGCTTCCGGCACCCTGCGACAGATGGCGTTCACGACGCCGTTGGCGCAGGCGACTGTTGGAAGGACCAGCACATGGTTCCTGAATCCCACGCGACCGTCTGGCCGGCGATATCCGGTAAGCTGCATATCTTTTCCTTTCTTGAGCGCAACTCTAGCTTGAACGTGTCAAAGGGGCACTCGTCGCTGAACGAACGATGTGGGCGGCAAGTCTACCACTGGATTCAGCGCGGGCGCAATGATGACAATAGTCAACAGTTGTGTTGTCTGCTCTCTGCGGCATGCGGAGCTCGCGACTGCAAGCCCCGCATGCCCGGTGCTCATGCTTCGTCTTCGAATACCGCGCCGGTGCTGGCGGAACTCACCAGCCGGCTGTAGCGTCCCAGGTAACCCTTCTTGATTCTCGGAGTGAACTGAGGCAACGAGTCCAGCCGTTCCTGTATCTCGCGGTCGCTCAGTTTGACCTCGAGTTTTCCGTTTGGGATATCGATTCGGATGATGTCCCCATCCTTGAGTGCCGCGATGGGGCCACGGGCCGCGGCCTCAGGCGATACGTGGCCGATTGCCGCTCCGCGTGAGCCGCCGGAGAAACGCCCATCCGTGATGAGGGCGACCGACTTGTCGGCGCCCATTCCACTGAGCATCGAGGTTGGCGTCAGCATCTCCTGCATGCCTGGGCCGCCCTTTGGACCTTCATAGCGAACGACGATGACATCTCCAGGCTGGAACACGCGTGAGGCGATAGCTTTCGTGGCCTCCTCCTCGCTGTTGAAGCAGCGTGCGGGGCCCTCGTGGACCATCATCTCATTGGCGACTCCCGCGCTCTTCACCACCGCGCCATCCGGCGCCAGATTGCCTGAGAGAATGGAGATGCCGCCTGTCTTGTGCAGTGGTTCGTTGAACGGATGTATCACGTTCCGGTCTGTGACCTCAGCATTCCTATACACATCGCCTATTGACTTGCCGAGGACGGTCATTGCGCTGGGCTTCAGCTTCTTCGAGATCTCTTTCATGACCGCAGGTATGCCGCCTGCATAGTCGAGATCTGCGAGACCGTACGTCCCGAAGGGCCGCAGGTCGCATAGATGTGGGACCGAGTTGCTTATCTCGTTGATATGGGCAAGTGAGAAATCAACGCCTGCCGCGTGAGCGACCGCCGGCACATGCAGTACGGTGTTCGTGCTGCCGCCCAGCGCCATATCGACCGCGAACGCGTTGTGGAAGGCATCCGGGGTGAGCATCATCCTGGCGGTCAGCCCCTTCGCCAGGACCTCCATCACCCGTTCTCCGGCCAGGAACGCGAGAGCGAGCCTTCGGCTCTCAACGCCCGGGATAGTGCCGTTGCCCGGAAGGCCCAGTCCCAGCACCTCCGTGAGGCAGTTCATCGTGTTGGCGGTCGCTATAGGAGCACAACTCCCGCACGTGGGGCAGGCATGTTGCTCCCACAAGTCGAGTTCCTTCTCACTCATCTGATGGGCGAGGACCTTTCCCACTCCCTCGAAGCAATGCACGAGGTCGAGATGCTTCATCCCCTCCGCAGTGGGAATCTTGCCCATCATCATGGGGCCGCCGGAGACGAACACGCAGGGAAGATTCAGACGGGCAGCGGCAATGAGCATTCCGGGGACGATCTTGTCGCAGTTCGGAATGAACACCAGTGCGTCGAACTGGTGGGCCTGCGCCATTATCTCGACGGCGTCTGCGATGAGCTCACGGCTGGGCAGGCTGAATTTCATCCCCATATGGTTCATGGCGATGCCATCGCAGACGCCTATCGTGTTGAACTCGAACGGAACGCCGCCGCCGGCGCGGATTCCTTCTTTGACCATCTGCGCCATCGACTGCAGATGCATGTGGCCGGGTATGACGGTGTTGTAGCTGTTGACCACGCCGATGAACGGTCGGTCGAGGTCCTCCTTCGGGTGGCCAAGGGCATAGAGCAGGGACCTGTGTGGGGCGCGCTCCACGCCTTTTTTCACGGTGTCGCTACGCATGGGTTGCCTCCTCTTGAGCGGTTCCCCGGGCGGTCGCGCGCAACGGGGTGTGGGCATTATCGAGGAGCCATGAGCGCCCGTCAATCCCGCAAAGGGACGGCTAGAACCTGCCCATCTCGGCGAGGATGACAAGAGTGGCGAAGGCTATCCAGAGCACTACCGGTAGTATGAACAGTGCTGCATCCCGTGAGCGGCGCCACGTGAAGACGATGGATGTGACGGCAAGAGCGATCGTGATGAAGTTGCCGATGAGTCCTCCCATCAGGCTGCTGATGGCGAGCGAATAGAAGGGCAAGACCAGACAGGCGACGATGAGCAGCGTGATGAGCGCGCGAGCGCGAACCACACCGATGATGGTGTAGGAGTTGAGAGTCCAGCGTGCGGACGCCATCAGGGAGAAGAGCACCAGCCATACGAGAACAACAACCCATCCGGGCGGTTCGAACCATGGCTGAGGGGCGTAGTCGGTCGGCGAGTCCCATCCGAGTAGGAGAATGACGCCATTCACGATGGCTGCGGCGCCGACGGCGATGGCGATATTGAGCACCAGCGCGTGTCGGTCGTCCTGGTTGAGTGCCCGGATGAGTTTATCCACTGTGCTTGTCCCGCCGTTCTATGGTATCCGAGAGAGCGCCGCGGGAACGCGTTCGCGTCCCCGCGGCGGAATAGCATTCCTAGAGGCTGGAAGGATCTACATAGTAGCGGGTATTCAGTTCGTCATCGAGGTCAAGGCCGATGGTCTTCTCGATTTCGATGGGGCTGGGTCCGGGAGGTATCCTCGGGACGTCGGTACCCTTATCGATGTCTTCCCTGAGATTCCGGGCGGCCTCTCGCATGGCGTGTGCCGCTGCCAGATACAAGGGCTGTACGTGGAACACGCCCTTGTAGCCCCAGTCGACGAGGTCGTTGTGGGCAACGTACGCGTGCATCGTCCTGGCAGCCTGAATCGTGGCCAGGGGGACTCCCGCCTTCTGTGCCACCTCGCGCAGGTCCTCAGGCTTCTCGAGGCCGATGACGAGCACCATGTCCACGCCCGCTTCGACGTATCTCTTGGCCCTGGCTGCAATCTCGTCTACCGGCACATATGCGTCGGTTCGAGCCATGAGGAAGAACTCAGGGTTCTGCCGGGCTTCCACTGCAGCTCGGATCTTCTGCACCATGACTTCGGCAGGGACCAGGCCGCCGCCTCCCATTGCCGAACAACGCAATGGTCGACTCAGGTCCTCGATATACAGTCCCGCGCCTCCAACCTGCTCGATGAGTTGGACCGTCCTGCGGACGTTGATAGGGTCACCGAATCCGTCGTCGCAGTCCGCGATGACCGGAACTGAGACTCGTGCAACGATTCGTCGTGTGGCCTCTACTATCTCCGATTGCGTCATGTAGCCAGTGTCGGTCATTCCCAGCTGTGCCCATGACAGCATCGAACCGAAGATGGTGATCGATTCAAATCCTTCCTGTTCCGCAACCATGGCACTGTAGGGGTCCCATGCGCCCATGCTGACGAGCGGCTTCGGCCCGTTCAACATCTCTCTGAGTTTGCGTGTCTGTTCACTCATGCTAGTGGCTCCTCTCGTTGGCGTAATCCGCCCAACCGCGCAATTGTATCTGCCTTACGTTCATGGGTGTCAATGGGTCTACGTGCGTCGGCGCAGAGGCACGCTGGACGAAAGGAGGAGAATCGTCTAGTCTGCATGTTCCCCCCTGCTTCGAAAATGGCAGCATTCAGACGCGAGAGACCCATCTACTACGGCTGGTTTGTCGTTGCGGCCTGCTTCATAGGCATGCTCTGCCTTGGTGAGGTCATGTGGTCGTTCGGCGTCTTTTTCAAGGCCCTTGAGGCCGAGTTCGGCTGGAGCAGGAGTCTCACGTCTTCGTGCTACACCCTGATGATTGCCGGCTATGCTGTTGGCGCCATTCTTGCGGGCAAGCTGACCGACCGCTACACGGCACGGCCGGTCTTCATTGCCAGCGCGCTGGTTGCAGGTCCTGCCATTGCCCTGTGTAGCACCATCCAGGGCGTAGTTCACCTCCAGGTATTGCTGTGCCTGGCGGGGTTGGGTGTTGGAGGTCTTCTCTCAGCCCCTGCTTCGACGGTGCAGCGATGGTTCCACGGTCGCAGGTATGCAGGCGTCGCGCTGGCAACGGTCATGGCGGGAGTTGGAGCAGGAGGCCTCGTCTTTGCCCCTGTCATCAACGGGCTGATAGAGGCGGTTGGCTGGAGACACACTTTCATCGCTGCAGGCGTCTTCTACCTGGTTGCCGTTGGTGTTGCAGGGCTGGTCATTCGTCCGCTCCCTGTCGCTCAGGGGGCTGCTGCCACGAAGCAGGGAACGGCGGCGCCCATCCCCGCGCGGCAACTGGCCCGTAGCGGCAGATTCATGTTGATTTCGGGCATCATGGGAGTGAGCGTATTTGGCTTCCAGGTAGTCAACGTTCACCTGGTGCCTTTTGCCACGGATGCCGGCATCTCCGCCGGAACGGCGGCAGCGGCCCTTGGACTCACAGGTGCGTTCTCGATTGTCGGAAGGATGGGTTGTGGGGTTCTATCCGGACGCATCGGCTGGGCCAGGACGTTCGCGTTGGCCGAGATCGGGGTCGGACTCGCCATGCTTCTGCTTATGCTGACGAACCAGGTGTTGCTGCTCTACTGCTTCGTCGGGCTGTATGGCCTCTCGCAGGGCGCACGAGCCGTGTCTGTGTCCGGGACGATGGGACGCGTCTTCGGAATGCATGCCCTGGGAGAGTTGATTGGCATCATGATGGCGTTTGCGCAGCTTGCTGGAGCCGCCGGACCGTATGCGGCAGGCTACGTGCATGACGCCCTGGGCAGCTACGAACTCATGTTCGCCGTTCTTGGGGTAGCGTTGATTGTGTCTGCGGGCCTTGTGCTCAGGTTCCTCGTGCAGCCGGGCGTGCGCAGCACCATGCGGCCCGAGGTCGAGCAGCCGGTATAGAGCTCACTGCACTTCGGCTTCCTACCAGAGTCCGAGGACATCCTTCAATATCAGCATCGCGCTGATACACAGGAGGACAACACCAAATACCTTCTTGACCTGCTTCGGGTCCAGCTTCGCCGCCATGAAGCGCGACCCGAGTTGGCTGCCCGCCAGCACTGCGAGTGCAGACATCAGCCAGATGTTCCACACTGGCGAAGCTTCCATGAGCACGTGCGACGTGAAGCTCGAGACTCCTGAGAACGTTACCACCATAGATGATGTGGCCGCAGCCGCCTTGGCCTCGATGCCGGCCATATAGAGAAGGGGGACGACGAAGCTGCCTCCGCCGCGGCCGATGAGTCCCGCGATGAAGCCAAGTCCCGAACCTCCGGTAAGGCCAAGCGCCAGCCGCCTTTTCGACGTTGAAACCAGGCTCTGTTTTGCCTGTCTGCCGCGAAGCATAAGGACTGCGGCCATGGCAGTGAACAGTGCGAAGACCAGTATGAGGCTGCTGGTGGGCAACGAGGCGTTCACCATCGCCCCAAGCGGGGCGAAGATCACCATGGCGATTCCAAACGGGAGCGCTACCCGCCAGTTGATAAGTCCCTTTCTCCCGTATGTGAACGCTGCCGAGGAGGTGTTCACTACGTTGAGGAGCATGCCCAGCGGTATCGCCTGGGTCTTGAAGTCCATGCCAAGCCAGAAGAGGATGGGCACATACAGTTGCGATCCTCCCATTCCGAGCATGGAGAAGACAAAAGAGATGCCGAAGAAGACCGGGATGATGACGTATTCCACAGGGTGCCTACTTCCTGATTGCGGTCACAATCTGCTCTGCCGCGTCCGCAAAAACGTTGATATCGGTGGACGCAACGATGAAGCGCATCCCTTCATCCACCCACCTTCGGATGGCGTTCGCGTTGCGGAGGGCGATGCCTGAGGCCACACCGTGCCTGGCGCATGTATCCACAACCTTGCGGATGTACGGCGCAAGTTCATCGTTGCCCGTCTGTCCAAGGATGCCGAGACTCTGCGACAGGTCGTTCGGTCCTATCATCACGGCATCAACCGGCCCCGCATCAAGCAGTTCGTCGAGGTGTTCGACGGCGTATAGGCTCTCAGCCTGAATGACGATGAGGGACTCTTCATTTGCTGCCGCAGCCAGACTAGCGGCGTTCTCTTTCGAGTAGTCGGTGAAGGCCCTTCTGAACGCCGTGCCCCGCATGCCGACCGGTGAGAACTTGGCCGAGTTCACGATGAGGTGAACATCTTCCGGAGTGTCCACCTGCGGCACGATGATTCCCTGTGCGCCGGAGTCCAGCACTCTCGAAATCAGGTGGTAGAGGCCCTTCTCGGGGATGCGAACAACCGAGTCGATGCCGGCGGCGCGAGCGCCTACAACGTGTTCGAAAACCGTCTCAAGTGAGAATCGGGAGTGTTCCGAGTCTACGGAGATGAAATCGAAGCCCGCGTTGGCCAGCAACTGGGCAAGGCCTGGGCTCTTGAACTCCGTCACCATCATTCCTACTACAAGCTGGTTCTCCTTGAGAGCGTGCTTGATGTTGTTGCGTCGGACCATTCGTCTGTACTCCTTTGGCGGGACGATAGAATCTCAGTGCATCGGTCAGTATGCGCTGATGGATAATGACGCTCAAGTATGGACTACCGGGGGCGCCGACCATGTAGAATCAGAGTTCAACGTGAACCCCTTATGAGGAGGCATCGATGACTACCATCGCCGGCGACAGCATCACCATCCGCTATTTCGCCACGTCTGCATTCGAGATTGTCACGGAGATGGATACGAGGGTACTCATAGACCCGTGCATCACCGGATGGAATGGAAAGAACGTCTCCCCCGTGCCCCTCTCGGAATTGACGAATGTCAACCTCATCCTGGTCAGTCACGCGGCCCCGGACCATTTCGGTGACACGCTCGAGCTGGCCAGGCAGACTGATGCGCAGATAGTCTGTGACCCGGCGGTGCACTACATCCTGCAGGACAGCGGAGTCCCGCCGGAGCGTCTTCACATCACCGCGTGGGGCATGGTGCGTCAGTTCTGCGGCGTGACGGTGCGCTGTGTCGAGTCCAAGCACGTGTCGTGCGCTACGTACAAAGGGTCTTACGTCACCGGTCTGCCGCTCGGCTTCATGCTCTCTACCGAATCGGGACGGACCATCTATCACCCCGGAGATACGGCCATTTTCAGTGACATGAAGCTCTTTGCCGAACTGTACAAGCCCGAGATAGGAATGCTGCCCATCAGTGGCTTCCCCGGCATGCCTGCGGAGTTGAGTGTGGACGAAGCGGCGATGGCGACGCAGTGGATGAAGCTGCGGACCGTGATTCCCACACACTACGGGATTGGCTCGGACGAGCCCGCACAGTTTGCGAAGGCGATGGCCAGGATGTCACCGTCTACGGAAGTGGTGCTAATGGAGCCGGGCCAGCTGGTCGAACTGCCCAGGCCTGTAGTCAGGGCGTGAAAGCTGCCGGCAAAGGTGGAGGTGCCGAAGATGGATGACTACATCAGCAAGGTTCCCGAGCCGCTTGGCTCGTACCTGGCGCGACTCGATGAACTGGTACGCGAGCGTTTTCCTGACGTTGTTGTCACGCATCCCGGCACTGT
>Ga0272441_10016650_pt1 | contig 10139 bp, 8 predicted proteins | sample SSMProp6N_FD_193582 | JGI IMG/M metagenome (GOLD analysis project Ga0272441, IMG submission 193582) | Marine sediment archaeal communities from Little Sippewissett salt marsh, Falmouth, MA, United States - SSM-Prop-6N | ecosystem: Environmental > Aquatic > Marine > Wetlands > Sediment ... | reverse complement strand
AGACGCTCGAAATGGGGCGGGCGATGCTCCTCAACCCGCGACTGATGTTCCTCGACGAGCCATCCCTCGGCCTCTCCCCGATCATGGCCAACCAGGTTTTCGACAAGGTGGAGGAGATCCGCGGTGCGGGGAGCACGATGCTGATCGTCGAGCAGAACGCCGATCGCAGCCTCCAGATGTCCGACTTCGCCTACGTGTTCGAGACCGGACGGAACAAGTACGAGGGGCCGGCGGAGGAGATTCGCAACAACGAGGAGGTGAAGCGCCTCTATCTCGGCGGATAGCCGCGCGACGCGATGCCGTTTCCTCATCTCTTCGAGCCCGGATCGATCGGGAGCCTCACCATTTCGAACCGCGTCGTGATGCCGGCGATGGCGACGAACTTCGCGTCGCAGACGGGGGAGCCGACCGATCGCCAGATCGCGTACTACGCCGCGCGGGCGAGGGGCGGTGCCGGACTCATCATTGTCGAGAACACGACGATCGAGCACCGATCCGGCGGCAACGGGGCGGTCCAACTGCGGATCGACGACGATCGTCACATCCCGGGCCTGAGGCGTCTGGCCGAGGCGATTCACGCCGGGGGCGCGGCGGCCGCGATTCAGATCAACCACGCGGGCGCGGTCGCGCGAGCGCCGGTCGATCGAGTCGCTCCGTCGTCGGCGGCCTGGACCGGCGAAGCGCCGACGCCGAGAGCGCTCAGCCTCTCGGAGATCCACGCGTTGAGAGAGAGCTTCGTCGCAGGGGCGTCGCGCGCCAAGGCGGCGGGGTTCGACGCGGTCGAGATCCACTGCGCGCACGGCTATCTGCTGGCGCAGTTCCTCTCCCCCCTGATGAATCGACGGACGGACGGGTACGGCGGTTCGGCCCGGAATCGGTGGCGGCTCGCTCTCGACGTCGTTCGTGCCGTCCGGGGCGCCGTCGGCGCGAGCTACTCGATCCTCGTCCGCGTGAGCGGGGACGAGTACCTCCCCGGCGGGCGCACGATCGACGAGACGGCCGAGCTGACAGCGGCTCTTGCCGGGGCCGGTGCCGACGGGATCCACGTGACGGCGGCGACGGCAGCGAATCCGGAGCGCCAGCTCGAGCCGATGGCGTACCCGGAAGGCTGGCGGATCGAACTCGCCTCGGCGGTGAAGAAGGCGGTCGACGTGCCCGTCATCGGGGTCGGCGTCTTGCGGAACCCGGTGACGTGCGAACGCGCACTGAAGGAAGGGAAAGCGGACTTCGTCGCCGTGGGTCGCGGGCTGATCGCCGACCCGGAGTGGCCGGCGAAGGCGGCCGCGGGCGAGGAGACGACGATTCGCCGGTGCATCTCCTGCAATCGATGCGTTCGGCACCGCGTCTTCGACGACCTGCCGATCGAGTGCTCGGTGAACCCATACGTTAGCCGCGAAGGGGACGTCGTTCCGACGCCGAAGGAGCGGAAGCGCGTGGTCGTCGTCGGCGGAGGCCCTGGCGGCCTCACCGCCGCCTCCGTCGCGGCGGAACTCGGACATCGCGTGACGCTGTTCGAGGCGGGTGAGGAACTCGGGGGACGCCTCCACCTCGCGGCGGCCCCTCCGCACAAAGAGAAGATCGGATGGCTGATCGAGGACCTCGTCGAAGCACTGCCGGCGTCGGTGGACGTCCGATCCGGTGCGCCCGCGGACGCGCAGGCGGTGACTCGCGAAACCCCGGACGCCGTCCTCCTCGCGACGGGCGCCATCCCGAAATGCCTCGACGTGCAGGGGGCCGATCTGCCGCACGTGCGGACGGCCGACGACGTCCTTGCGAACGGAAACGTCGCCGGCCCCGTCGTCGTGATCGGCGGCGGGATGGTCGGCTGCGAGACCGCTCTCTACTGCGCCGAGCGGGGCTGCGACGCGGTCCTCGTCGAGGTGCTCGACGAGATCGCCGCCGATTGCGAGCCGATCACGCGGTGCGATCTCGTCCGAAGACTCGAGGCCGAGGGCGTCGGCGTTCGGGTCGGCGCAACGCTGCGGGAGATCACGCCGTCCGACGTCGCCATCGAATGTGGAGGTGCGACCGAGCGCCTCGCTTCCGATCTCGTCGTCTGCGCGATCGGGTGCGTCCCGAACGATCGACTGACCTCGGATCTCGCCGGCGCGCCGTTCCCGGTTCAGACGATCGGCGACGCGCGCAAACCGCGCGGGATCTTCGAGGCCGTCCACGAGGGATGGCTCGCGGCCGTCTCCGTCGGGGCCGAGGGATTCGGAGAGGAGAGCTGATGGAACGGATCGTACGCGTGAACGCCCGAACGGGTGCAATCGATGCCACGGCGGTCCCCGCGAAGATGGACCGCTTCGGCGGCAGGCAGCTGATCGCCCACGCGATGCGTGCCGAGGTCCCACCGATCTGCGACCCGCTCGGGCCTCGGAACCGTCTGATCTTCGCACCGGGCTGGCTCGGAGGAACGAGCGTCGCGACCTCGGGGCGCCTGTCGATCGGCGGGAAGAGCCCGCTCACCGGCGGGATCAAGGAGGCGAACGTCGGCGGCGAAGCGGGCCAGAAGCTCGCCCGGATCGGTGTGCGCGCCCTGATCGTCGAGGATTCGCCGAAGACGTCCGAGCCGAGGACGCTCTTCCTGTCGCGGAACCACGTGAAGTGGGTCGACGACCCGTCCCTTGCGGGCGGCGGCGTGCGGGAGACCCTCGCACGGCTGCGGGAGCGGTTCGGCCCTCGCTGCGGCCTCCTCGTGATCGGCCCCGCCGGTGAGATGCGGATGGCCGCGGCCGGCGTGGCGACGACCGACGCCGAAGGGATACAGGTCCGCTACGCGGCGCGCGGCGGCCTGGGCGCGGTGATGGGATCGAAGGGGATCAAGGCGATCGTCGTCGACGACGGCGACGGCGAGAGCGTCCGCGGAGCCGACGCGGAGAGGATGAAGGACGCTTCGCGGCGGTTCGCCGAGGCGCTCCTTGCCGATCCGAAGCTCGAGGGGCGCCGGGCCTACGGGACGTCGAGTATCGTCGCGACGGCGAACGAACTTGGTCTTCTTCCGACGCGATCGTTCAGCGCCGGATCGTTCGAGGCGATCGACCAGATCTCCGGCGCCAAGCTCGCGGAGACGATCGCCGCGCGAGGCGGAGACGGGCGCTCGGGAACGGCATGCATGACCGGGTGCGTCATCCGCTGCTCGAACGTCTTCCCCGACGCGAACGGCGTTCGGAAGGTGGCGAGCTTGCAGTACGAGAACATCGCCCTTCTCGGCTCGAACTGCGGCGTGGGGACGCTCGATGGGATCGCGGAGCTGAACGCGCTCTGCAACGACCTCGGACTCGACGGGATCGAGATGGGCTGCGTCCTCGGCGTGGCGATGGAGGCCGGTCTGGCGGACTTCGGCGACGTCGAGTCTGCGGCCGATCTCCTTCGGCAAGTCGGAGAGGGCACCCCGCTCGGGCGGATTCTCGGACAGGGCGCCGCCTTCACCGGCCGCGCCCTTGGGATCGCTCGTGTCCCTGCCGTCAACGGCCAGGGGATCCCCGGGTACGACCCGCGTGCACTGAAGGGGAACGGCGTCACTTACGTGACCTCTCCGATGGGCGCCGACCACACCGCCGGCAACGCATTCGGAACGCGGGGAACGATCGATCCGCTCTCGCCCGAAGGCCAGCCGGCGAATTCGCGCGCGCTGCAAATCCGATCGGTCCTGCTCGATTCGAGCGGCCTCTGCCTGTTCGCACGCGGTCCGCTCGTCGCGGAGCCGGACCTGCTCGCCGATCTCGTAGGCGGCCGGTTCGAAGGCGACGTCACGTTCGCCGACCTCGCACGCGGCGCCGCGGAGACGCTCGAGATCGAACGCGCGTTCAACCGAGCGGCGGGCCGCTCCGACGAGACCTGCGACGTTCCCGAATACATGCGAACCGAGCCGCTTCCGCCGCACGGGACGGTCTACGACGTCGATCACGAAGAGATGCTCAAGGTTTGGGAGATGGAACCGAGTACGACCAAGTTCTGAAGCGGCGCCGCGCGTCGCGGTTGGGAAGGAGAACGAATGAACTACGTTGTCGATGCGAAGACGGTCGAGGGGGTCAAGAAGATCCCGAGCCGGACCTCGAAGCTCTTGATCTCCGAGATCAGCGTCGGAGCGACCGGCTTTTCGATGGGTCAGAACGTCACCGACGTCGGGAGCCAGATCCCGGAGCACGCGCACGAGGACGCCGAAGAAGGGATGTACCTCATCAGCGGCAAGGGGCGCCTGATCACCGACGAAGGCGAGCAGGACCTCGTCCCCGGCATGGCGATTTACATGCCGCCGGGGGTCAAGCACTCGATCGTCAACACCGGCGATGAGCCGATGAAACTCGTCTGGGTCTACAGCCCGCCACTACCGAATCACAGGAAGCAACCGAGCGCGTAGCGCAGGAGGAGTGTGCAAGAGATGTTCGATGAGACAAGGAAGAGCCTCGAGAAGCTGGGTCTGCCGTCGGGAGACCTCTACGACCTGCCGACGTCAGGGCAGACGTTCCCCGACGGTGCCCACTACCGGATCGAAGTGCCGACGATCAACTCGTTCGACGCGCTGAAGGCGCTCTCCGATCGGGCGATCGAGCTCGGCGTGACGATCAACCGCGTCGACGAGACCTACGGGATCTTTCGACACACCCTCGGGGAGCTGAGGGACTACGTCGCTCTCGCCAAGGAGCGGGGGATCGCCCTCAACCTCGCCGTCGGGCCGCGCGCACCGTACGACACCGGCGCGACGGTCCAGACGTCGCAGGGCGTGCGGATCGGCTACCGGCTCCGCGGGATGGAGCAGGTCGTTCGCGCGATCGAGGACGTGAAGCGTGCCGTCTCGGTCGGCTGCCGCGGGATCCTCGTCTACGACGAGGGACTGCTCTGGGTGCTGGCCGAGATGCGCAAGATCGGCGATCTGCCGAGCGACCTGCACTTCAAGGTTTCGGCGCACTGCGGGCACGCCAATCCGGCGTCCTTCCAGATGCTCGAGCGGCTCGGCGCGGACACGATCAACCCGGTCCGCGACCTGCAGCTTCCGATGCTCGCCGCGCTGCGACGCGCGGTGAAGGTGCCGCTCGATCTGCACACCGACAACCCGCCGGCCTCGGGCGGCTTCATCCGAAGCTACGAGGCGCCTGTGATCGCCCGCGTCGCGTCGCCCGTCTACCTGAAGACCGGGAACAGCGCGGTCTCCGGTCACGGGATCCGCACGACCGCGGCGGAGGGCCGAGCGATGGCCGACCAGGCGAGCATCGTCGTCGAGATGCTGACCAAGTACCTGCCGGAGGCGAAGCAGAGCGCCGCCGGCGCAGACGGGGCCGCAATCCCCGTCTAGGGAGACCGAGTGAGAAGCGTCGAGCTCGTCGCACCTGAGAGTCTTCGACTCGCCGAACGGGACCGGCCGGAGCCGGGTCCGGGCGAAGTACGGATTGCCGTGTCGAACGTCGGCGTCTGTGGGACGGACATGGAGTTCTACCGCGGACGACGATCGGCCGGCTATCCGTTCGTCCTCGGCCACGAGTGCTCCGGCCGGGTCGATGCGATCGGGGAGGGTGTGGCGAGCACGGCGGTCGGAACGCCGGTCACGGTTCGGCCGAACTTCGGCTGCGGAGACTGCCCGGATTGCCTCGCCGGACGTGAGAACATCTGTGCGAACAGCCGGGGGCTCGGCGTCACGATCGACGGGTGTCTGTCGGAGTTCATCGTCGCGCCGGAGCGCTACGTCTGGCCGATTCCCGATGGGATGGATCTGGAGACGGCGACGCTCATCGAGCCGGCCGCCGTCGCCGAACGTGCCGTCCGGCGTGCGGGATCGATCGCCGGGCGCCGCGTGCTTGTCCTCGGCGCAGGACCGATCGGGCTGCTGGCGGTTCAGGTCGCGGTCCTCGCGGGGGCCGAGGTCACCGTCGGTGATCCGCTCCCGAAACGGCGGCGGCGAGCCGTCGACCTCGGCGCAGGGGACGCGTTCGATCCCGCCTCGGCCGACGTGTCGCAGTTCGGATTCGACGTCGTGATCGAGACGGCCGGCGTCCCGGCGGCGGTCTCCGCCGCGGTCTCGTCGGCGAAGCCCGGCGGGGCGATCGTGCTGACCGGGATTCCGATGGATCCGGCGGCGATCGAGACGAAGTGGGTCGTCTGGCGGGAGCTCACGATCTCCGGCTCGTTCATCTACGAGGCGATCGACTTCGCGGGCGCGTGCGGGCGCATCGAGCGCGGGGAGATCGACGTCCTCGGCCTCGTCACCGGTCGGTTCCCGGTCGAGCAGGCGGCGGAGGCGTTCCGGCGGGCGGCGAGCCATGAGGGTCTCAAGGTGTTGATCAAGATGCGTGAGGAGGCGTGCTGATGGCCGAATGGGCGCTCCCGCCGAAGGGCGGGCAGATGGATCTCGCGTCCGGCGTGTACTTCCAGAACATGACCGGGAAGCAGGTGCGCGAGCGGCTGGAGAAGGATGACGTCATCCTGATTCCTGTCGGGAGCACCGAGGCACACGGGGACGGGGCGCCGTACGGCGAGGACACGTTCCTCGTCACGCGGATGGCCGAGCTCGTCGCCGAGCGGACCGGCTGCACGGTCGCGCAGCCGATCTGGTACGGATCGCACCCGTGGGCGCACCTCGGGATGCCGGGGACGGTCGTCGTCCCGGAGGACACGTTCACGTCGCTTCTGCGATGCGTGATCGCCGGGCTGTGGAACGCCGGCTTCCGCAAGCAGATCCTCATCAACGGACACGGCCAGGAGTACGTTATCCCGAACGCCCTGCACCAGTTCATGAAGACGTATCAGGTGCCGGCGGTCTTGGCATTCGTGAACTGGCCGACCGTCATCCCCGACTGTCTGAAGGACAAGGCGCACGGCGGACCGTTCGAGACGCCGTTCAAGCACGCCGACGAGGCGGAGACGTCCTACTCGATGGCCCTCTTCCCGGAGCTCGTCCACCTCGAAGACGCCGTCGACACGAAGCCGGGCGGCTTCCTGAAGGACGGCAAGGGCCTGCGGCACATCGACGGGGGCGGCGACATCTACCAGCGACCGATCCCCGGCCACGCGCAGGTCGGCCTCGGCGGCCTCGAGGTCTGCGTCTATCCGGAGGGCGTCGTCGGCAGTCCGACACTCGCCTCTCCCGAGAAGGCGTACCCGGGCGTGCGCGAGGTCCTCGACTACCTGGTGGAGCTGCACGACGACATCCTCGAGGCGTTCCCGCCCGGGGAGCTTCCGCCGGCGGAGAAGGTGAGTCAGCGAACGAAGGAAGAGATCGATGCGGTCCTGCGAGGGCCGCGCAACGGCGGTCGGCACCTGTACACGATTGCCTACCCCCCGTAGCGGGAGAACGGACGGATCGATGAGCGGAGAGAAGCGGATGCGAGCGCTGGTGTTCGAGGGTCCCGGGGACATCCGGTTCGAGGAGGTGCCGGTTCCCGAGATCTCGCCGGACGAGGTCCTGATCAAGACAAGCTACGCCGCGGTCTGCGGGACGGACGCGCACATGCTCGACGGCTGCTTCCCGGCGAAGCCGGGGATCGTCATGGGACACGAAGCCTCCGGCGTCGTTGAGGCGGTCGGCGACCGCGTCCATCACGTTACCCCGGGCCAGCCGGTCGTTACCTCTCCGATCATCGTCTGCGGGTCCTGCAAGCCGTGTCGATCCGGGCGGTACAACGTCTGCATGCATCGCAAGCACCTCGGAATCGAGGCCGACGGCGTCTACGCCGAGTTCTACAAGCTCCCCGGGTACTCGGTGTACCCCGCGCCGGAGGGGCTCGATCCGAGGGAGGCCGCGCTCGCCGAACCGGCGTCCGGCGGGTACCACGCGGTCTGCCGGGCCGCGCCGACGCCGTCGGAGACGGTCGTCATCATCGGCGACGGGCCGATCGGCCTGTTCATGTTGGAGAGCATCGTCGCGTTCGGCAGCCAGCGGATCATCGTCTCCGGACACCGGAAGCGGCGGCTCGACCTGGCCCTCGAGCTCGGCGCGGACCGCGTCGTCCGCCCGCCGGAAGAGGACCTGAGGGCGATCGTGATGGAGGAGACGGGAGGGGTCGGCGCCGACCTCGTGGTCGAGGCGGCCGGCCGGCCGGAGACGATCGGCGAGTCGGTCCACCTCGCTCGGTCGGCCGGACGGATCATGATGGTCGGCATCCCGGGCGAGCCGATTCCGTTCGACTTCATCGATCTCGTTCGCCGTGAGGTCGACCTGCTGACGTCGGACGCGTCCCTGTTCGCGACGGAGCTGCCACACGAGCTCGTAGCGAAGCGGATCCTCGACGCCCGTCCGCTGATCACGCACACCTTCCCGTTCGACGAGGCGCTCGACGCGATCCGTGCGTCGAAGGGCCAAGACGCGATCAAGGTCCTGATTTCGTTCGAGGGGATCTGAGGAGGACGTGATGACGGAGCAGGGGAAGGAAGTCCGCGTTCCGGTTCATCTTCTTCGTCGATTCGCGCAGGCGGCGTTCGAAGCGTTGGGCGTTCCGGAAGCGGACGCGCGGATCTGCACCGACGTCCTCCTTCGGTCCGACCTTCGCGGGATCTCCTCGCACGGCGTCGGCCGCCTGAAGATGTACGTCGACCGGATTCGGATGGGGATGCTCGAGCCGGTTACGCGAGTCGAAATCGTCCGGGAGGGCCCGACGACGGCGGTGATTGACGGGCACCACGGGATGGGGCACGTGATCGGCGTCCGCGCGATGGAACTCGCGATCGCGAAGGCGAAGGAGTTCGGGATGGGTGCGGTCGCCGTTCGCAACTCGTCGCACTTCGGCATCGCCGGGTACTACCCGCTGATGGCGATCGAGCAGGACATGATCGGCCTGACGGTGACCAACGCCCGGCCGTCGGTCTTCCCGACCTTCGGCGCGGAGCCGATGTTCGGCACGAACCCGATCGCGTTCGGCGTCCCGACCGACGAGGACTGCCCGTTCCTGTTCGACGCGGCGACCTCGGTCGCTCCGCGCGGGAAGCTGGAAGTCCTCTCGCGCTCTGAGAAGCCGATCCCGGAGGGCTGGGTCGGCGACACGAAAGGCCGTGCGGCGACCGACACGAACGCGGTCCTCGCCGGGTTGAATGCGGGCGACTACGGACTCCTGCCGCTCGGCGGGCTCGGCGAACTCCTGAGCGGGCACAAGGGCTATGGCCTGGCGACCGTCGTCGAGATCCTGTCCGCGTCGCTACAGGCTGGGACGTATCTCAAGGATCTGGCGAGCTTCGCGCCCGACGGAACGGCGCGAAAGCAGCAGCTCGGCCACTTCTTCCTGGCGATGCAGATCGCCTCGTTCGATGAACCGGAGGCGTTCAAGAAGCGCACAGGAGACATCCTGCGCACCCTGCGAGCGGGGAAGAGAATCCCTGGCTCCGATCGGATCTTCACCGCGGGTGAGAAGGAATGGGAATCCGAGGGAGAGATCCTCACCCGTGGTGTGCCGATCAACCGGAAGCTCCAGGAAGACCTTGCCGCCGTGCGCGAGGCGCTCGGAATCGACGAGCCGAAGCTCCTGTTCTAGCTCTCGTCGTCGGGGTCGAACGGAGCGCCCCGATCGATCGCGATCATCGCTGCAAGAATCAGCTCTTCGTCGACGGCGAACGGGATCGCCCGCTCGAGGTCGAGGTAGCCCACGGTCTGCCGGGCGAGGGCGAGGCCGGCCCTGCCGGAGAGGTCGGCGCCCACCTCCGCGAACGACGTGGGCAGGCCCCACGCCTCCATCGCTTCGATCATGTCTTCGAACGGCACCGGAGGCTCCGGGTCGAGCGCGCAGTGAACGAGGATCCCGAGGCCGGCCGCCTCCCCGTGCAGAACGCCGTCCGGATCGACGACGTGTGAGAGGGCGTAGGCGACGGCGTGGCTGAAGCTCCGGCCGAAGAACCGCGCGCCCGTCTCGCCCGCAAGCCCCGCTCCGAGAATGCACGCCTCGACGACGCGTGTGAACGCGTCGGTCGCTTCGCCTCGGCGGTTGTCGCGAAGTGCCTGGTCGCCGAGCGGGAGAAGCGTCTCCGTGAGGTATTGGCGGCAGATCGCGAGCGACGCCGACGCCGTCTCCGACGGGACGTCGATTCGCGCGGCGAGGATCGTGTCGAACGCCCGGGCAATGGCGTCGACGATCCCGGCGGCGAGGAGCCGCGGCGGTGCGGTGACGATCAGGTCGGGATCTAGGATCAGCGCCACGACCGGTCGCGAGAGGCGGGCG
>Ga0272441_10016649_pt1 | contig 10139 bp, 7 predicted proteins | sample SSMProp6N_FD_193582 | JGI IMG/M metagenome (GOLD analysis project Ga0272441, IMG submission 193582) | Marine sediment archaeal communities from Little Sippewissett salt marsh, Falmouth, MA, United States - SSM-Prop-6N | ecosystem: Environmental > Aquatic > Marine > Wetlands > Sediment ... | reverse complement strand
AAGCCCGGTCTAAGGCTAATGGCACTTACTTAAGCCGATACGGGTTGCTTCCGGAGGAAATGTCGGCGGCAGGGAGGCCGCCGTCGAGCCTACACGGAGGTATTCATGGCGTTTTCCGCAGGAAGTAACCCGTGTCGGCGGGTCGATTATTCAACGACAGCTGTTAAGTAAGTGCCATTAGGTCTAAGGCAACAACACGTGTCGATGAAAATGTGCAACATGAGCTAAGATAGGACCGCATGATAAAACACATCATCATGGTGCCTGGCCACAGTTGAAGACCATGCAACTGGCCAAGTTTTCACCGTTCAATTTGCTCGCGCGAGCGGGTCCTTATCTTGTACTTGCCGCCTGTCTGGCTGTTGCAGTGCTGTTCGCGCTCCTCGGCCAATACGCCCATCCTTCCTCCGATGATTTCTGTATGGCCGCAGGGGTTGAGCGCTTCGGTCTGCTGGCGCAGTTGTGGCAGCACTATTTCGAATGGAGCGGGCGCTATAGCGGCAACGCATTCTACGCCATCTATCCTTTGATTCTTGGCCTGTTCGACGGCTACGGCTATATCGCGGTGTTCATGATTACGCTCCTGTTTGTTGCCGCAGCCTTCTTCCTGTCGATGCTTTTCCAAATCAGCATCTTCTCCCGCCTGGTATTGCTGTCATCAGTTGGCTTCGTCAGCGTTTACTTGCTGGGCCTGATCAGTCCCGCCAGCAGCCTTTATTGGATGGCTGGCGCCTTGTCGTATCAGACCGCCAACGTCTTATTGTTGATTATCCTTGGTCTGATGATACATGTCGCGAGGCTGCAGCAGCTGTCGCGAGCTTATCGGCTGCCATTGGCAATGCTGCTCGTAGTGATCGGCATCGCGATGGGTGCCAATGAGACGAGTATGCTGGCGATCACTGCTCTTGCTTTCGTCGCCTTTGCCGTTCGGTTGCGCTCTGGTTGGCCGATCTTGAAGCCCTGGCTTATTGTACTGCTGACTGCGCTGATCTGTTTTGCTGTTGTTTATCTTTCGCCAGGTAACGCGGTCCGAGCAGCTGACTTTCCGCTGCGTCATGGTTTTATGCGTGCGGTCAATGGGAGTGTGTTCACAGGATTACAAGCACTCTGGATTTGGTTCAGCAATCCGGTGCTGATCACGGGAAGTTTACTGGCGGCTGTTGCACTGTTCAGGCTGAACCACTTAGCAGCTCGTCCGCTGCAGGTCACAAACGCCTGGATTGTCCTACTGTTGTTATGCACATTGCTGCTACCGATTGTGCTACAGTTGCCGGCATGGTGGGCAATGGGTGGATGGCCGCCGCCACGGACGTTAGATGCTATCTATTTTTTGTTCCTGCTCAGCTGGTTTGCGACGGTCGGCGCGATTGCGCTACGGTTATCAGGCACGGCAACATCGGGTCCGAGAAAACGGCCCAAGCCTGGCTTTGCTGCATTCGCTGTTACGCTGGTAGCGCTGGGTTTTACCTGGGCGGTGTTGGCGAGTCCCGCGTTACAACGGGTAAAGCATGACTTGTTTCAGGCGGCCAGCCCCTGGTCTGGATACATGCACCAGCGGTATCGGCAAATTGATCAGGCGGTCGCTGATGGACGGCTCGACCTGGTAGTTGCCGATTACGAACAAGCGTACCCCGTTAGCCTTTATTTTAACGACATAATGCGCAAGCCATGGCATTGGCGTAATCGGTGTTACGCTGACTACTTTGGTCTCAACACGATCAGGCGCGCCGGTAGCGGCGCAGGTCTCGGTCGCGAACGTGATAAAGCCAAATAGCGCGACATTATGCCGATGCTATTGTGAAGATGGCGAACCAGTAACGACGGAAAAGATGTGATGAAAGACTCCACACCCAAAGCGATCAATTTGAAGGACTACGCTCAGCCGTATTTTTGGATCGATACTGTTGATCTTGTTTTCGAACTCGGCGAGGAGCAGACCACGGTACTGTCCAAGATGGCCTTGAGAAAGAATGAGGCGTTTCCCGGTATCTACCCATTGGTGCTGAACGGTGAGCAGATGCAGCTGGGTGCAGTGCGGCTCGATGGCGCAGCACTGGCGAACACCGACTATCAGTGCAGTGAAGATGAGTTGACCATTCATCGGGTGCCCGATCGCTTCACACTCGAAATCGAAACCATCATCAAACCGCAGGAAAACACCGCGCTCGAAGGTCTGTACCAATCGAGTGGCAATTTTTGCACCCAGTGTGAAGCCGAGGGATTTCGCCGCATAACCTACTATCTCGATCGTCCCGATGTGATGGCGGAGTTCACGACGACGATTATCGCTGAGCGGCAGCGCTATCCAGTCCTGTTATCCAATGGCAATCCAGTCGGTGCGGGCAAATACGCTGATGGCCGCCATTGGGTGAAATGGCAGGATCCGTTCAAGAAGCCCTGCTACCTGTTTGCATTGGTCGCGGGTGACCTTGGCTACATCGAGGATCTGTTCACGACCCGATCGGGCCGCGAGATCGTGCTGCGTATCTACGTTGAGCACCACAATATTGATCAATGTGACCATGCAATGGCTTCGTTGAAGAAGGCGATGGCCTGGGATGAGGAAGTCTACGGCCGTGAATATGACCTCGATGTTTACAACATCGTCGCGGTCGATGATTTCAACATGGGGGCGATGGAAAACAAGGGCCTGAATATATTCAATTCGAAATGCGTGCTCGCCAAGCAAGAAACCGCCACCGACAGTGATTTCATCAACATCGAGGGCGTTATTGCACACGAATATTTTCATAACTGGAGCGGAAACCGGGTGACCTGCCGTGATTGGTTCCAGCTGACGCTGAAGGAGGGCTTGACGGTATTCCGTGATCAGCAGTTCACCGCGGACATGAACGCGGCCACACCCAAGCGTATCGACGATGTCAACATCTTGCGCACCAGCCAGTTCGCCGAGGATGCCGGGCCGATGGCACATCCGATCCAACCGGCATCGTACCTGGAGATCAACAACTTTTACACGGTAACCGTGTACAACAAGGGTGCCGAAGTCATTCGTATGATCCACACCCTGACCGGCGTTGATGGTTTTCGTCGCGGCATGGATCTGTACTTTGCGCGTAACGATGGCAAAGCGGTGACCACCGAGGCGTTTGTGCAGGCAATGGAGGAGGCAAACGGGATCGATCTGACCCAGTTCAGGAACTGGTACAGCCAGGCCGGTACGCCAGTGATTTCGGTGAGGGAAGACTATGACGCGGCCGCACAGACGTACAGCTTGACCCTCGAGCAGCACACACCCCCGACACCCGGGCAGGATGAAAAGCGGCCGTTCCATATTCCGGTAAGCACCGGCCTGATGGATCGCAACGGTGACGACATGCGGGTGCAACTGGCCAATGGTGGCAGGGCGACCACGCACGTGCTCGGCTTTACCGAGCATGAACAGACGTTTGTGTTCAATGGTGTTGAGGAGAAGCCGGTTGCTTCTTTATTGCGTGGCTATTCGGCGCCGGTCAAGCTCGAGTTTGAACGCTCGGATGATGAACTCGCTTTCTGCATGGCTCACGACTGCGATGAGTTCAACCGTTGGGACGCCGGTCAGCAGCTAGCGACCCGCATTATGCTGCAATTGGTAAAGGATGTGCACGCCGGTGTTGAGCTGCAAATGCCCGAGTATTTCATTGACGCCTACACCAAAACCCTGGCCAATCGTTCACTGGATCGGGCCCTGCTCGCGCGTGCGCTTGCGCTGCCGTCGATCTCCTATGTCTCCGAGCGATTGCAGGAGGCCGATGTACACGCGATCCATACTGCACGTGAGTTTATGCACCGTCAACTGTCGCGACGCCTGCAGGCGCAATGGCTGGATATCTATCGTGACAACCAGGTAACAGATTTCAGCTTGTCGCCTGAAGCTATGGGGCAGCGGTTCCTGAAAAACATCGCGCTGGCCTACCTTTTCTACGCCGATGCGGAAGCGCATGTGGCAATCGCGCTGGAGCAGTTCGAGCAGGCTGACAACATGACCGACCAGCTGGCCGCGTTCAGAGTGCTGGTGCACAACAATACCAGTCAGCGGGCGCATGTTACCGCTGCTTTCTTCGAGCAATGGCAGCAGGAGCACCTCGTGATCGATAAATGGTTCACGGTTCAGGCGATGGCAGTGCTCAGCGATACCATCCAAACCGTCAAGAGCCTGTTCAACCATCCCGATTTCGATCTGAAAAATCCGAACCGTGTGCGGGCCTTGCTGGGAGCCTTCAGTTCAGCCAATCCAGTGTGTTTTCATGATCCCAGCGGCGAAGGCTACCGCTTGCTTGGTGCTTACGTGGAGAAACTCAACGCGTTGAATCCGCAGATTGCGGCCCGGTTGTTGTCGCCGTTGACACGTTGGCGCCGTTTTGACGCATCGGCTCAGGCGTTGATGAAGGCCGAGCTGGAGAGACTTGGTCAGCTGCCGGGGCTTTCCCGAGACGTGTACGAACTTGTCAGCAAGAGCTTGAAGTGAATGGAGCTGGCAATTTGCCTTGCGCGCGGAGTAGAATGTCCAAATGGGGTCAGTATAGCTAGACGAAAATAATACCAAAATTCAACACAATCGGTGAGTAGAGACTACACTCGTATGTAATATGCCCGAGTTCCATTGGTCGGGTGAATCATACCGTTAGGAGTATCAGACGTATGTCCAAAGTGGTCTCTCTGTTTAGTGATACACAGAAATATGTAGAACATCCGGTGGTGGTCCTTGCCGACGATGACCCATCGATTCGCTTGATGATCCGCCACGTGCTGGAGTCTGAAGATTTCGACATTGTCGAGGCAGCGGATGGGATAGAGGCCATCAAGGCCGTCGAAAAACACCATCCGGCATTGGTTTTGCTTGATGCCGTCATGCCCGGCATAGATGGCTTCACCACCTGTAAACAGATCAAGGACAAGGGCTATACCGACGTGCCGGTGATGATGATCACTGGCCTGGATGACGATGCATCCGTCGAGCGTGCCTATGATGTGGGTGCGATCGACTTCATCACCAAGCCGATCAAGTGGGCTGTACTCAAACACCGTGTCAGATCCGTAGTCGCTACTGTGGTCGCGGAACGAAAAGTTGAGATGCTGGCCTATCGCGATACGCTGACCAATTTACCAAACCGTTTGTTGTTCTCTGACCGTCTGGAGCATTCGCTCGAGCGGGCGGCGCGGCACCGCGAGTCGCTGGCGTTGCTGCTGGTCGATCTGGACGACTTCAAGCTTGTCAACGACTCTTTTGGCCACGATACCGGTGACAAGCTGATCAAGGCTGTCGGTGATCTGTTGGCGCGTTCGCTGCGACGTGCGGACACCGTGGCGCGCCTGGGTGGCGATGAGTTTGCGGTTATTGTGGAGAACATCGATGGCTGCGAGGATGCGATCTCGATAGCAGACAATTTGTCGACGATTCTCGAGCACAATGTTCGCCTGGATGAGCAGGAGACCTTTACCGGTGCCAGCATCGGCATCGCGCTTTACCCGCACGATGGCGAGGACGCGCGTACGCTGCTGAAAAACGCCGATACGGCCTTGTTCCGTGCCAAAGAAAAAGGTCGCCATTGCTTCCAGTTCTACACGCCTGAAATGAGCGTCAACGCGATGGAGCGTCTGGAGCTCGAGAACAGCTTGCGCAAGGCGCTGGAAGAAGACCAGTTTGTGTTGTACTACCAGCCGACCATCGATTTACACAACAACGAGATCGTCAGTGTCGAGGCCTTGCTGCGCTGGGATCACCCGGACAAGGGCATCATCAAACCCAGCGAGTTCCTGCCGCTGGCGGAGGATTGTGGCCTGATTATACCGATCGGCGAAAAGCTGATTCGCACCGCCGCCAAGCAGCTCAGGGTCTGGAAACAGGAAGGCATGGAAGGTCAGAATATCTCGATCAATCTGGCTGCGCGCCAGTTCCGCGATCTGGATGTGCTGGCGCTGTTCAAAGAAGTCCTGTACGAAAACGAGCTCGACGCATCGGATTTCACGCTGGAGATCACCGAGAGTGCACTGATCGACAATGCAGGCGAGGTTGAGACTGTGCTCAACAGCCTGCACGGCATGGGTATGGGCATTGCGCTGGATGATTTTGGTATCGGCTATGCGTCAGTGGCCAACCTGAAAGATTTTCCGGTCGACATTGTCAAGCTGGACCGCCAGTTTGTTGACGGCATCCCGGATAGTCGCGAAGCTACCGCGGTTGTCGAAGCGATTGCCGGGCTGACCCGCGGCTTACGGTTGCGTATGCTCGCCGAAGGTATCCAGAATGAACGCCAGCTGCAGTTCCTGAAAGGTCTGGGCTGCCAACTCGGGCAAGGATACTACTGGAGCAAGGCCCTGCCGCCCGATCAGTACGGACAGTTTTATCTCAATCGGGTGTATAACCTCGGCTGATCGTTCTCCGCAGATTCGCTTGTTCGCTCGCGTGCAAGCGTTTTCCGCGTCAGCCTTTCTGCAACAGACGCCATCGACTTCAATCGCCCTTGTCCAGCGAGACCGGCTTGCAGGGGCGGTGCAGCTTCATGCTTTTGAATTCATTGCGCTTCATCGCTTCGATCTGACTGCGAACGGCCTCTTTCCAGTGAATTTCTGGTGCATACCCCAAGCGTTCACGCGCTTTGTCATTGCTGGCGTTGGTTTCTTCGAGCAAATGGATAATACTGCGCGTGACCAGCGGCTCCCAGGGGGCGATCCGGTCGAGTTGTTCCATTAGCCAGGCGAAACCGTAGGCTGCCGGGAACGGGACACTGAACAACGGCTTGGGGTAGCCAAAGTGGTCGCTGATATAGGTGATCACTTCTCTGGCTGTGGGCACCTCCGGGCCGACGATATTGAACGATTCATAACCATGAAGACCCGGCGCCACCGCGGCGCGCACCACGGCCTGGCCTATGTCCTTGCCACTGATGATCGGCATTGCGGTTTTGCCGCCGGCCACCCAGGGCACCAGGCGGGTTTGAAGGCGTGGTAGCAGGATCGGCAACACGCCGAGTGCATAGCGCTCGCCGGCGAACAGGCCCAGTCGCAAATTGATCATGGTCATGCCGCGATGCTGGTTGTCACGCATCGCATTTTCAATCTTGATCACATTGCACAAATGCGGCCAGTAGGAGCGTGGGTTGCCCGGGTTGTTCGCGTCGGCAGCGTGTTTCGGTGATGCCGCACTGGTCGTGCTGATGAAAATAAAGCGCTTCGCTCTCCATTCCAACGCCTTGTCGATCAGCTGCAGGCTTGGTCTGAGGAACAGCTCGTCGGACTCTTTGCGCTTGCCCCAGAGCGAGGTCCAGGCGGCGCAATGGACGACGATATCTGCGCCCGCCAGTACGCGATCCATATAGTCGCTGTCGCACAAGTCGCCCTCACGAACTTCCCCACTGAATTCCGGTATCAGTTTTCGACGATCGCGGCAGGCTGCGATAAGATGCAGGTCTCTGTGGCCGATTTGTGTCAGTTCTTCGAGCACATGACTACCGACGAAGCCGGTCGCACCGGTGACCAGGATGGAGTGAGTCATAAGCCATAACTTGGTTTGGGAATTAGACGGTCGTATGACTATTGCACAAAGCAGGAGGGCATGCAAGCATCGCCCGGGAAAATTGTGAAAACAAGGGGATAAGCAGGATGAATGTATTGATCACCGGCGCGAGCCGCGGCATCGGCCTTGAAATGGTAAGGTTCGGTATCGAGCAGAACTGGCGGATCTTCGCTTGCTGCCGGCATCCGCACCAGGCCGATTCCTTGCTGTCGGTCGCAAAACTTGCCAATGGGCGGGTCAGTGTCCACGTTGCCGATATGGAAGATCTGGCCACTATACAGGCACTGGCCTACGAGCTGCGCAACGAAGCCATCGATATTTTAATCAACAACGCCGGCGTATACGGCTCCGACAAAAACAAATTTGGCAACACAGACGTGGCCAGCTGGCTCGATACCTTTCAGGTAAATACTATCGCGCCGTTAAAGGTTTCTGCGGCGCTGATCGAACAGCTACGCATGGGCGATACCAAGGTTATTGCCTGCATGACCAGCAAGATGGGCAGTATGGCCGACAATGGCTCCGGCAACAGCTACATCTACCGCTCGAGTAAGGCCGCATTGAATGCGGTGGTCAAAAGCATGTCCATCGATCTGAGGTCGGATGGTATCAAGTGCGTGGCGCTCCACCCCGGTTGGGTCAAGACCGATATGGGTGGACCGAACGCTGAAATCACCACGCGTGAAAGCGTAACCCGCCTGTTTGACATTATGCTTAATCTGGAGGACAAAGATTCGGGCCGATTCATTGATATCGATGGTTCTGATATCCCCTGGTAAAGGCCCTTGGAGAAAATATTAGTCTTCGGCGTCGATGCCGACTGGCGCTCAGCGTCTTCTTATCGAATGGAATTTAATCATGACTCTTCCTGACTTGAAGCAACTCGAAGCCATCGTCAAACCGGCTGCGCAGGAAATACTTGTTCCTGGTTTTGGCAAGCTCGATTATCAATACAAGGCCGATGGCAGCATCATCACAGCAGCCGATAAGGCGATGCAAAACCGGTTGGATCATGAGCTGAGGAATGCGTGGCCGACGTACGCGATCCTTGGTGAAGAGATGACAAAAGAGCGGCAACATGCAGCCATGTCAAATCAGGCGGGTTATTGGTGTGTCGATCCTTTGGATGGGACCAACAACTACGCCACGGGAATGCCGTTTTTTGCGGTTTCGCTTGCTCTGATCGTTAACAATCAGCAAATGCTCGGGTTCATCTATGATCCGATGCGCGATGAAGTTTTTGCCGCGATCAAAGGTAAGGGCGCCATCTTGAACGACATGCCGCTAAGGTGCACGCCTAACAAGACAGAAATCGAGCGTGCCATTGCGGAAATCGATATGAAGCGTCTGCCCAGACAGCTCTCGATCAGACTAATCAATGAGGAGCCCTTCAGTTCACAACGCAACATCGGGTCTTCAGCGCTGGATTGGTGCTGGCTCGCTGCCTGCCGCTACAATATTTACCTGCATGGTGGGCAGAAGCCCTGGGACTATGCGGCTGGCAACCTGATTTTGCATGAAGCCGGCGGGCAATCGATCTCACTGGATGGTGACCCGGTGTTCACTGGCAGATACGAGGACCGGTCGGTACTCGCCTCGCTGGATGATTCGTTGTTCGACTACTGGAAGCAGTGGGTGGGTGTGCCCTATCACCAGCGATAAAGCGCCATCAAATTGACAGCGTAGCTGCTCAACACGCTTTCGTAATTCGAAGATGCCCTCAGTATACGGATCGATTAGATCGGTATAGATCAAGACCAATAACAATCGTGTTTGCAAAAGGTTACTTGACGGGTATTTGCTGATTCTGTTTAATCTGCGGGCATTGAAATGTTAAAAAAAGGAGATCGCAAATGCACGCAGAGGGCTTTGCAACGGATGGTAGTGTACTCATTCCTCTTTCGCTTGTTCTGGCTGTCCGTCCATTTATTTATTGCGCATCTGCCGCTTGGCCACGCATCAATCGACTTGGGAACTATCCAGTCGTAAGACTCATCACTGCTGGATATTCGCGAGCCGTATCGCCACAGCCAGGCTTTGTTTATGTTCGCAACAGCGCCAGCGTGCTTCAACAGAGCTCCCCGGGCGGTTCAATGATCATCACTCATAACGTGAGCAGAAAAGCGCGATTTCAGATGATCGCTTTCATGACAGACATGAAACGACAAGGTCAAAAGAAATCGGCAGATATTCAGTCATATGGTTACCTTAAATGATATGGAAAACACAACCAAGGAGGAAGCAAATGAGTCTTGCAGGTATACCCCAACATCTCATCCAGAGAGTTCATTACAACTTCAAGTCCTTTTATAAGACGAAAGACTTTGAGAAGTATCTCGATTGCCTGAGGCATGCAGCCAGCGAGGAAGCCGTATCAATCCATGCCTATGCTCTGATGAGCAACCACGTGCATTTGCTGATGACCTCGAAAGTACAGGACGGCGTGTCGAGGATGATGAGGCGACTGACACGCGAATACACCCACTACTTTAATCTTGAGTATTACCGCAAAGGCCGGCTTTGGAACGACCGCGTCAGACCTTCGCTGATCGAGGCTGACGATTATTTGATTGCCTGTCAACGTTACATCGAGCTGAGCCCGGTACGAACAGGTATCGTCAGT
>Ga0272441_10016648_pt1 | contig 10139 bp, 10 predicted proteins | sample SSMProp6N_FD_193582 | JGI IMG/M metagenome (GOLD analysis project Ga0272441, IMG submission 193582) | Marine sediment archaeal communities from Little Sippewissett salt marsh, Falmouth, MA, United States - SSM-Prop-6N | ecosystem: Environmental > Aquatic > Marine > Wetlands > Sediment ... | reverse complement strand
CGCACAAACCAGAACTCGGGCGACGGGTACATCCACGACCTCGATGAAGCCTACGAGGTCCAGGGGCACGTTACCGTTCTCGCCAAGGAACTGCCGCGGCTGCGTGAGCGCATCGACGCGCTGCGGGTCAAGGCGAACGACGCCCACGCCGACCTGGCCAAGGTCTACCGGACCGACGCCGCGGACTTGGCCGCCGTCGCCGATGCCTGCGACGCGGGCCACTACCTCGCCGCCGCACGTCACGTCGACGCCCTCGACACCGCCGTCCGAGACGAACTGGGCCAGCGCCTCTACGACGCCATCCGGGCCCTGGCCACCGACCAGGAACCCGCGGGCATCGACGAACAGGTCCTGTTCGACGCCCTCAAGGACAACCTCAGCCCGCAGGCGGTGGCGGCCATCGTCGCCTACCTCCAGCCAGCGAACACGAGCAACCCGGAAGTCGACCGGCAGCTGCGTTGGTTGTCGGACCGGCTCACCGACCTCGTCGGTGGGCCAGAACACCTGGACCGGCTCACGGACGAGCTGGGCCTGTAATGCGTACCTCAGCGAAAGGAGCAAGTCATGAAGCAGGCAGACGTCAAGGTCAGAGCCCTGTACGCCGCCAAGGTGAGCGGCAAGGTCGTGCCCGTCCGCATCGATAGCGTAAACGGGCGCGGCGGATGGGACGCGACGAACACGGCCACCGGCAAGAAAGTCCGCATCAAGAGCGCCCGGCGCCTCCGGGGGCCGTGGCCGAAGAAGACCGGCAAGGGCGACGCCCGGGCCAAGGCGGCCGCCAAGGACGCCACACGGGCCAACGTGGGCGGCGAGGGGGCAACCCCGGCCGACGCCAAGGCCACCAGGAAGGCCAAGGTCGACGCCTGGCGGAAGGACGTGGCCGCCAAGGTCGCCCAGCCCGACCCGGAACTCGAGAAGGAGGCCGCCGCAGCCGCGAAGGCCCGGAAGGCCAAGGCAAAGAAAGCCAAGGCCCCGCGCGCCAAGAAACCGAGCCTCCTGGACCTGGCGGCCGAGGTCCTCGCCAAGGCCAAGGAGCCGCTAGACTGCAAGGCCATCGTCGAGAAGGTCCTCGCGACCGGCCGGTGGCAGACGAAGGGTAAGACGCCCGCCGCCACGCTCTACTCGGCCATCCTGCGCGAGTGCCAGAACAAGGGCAAGAGCAGCCGGTTCCGCAAGGTCGGCCGCGGCCAGTTCGCCCTGGCCACCACGAAGGAGAAGTGACCCATGGCACGCACCACCACACGCCCGACGCGGCTGCCCAACGGCACCCACGTCCACGTCCGCAGCGACCACTTCCCCGAGGAATGCGATGCCGTCATCCGCGACGCCGAGCCGGACTACGGTCAAGGCGACACCGGCTGGTGGCTCTACCGCGTCGAAGTGACCGCCGGCCAGACACCCCAGGACGCCCAGCACAAGGACGGCACCGTGTGGGTATGGGACTTTGAGGTCGCGCCGCTGGAGTAGCATCACACCTCCCCCTGCGCCCCGGCACACACCGGGGCGCCTCTCCGGGCCGAGAAGATGACCGCCGGCCGCGTCCATCCGGGCCAGCACGTGTGGAAACTTGCACTGCCGCGGGGCTTGATTCCGACAGGTTGCCTCTGCGCCGGGTAAATAACCAGTAGGCGGCCGTTCCGCAGCCACGCTCGCCCGGCGGAGCGTTGCGGTCCCCGTCGGCCCTCCGGCCCCCTGCGGGGCCAACCGTTTCGGCCGACACGGTGAGGGATTCGGGGAGCGATATTGGCTCACGATGCCCCCAAACCGCGCATATGTGTTTGGGGCCATCGGGATTTCGACTGCGGAAATTCGGGCCGAGCGGCAAATAACCTTATGGAGGGCCAGTGCAAACCGCCCGACCCGGAGCGAGGAAACCAGCTCCCGCCCCAGATTACACGCAAAGATCGGGCCCCTTCCGCAAAAAGACAATGGTAGAGGAGCGGGTTTCGGCCGCAGCGTGCGGGAATCCGCGCGACAAGACGGGCGCTGGGGCAGATATAGAGGGCAAACGGCCTGCCCGACGCGCGGGGGCTACTCGGCCTGGTCCGGGCCAACGGGCCCCGAGGAGAGGTTACCGGCTGCATTTCCACAAGGGCAACACGTTCGTGAAGCGCCACACCCGCCATCTTCTCGGCGACGTCATGGACTGGCCCTCGGTGATCTGGCGGTCCTGAACCTCGTGATGCCCGACTGGCCGCCCCCGGACGACGAACTGCCTTTCTGAGGAGATGAAACGGATGGTGATGGCTGCACCAGGATGCGACGTGATCGTGGACGAAGAGTTCCGACGACTCGTCCCGCCGCTGACCGAGGAGGAGCGCCTCGGCCTGGAAGAGAACCTGCTGCGCGACGGGTGCCTCGACCCGATGGTCGTCTGGGCCGAACACCGCGTCCTGCTCGACGGCCACAACCGCAAGGAGATCTGCGACCGGTACGGCGTCGATTACACGGTCCGCGAGCTGAGTCTGCCGGACCGGGACGCCGCGGCCGACTGGATCGATGCCCATCAACTGGGCCGCCGCAACCTGACGCCGGCGCAGATGAGCCTGATGCGGGGCCGGCGGTACAACCGGGCGAAGGGGCAGCACGGCGGTGACAGGAAGAGCGCCGGATCAAGTGGACAAAATGTCCACTTGGACAAGACCGCAGAGGCGATTGCCAAACAGCATGGCGTTACCGAGCGCACCGTCCGGCGCGACGGCCAGTACGCCGAGGCGGTGGACAGGCTCGGTATTCAGCAGGAGGCTGCGGGCGGCAAGGTCACGGCCTCGCGGCAGGACGTGGTGGAGGTGGCCAGGTCGCTGGGTGACGCGCCGACGCCCGAGGAGGTGGAGCAGGCGAAGGAAGCCGTGACCCGACCCCACGTGGCCCTGGGCGCCGGCGATAACGAGTGGTACACGCCGGCCGGGTACGTCGACCGGGCCCGGCGGGTGATGGGTGGCATCGACCTCGACCCCGCCTCCAGCCCGGCTGCCAACGAGGTGGTGCGGGCCCAGCGCATCTTCACGGCCGACGACGACGGCCTCGCCCGGCCATGGGCGGGCCGAGTGTTCATGAACCCGCCGTACGCGCAGCCGCTCGTGCAGCGGTTCGCGGAAAAACTCCTTGAGCACCACCGCGCCGGCGACGTGCCGCAGGCCGTCGTGCTCGTCAACAACGCGACCGAGACCCGGTGGTTCCAGGCGCTGCTGGGCGTGGCGTCGGCCGTGAGTTTCCCGGCCGGGCGGGTCCGCTTCTGGCACCCCGAGAAGACCTCCGCACCACTCCAGGGGCAGGCCGTGGTCTATTGCGGCGAGGACGCAGCCGCGTTCACAGAAGCGTTCAGGGACCTGGGGAGCGTGTGCCATGTCGCGAGGTAACGTTGCCAAGCCTGCCACGCGAACATACGGGCCGGGGCGCGCCGTATCAAAAGTGTCAAAAGCCCCCCGCGGGCACCCTTTTGATACTTTTGAGACCCTGTTCCCCGGCCCTTATAAAAATTTCGGACAGCGCAAACAAACTGTGTCTAGGACCGCGACTGTTCCCGCGGCCCTCGAAAAAGGTCATCGCCCGGAAGTACCTAATCCGCTCAGCGCCGGCATGTCTTGCGTGCACAGAGCACGCCATTCATCGTCCCGCCGGGACGGGCATTGACCCCGGAGGACTCAGGGCCTATCATCCGCGTGACGAACGATGGACGTCGACCTCGGCGTGGTGAGCAATCACCCGCTTGTGTCCGCCACGACGTCCGGGCGGCCCCAAACCGGTGGAATCCCATGGCCGTAGACCTGTCCAGATGGCCGCTGCTTGCCCTGATGGAGAACATCAACCGCTGGGAGCGGTCTGCGCGGTCGGACGACTTCTGGCGAACCCTCACCGAGCATATCCACTGGGCCAACTCGCTGCGCGACGAGGCCAAGGGCATCATCGTCTGGTTGGAGTTGAACCGCCTGGAAGAAACGGCCTCGCGGCTGGACGAGGCGATGCGTTGCTTCCGGGAGGCGCTGTGGGAGTTCGAGCATGTCTGTGAAGGTACTTATTCGCCCGACGACCCGCGTTGCCGCGAGCGGCGTGAGGCGTTCATCGAAACGGCCGCGCGCGTGGCGGGTGTCGCCGAGGCGCTTGACGGCGAGGTCGCGGAGCGCGTCTGGGAGGGCTACGGCCATGCGTAGTCTTCCCGACATGGTGGAATCGGCCCTTGAAGCACATACTGAGAACCAGGCGCTGGACCTGGCTCGCTCCGAGGACTGGCTCCAGGTGCGCGACCGCTACGCCTGGCTGTCGTCGCGGTTGATCGTCAACGGGCACGAGGCGGTGGCCCGACGGGTGGACCGGGAATACCAGATCCTCCGGGATGCTCTGCGTCAGGCCGCCACGTCGCCGGAGACGCGGAAAGTCAAGGACGACTACGCCCTGTGGGAGGCCGCGACGGAGTTCCATCTGACCGTCAAGCACCTCGAACATCTGGGTGGCCGAATTGAGGAACTCTCCAGCGTCAAAGCGGTCGAACCGTCGACGTCCCCACGGACGGTGCCGAAGCGCAGCTGGACGCAGCCGGAACTGGACGAAGCGATCCGCCAGTACAAGGCCAAACGGGCGGCGCGGTTCAAGGAGATGTTGTCGATCCTGGACAATCCGCGGACACCTTCAAGTCGCAAACGCACGGTCCGACGGGCCGCCCAGCGGATGTTCGGTCGCAACGCGGTGGCCAAGGCCCTGGGCGTCAAGTCGGCCAAGATGGTCAGCCGGTCGCCCGTGTGGGCCGAGATCGCCGACACGCTAGGTCTGCTTCGCCGGAGCCGGGACCGTTCCGCGCCGTCCGGTGCAGGAAAACAGCGCATCGGGCTGGAGATCGCCGCCGAGCGGGCATCTCAACAAGCCCCGGTGACATCCGATTATGCGGCCCCTGACGCCACCTTCGCCCACGAGGAACGCGAAGCCACCCTCGCCCGCATCCGCAAACTCGCCGAGTCCGGCAAGGACAAGGCCGTGGAACACGCCAAGGCGATTTACGACAAGTACGCCGCCGGCGAGATGACGGACGAAGAGGTCCGCGAAACCGTCGCGATCCAGATGGAAGCGTTCTAACCTCTTCCTCGTCGTCCCCACCCGTCTCCACCCCCAACTGGGGATATCCGGTCCCGGTGCGCCCGTCTGGGATTGCTGACGGCTGACAACCATTGTCGCCCGTCCCCTATCCCCGCCTCGCTTCCTACGGAGGCCACGAGGGCCGTGGCCGCACGTGACCCTGAGTGAGGAGATGTTCCATGGAAGCCACACGCCGCACCGCAGGAGCAGCCGCCGAAAGGAGGGCCGTCCTGCTGACGGTCCACGAGGTGGCGAGGATGCTCAGCTGTTCGGCCCGGACGGTCTACCGGTTGACCGCCTCGGGCCGGATGCCGCGTCCGACGCGGCTCGGGGCGCTGGTCCGTTGGCCCCGGCAGGTCGTCGAACAGTGGGTGGCCCAAGGCTGCCCCGGAACCGAGCGAGAGGAGGTGTCGCGATGAACGAGCAGGACAAGCAGAGCTGGCAGGACTGGGCCGAGAAGGCGGTGGCGGCGATGGCAGCACAGTGCGATGCGGGCAGGAAGAGTACCGTGGGACTGGGCCGACTCGATCCCGCGGACCAACCGCTCGCCTGTCCCGTCTGCGACCACACGGACGTCCAACTCGCCGCCCTCCTGTTCACGTTGTCCGACGGGCGGCTGGTCTACGTGGACGTGACCGGTTTGCACGTCTTCGAGAATGGCCGGGGCGTGCCGTTCCAGCACGCCCTCACGGTCACCTACCGCTGCGACGAGGGCCACATCTTCTACCACCACTATCGCCCGGTGGACAGGGGGACGCGGGTCACCGGCCTAGCGGTCACCATCAAAGGTCCGCTGGCCGAGGAGGCTCGTCCTCTCTGGCAACCGAGCCCCGAATGCAAGGAGGATGCCGATGGATAGCCTCACCGCGACCCTTCTGGACGCGGCCCTCGAGTACGCCCGCCTGGGGTGGCAGGTCTTTCCCTGCCACCCCACGGGGCACCATCCGCTGGACGGTGCGAAGGATGCCGACGGCCGCGGCGGGTTCCACCTGGCGACGACTGACGAGGATCGGATCCGGACCTGGTGGACCCGGTGGCCCGATGCCGCCATCGCGCTGCGAACGGGCGAGGCCTCGGGCGTCTTCGTCATCGACGTCGACCCGCGCCACGGCGGCGACTACTCGATGGACCATCTGGAAACCGAGCACGGCCCTCTGCCGGAGACGGTGGAGAGCCAAACGGGCGGGGGTGGTCGGCACCTGTTCTACCGTTGGCCAGGCCGGGCGGTGCCCTGTAGCACCGGCACGGTGGCCCCCGGCATCGATGTCAAGGGCGACGGCGGGTACGTCATCCTACCCCCGAGCGCCCACGCCTCCGGCCGGTCGTATTGCTGGCTCATCGGCCAGGAACCGGCGGAGCGAGGGCCGGCACAGGCCCCGGAGTGGTTACTGGCGAAGGTCGAAGCGGGCCGGGGAAGCGAGTCGCCGGTGCCTTCACCGGAGGCTGCGGACGACGACACGATCCCCGCCGGGTACCGCAACACCACGCTGGCCCGCCACGCCGGCCACATGCGCCGCATCGGCATGGGCGTGCCGGAAATCACGGCCGCCCTGCAAGAGACGAACCAGCGACGGTGCGTCCCGCCGCTGGAGGAATGGGAAGTCGAGAAGGTCGCCACCAGCATCGGCCGGTACGACCCGGACAGCGCCCAGCAGGCCCTCGTCGAAGGGTGGCCCCAGCGGTACCTCGATTCGGGTGACAAGTGGGCCAAACCCCAACCGATTCCCGACGACCTGCCGCCGGTCAAGGCGTTCGATCCGGCCCTGCTACCGGCGGCGATCCGTCCGTGGATCGAAGACCTGGCCGAACGGATGCAGTGTCCTATCGAGTTCCCTGCCGCCTCGGCGATGGTGGCGCTCGCGGGGATGATCGGCCGCCGGGCCTCGATCCGTCCCTACCACTGCGACGACTGGACCGAGATCCCAAACCTCTGGGGCATGCTCATCGGACGGCCCAGCCTCATGAAAAGCCCGCCGATGAAACAGGTCCTACTGCCCATTCGGCAACTGACGGCCGCCGTCCGGGCCGAGTACGAGGCGGCGATGCAGGTGTATCGCCGACAGGCCGCCCTTGTGGACATCGAGGCTAAACAGGCCAAGCGGCAGGTCGAGACCGCCCTGTTCAAGGGTGAGGACGTCGAGGTCCTCAGCGACCGCCTCGTGCCCGACCCGCCCGAAAAGCCTCGCCGGCGGCGCTATACGGTCAACGACGCCACGGTCGAGGCCCTCGCCGAAATCCTCGCCGATAACCCCCACGGCGTGCTCCTCGAGCGCGACGAGATGATGGGGTTCCTCCAATCCCTCGAACGGCCGGGACAGGACGGAGCCCGGGCCTTCTACCTCGAGTGCTGGGCCGGCAACGCCGAGTTCGAGTCCGACCGCATCGCCCGGGGAAACACCCGCATCAGCGGGGCGTGCCTCTCGATCCTCGGCACCATCCAGCCGGGGCCCCTGGGAACCTACCTGAACGCCGCCCTCCGGGGCGGTACCGGCGACGACGGGCTGATGCAACGATTCCAACTCTCCGTCTGGCCCGACGACCCTGAGGACTGGAAGGTCGTCGACCGGCCGCCGAACGCGAAGGCCCGCAACGTGGCCTTCGCGGTGTTTACCCGTCTCGAGAACCTGAGCGCCATGACCCTCGGCGCCGAGGCGGATTCGTTGGCACCCACCGGCGTGCCGTTCTTCCGTTTCGACGGCCCGGCCCAGGAACGGTTCTACCGCTGGCGGACACACTGGGAAGACTACTGCCGCCACGGTGACCACCATCCGGCCATGGAGAGCCACCTGACGAAGTACCGCAAACTGGTCCCGGCCCTGGCGCTCATCATTCACCTCGTGGACGGCCGCGAGGGTTCCGTGCACGACCCTGCCCTGGAACAGGCCATCGGCTGGGCCGAAGTGCTCGAGAGTCACGCTCGCCGCATCTACGCCCGCGGCATCGGACCGGCGGTTGCGCACGCCAGGGCCCTGGCCCTCCGCATCGTCCGCGGCGACCTGGAGGACGGGTTCACCCTGCGCGACGTTTACGGCAAGCACTGGTCGCTTCTCGGCACCCGCGACGAAGCCCGGATGGCGGCCGATGAACTCGTGGAACTAGACTGGCTTCGCGCCGAAACGCAGCCGACCGGAGGGCGGCCGAAGCGCGTCCACTGGATCAACCCGACAGCCTACACCATGCCCGTCTGAAAACACGCCCCGGGGCACAGGGTCTCAAAAGTATCAAAAGTGCCCGGAAGCGGGCCATGAAAGGAGGCACGTATGGTTCAGCAGGTCAGGCTCTTGACGGTGATGGAACTGGCCGCGGCGCTGGGCGTCCACAAGCGGACGTGCTGGCGCCTGGCGGCCCAGGCGGAGGCAGGGCAGAGCCGCTTTCCCCGGCCCCTCCGCCTCGGCCCCAAGACCGTCCGCTGGCGTCTGGTGGACGTGGAGGCGTACCTCGCCGCCATGGTGGGTGAATCGGCCCCAAAATATCCATCGAAGATGTGCCATAACTGACTTGCCCCGGGCCAGAACCGGAGGTAAGGGGTCGTCGGGGACTGAAAACAGAAGGGACGGAAGCGAATGGCGAGTATCTACCGACGAAAGCCGGGCGGTTGCTATTACGTCACATACCAGATACGCCCCGGCAAACGGCGGACGGTCAAGGGCTGCAAGGACAAGGTGGCCACCGAGGCCCTCGCCCGCAAACTCGAGACCGACGCCATGCTCCGGCGCGAGGGCGTCATCGACACCAAGACCGACCGCTATGCCGAGGCCGACAGAAAGCCCCTCGTCGTGCGGGACGACGAGGACAACATCGTGGGCGGTCACCTGGCGGAGTTCTACGCGTCCCTGCTGGCCAAGGGCAACACCGCCAAGCACACCCAGATGACACGGGAACGGGCTGCCCGCATCATCGCCCTCTCTAACGCCACGCGCATCAGCGACCTCGCCCCTTCGGGCGTCCAGGCGGCCCTCGGGTCGCTACGGGACGATGAGGGCTTGGCCCCTCAGACGTGCAACTACTACCTCCGGGCCATCAAGCAGTTTACGAGATGGCTGTGGCGTGACGGCCGCACTGGCGAAGACGCACTCGCGCACCTTTCAGGCTTCAACACCCAACTCGACCGACGACACGACCGGCGAGCCCTGACCGACGACGAACTCGCCCGGCTCATCGACGCCGCCGAGCGCGGCCCGACCATCCTGAGTATGACGGGGCCGGAACGCGCCATGCTGTATCGGCTCGCGGTCGGGACGGGCTTTCGTGCCGGCGAGCTGCGGAGCCTCGTACCGGAGTCCTTCGACCTCGACGCCGACCCACCGACGGTCACTGTTCAGGCAGCCTACTCGAAGCATCGCCGGAAGGACACGCAGCCTATCCGCCGCGACCTTGCCGCCGTGTTCCGTTCATGGCTCGCCAGCCAGAAACGCGGCAAGCCCGTGTTCCGAATGCCCGATAAGCCGGTGAAACTCATCAGGGCCGACCTGAAAACTGCCCGCGAGACCTGGCTGGGAGAGGCGCCCTTGGAGAAGGTCCGCAAGGAGTGTGAGAGGACGTCCTTCCTCAAGTATCGCGACGCGGCTGGCCACTTCGCCGACTTCCACGCCCTCCGGCACACTTACATCAGCCGCCTTGTCGCCAGCGGCGCGAACATCAAGGTGGCCCAGGAACTCGCGCGGCATTCGACGCCCACGCTCACGCTCGGCCGCTACGCCCACGTCCAACTCGTCGACCAGACACGGGCGCTCGATGCCCTGCCCTCCATCCAATCAAGCGGCACCGCGCCTCACCCGGCGCAGGTCACCCGTACCGACGCCGGTTACTTACCTACGCGGACCATCGCGCGCACCGGAACCTAGCCCGATTCTTTCAGCGCATTTTCAGCGCGCACTTACCCCGGCAGGCCAATACGTGCCATCACCTGGCACGACCGGGTGTTAGGGTACGCCCTCGGCACAACGGCCGCAAGTGGCGCACGCGTCGCCGCTTGGCAAGACTTGTCGCTACCTGACGTGGCGCGCCCGGCAGGATTCGAACCTGCAACCTTCGGATTCGAAGTCCGCGGACGCCGGAACGCAAGGCTAGCA
>Ga0272441_10016647_pt1 | contig 10140 bp, 7 predicted proteins | sample SSMProp6N_FD_193582 | JGI IMG/M metagenome (GOLD analysis project Ga0272441, IMG submission 193582) | Marine sediment archaeal communities from Little Sippewissett salt marsh, Falmouth, MA, United States - SSM-Prop-6N | ecosystem: Environmental > Aquatic > Marine > Wetlands > Sediment ... | reverse complement strand
CGGAGAATCGGTCCTCGGATACGGGCGGGTCAATGGCGAAAAACCTTTGTAGTTGGTACCATACGCGCGGAGTTCGACACGGAGGTTCGCTATGACCCGCAATTCGCCGCACACCAAGGACGCGCTCGAGGGGGCCGCGTGGCTGCGTGACCCGATCTTCGAGGGAGTCCCCATCGTCAATGTGTTCCAGAAGGAGAAGGCCGCGAAACCAAAACTGGCCGGACCGAAGAATGTTCACACGTATTTCCGCACGGAGATCGATCTGCCCTCGCAGCCGATACAGGCGGAACTCGCCGTCACCGCGGACGACTACTGCAAGCTATACGTGAACGGCGCCTTCGTGGTTCAGGGGCCCGAGTCCGGGTATCCATGGCATTACCCCTACTACGTCCTGGATGTGGCCCGTTTTCTGAGACCTGGCAAGAACTGTCTCGCAAGCCATGTGTTCTATCAGGGCCTTTTCAACCGCGTGTGGACCAGCGCCGACAACCGGTCCGGCTTCCTGCTCTCGTTGCGTGTGACCTTTGAGGATGGTGCGACCGCGCGTTTCGTGACCGACGACACATGGCGCTGCTTCGCGTCGCGGACGTTTCCCACGCACGGCATGGTGGGCTACGATACCCAGTTCGCCGAGGACATCGATATGCGCGAGGAGCCGGTGGGGTGGCGTGAGGCGGGCTTCGATGACGCCGCGTGGGGCACGCCGTTGCGCGGCGCGCAGGATCATGCGTTTGCACTGGCGGCGACTCCACCGCTGGAGCACGTCCGTGTCGAACCCATCATCGCAAAGGACAAGGGCAACGGGAACTACTTCTACGACTTCGGCACCGAGATCGTGGGGCACACGCGCATCCGGCTCCGCGGGGAGGCGGGCCACAAGATCGAGGTGCGGCACGGTGAGGAACTGTCCGCCCCTGATGCGGTGCGCTACGAGATGCGGGCCAACTGCACGTACCAGGAATTCCCGGTGCTGTCAGGTAAGGACGATCTGATCGCGTTCTATGACTACCGGGCGTTCCGCTATATCGAGATCCTCGACGCACCCGCGCGGCCGGAGGTCTGGGTGGATGTACGCCACCATCGTTTTGACCCACATGCGAGCCGCTTCGACGCCTCGGACGAGCTGCTGCCCCGCATCTGGCAGTTGTGCAAGAACGGCGTGCGGTACGGCTCTCAAGGCGGTTTCCTGGACTGTCCGTCTCGCGAGAAGGGGCAATACCTGGGCGACGCGCTGATCACGAGCCATTCGCATCTTCTGCTCACGGCCGACGCGACCTTGACGAAGAAGGCCATCGAGGACTTCCAGTTGTCGCAGCGGATTTGCCCCGGGATCATGGCGGTTGCGCCAAGCAGCTTCAATCAGGAGATCGCCGAGTACTCGCTTCAATGGACGATGATGCTGCGCAATTACTACTGGCTCACGGGCGACCGGGCCTTTGTCGAGCAGATGGTCGAGGCCGCATTTCGCCCCCTCTTCGCCTACTTCGTGCGCTTCCAGGGCGCGTCTGGGTTGTTGAGCGGCATGAAGGAAAAATGGGTGCTCGTGGATTGGCCCAAAAACCTGCGCGACGGCTATGACTATGAGTATGCCGAGGGGCGCGAGAACACGGTTCTCAACGCGTTCTACTACGCCTCGCTGCGCGCGGCCGCGGAGCTACTGCGCGAGTTGGGGAAAGACAGCACCCCATACGAGGCCGAGGCGGAGCGCGTAAAGCAGGCCTTTGCGGAACGGCTTCTGGACACGGAGACGGGGCTTTTCGTCGACGCGCCGGGGTCAACCCACAGTTCGCTGCACGCGAACGCGCTGCCGCTCTGTTTTGGATTGGTGGCCCCGGAAAACGTGCCTAAGGTGGTAGGCCTGATCCGTGAGAAGCGCCTGAGTTGCGGCGTCTACATTGCGCCGTTTGTGATCGTGGCGTGCTATCGGGCAGGCGAACCGGACCTGGGCTACGCACTCCTCACGTCACGCGAAGAGCATTCCTGGCATGAGATGCTCAAACACGGGGCCACGACGTGCATGGAAGCGTGGGGGCCGGACCAGAAATGGAACACGAGTTGGTGCCATCCGTGGAGCAGCGGGCCCGTCTTCCTGATCGCGGAGTGCCTCATGGGCCTGATGCCGGCCGAACCGGGGTGGCGCAAGATACGTTTCGCGCCGAACATCCCGGATGCGCTTGACGAGGCCATGATCGCGCTTCCTATACCGCAAGGGTGGGTGAGCGCGCGCTATGAGAAGAACGCAGGCTGCATGGTGACCGCGCCGCCCGGCGTTGAGGTGCTAACCGCCACCGACGCCCCCGCGCCGATTGAAGTCCGGCATGCCGTCAGCCACGCCAAGGGTGCGCTTCGCGCTGAGCAACGTGCGTATCTGGCGGGCTTGGGCTGGGACGAGCGCGTCGGCGAAGGGCTGGGCGTGTGGGTATCTGTTGATGAGCAGACGCTGCGGATCATCCGCGGCGGCGAACTCATCTGGCAGGCCGCATGCTCGACGGCCGCGAAGGGCGTCGGAGCCCAAATGGACAGTTACAAGACCCCGCCGGGCTGGCACGCGATTGCGGAGAAGGTGGGCGAAGGCGCGCCCTGGGGACAGGTCTTTCGCAGCAGACAACCTACCGAGATGGTGTGGCGGCCCGGCGAGTCCACCCCGGAAGATCTTGTCCTGACGCGCATCCTCGTCCTGGCGGGTGAAGAGGCGGGCAAGAACAAGGGCGGCAACGTGGACAGCCGCGCCCGCAACATTTACGTCCATGGGACGAATGCAGAGCAAGACATTGGGACCCCTGCATCATGCGGGTGTATACGCCTCACGAATGATGACGTTATCGCGGCGTTTGATAGGATTGCCCCCGGAACCTTGGTGCTCGTTACTCAGACTACTCCGCCCGCTCAATGAAGAGCGGCTGCGTCCAGGCAAACTCCTGGGGCCGCCCCCAGCATTCGAACCGGAGATACGTGTAGTCGGCATCCTCGGGAATTGTGAACGTCATGACCGGGCCGTCCACCACGGCCCGGCGGTATCCGTAATCGGAATACGCCAGGATCCGCTGTGCGTTCGCGGTGTGAACGCCGACCGTCCTGCCGCATACGACGATCCGTTCGATGGTCACGCCGGTGCTGGCGTAGAAGCGGCCCTCGCGTAACGCGCTCACGATGCTTGCCGGGTCCCGCTGGGCGGACTGCACCACGTTCCAGGCCACGCCGATGTCGCTGGTCTTGTGGCAATCGTCCGTGGCGAACCCCCAGACCCGGCGTCCGATTGCGAGCAGGCGGTCCCAGCGGTCGGTTGCAAGGGCCGATCCGTGCAGCCACGTCACCACGCCGTTGTAGATCTCGATGCCCGCATAGCCTTTGAGGCGTTCGAGGACCTCTTGCGGGCAGTGGTTGAAATGCGGTTCCCAGTTCGGGTGGCAGAGGACGGCGATGCCGCCCTCCGCGGTGATGGCGTCAATCACGGCCTGCCGGTCGGCGTCGGGCGGAAGCTGGGTGCGCGCGTTAACGTGAAGCAGGTGGGGGCCGTTTGCGGACACCTCATTGCCCGGGATGAGCGTCATCCCGCGCCCATCGAGCCGCGCGGGATCCGTCAGATGATCATGGTCGCTGATCATCAGGAAATCATAGCCCCGGGCGGCATACTCGTCGATCATGCCTTGTGGGGTTCGGGGTCCGTCGCTGTTGCCGGTATGGGTATGCAGGTTGCCTTTAAGCCAAGGCAGTGGCACGTTGGAATACGGCGTCCGGATCGTCATTGACATCTAAGGACCTCTCGGGATACTGCCGTCGGTTACGGGCCTTCGCCCCCGGCGCAGACGGGTAGACTCGATGCAATCTGCATCCCCTTTGTCTGACGCGTCTCACCACGCACTACCGGTCACGCTTCGGCGGGTTCCAGCACACTCTCGAGGACTTCGAGCAGCTTCTCGGAGTCGATGCCGTATCCGGCACACACCTCGCCCAACGTTTCCACTTGGCCAAGGTGGCAGTGCGCGCAACCCCCCAGATGAAATCCCGCGAGCACCTGCGCGACACCCGGGTGCACCGCCAAGGCCTTTGCTATCGTCATATCAAGCGTGAAATGCTTTTCGGCCACCATGTTGTTTCCTTTCGTCCTACCGCCGCATCAGCGCTATCGGGCGTCATTTCGAGTACAATCTCTACCACGTCACTGGTGATACAACAACCGGCTGTGGGCTCGGAATTCCACACCCACCTGAAAACGGCGGGGAGTGGTATTGTACCGAACCTTTTAGACAGGGACAACATCTGCTCTGAACCCGCAGGTAGAGTTCTTCTCGTAACCGGCAAGTTAAAGGCTGTCGCCAAGGACTTGCGCTGTCCACTTCGTCCACGAAGTCCATTTTGGCGGCGTAATCCATGTATGCGGTTGGGACAGGCGAAGCGGATTGTCCGCGCCCCTAGGCCTTTTCGATGCGCTCCCCGGGGTCCGGCCGCCAACGGGTCCCGTCGCGGAGGTGGGTTTCCCACGTCCACGTAGCGGCCTCGCAGTTCAACGTATAGAGCTTCGCGCCCTTGTACAACAAGACCTCGCCGTAACCTCCCAGGCCGGTCGCGCGGCCGTAAATGAGGTCGACGCCGTCCAGGACGCCCGAATAGTCATTGACATGATCGTGGCCGCATAGACATGCGCGCACGCCGAGGCGCTTCAGGATGGCCAGGGTGGAGCCGTCATCGTTGTCGTAGGCGACCCGCTCCTTGAACACGCCGTTGGCGATGCCCTTCTCCCAGACCGTCTTGTATTGTCTGAGTGGGATGTGGAACAGGGCAAAGGCGGGCCGGCGGGCGGTTTGAGCGCCCTTGCTGGAGACCAGTTCGTCCTGCAACCACTGCCGCTGGGGTTGCTCAAATCCGTCATCCGAGGTGTTCAGGCAGAGCAACCGCCACACGATTTCCCCGTCGGAATTGGCGAGTTGCACCGTGTAGTTGCCGCCTGTGGCGCCGCCGCGATAGAGCGCGTGTTTCGCGGTCGTAAGCGCTTCATGCCCGCGGGCGTAGTCCGTCAGCTTGTCGTGATTGCCCCAGGTGAAGAGCCACGGCACCCCCAGTGATTCACATTGCTCGACGCTCCATTGCATGTACTCCTCGCCTTGGCCGTGCGGGTTCTCCTGCCACAGATCGCCCGTGACCGCGACCAGATCCGGCTCGAGTGCGTCGACGAGACGCACCATGTCCTCCACAGTCTTCGGGTCTTTCCACCGCTCGGTGTTCTTCTTTGCACAGAAGAAGTGCGTGTCGGTGAACTGAAGCAGGCGAACACGGGAAGGGTCCTTGACGGTCACGCGCGCAACGGGCGCGACATCGGGCGTGGCCCGGGGGAGCCCGATGCCTTTCGCCGCGCCGGCGCTTTGGCTCAGGCCAACCAGGCCCAGCGCACCAACGCCTGCTGTCTTGAGAAATCGCCGGCGATCAAACTGCTGATTGAACATCCTCGTACCTCGTCTTGGCTTACACGTGGGAGCACACTGCCATGCAATACTTAGAATGGCAACACCTGGGTTGCGTTGAAAATGCCCATAGGCAGCGCCTTCCCCTTGTCATTTGGTATATTGAGCATTGTGCCAAGACTGAGCCGTGTTGTCCAGTTTGGGATGGGGTGCATGTATGAGCGAGAAAGACAGACCGAACCGCCGGGAGTTTCTGGGCGCCTGTGTGGGCGCAGGTGCCGGCTTGGCCGTGGCGGGCCGGGCCACCGGCAGTGGCGTGAAACCGAATTCATCAGAGGAGGGAGTGATGCCCGATTCCGCAAAGGCGAGGATGTGGGAAGAACGGCGCAAGGAGATCGAACGGGGATGGCTCGATCTGTTGGGGCCGTTTCCTGCGGAAGCGCCCGACCTGAAACCGGAGATGAAGCGCGTCGAGGATATCGACGGGATCGAGTGCCGTTACGTTACGTTTCAATCCGAACCGGATGACCGCGTGCCCGGGTACCTGCTGATTCCCGAAGCGGCCAAGGCTAAGCCCAGCCCGGTGGTCGTCACCGTTCACCCCACGACGCGGGGTGCGGGCAAACGGATCGCCGTGGGCCTGAGCGGACGCGCACCGGGGGACGCGCCGTTGCCGCCACCGCACACCCGCGCGTATGGCCTCGAACTCGCGCGCTGGGGATACATCACGCTGTCGATCGATCTCATCTGCGATGGCGAACGCATCCCCGAGGGGTTGCCGTGCTACGACACGCGCGAGTTCTACCGGCGCCACCCGGGGTGGTCCGCTGTGGGCAAGAATACGTGGGACGTCATGCGGGCAGTCGATTTCCTCGAGACACTCGACTTCGTGGACGCATCGCGGATCGCGTGCTGCGGGCATTCCCTCGGCGGGCACTCGTCGCTGTTCGCAGCGGCATTCGATCAACGTATTACCGCGGCCATCTGCAACGGCGGGGTGTACTCATGGCGGCGCAACGAGGATCATTGGTCCCGCCCGGAAACCGTTCAATCGAGCCCGGTGACCTCGTACACCTACATCAAGAAGTTCCGGCCGTACCTCGATGACCCGGAAAGGCCCACGCCGGGCGACTTTGACGGCCTGATGATGATGGTCGCGCCGCGCCCGCTACTCATTATGCAAGCCGAGTTCGAATTCGAACGCGACGACACCGTCAACAAGGCGACGCGCGCCGCAGAAGTCTACCGCCAACTCGGCGCGGGCGACCGCATCATGATGTTCGACTATCCGGGCGACCACAACTACCCGCCGGACGCGAAACGGCTCAGCTTCAGTTGGCTCGACCGCTGGTTGCACCACACGCCGGCCGTACCCACCATTTGGCCCGGAGTGGCGATTTAACGGAAGCTGAGGTGATTCTTGCTTGGTTGTTATGGTATCACTGTAAACGCAGCATTAGTCGTGGCAGTACTGCTGCAAATGGATTCGGTTCTTTGGTAACGGATGTCCAGGATTCGTGGGAGGGATCATGCCATGCGCAAGACGGGGTTTACGCTCATCGAGTTGCTTGTAGTGATTGCAATCATCGGCATTTTGGCGGCGATTCTGCTGCCGGCGTTGGCACGTGCGCGGGAATCGGCACGCCGGGCCAGTTGCGCCAACAACCTCAAACAATGGGGGCTGATATTCAAGATGTACGCGAACGAAGCCCCCGCTCAGAATTTCCCTCCGATTCAGCTTGAAGGCACCATCGCGGAGAGGTACCTTGCCGTAGGCCCGATGATCAAGGCGATCTATCCGGAATATCTGACCGACCCCGCCATTCTGATATGCCCCTCAGACCCGAACGACACGCCGGATAGCCTGAAAGACGATGACGGGAACTGGATCATCATGGAGCACTTCCCGCCCGTGGTCGGCGAGGAAGAGATGGGCGTGAGAGACGCGGACGCCAGCTATGGCTACTTCGGGTGGGTGATGGATCGCTTGGATGATCGCCCCGAGTACATCGGCAAGATGGGCGAGTTCCCTCTGCTCAGCTACATCGTGAGCGTTACCCCCGAGATGGAAGATACCGATGTACCGATCCAGATGGCGAAGTGGTTCGAGCAGATCGCCATCAAGTTCTTCGTCGACGGCAATGAGAACGTGATCAACGAGGACATTCCGGACGCCATCCACGAGGGAGAGAATTGCGGCACTGCCGGCGGCACGGTTATCTACCACCTGCGCGAGGGCATCGAACGGTTCCTGATCACGGACATCTTCAATCCGGCAGGTTCGGCGCAGGCGCAGAGCGAGATCTTCATTATGTTCGACGCGCTTTCCGTCGCACTCGAGGACTTCAACCACGTTCCCGGAGGCTGCAACGTCTTGTACATGGACGGCCACGTGGGATTCGTCCGGTATCCGGGTGAGGCGCCGGTGTGTCCGCCGGTTGCAAAACTCAACGGCTTCTTCGCAGAGAACATCAGATAGCCCCAAGACTACGGAAATTGAGCGAAGAAGGACGCTGTTTGTAGTGTGCCTTTAGGCGGTCTTCGCCCAAGACGGCTCGCGAGGACGCTCGCCCCACCGCTCGCTCCACCGCGCATCAGGGGCCGTGGCACTCACCCGGCAAGCCACTTCATGATCTCATCATGAATGAGCGGGCCTAACTCGCCGCGTTGTTTGAGTTCGCCCATGCAGTTGTGGCGTCCCGAGTCGACGGGTTTCGTGGCGATGGTTGGGACGTGCTTGAGGCGTTCGGCCTGTTGCGTGTCAGGCAGGCAATGGTCGCTGTAGAAGAGGGTTGCTTGCGCGGGGGGGCTCTTGCGCAAGTACGCATCGAGGGGATCGGAGATGTTCTCTTCGCCCACAAGCCGGCAGGTGCGTTTCCAGAGGTAGTGTGCGCTTAGCGTGACCAGGAGCGTCTCGAAGTAGTCCCCCGGCGTCCGCAGGAGCTTCCGCCAGTCCAGGAACACCTTGCGCCCGTTGGGGGCCGAGCAATACACCTTGAGGGGAAAGGCCGGGTTGAACGTGACCACGAGTCCGATGGGCAGCACCCCGCTGAATGCGAAGGCCGCGGCCCCGCCGCCCGATGCGCCCACGGTAACGTTGTGGGATGACTTGAGGCGGTCGAGCGCGTCGCCAATGATGTGCGTGTAGAATGCGAAACCATTCGGAAAGCCGGCCGGGGCCAGGTTGTACAAGGAACGGTGGATATCGCGGACCCAGATGAAGTTGTACCGCCCGCCGGGGGTCAGGAGTGTCTTGCGGAACTCAAACCTGGGCATCGCCGCATAGAGCACCGCCATGCCCGCAAAACAGATCAGGGTTACGTCCGACCCGTTGTCCTCCACGTCGATGTAGAGCGACAGGTCCGGCTCGTCCTGTCCGGCGGGTCTTTGGCGGAAGTCGAACTGGCCTTCCTCCTCCAGACTTTTCGCGATGCCGGGCATGAACGTGCGTATAAACAGCTTCACAAAGAAATTGAGAATTGAATTCATTCGAGGGTCTCAAGAGCAAGCCTTTAGAAAGGACACGTGTTATACCGCGAACGGCGGACGGAAAGCCAGGCACGGCGCCGAAGCACGGGAGCCGCACAGCGGGGGATAGACGAAAAGCGGGTACCCTCGTTGCGCCGCGCAAGCTGCGAACGCGGCCGGGTGTCTCTCAAGCGACGCGTCAGTGCAGGGCGAAGATCCAGTCGAGGGCCTCTTCGAGCACGTAGTCGTGGGTATCGTCATAACTGAGGTCGGGGTCGATGGGGAAGTCGGGTTCGATGCCGTTGTCCTCAATGATTTCGGAGAGCTCGATGAAGGGGTCGTAGGCGTAGGCAACCCAGCGGGACACGCTGTAGTTGACGCCGTTGGCGAGGCTGTACACGTCGGGGTTGGCCGAGGCGCCGCGCGTGGTGTCGCCGATAAGAATCACGTTCGGGCACGCACGGAGCATGGCGGTGAACCACTCGGCGGAACTCATGCACTTCTGTCCGATCAGGCCCACGACGATGCCATCATAGTGCGTGTCGGTGCTGGGTTCGAGAGTCTTGGTGACGAGCGCTGCGAAATCGTTGTGGCCGGGGCCGTTTCGCGTCTTGGTGTAGCCGTAGACAACCGGTTCGTCGGTGAAGCGGGAGGCGAACTTGACGGCGTTGTTCTCGTTGCCGCCGCTGTTGGCGCGGATGTCGAGGATCATGCCGTCTGCATCGGCGTACTGGACGAACAGGGCCTCGATTTCGGTATCGCTGACTGAACTGAACTGCTCTGTGTCCAGAGTGTCGATGATGATGTGGGCGATCGGGTTGGCGTCCTTACCGGACGACACATCCGCGTGGAAAATGACGTCGTCGCCGAGGGTGGTGTAGGCGCCGCCGCGGGCGTAGGACTGGATGATCGAGGCCGGGTAGTTCGTCTGGTACGTGCCGGTGTAGCCCAGGTACTCACCGTCGGGCCGCTGGACCCACACGTGCCAGTCGTGCAGTTCGTCGAGCATGGTGCTGAGGCGGCCGGCAAATTCGTTCGCGGTCAGATCGTCTTTGAAATCGGGCCGGTAGCGGGTGCGTACGTCGTCCCAATCGATCCCTTTGTAGGTAAAGTACGAGTAGTCCTCGTCAAAGGCCGTCCAGACCTCGTCGAACCGGCGCTGGGTTTCGGAGGCGGGCTCCTCTTCAGGCGGCGGGCAGCCCGCAAGGATGACCAACAGGACCACGGACACCAATTGCAGCAGTCTTGTCTTTCTCATGATTCGCTTTCCCTT
>Ga0272441_10016646_pt1 | contig 10140 bp, 9 predicted proteins | sample SSMProp6N_FD_193582 | JGI IMG/M metagenome (GOLD analysis project Ga0272441, IMG submission 193582) | Marine sediment archaeal communities from Little Sippewissett salt marsh, Falmouth, MA, United States - SSM-Prop-6N | ecosystem: Environmental > Aquatic > Marine > Wetlands > Sediment ... | reverse complement strand
CGAAGATTCCTCTTCGCTGTATTCAATTCGGTACTCTTCGGAACTTTCCACGGTCGGTACGAACTTGGGTCGGCTCACACATGCGAGGACGGCGAACAGCAGAATGCAGAGCAGCAGCCCCTTCACGATCTTCATGAACCACCTCCGGGAGCAAGAATCCTTTACTTCCATACTCTACAAAAATTATTAGGTATAAAAATGCAGCTGTCAAGAAAATTTTGAAGACTAGCGGGAAAACCGGCCGATAATCGGCGGAACAATCCAACTCGGGCCGAACCCGATGCTTATTTGAATACCAGCGAGTAGTCCAGAGCCTCGTCGAGCAGAAGGACGCGGATCAACGGTACGGTGAAGGTCACTCCACCCGAAGTGGTGGTTCCGCCACTTTGGCTGACCAGGGTTCCTCCCACATTCACACGGGTCTCGATGAAGGAGTTGCGGACACTAGCGGCACCGCCCTCTCCCAAAGCCAGATCCATGAGCTCGAAATACTCCTCTTCGGTGGTGTCATCGTTCTCCTGCGGACCCAAACCCTCGAACAGCGGGTTCTGCAGCGCCGGGATGAAACTCATAACGGCGGGAAAGTTTTTCCGGTCCAGATGGAAACGAACCGCATACCCCTCGGATACTTTGTCGAAGCGAATGATTCCCGATTGCTGCAGTTCCTGCTCGCTGGAAAATACCTCTTCGATGCTCCGGTACTTGAGCTGCATCTCGAGCGTGTCCGGGCTCGGGGAGTCGATGGACAGCAGGGTCACATCCTCCCGCTCGGAGAATCCTTTCTGGATCTCCTCTATATCGAAAATCTGACCTTCCAGAGATTCACCGGTGAGGGCGGACAGATCTTCGATGTAGTCCACGAACACCGGTTCCAGGCGGATCTGCATCGAAACGGTTCCGGAGGAATCCGCCCTGAGCTCGATCTGCTGTCGGATCGTGCAGCTGAGCATCAAGACGGCGGCCAGCAGCATCAGCGCCGCCGCTGTGACCGCCTTTATGGTAGTGACACGCTGTTTCATGCACAGAAAGATAGACCCTTCTGGGACGGAAGTCAACGCAACGATGAGTATTCACAGATCGTGATGGCCGGGAGGATATTTTCAAGAGGCGTCGAGTATCTGTAGACTCGACTTGTTGCCCGAGCGAGTATTCCCTATAATCGGGAGCATCATGTTACAAGTAACCATCTATCCGGGGGGAATGATTGTTCATGTTGAGGAGGGCACGCCCGTCCGCGACTTGCTGATTCGCGAGGGGTTGCTGGTTGATTTTCCCTGCGGTGGCAGAGGATTGTGCAACCAGTGCAAGGTCCGCATCGATCCTCCCAGCGAAAGCGGGAAGGCGGGCAAGAAGCCGCTTTCCGCCGGCGAGATTGAAGAGGGCGTACGCCTGGCTTGCCAGGCGGTGGTGGAGAGGGACTGCTCCATCACTATCCCGGAGGAACGGCAGATCGATGGTCTGTGGCGCGACCCGTCCAAAGCCGAGGGCACACATCTGCTGTACGGCGATCCGCTGGTTGTGCGGCGGCGCCTTCAGCTGGATACTCCGAGTCTGGAAGATCAGCGGGCCGATTGGGAGCGTGTTCACGAGGCGCTGGATCGGGACGAGATCACGATGCCGGAGGTCACTCCGGCATCGGTGGAGGGAGTTTCCCGTGTGCTTCGGGAAAGCAACTGGGAGGTGGATGCCTTTATCGAAGACTCCCACCTGATCTGCATCAACCCTCCATCCGAAGAGGCGGTGTACGGTTTTGCCGTGGATCTGGGCACGACCACGGTGGACGTGTCGCTGCACAATTTGGAAAGCGGCCGCAGAATCGGCCGCAAGATCATGTTGAATCGTCAGTCGGCGTTCGGTGCCGATGTAATTTCCCGCACCCAGGCGTTTCACGAAGATGCACAGAGCGTTCGGCGCGCGGCCCTGGAGACGATCGCCGAATGCGCCGAGTCTCTGCTGGAGGAAACCGGCGTGAGCGCCGAGCGTGTGGTGCGCAGCGTGGTGGTGGGCAACTCGATCATGATCCATATCCTCCACGGAGTCGATCCGCGCCAGTTGACCATGGCCCCCTATATCCCGCTGGTGGCGGGGATGGTACGCAGGCGGCCGGAGGAGTTCGGATGGGCTTTTCAGAGCTGCGGCTTCGTGGAGACCCTGCCGCTGATCTCCGCCTTTGTCGGAGCCGATACCATGGGTGTCATTCTCGCCCTGGATCTGGAGCACGAACGGGAAAACTCCCTGTCGATCGACATCGGCACCAACGGTGAGATCGTGCTGGCCAGGCAGGGACAGCTGATCACCACCTCCACCGCGGCCGGACCGGCATTCGAAGGCGCCCAGATCTCCTGTGGCATGCGCGCCCTGGAGGGGGCGATCACCGGTATCTCGATCGATTCCGACGGCCGAATCGAGCTGCAGGTCGTGGGCGGAGGAGAGGCCAGGGGAATCTGCGGCAGCGGACTGATATCCGTGGTAGCGGAATTGCTGGAAGCCGGAGTGCTTGATTCCACCGGAAAGCTGGCCGATCCCGAGGAGGTGGACAATCCCGAGCTGAGGAAGCGGCTGTTCAAGCTCGAGAAAATCTCTGCCTTCCGATTATCCGTAAACCAGGACGGGAATGTCTACGTGTCTCAGAAAGACATCCGCGAGCTGCAACTGGCCAAGGGTGCGATCCGTACCGGCATCGACATGCTGCTGGCGGAGACCGAGACGGATATCGAGACACTGAAAAAGATACGCCTGGCCGGCAACTTCGGTTCCGGCGTGGATATCGCCAAGACGATCCGCATCGGGCTGATCCCGCCGGTGGATGTTGCGCGGGTGGACGTGGTGGGAAATGCGGCGCTGCGGGGCGCCTCCCTGGCGCTGGTATCCAGGGATCACAGGCGCAGGGCCGCATCGATCTACCGTTCCTGCCGTTTTTTGGAGCTGGCGGCCAAGCCGGAATTCCAGATGCACTTCGCCTCCTCCATGTTTTTTTGAGGCGATTCGCAAGCCGAGCCGTTCGTGCTCGGTTCTGTGAAGGTGCTGTAGCCGCGGTATTCCTGATCTATCGATCGAAAACTGTAACGACCACGCTTTTTTACCGCCAAAACAGTAAAACATGAGGATTCAGTCGATTCTCTCCTGCATGTACAGATTGTACCTGTTGTATTACCGTAATGGCAGTAAAAAAAGGTGATTACAATAGCCTAGGCACGTTCATGAGGGCTCTCCGGAGCAGGAGCGGTCTGTCGCGCAACGAGCTTGCTGTTCCCGCCGGCGTGGGTAAAACCACGTTGCGGGCGCCTGTTCGGGTAGATATTTCAATATCGCTGCGGCCCCGTCCGGAACCGGGTTAACGGTTCAACGCCGAGAGGAATCCGGGTCGGGCCGGAAAACGATACCACCTGCCGGAGCTTTTGGTCCCACGACTCTTCATGGTATCGAAGACGAAGTCGGCGAGCTCTTCGATCTTCTGCGTTCGCGACTCGAATCCGTTGACAAACACGTTTTCAAGTGCCGTGCCGGCCAGGATCGATCCGGCGGCGGCGGCAAAACTGCCGCGAAGCGCGTTTTCCAGCGGCGCCGGAACGGCCGGCTCTTCGCGCGGGGTATGATTGATCAGGGCGAGGCACCCCGCCTGCTGCTGGGAGTACTGCATCAGCACCGTTTGCATCAGGAACAGCGTCCCCTTGATCCAGGTATCCACCGCGCGTTCGATCGTTTCGGCGGCAGTCTCCTGCAGGAGTTTCTGCTCGAGCTCCGGAGGTGAGAGGATCAGCGTTTCCTCGATTCGGTCGTAGCGATTGAGCGTGGTAAGCAGGACGTTTTTCGCGGAGATGGCGGAGCCGCGGTTCCAATCAATCAACAGCAGCTGCTCCTCTTCGCTTGCAACGGGTGTCTGGATGACCGCGTCCTTGGATCTGGTGGCGGCCACTTGGTAGCCTTCACCGAGATAGCGGCGCAGCAGCTGGTCTCCCAGCGGGGTATGGACATCGGTGATCAAAACGGTGCGGCTCATGGCAAAAGCATCTTAGCAAGGCCGCAGAGCGCGGTCAACGGCAGCGGTACGGGATTGAAGCGAAAGCGCTTTAGCCGCTATTCTCTACAAGCGGGCGCTCGTATAGAGGTACCGAATCGAGTGGCTCCGGGAGGAGAGTAGCGGCAATGAGCGAAGCGGCGAGAATCTTAACCTTCGGCTTCAGCGACGCGGAGCAGGCACGCATCGATGTGCGGCTGGCCCAGATCGGGGTGCCGGCACCTGTCCGGCTGCAAAAAGGCCACGGGAATGTCGTGATCGGAGACATCCTGCGAGAAGACCGTATCGGCTCTGGGGAATTGGGTTGCGGGGAGCGTCTGGTTCTGTTCTACCGCCTATCGGATAAAGGGGTGGGTGCGTTGATGCAAGTTTTTAAGTCCCTCGATATTCCCAGGCCGATTTTCGCGGTGGTTACCGATACCTCGATCACCTGGACGCTGTCGCAGCTGATGGCCCACCTCATCGAGGAGAAAAAGGCTCACGAAGGTTCGACGTAGGTGTTGGACAGAAACCAGCGGCCGGCTTTGGCGATGGCCCAGGGTGTATAGAACCCGAGGGTGATCACGGTCAAAAGCAACTGTCCCCACAGAAGGCCGAAGCCTTTGCCGGTCCGGCCCCGGAAGCCGAGCCGGACCGCGGGGCCGCTTTCATTCCCCACTACGGTTCGCCCCACAAAGTACCGGTACAACTTAATGTAGGCCGCGGGCAGGTAGACGCCCAGGGTGACGGCGCTTACGAAAATTTGTATCCAGATCGTGGATACGGATGGCCAGAATTGAGTTGTCCAGAACACGCTGCGAAGCCCGTAGCGCAGATTGGTGAAAAACCAGCGGTAGACCGAATATACGTAGGCGGCGAATACGCTCCAAAAGACGAGCTGTACGAGCAGCTGCAGCATAAACGATTGGAACGGATTCAGATAGGCGTGCGCTCCGAACGCCGAAGGATCGAGTCGAGCCTGTACCACGACCAGTGGGATCATGGGCAGCACAATCGTAAGCAGAATGATCACAAACAATCGCCCCCCCTTTCCCGTGAAATGGAGGGCTCGTTCCTTGTACGACACTTCCCCCGCCAGGTAGCGGCAGACGCGGGTCAGGTACCATGGGCCGTAGATTCCGAGGGTAATCACGGTAAGAAACAGACCGAGAAGGTTGAGCCCGGTGAAGCGGCCGATCGATCCCTCAAAAGCGAACGCCTCGCCGTCCAGGGAGACGGCGCGGATCAGCCGTCGCAGAATCGGGATGTAGAGCAAAACGGTGAGCAGGAACACGGCCAGCACCACAAGCGGCCAAAGCAGGACGGAGGTTACCGCCGATTCGGTCACGGTCTCGATCCTGCGGCTCAACATCACGACCAGCATCTCGACTATGACCCAGGGAATAAACAGCGCCATGAACAGCGGGAAGAAACGTCCGGCCTCCAATCGAAAATCAAACTCTCGTCGCATTATTCCCCCTCCCGCCTGCCGTTCAGGTCTTCGTGTATGGAGAGGATTTGAGACCTGTACTCTGCGGGCGCTTCCACCCGTCCCCATCCCTGCTGCTGCTGCCATAGGCCGTCGTAGGCCGTGTCGTGGTAACTTCGCAGGTGATGGGGAATCCGCCGTTCGTTGAGCACCGCCTCGAGCAGTCGAGCCTGCACCTCGTTGTCCAACACCAGGATTTTCTCGTATTTCGCCATCTATTCTCCTCGCGCTTTTGCTTCCCATTCTAACGGAACCCGTGCCTCGTGTTTAGACTTCAATCCACTGCGGGAATATGGCGAAAACTCTATCCGTTTGCTATCCTGGGGCGGTGGAGGGTATGGCGTGAAAATAGCGATTGGACAAATCAATCCTACCATCGGGGATTTTACCGGCAATGTGCAGAAGATACTCGAGTATATCGAGCGGGCGCGCGCGCAGAGGGCCGAGATCGTGGTCTTCCCGGAGATGTGCGTGTGCGGGTATCCGCCGATGGATCTGCTGGACCACGATTCTTTTGTGGAAGCGAACCTGAAGAGCCTGCGATCCATCCAGCAACGCGCAGCTCGGGAGATCGGGATCGTGCTGGGATACGTGGATCGAAGCCGAGCTTCCTCCGGAAGACCGCTGGTGAATGCGGTTTCCCTGATCCACAACGGTGAGCTGCTGCATACCCAGATCAAGTCGCTGTTGCCGACCTACGATGTGTTCGATGAAGCGCGCTACTTCGAACCGGCGGAACGCCGGAGCACCTTTTCCTTCAAGGGGGAGCAGATCGGGATTGCGATCTGCGAGGATATCTGGTGGGACACGGATCAGCCGAATGTTCCCCACTATCCGGTGGATCCGGTCAAGGAGTTGCTCGACCGGGGTGCTACGGTGATTCTCTCGCCTTCCGCTTCTCCGTTCTACGCGGGCAAGCTGGAGGTTCGCTACCGCCTGCTTTCGGCGATCGGCAAGTCCTCAGGGGTGCCGGTGGTCTATGTGAACACCGTCGGCGGCAACGACAGTCTGATCTTCGACGGGCGATCCATGGTCACCAGGGCCGACGGTGCCTTGAGTTTCGTGGGCGCGGGCTTTGCCGAACAGCTCGCCGTGGTGGACACCGCCGATCTCGGCGCCCTCCCGGCGCTGAAGGTGGACAGGTACGAAGAGATAGAGCAGGCGCTGGTGCTGGGAATCCGGGATTATCTCGACAAGTGCGGTTTTCGCCGCGTTCACGTAGGACTGTCCGGCGGCATCGATTCCAGCATCGTGGCTGTTCTGGCCGCCCGGGCGGTGGGGCCGGAAAACGTTACAGTCTTCGCCCTGCCCTCCCGCTACTCTTCGGAAGGCAGCCGGGAGGATGCCGAACGGCTGGCCGCCAATCTCGGCGTGTCCCTCCGCAACCTGTCCATCGAAGCGATATTTCGAGCCGGCCTGCAGACCCTGGAGCCGCTGTTCGGGAATCGAAGCCCCGACACCACCGAGGAGAATCTCCAGTCCCGTATCCGCGGACTGCTGCTGATGGCCGTATCCAACAAACTCCATTCCCTTCTGCTGACCACGGGAAACAAGTCCGAGTTAGCCACCGGCTACTGCACCCTGTACGGAGACATGTGCGGCGTGCTGGCCGTGATCGGGGATCTGTTCAAGACCGAGGTCTACGCGCTCGCACGGCACCTGAACCGCCACGGGGAGGTGATTCCTGAATCAGTTATCACCAAGGCGCCCAGTGCCGAGCTGAAACCCGATCAGACCGATCAGGACAGCCTGCCGCCCTACGAAACCCTCGACGGCATTCTCCACCTGTACCTGCTGGAAAGCAAAACCTTGGAACAGATCACCGCGGCCGGATTCGAGGTGGAGCTGGTACGGGAGGTGCTGAACATGGTGGGCAGGGCGGAGTTCAAACGGCGCCAGGCCCCGCCTGTGCTGAAAGTCAGCCCCCGGGCATTCGGCACGGGCCGGCGCATTCCCATCGCCCGGGTTATTCACGAAGCATAGACCCGCCGACAACCGGTTGCGCGCTGCCGGCGCGGAATTATCTTGACTGTTTTTATTATATATTCCTATTTTTCTATAACAAACATTCCGACCAAGGGGGTCACGAACATATGAACAAACGACTTATTTTAATCGTGCTTGCCGTGCTGCTCGTGTTATCGGCCACGCATGTGTCCGCACAGTACAATCGAGACTTGGCGGTCTCGGTGATGCGGGAAAGCTACACGCTGATAGGGGAGATCAATTCCGCCGCCGCTGCGGAGGATTTCTATTCCGCCGGAGTGAAGCTGATGCAGCTTGCGGAGGCTTTCAAGAGTTTGGAGCAGACACCGCCGCCGCGCGGATCGAGAGCCGAGTGGGATCGTATTCACAATGAGCTGATCGATGCCGCCTTTCGAGCAATCGGTGCCTGCGGAAAACGCGACGGTGGAGCGGTTCAGACCGAGATGTCAAAGATCATGGCGTTGAACGGCGAGGGGCACGGCAAGTTCAAGTAGGAACCGGGCTGTCGTCTTGATGAGGCAGTATCCCCGGAAACTCCTCGGCTATTCGCAAGGTATAGTACAGCTCGCTCATCCATATACGGGAGTTGCGTGGACCGAAACGTTCGTTTGCGTTGCCTTCCAAATCGGAAAAGGCGGTTCCCATTGGTTTCTGAGAAGTGAAGCCGAGCAGCTGGCGGATAAGTACATCCAATTGCGGTAAACGTGCCTTTTTTGGGATACGCGCGTCGAGCTTCAGCAATGTGTAGGTTAGCTCAAAACCGCGCATGATCAGTCTGCTCGCTCCCAAGGTGGGGCGCACACCGCCGACGGGATTCGGCTCGGAAGCGGAGCCCGGATTATTCAGATGGATCCAGGGCAGGAGGTCTTCGAAGTAGCGCTGTAGCTCTTTGCCCGTCACATTGAGCATGACGGCGCTCTGAGCGCGGTGGAGCGCCGTTTGGAAATCCGTCGCCTCGTAGCCCTGCAAAGTACTCCCGGACTGCAGCGATCGGACAGCTTTTCTGTACATATCCTTGCCCGTTGCCTGGTGCAACTCGTGAAACAGCTGGATCAGCACAGCCGAGCACATGCCGGGAGCGGAGGGCAGAAGGGAATCGGGATGGAGACGGCCGGAAAGCTGCTCCAATTCCGATTTTGCTGCCAGCAGGGCTTCGGCCAGATGCGATACTGCATGCAGATACGCCGAGGCAGCCAGGCCGTTGGATCGAAGAGCCACGGCGAAGCGAAGCATCATCAGGGCGACAGCCACAGCCTCATCCAGCGGCACCGTGAGCGGAGATTCATTCGAGAGCCACGACCGGCGGTCGTTTTGGTAGGATGGATAGAACATTCCCGCCGGATGTTGCCCTTTCAGGGCGAAATCGACCAGGCGGCGTGCCAGCTCCACACCCTCTTTGTCCCCGGGATTGTTGCGGAGTTGGATCAGCGCCAGCGTGCAGCCTGCCACGGCCGAGATCCGGCTCTCCCGGGCCGTTTCCAGCAGGCCGCAGACCGGACCTTGGTCGTAGAGAAACTCATCCAGGCAAGCCCGCAGCTGCCCGGCGATAAACTTCGAGGAATCGGCTGCGGCCGGCCGTGGTGCGGGATGCAACCCGGAGGAGTGCCGCTCCAGGACCGCGGAGACCGCACGCCGATGGATATGATCCGCCGCCGCTGTGACCACATGGAGGCAGAGATCGTAGCCGAACTCCCCGTCACTCTGGAAAAACTGTGCGCGTGCGTTTTTCTTCCTCGATTTTTTCGGTGGCAATTCGGGGGATGCCGAGGGAATCCGCACCTCCACACCAACGAGGGGCTGATCTTCGGGGCCCTGCTCCGGTTTCACTTCAATGCTGCCCGCTTCTGTCGGCGAGCGGGGCGTATCGGTGAAGATGAGCGTCGATTCCGGTTTGCCGAACAGATACAGGCCGTTGGCGTAGGAAGTTGTCCGACCGGAAACCCGGTGCCCCTCCGGGGGAACGGAATCACCGGTTGAAAGTCCCGGAAACAGATAGGAGATTTTCGCATCGGCGGGAAACTCCAAACGGAAGCTGAGCCCGAAAGAGCCCTCGGGGATGATGTTCCAGTGCCTGTCTACGTGGAAGCCGTGGGCGGTCTCGGTAATGAAATCCCGTATGGTCGAGGTGAGGAAATAGGCAACAACCGTATCCGCCCGGCAGGTGATGCTTTCCGGATAGCGGATCTCTCCCTCCTGGTAGAGATTGTAGCGCAACCGGCATCGAGTCGGGTGTTTTTCTATCTGCACGGTGCGAAAATCCACTTGGGTTATGCGCATGGTGCGATTTTATCATGAGGGGCCGCGGCCCGTCACCTCGGCGCTGATGAGGATCGGCCGGCAAAAGCCTGTTTCGAAGTTCGATCGCTTGCGCGCGACACCGGAATGATTTATACTTTTTAATTAAATGAACGTTCATTCAATAATTTGACGCGGAATCGAAGGAGCAACCGATGGCACGGCCCAAAGACACGGGCATGAAGCAGGGTATTCTTTCCGCGGCGTTCCGCATCTTCGGCGAGCGGGGCTTCGGCGGCACTACCATCAAACAGATCGCCGGGGCTCTGGAAATCTCGCCCGGCTCGGTGTACACCTATTTCTCCGGGAAAGAGGATCTGTTCCGCTGCGTGGTGGAGCAGGGATGGCGGGATTTCCTGGAGGAGATCCGCAA
>Ga0272441_10016644_pt1 | contig 10140 bp, 8 predicted proteins | sample SSMProp6N_FD_193582 | JGI IMG/M metagenome (GOLD analysis project Ga0272441, IMG submission 193582) | Marine sediment archaeal communities from Little Sippewissett salt marsh, Falmouth, MA, United States - SSM-Prop-6N | ecosystem: Environmental > Aquatic > Marine > Wetlands > Sediment ... | reverse complement strand
TTTTTAAAAGCGGGGACACACTCTACTTTTTAACTGGCCTGAAATGTAAAGATATATAAAAAAAGAATGTCCCTGTTTTACAACTCCAGAGTCCTGTCAGATAACAATCCTTTTGCCTGTAAGTTTGGATATTTTTGGTATCTTACCTCTTGGCTCCCCTTCTATCTTTATCCAACAAAAGGTCTTTCCTGTTACCTTCATACAGGTTACGATATTATTTTTCATCAATATATAACGACATATATTATGGATTAAATATTATCATGCTTTATTATAAATAATGTAATGGCTTTTGGCTATGTCTTTTTATTAAATAATACAATAATCTTTATGATTCCTTTTTTTGTAACTGAAATAATTTTTTTAAAATAAAAAAGCCTTACAGTAAATGCCGAAAGATTGAGAACTATCCGGCTCTTAAACTGTAATATAGATAGAACCTTCACTTCGATATTTTGTTTTCCTCAAAAGATAGTAAAAAACCCAAAAATAAAAGGATTTGTCGAAATCCGATTTGTTTGGCAAGAGAACGTAAATTTATAATAGAATCTGGTATAGTAAAAATCAATCAGAACTTACAAAAATATTGTAGTCTTAAGAGTACGAATTTATCAAATTATTAACTTATTGAAATTCAATCCGTTAGTCATTCAAGGATTAGAAATGCTTATGGATCCACTTAAGGCGAAATTATAACTGAACGGAAGCTGCGCCCAATGCTAAGAAATCTTTTAAAGAATAAATAAATATTCCTGATATTCTATAAACCCTAGATTATCATACCCTTGCAAATATAATCAAAAATATGTTAAAAATAAAGAGCGAGCACTAATTTAAAATATGTACACTAATAGGGAGCATTACAATAGTTTTATTATATTGCAAGACCCTATTTATTCTTTTATACAAAAAGGAAATGTCAAAAACTTTATAAAATGACCAGACGTAGGATTAGGATGTGTTTGGAAACAATTGAAGAAGATCAAGACCAGCTATAACAATCTAAGAGACTTGGTATTGATAACTCCAGTGCAAGGGAATATATCAACATTAGGAGAGGTTACTGGAGAACCTCCAACAGCCCTATAATTAATCTAATCTTTACCAATAAAAGACTTAATAGCTTTGGATATCTTAGTTTTACAGAAAGATATACACAAGTAACTAATTTCTAATGAACCAATATATGAAACGGTACGTAAGTTTGCGCGAGAAGACCGGTAGATAAGATAATTATCTATCTCCTACTTGATTTATTTTTATATCTTTACTGGCTTTTTAATTATTCTTCCTTCGAGAGTAGTATATTTTTGAGTCTATATGTCATAAATATTGTAGAAAAAAATGCAAATACGGGAAGAGCCATAAAAGCATAGCCCGTGGGTATCCCAAGGACTGTGAATTCGATACTCATCTTCATTATACCGGTCTTCCATCCTGAAAAAATAAGGCTAATTAAGAAAACTATTATAATAAAAGTCAGAACAATCTCCAGTACTTTTTTGTAATTTTGGGAAAATTTATCTCTTATAATTTCTATAAATAAATGACTTTTTTTGTGAATGGCGACAGACATGCCAAATGCCAGCATCCATGATGTTGAAATATTAGTTACATCAGCCACCCATAAAAGCGAAAAACTTAAAAAAGTCCTGCATATAATTCCGGCTACATTGATACTGAAAATAAATATAAACAACATTCCAGCTATCGTTTGTAATGTATTAGATAAAATATCCAAAAATTTTTTCACCTCACTTACCTCCTAGAATAATAGATTGGGTATAAAAGTGACTATTGGTGGAAAAAGTATCATTAAAACTACAACAGAAAACAGCACCAAAATAAACGGTAAAATTTCCTTTACCAGTCTATCAACTGGTACATTGGCAATTTTTGCCTCCAAATAGAGCAGTCCACCAACTGGCGGTGTTAGCAAACCTATCATCAGGTTAGTAACAATAGTCACGCAAATAAAGATAGGATCTATGCCCAGTGCTACTGCTATGGGAATAATCACGGGCACAAATATAAGCATTGCGGCTATTGCGCTCATTATCATTCCTAGAAAGGCAAATAAGCAGAATACAAAGAACATGAACATAAGGGGTGACATATTTACAGAAAGAATATATGCTCCCAATTGTTTGCCTAATCCTTCTACAGCAATAAACCACGCAAAAATACCTGCTACAGAAAACAGCGCCATAAGCGAAGATGAAAATAAAACTGAATTTTTAAATATATTCAAAATGTCCTTTATGGCTATGGTCTTATAAAAAAATATTCCCACGATTAAAACATATGTTGTCGAAAGTATTGAAACCTCAGTAATAGTAACAAGACCTGTAATAACACCAAGAATAATGATGATAGGGGCGATAAGTGCTAAATAGGAGTCCTTGAGTATCCCCCAAAAGATTTTAAATGAATGTTCCTGCTCGTATATCTCCAGATTCATTTTTTTAACCTTCAAGTAACAAACTAACATAAGACCGCCACCCATTAATAATCCCGGGATGACACCCCCCAAGAAAAGACGTCCTACTGATAGATTTGTTAGAAGCCCAATTAAAACCATGGGGATGCTGGGTGGAATAATAGGCCCCATTGTAGCCGCAGATGCGTTGATAGCTGCTGAAAATTCCTCCGGATATTTTTCTTTTTTCATAACCGGTAACAAAACTGAGGAAACTGCTGCACAGTCAGCAGGTGCCGAACCGGATACTCCGGCTGCAATAATATTGACTACAACGCAGGTGTAGGCAAGACCACCCCTCCATTTTCCAATAAAAAAACGGGTAAATTTTACAACTCTCAAGGTCATCCCGGAAATATTCATCAACTCTCCAGTCAGTATAAAAAAAGGAATAGCAAGCAATGAATAGTTTGTTATACCGTTAATCATGCTGGTTGATATAAGTGTAAGCGGTGCATTCCCTGTCACAAGTAGATAGACAGCCGATGCAATACCCATGGACAAAAATATTTCTACGCCAAGAAACATCAGTGTAAACATGACAGCAAACAATATAAGTATAGACATATCTTTTCCTCCACAAAATAGTTTATAGTTAACAATTTCTTGTTAAATCTTCGCCTCAGTTAATATTAATGCACACTTGCACAGCTAAAAGACTTTAGTCATGCAAGTTTTTGCTTTTACTATTTAATTCAGTTTTCCTCGAAGGTGACTTCCCCGCCCACTATTACAGTTGATATTTTGATATCATCGTCAAATATAATTATATCCGCATCTTTGCCTATGGATAATGAACCCTTATTGGTAAACATGCCAATATTTTTAGCCGGTGTTGCCGTCATCATCTTCACTGCCTGATATAAGGGCACATCTGCTAATTTTACCATAGTCCTCACTAATCTATCGGTGGTTGCGACACTTCCGGCAAAAGCCGATCTGTCTGGAAGTTTTGCCACATCATCTTCAATGATGATGTTCGATCCTCTCGTTGAGCTGTATATTTCTCCTTCCAGGTTCTTTAAACCCGCTGCGTCTATAGCATCGGTCACAAGGCATATCCTGTCGGGACCTTTGATCTTGTATATCAATTTTAAAAGGCTTGCAGGTAAATGTTTACCGTCGGCAATAATCTCTACCATCATATCGTCAATCAAAAAGGCTGCTTCTATTATTCCAGCATATCTATAAGCATTTATTCGCCGCACCGTCGAAGTGCAGGAATAGAGGTGTGTAACAGATGTAAAGCCAGACTCATATGCCTTTATGGTTTCATTAAAGAGAGCGTCCGAATGACCTATAGACATGTGAATTCCACGCTTTATAAGTTCCTTTGCCATTTCAAGTGCACCGGGAAGCTCCGGTGCCAATGACCATCGCAAAATATTATCAAAGCTCTCAACAATATTCATGTATTCTTCTTTAATAGGATTTTTCATATATTCTGCCGACTGAGCTCCCTTTTGGCTCATAGCAAAGTACGGTCCTTCAAGGTGTACTCCCAATATTTCAGGGCCCTTAATCATTTTTGAGGTGGCTTCCTTTATATTCTCTATGCTCTCTCTTGTAAGTTGGTTACTTGTAGATGATATGGTAGGTACCATAGAGGTTGTGCCGTGGCTCATATGTACTTTACTGCATGAAATCACATCATTAACGCTGCTGCGTAGAAAACCATATCCACCCCCACCGTGAACATGAATATCCAAAAAACCCGGAGAAATATATTTACCTCCGGCATCAATAACAGTCTCATCTGTTTCTGGAAGCCTTTCAATCCCCTCGTACACACCGGTAATTAATCCATCGCACACTGAAATGCTTCCATGTGGAATAATCCTTTCAAGTGCTATAATCTTTCCATTTGTTATTAATTTTTTGTTCATCCTATTTTACCTCCTGTAAGCAATTTTGCAGAATCCTGATCTATATATAAATAAGCAGATTTATGTAATCTTAATACAGACGCAGGACACTTTTCATTAATTTCTCCATACAACATATTTCTGACCGCTTCAGCCTTTGTAGGACCAGGCACCATACAGACAATATAATTGGAAGCCATAATAGCGGGAACTGTTAAAGTTATCGCATTTTTTGGTACCAAGCTTATATGGGAAAAGCATCCGTCATTTACCTGCTGATTACGGGATCTTTCATCCAAGGTAACTATTTTGACCAGCTTATTATCATGAAAATTGGCAACGTGGGGATCATTGAAGGCTAAATGCCCGTTTTCCCCTACACCGGTACAAGCAATATCCAGAGGATATTCTTTTAACAGTTCACCGTACCTTTGGCACTCTTGTTCCGGCCCTTTACTGTTCCCCTCGATGTAATTCACAGATTTAAAGGGTACAGAACCGAAGATTCTTTCTTTAAGAAAATTAGCAAAACGTTGAGGTGCATTATCATCAAGGCCAATGTATTCGTCCATGTGAAAAGCATTTATGAGCTGCCATGGAATATCCTCGTAGGCTGTTAAAGTCTCTAAAAACTCATTTTGAGATGGAGCGGCTGCAAACAGCAAATTTATTTCTTCCTTGGTCTTAGAAAGTTCATTAATTTTATCGTATACTGCTTTAGCCGACAGTTGTCCTAATTCGGTTCTGCCATTACATATATACACGGATAATGCGTCTTTGGTAAACCTATTTTTCATCACCATTTTTTTAAATACACTCCAGTAATATATATTTATTACCTATCTTATTTGCTTATTTTAAAATTGGTTGCCTCATACCCGAACAAGTATTTGACCGGGCAATAGTTATAATAGATATCAAAACAGCAAAATCGCTTTCCCTGAATATTTTTCTTTCATTTCCTGGTTATATTCACTGCCACCGGGAAGATTGCCACTTCTAAACACTGGAGGAGTATAGCCTTTGGAAACTAAATATTTACAAGTCTCCAATACCAAAAAGTTGGCGGCAAAACAGTTGCAAAAGGTAGAAGTTGGCCCCACGTTCTGTTCGCATCCTTCGACTGAGATAATGGCGTCTCCGTAAGGAAGGTGATTATTTATAAATACATCTACCGATTGATACAAATTAGCTCCGCTGGGATGTCTTGAAGGATGGTCTTTAGGCAGTTTATCTGCAAAAGAGGTAGAGGTAATTGCAATTGAGGTTACACCACGTTTTTTCGCCTCGTTGGCACAGTCTATGGTCATACTATTAATACCATATGCATTTATTATAATCATAACTTCGCCTGGAGTTTTACCAACGCGATAGGAATTCAGTACTGGAATGGCATACCCGGGAACTCTTTCAACGCCCATGGACCGAGATCCACCATGACTCAAGTTAGTGCCGGGATCCAGGATTGCATTGATGCAGGCAAAGCCACCCGCTCTTGAAAACATCTCTTCAACTCCCATGTTTGAATGACCACCAGGACCAATAGCGTGGATGACTTGATCCCTCATAATTGAATCGCCGACCAAAGCTGCCGCTTTTTTAACAGACTCCTCTTCACTTAATATTTCATCGAAGAGAGATTTAATTATAGTACTATACTCTTTAGCTTCTTTACTCATTATTCAAAACTCCTTTTTATTAAATTAGACAGCTGCATGGAAAAAGAAGAGCTTTATGCAGCTGCATGACCTATCCTTTTTAATGGAGTGATAGGTTCCCGGCGGCGCAATAAAGCAAACACCTGGTTCCAGAGAAAACTCTTCGTCCCCAACCATAGTACTTCCGCTGCCTGAAAGCACAAAAAAACCTTCCTGATCATCGTGAACTCCACCCTGCCTATATTCCTCCTGTGTATATATAAGGACCCCTGTCCTACATCCCGCAAGACAACCGTTTTTCTCTCCAAGCATTTCCTTAAAAAAATAACCCTCATATTTCACCGGAGTAATATCTTTTTCGTTAATAAATATTTTCACAGTTACCTCACATATTAAAAAATACGGCTGCGAGAACCACTCAAAATATCAGAGCAATAAATACCCTTCCCAAGGATTTGAGGGAATCTCACATGCATTAGTATCTCAATATATTATAGTAAGATCCCCTCAACATTTATCTACCTATTAAATAATGCAAATATTTAGTCTTTGTAGGTTTCCTTAAATTTAAGTACAAAATCAAATGTGCCAGTGGGCCAGAGTTTACCTTCTTTATCGAATTCTTGATAAATATCGCTTCCTAGCTTTTCCTGAATAGAAGCGATATCAGGCTCAATGTAAGTCATCTTAGTAGATAGAAAAGCCATGACTTCTTCAACCGTATCTGCTATTATTTTAGCTTCATAATCGGTTGCTGCTTTTGCAGCATCTTTCATGATTTTCTTCTGGTTATCGGACATCTGCTGCCAAATTTGTTCACTTATGAAAATTGCGCTCACGTCTCTAATATAATCGGTCTTCATGAAGTGGGTTTGAACCTCATAGAAACTCATACTTTTCATAGTAAAGAAGTTGTTCTCCTGAGCATCTGCTACACCTGTTTTTAAAGCCATATAAAGATCAGCAAAAGGAATAACTACAGGAATAGCTCCAAGTTTACTCATAATTTTCTGAACTATTGGAGCCTCAGCGGTTCTAATTTTTAGACCTTTAAAATCATCGGCATTTTTGACTGCCCTGTTTGCTGAAAGTTGCCGGGGAATTAGCTCACCGTTTGCAATAAGTACACGAACACCTGATGATGTTGCGCCCTCTTCAAGCCACTTCTGAACAACAGGGGAATCAATGAAAGACTGGAGTTCTTTGTTATCTTTCCAAAGAAAAGGAGCCGATGTAACCTTAAGTCGTTTTGTAGTAGCAAGCCAGGAATAGCAGGACCACGTGTTATAAAGCATGTCAACAGTACCGTCGATCATACCACTAAGAAGATCGTTTAAATTGCCGAGAACACTGTTTGTATAGGTTTTTACTGTTATGGTTCCATTGGACTCCTTATTCACTATCTCTGCAAACAACTCCATCCCCTTACTAGCAGGATCTTCGTCATTTTTAATACCGGCCAATTTTAAATTGAAGGTCTCTTCAGCAGCCGATGATGAGCAGATACCGAATATAAATATTGCAATCAAACTAATTATCAATACCATAATTGTTAGCTTTTTCATGATTTTTTCCTCCCAAAAAATATTTTTCACTCAATAGAATTAATATAAAATAGATTAAACACTTTTATATTAAGTCTCGAAATCTATGTCTGGAATATTTATGCTGATTTTCTGCCAAACTCATCTAAAATCCTCATAAATTTCATGATGAATCTGCAAATCTATATTCAAATTCTACTATTTTTTTCACCTCCTTTATTGTTTTCTATTTCATTAAATTTCTCTCCCTTGTGACTTTCAACCCAGGCCATTGCCTCTGCAAAATGTTCTTCCAGTCTTTTTTGGGCTAAACGGGGATTTTTCTTTTCGATAGCCTCGAGCAGTAATTTATGCTCACGTATAAATAAATTTCTATCTTTGGCTTTGTATCTGTAAAGTAGAACAAGATTTCTTTGAATGGTAGAAAATATTTTAATTAAATCAATGAGTAAAGAATTATCAGAATTTTTATAGAGGGCACAATGAAATTGAGAATGAGTTTCCACTATTTCTTTTGCTTCAAAATTATTAAGTACTTGGAGTTCAAGCTTTTTTAGATTCTCTTTGGATTGAGCGATAGTTTTTTTGGTAATTTTTTTTATATCTTTGGCGATAAACCAGGATTCCAAACAAAACCTCACCTCTAAGACTTCTCGAAATTTTTTCATATCCATTTCTAATTTATAAGGCAGGCCCGCAAGAATACTCTTAAAATTGAATTTTCCTATAAAACGCCCCACTCCTGGCTTTACCTCAATTATACCCAAAGTTTCCAGCCTTTTAAGAGCTTCTCTAATTGCTGTTCTGCTTATTCCTAACCTTTTAGCTAATTTATACTCAGTGGGGAATGGATCACCGCTTTTCATTCCGTTTTCAATAATATAAAATCTAAGTTGTTCCTGGATTAATCCTTGTAAATCCTGAGTTTTTAGATTTTTTAATTCCAATTGTTTTGATTCCTTATTAGTTTTAAAGATGAGGTATGATAAATGAAGTATGATGTATGACAGCTTTATTATAATAATATATATATCTCTTGTCAAATTATATTTCTTTCTTTGTCATTTATAGATTAAAATTAAACTGTCGATATTTCACTATCATTATCCGATTTTAATTTTTTATTAAAACTTCTTGTATTGTTAATAGGGAATCGCGATTGTTTCAAATATCAGGAAAAATAAAGAGGTCGAAAAATAAAGGGGTCTTTTCTCAACATTTGACATAACTAATCATCAAAAAATATTGTATCTATCTCTTTTAAAAATATTTTATTAATACAAAAAACAGAGTAAGAAAATAATTAGAATATTCTCTTACTCTGTCCGTTTACCTGAAAGATTCTTCCTATGAAATTAGGAAATATAATACTGCTTTTGTTGGGTGATTCCTATTTTTTAGGAATTGCCTCTTAGGTACTTCCTGCGATCAAGCTCTCCAGAAGGCTGTCCGGAAACATTCTTTTTGCCTGAAAATTTGGATACTTTTGATATCTTACCTCTTCGGCTCCCTTCTATCTTTATTCAGAAAAGGTCTCTCCTATCACCTTCATACAGATTACAATATTTAATTTATATTATTTTCATAGATATATTTTTTCCAACATGAAGTCATACTATTTTATAAGTTTCTACGCTTATTTATAAATCCTTCTTTTTTTCAAGAATATTTCATTTCATTTTTTCATGCAGATCATTTTTGATTTATTTAAAAAACTATAAAACTGAAATCATAAAAATTTATAGTTTTCTCGTAAAGAATTATTTACCCCTTGGAGTGATTTCAGAAAAAGTATTGATTACAAAATCAATCATTTCAAACAAAAAAGTGATAATAAAAATTAAACGATAGAGGTTTTTAGAATTTTGTGTTTTTATAGAAAATTTATAGTTTTCTATTTCGTATAAAGTTCGGTGAGGATTGCTTTCGTGAAATTAGAAGGTTTACTTCCTGGTTTTCGCTTTGGCTTTTCTTCTCCTTTTTTTTGGAAAATATTTTTGTTGCTTAATATAGATTACAATATTTAAAATTACATTATTCATGAGAAGTATAAGAATTTATAAATTTTTTAAATAAAAATGTTATGTCATATTTTGAGATTTGACCACTTGTTATTTGTAAAGAATTTACATAATAGGAATAATCTTCAATCATCAAAATAATACTCTCGCTAAATGAGAAAGTGTATTTTTGAAATATTTTTATTTTATTAAAAACCAACATTTCATATCGTTAGCAGGTTAAATGAAAAGCTGCGATAACATTCTCTGTCTGATATAGCTTATTATATTCTTCGCAGGCTTCCTTTGTTTTTCTAATAATAATTTGAATATCATTTTTTTTTAAATATTTGATCAATTCCAAAGGAACTTTCATTAAACCATAAGCGCCGGTTCCGATAATCAATAGTGTTGGTTTTTCATTCAGTATCTCTTTTAAATCATCGATACAGAGATTGTGCCCTTCTTTTCTCCACCATTTATCATTAATTCTGTTTTTATAAATAATAAGATCGGAATGATATTCTTTTCCATTGATTTCTATTTTTCCAAACTTATAATTTCTTATCATATTTTCGGTATTCTCCAATCTAT
>Ga0272441_10016643_pt1 | contig 10140 bp, 11 predicted proteins | sample SSMProp6N_FD_193582 | JGI IMG/M metagenome (GOLD analysis project Ga0272441, IMG submission 193582) | Marine sediment archaeal communities from Little Sippewissett salt marsh, Falmouth, MA, United States - SSM-Prop-6N | ecosystem: Environmental > Aquatic > Marine > Wetlands > Sediment ... | reverse complement strand
GTCGACTCGGTCCGACCGAAGTGGCCGTAGGCGGCCGTGGCGCGGTAGATCGGGCGACGGAGCTGCAACTTCTCGATGATGGCCTTGGGCGTCAGCGGGAAGACCTGCCGGATGGCCCGGCAGAGCGCCTCGTGGCTCACCTGACCCGTACCGAACGTGTTGACCATTACGGACACCGGCTCGGCCACACCGATGGCGTAAGAGAGCTGGACCTCGCACGTGCGGGCCAGACCGGCCGCGACGATGTTCTTGGCGATGTAGCGGGCCATGTACGAGGCGGAGCGATCGACCTTGGTCGGGTCCTTGCCCGAGAAGGCGCCGCCGCCATGGCTGCCTACGCCGCCGTAGGTGTCGGCGATTATCTTGCGCCCGGTCAGCCCGGTGTCGCCGTGCGGACCGCCTATCTCGAAGCGACCCGTCTCGTTGATATGATAGTCGGTGTCCGCATCGGTGAGGTTGCCCATCACGGGAGCGATGACGACCTTGCGGACGTCGGCGCGAAGCTGCTCCATCTTGACCTCGGGATCGTGCTGGGCCGCGATGACGACGGCATCGACCCGGGCGGGCGCGCCGTTGTCGTACTCCACGGTGACCTGGGACTTGCCGTCCGGCCGGAGATAGGCCAGGACGCCATCCTTGCGGACCTGGGCCAACTTGCGCGTGAGCTTGTGCGCCAGCGTGATCGGCAGCGGCATGAGCTCGTCCGTCTCATCGCACGCGTAGCCGAACATCATGCCCTGATCGCCGGCGCCGCCCGTGTCGACGCCCATGGATATGTCCGGCGACTGGCTCTGAATGGCAGTGATCACGCCGCAGGCCTCGTGGTCGAACTTGTAGGAGGGATCCGTGTAGCCGCAGGACTTGATGACCCCGCGCGCAATCTGCGGCACGTCCACGTAGGTGTCCGTGGTGATCTCTCCGGCCACGCAGACTATGCCGGTAGTCACCAAGGTCTCGCAGGCCACGCGACCCATCGGGTCCTCCGACAGAACCGCGTCCAGAACGGCGTCGGATATCTGATCGGCTATTTTGTCCGGGTGACCTTCCGTCACCGATTCCGACGTGAAGAGGTATCGCTCCGTCATGATCTCAACTCCCCGTATGTACCTTGTGTGCCGGTTTCGCCTGCCGCTCCCTCAGCCTCCGAAGTGCTCCTGGGCATCCTCGTAGGTCCGCAGAGAGCCGATATCATACCACGTGCCGGCGGCCTTGTAACCGTAGACCGGCACCTGCCTGTACAACCACTGTATGAAGTAGCCGGGCTGGTCGGGCCTGCCACCCTCCGCCAAGTAGCGCGCAACAAGCCCCACGCTCTCCCTGCTGAGCATATAAATGCAGATGGCCGCCAGAGTCGACTGCGGATCCGCAGGCTTCTCTTCGAAACCCACGACGCGGTCGTCAGAGCCCACCTCGACCACGCTGTAGGCCTTCACCAGCTCGAGATCGCCCACGTCGTGAAGAACCACGCACGACTGGCCCTTCGACCGGTAGTAGGCGGTGAGATCCGACAGGTCGAAATCGAAGAGATTGTCGCCCCCCATCACCAGCAGTTCGTCATCTATGGGACCGTTCTTTATCGAGAAATCGATGTCGCCCACGGCACCCAAACGCGTGTCGTTGGTCGAGGTCCCATCGTTAAGCAAATGTATCGGCGTGCTGTAATCGACACCGGCGATCCACTCGGCGAAGTCGTCGGCGAAGAAGGCGTTCGTCACCACGAATATGCCGTCGACGCCGCCGGCGGCCTCCAACTTCTGGACGCAGTGGTCGAGCATGGTCTGTCCACGCATCAGTAGAAGCGGCTTTGCCTTGTCCTTCGTTAGCGGGTACATCCGCGTTGCGTACCCGGCCGCCAACACCAGTGCCTTCATCAATCCACCCCGCCGGCGAGGACGTCGCCGTGCCTCGCCAGCTCGCTCTTGAGCTGCGTTATCAGTGTCACCGGGGTCGGGTCCGTTCCGTAGCGCAGCGCCAGGTAGAACGAAGTCCAGTCGCCCAGGTACAGATGCGACATCATGCGGGCCATGCGGCAGCGGCCCTGCGAGCGGACCTCACGGAAAGAGGCCGGCCGGGATGAGATGAGATCGCGCGTGATGTCCATTCGAAGCGCCACGCGCTTGTGATCCTCGCGATCGCGGAGCTGGACGACGGCGATACCGTCACCCAGACGCGCCGGGTCCTCCCAACCTACTATCTCGTTGTGATTCATCTCCGGATAGAGATGGACGTGTGCCAGGGACTTGCTGTTCTCGTTGAGCTGGGTCTGCCAGCGGAGCGCCACCGGGCCCATCACTCTCGAGGCGGCGTAAACCACCGGCACGCGTCCGGCCAGCTCACCGGATATCCCCCAGGCTAGGTTCGCCGCCGGGTCGGCCGAAACGCCCCACTCGCGCGCCAGCTTCGAGAGCAACTTGACCGTCTCGGATACGTGCCGAGAGGGGTCCGGGATAACGCCCAGGCGGCCCAGGACGACCGCCAAGGGCACGAACAGCCGCCCCACGGCCGTACGCGGGGCGATCCGGCGGCCCCTGTGCTCGGGCGGCATCGTCGTCGGGATGCGCACCACCGCACCGCCGCCGTCGCGCGTCTCGGCGGCCAGCTCGCCCCCACCCGTTATCGCAATGACCGTCGCGCCGGCCTTACCGGCCAACGCCCGCGCCATCCGCGTCTCCTCCGTCCCGCCCGAGAAACTCAGACACACGACGAGGCTGCGCTCGTCCACGAAACCGGGCAGCGAGTAGTCGCGATTGACCACGAGCGGGACCCGGGCCTTGTCCCCATAACAGGCCGACACCAGATCCCCGCCGATGGCCGAGCCGCCCATGCCCGTCATCACCACGTTGGCGAACTGAGGGGTGTCGTGCGGCAGTTTGGCCTTCGCGGCAAGCGCGGCGGCCTCCTTGCACTGGGCCGACAGCTTGCGGATTATCGGCTCCATGCGCCCCGGGTCAAACCCCAGCAGCGCCTTCGGCTTCGACTTCTCCTTCAATGGTCTCTCCCCCGTCAGCTTCGCGTCACTCGAGGAGGTCGGCCGCCAACTCGCGCATGCGCTCCGACAGGCGCGCGGTCACTTCATCGCCCGTTGGCAGCTCGAGCACTTCGTCCGTCACCGCCTCGGCGTCCGCCAAGGTAAGATTCCTGATGAGCCGCTTCATCTTGGGCACCGTGACCGGGCTCATGGACAGCTCGTCCAGGCCCAGCCCGAGCAGACACAGCACCATGCCGGTCTCGCCGGCCATCTCTCCGCACATGCCCACCCAAATGCCCTCGGCATGACCGGCGTCGACGACGTTCTTGACAAGCCGAAGCACCGCCGGATGGGCCGGATCGTAGAGATGCGCTATCTTCTCGTTTATCCTGTCGATGGCAAGCGAGTACTGTATGAGATCGTTCGTCCCAATACTGAAGAAATCGACCTCCCGCGCGAAGAAGTCGGCGGCGACGGCCGCCGCCGGCGTCTCCACCATTACACCGACCTCGACGCCCTCATCGAACTTCTGCCCGCGCTCGATCAGTTCGCTCTTGGCCTCCTCCAACACGGCCTTGGCGGCGCGGATCTCCTGCAGAGTCGAGATGAGCGGGAACATTATCCGCAGGCGGCCGTGCGCGCTCGCCCGGAGTATGGCCCGCAACTGCGCCTTGAATATGTCAGGCCGCTCAAGGCAGAACCGGATGCCCCGCCAGCCCATGAACGGGTTCATCTCCTTGGGCATCTGAAAGTGCGTGGCGAACTTGTCGCCGCCGAGGTCGAGCGTGCGGATGATGGCCGAGTGCGGCGCCACCTGGCGCGCCACGCTCGCGTACGCCTCGTACTGCTCGTCCTCCGTGGGCGGGGAAAGGCGGTTGAGATAGAAGAACTCCGTGCGGTACAGCCCGACGCCCTCACAGCCGTGAGATATCACCGAGGGCAGCTCCTCGGGCAACTCGATGTTGGCCGCCAGGGCCACCTTGTGGCCGTCCAGCGTCACCGTCGGCAGCTTGCGGATCTTGGTCAGCTCTCGCTCGCGGGCCACCAGGCGCTTGTGGCGGCTCTCGTACTCGGCTATCTGCCCGGCATCGGGGTCGACGATCACCAAGCCTTCCGTGCCGTCGACGATTATCGTGCCGCCCCGGCGGGCCACCTGCGTCACCTGCGCCAAGCCCACGACCGCCGGGATCTCCAGCGCCTTGGCCATGATCGCCGTGTGCGACGTGCGCGCCCCGATGTCCGTGGCGAAGCCCGTGACACGCTCGTGGTGCATCATAGCTGTGTCGGAGGGGGATAGATCGTAGGCCACCACGACGACCTCATCCTCGAGCTGAGAGAGGTCGCGCCGGGCCCTGCCCAAGAGGTTGCGCAACACGCGCCGCCCTACGTCGCGTATGTCGGAGGCGCGCTCGCGAAGGTATTCGTCGTCGACCGTCGTTATCGCGGTTGCGACGTCCTCCAGTACCTGCGAGAACGCATACTCCACGTTCACCTTCTCACCCTTGATCATCGCCATGGTCTCTTGGATGAGCTTGACGTCCTCGAGCACGAGGAGGTGCACGTCGAGTATGCGCGCGTGCTCCTCGTCGAGGATCTCGGAGACGCGGTGCCGCGACTGGACTATCTCATCGTTCGTCTTGGCAAGGGCGCGCTCGAAACGCACCAGCTCTTCGGGGACCTGGCTCTCGGGTATCTCCCGCTTGGGCACCGTGAACCGCTCGCTGGCAAGCATGAAACACTTGCCAACGACGACCCCCGGCGCGGCCGGTATGCCCCTCAGTAACGTCGGCATCGCTCCCCTACTCGTATCTGGCTTCGAGCATCTCCGCTAGTTCGCGCACGGCATCACGGGCGTCCGGCCCCGCCGCCTTTATCAGGACGACGCTGCCGCAATCCGCCCCCAAGGCCATCACATCGAGCAGGCTCTTGGCGTCCGCGGCCATCTCGTCCTTCGTCAGCGTGATCTTCGCCTTGAAACCGGCGGCCTTCTGGACGAACAGCGCCGCAGGCCGCGCGTGCAGACCCAACTCGTTCGCCACCACAATGCGGCGCTCAACGGACTCCTTCATCCGGCCGGCCCCAAAACAGACCGGCTCCGTCGCGGGACGGGCCAGCGCCCCACACTACCCGGACTTCCGCCGCGACACACGACCCCCAACGCGCTTCACCTCACGCCGCGGCGTCGGCCGACTGGATGGCCGCGTAAAGGGCCTCGTCGGTGTCCGCTTCAGCCAGCACCCCGCGGAATGACGCGTCCTTGAGGAGCCTGGACATCCGCGCGAGCGCCTTCAGATGCGCCCCGGCGCTGCCCTTCGGGCCCACCAACATGAAAAAGATGTGAGCGGGCTTGCCGTCCAGCGCGTCGAAAGCGACACCCTCGGCCGAGCGGCCGCAAGCCGCAACCAGCCGCGACACCGACTCGCTCTTGCAGTGCGGGATCGCCACCCCATACCCGATTCCCGTGCTGCCGAGCTCCTCGCGCGCCAGAAGGCCCTCCAACACCTCCGACGGCTCCCCCTCGACGCCGCCGGACGCCACGAGCGCGTCCAAGAGCTCCCGCAAAACCTCAGGCTTCGCCTTGGCCGAGAGACTCGCCTTCACAGCCCGCCTGTCGAGAATGTCAACGATGTTCATTCTTTTCGGGTCCCCCTCAGCAGCCGTCGGTTCGCCTACGGCTGAATGAGGCCGTAGTTGCCGTCGTCTCGTTCGAATACGACGTTGATCTCTTCGGTGGAATCATTCGTGAATGCCAGGAACGTCCGGCCCAGAAGCTCCATCTGCAATACCGCTTCCTCCGGGCTCATCGGCTTGGCTACAAGCGGCTCCGTCGGGATTATCCGCCGCTCCTCCCCACCCTCGGAGGCCGCTCCCTCGTCCTCCGGCAGCGGCGCCGACACGAAACCCGCCTCCGTCTTGCGATCGTGGTGGCGCTTCAGGCGCTCCTTGTAACGCCGGACGCGCTTCTCGATGACGTGCGCGGCCCGGTCTATCGACGCGTACATGTCGTCGGTGACCTCGTCCGCGTGCGCCACCATGTGATTGCCGTGCAAGGTGACCTCCGCCCGATGACGGAACTTCTCCACCGATAGGATCACGTCCACACGGGTTATGCGGTCAAAATACTTCTGCAGATGCTCGATGCGCTCCTCGACGTGCGAGCGCAAAGCGTCGGTCACGTCTACGTGCCTGCCGGATATCGTCAACTGCACGGGCGATTGTCCTCCCGGTTGCCTACAGCGCGAAGTCGTCGCCGAGGTAGAACCTGCGGGCCCTTTCGTCCGTCGCCAGGTCCTTCGGAGTGCCGGCCATCAGTATCCGACCCTCGAACACCAGGTATGCACGGTCCGTTATACCCAGCGTCTCGCGAACGTTGTGGTCCGTGATAAGGATTCCGTAGCCCCTCTCGCGGAGCCGCCCGACTATCTGCCTCACCTCCCCCAGAGCGATGGGGTCTATCCCCGTGAACGGCTCGTCGAGAAGCAGGAACGTCGGCTCCGTGGCCAACGCGCGGGCTATCTCCACCCTGCGCCGCTCGCCGCCGGAAAGCGTCTGGGCCGTCCGACCCGCCAGCTCCGCAACGCCCAGGTCCTCCAACAGCTCCGATACCCGCCTCCGCCGCTCCGCCACGCCAAGACCCCGCGGCTCGAGCACCGCCTCCACGTTCTGGGCCACCGTCAGCCTCCGAAATACCGAGGACTCCTGCGACAGATAGCCCAGACCTATCGCCGCGCGGCGGTGCATCGGCATGCGGGAGACGTCCCGGCCGTCCAGCACAACCCGACCGCCGTCCGCCCGGAGCGTCCCTATCAGCATGTTGAACGTCGTCGTCTTGCCCGCGCCGTTCGGGCCCAGCAGACCCACCACCTCCCCATCGCCCACCTCCAACGAGATGCCGTCGGCAGCGCGCTTGCCCCGGTAGCTCTTCACCAGTTCGACGGCCTCGAGAATGTGTTCCACGATGAAAAAGGCGCTCCCCTGGCGCTATTCCGACCCGGCGGCCCCCTCGGCAGCCCCCTCGGCGGCCCCCTCGGGAGGCGTCATCCGCGCCTGAACGTTGCCCGTAAGCTCCACCGCCACTATCCGACGGGCGGTCTCGTCCCACTTCACCGTCACCGTGTCCGCCGCAAACCATGTCGTGCCCTGCACCACCTCTACGTTGCCCTCCAACACCCACGTGTGCTCGATGAGATCGATGGTGCAGTGATCTGCGTTCTTTATGACTATCTCGCCGGCGAACATCTCCGCGGGGGCGCCCTCGGCGCCCTCAGCACCGGCGAGGGCACCTCCGACCGCTCCCCCGCCACCCACCGCCTGCGCCAGCGCGCTAGAGGCGAGTAGAAGCGCCGTCAGAAACAGTCCCGGTCTCATCCGAACCCTTCCCCGGACCGACCATATCGTCCGTGTGTACCGAGCCGGAGGCCTCCCACATCTCCACACGGCCCAACGAGGGCCTCGCCTCCAGCCTGTCCGCAACCATGAAAGTGCGCGAGCCGTAGCGCAGCCTGGCGCCCGACGGCGCCGTTATCACATCGGCCCGCCGGTCCCACTGAAGCAGAGGCGCCGCCAGCGACGCCCCCCACGCCACCTTAAGACGCGCGTCCCCGCGCATCAAGAGCTCCTGGCTCGCCTCGTCGTATACGCCCTCGGCCGCAGTCGCCACCGAGTAAACCCCGTCCGGGGGGAAGTACTCGACGCTCATCTCCTCCAGATGGAACTCGCCACCCTCCCCCGTCGTCATGCGCTCGGCCGTTATGCGGCGCTCCACGCGCCCGCCCACCGTCTCGGTGAAGACGAACCCGCCGAGCTGCTCACCGACCGGCACCTCCGCCTCGGCGCGCCGCCCGCCTCCCCCCTGCGCCCCCCCTCCCCCCGCTTTGGCCCCCACACTTCCCCCGGCCCCCTCGGGACCGGCCGGCTCGTCGAACACATCACCCGAACTGCGACGCGAACATCCCCCCACAAGGACAAAGGCCACCGCAAGAACAGCCAGCGCGCGACTCAATCCGAACTCGCCCTCCCCGGACCGTATTCCGGGCCCGACGGCAACGCCTCACCGTCCGGGTAGTGCTCCGCCGCCACCTTGTCCCACACACCTTGGGCGCGCAGGATGAAATCTATCGCCTCGCGCACCGCGCCGCGCCCGCCCTCCCGGCTCGTCCGGCAGTCCGCTAAGCTCTGCACCTCCGGGACCGCATTCGCCACCGCGACCCCCAGGCCCGAGCGAAGAATGGGACCTATGTCGTGGATGTCATCGCCCATGTACGCCACCTGCGAAGGCTCAAGGCCGGCATCGGCGACCAGCTCGTTGTAGGCCGCGTGCTTGGTCCCGACGACCTGCTTGACCAGGCTTATGCCCAGCTCCTCGGCCCGGCGGGACGTCACCTCCGACCTGCGGGCCGTCAGCATGGCCAGAATGAGGCCGCTTCGCTTGGCGAGCGTGCAGCCCACGCCGTCCTGAACGTTGAAGAACTTCGTCTCGCGCCCGTCGCTGTCGATGATTATCCGGCCATCCGTCATTACACCGTCCACGTCCATGATCAGCATCTTGACGCGCCTGGCGCGCTCAGTCGCCTCGGCCTCACCGATTTTGAAATGCATCTACCCGATCCGGAATTGTGCGCGACCCATGAGGTCGTGCAGGTGAACGATGCCCTCCGGCCGCCCCTCTCCGTCCAGGACGGCCAGCGCCATGATGGCCCGCTGCTCCATCTCCTCCAAAGCCTCGATCGCCAATGCGTCGCCGCTTATCGTCTTCGGCCCGCGCGTCATGACGTCGGCCGCGCAAAGCCGCATGGGGTCGCCCCCGCCGAGCATCGCGCGCCGCAGGTCGCCGTCAGATATTATCCCCACCACCGCACCGGCTTCGTCGACGACCAAGCCGTGACCCAGACGGCCCTCCGAGATCACACGCGCCACCTCGCGCATGGGACAGTCGGGCCCGAGCGTCGGGACCGCGTCGCCCGTGAGCATGACCTCGCGCACGCGAAGCATCAGACGTCGGCCAAGCGAGCCCCCCGGATGAAACACCGCGTAGTCCCGCGCCTCGAAATCGCGACCCGAAAGCACCGCCATCGCCAGCGCGTCGCCCAGGGCCAGCATCGCCGTCGTCGACGCCGTCGGCGAGAGATCCAAAGGACACGCCTCGCGCTCGACACCAGAGTCGAGGACGATGTCCGCACCCCGGCCGAGTGTCGATGCCGCGCTGCCCGTCATCGCTATGACGGTGACGCCTATCCTCCTCAGCGACGGCATCAGCTTGTCCATCTCGGGCTGCTCGCCGCTGTTTGACAGCACCAGGACGACATCCCCAGACGTGACCATGCCCAGATCGCCGTGCAGGCCCTCCGCCGGGTGCATGAAAAGCGCCGGCGTACCCGTCGAGGCCAACGTCGCCGCTATCTTCCGCCCGATGATCCCCGACTTGCCTATCCCCGTCACCACGACCCTGCCGGTGCAACCGAGGACGGCCGCCGCCGCCTCGGCGAAGCTGCCACCCACCCGGTCCGTCAAGGCCGCGACCGCCGACGTCTCCACCTCCAACACCTCGCGGCCGCGCTCGATGAATTGCTCGGGCGTGACGTCCCGCGTGCGGCCCGTCACGATAGGACCCCCGCGTCCAGGAGCGCCGCGCGCACGGCCGAGAGCTCACCCAGAAGCCCGGGCAACTCCGCCAAGGGCAGCATGTTCGCGCCGTCGCTCTTCGCGTCTTGGGGACGCGGGTGCGTCTCTATGAAAACGCCGTCGGCGCCGGCCGCAACGGCCGCGCGCGAAAGAGTCGGTATGTACTCCGGCTCGCCGCCGGAACTGCCGCCCCCGGCACCGGGAAGCTGGACCGCGTGCGTCGCGTCGAATATCACCGGGACCCCGCAGCAGCGCATCTGGGGCAACGCCCGCATGTCCACAACCCACCGCCCGTAGCCGAACGCCGAGCCGCGCTCGGTCAGAAGGACGCTCCGGTTGCCCGTCGAGCGCACCTTCTCCACCGCCGAGCACATGTCCCACGGCGCAACGAACTGCCCCTTCTTTATGTTCACGGTCAGACCCGTATCGCCGGCCGCAACGAGAAGATCCGTCTGCCTGCAAAGAAACGCCGGTATCTGCAGGACGTCGACGACCTCGGCCGCCGCTGTAGCCTGCGCCGGCTCGTGGACGTCCGTGAGAACAGGGCAGCC
>Ga0272441_10016642_pt1 | contig 10141 bp, 7 predicted proteins | sample SSMProp6N_FD_193582 | JGI IMG/M metagenome (GOLD analysis project Ga0272441, IMG submission 193582) | Marine sediment archaeal communities from Little Sippewissett salt marsh, Falmouth, MA, United States - SSM-Prop-6N | ecosystem: Environmental > Aquatic > Marine > Wetlands > Sediment ... | reverse complement strand
CTTAGCCGTGGTGGAAGCAGCAATTCTCGACGAGGGCGGGCACACCCTGAATCTCGATGCCCCGGCTCTGGTAGTACCGCACCTCGCAGTCGCGCAGCGTACCTCCCGGATGGACTATCAGCGCGGCGTCGAGGAACTTGTCCTCGAACGTGCGCGCCGGCGCCCCGGCGGCGGCGTGCTCCTTCATCTCGTACGCAACCATGACGGTTCTCCGGTACGTGGGGTAGGAGAAGACGCAACCCTCCACCACGGTTCCCGGGCTGTTCAGAGCGACCAACCGACAGGCGTGGAAACGGAGATTCCGGATCGTGATATGGCGGCTGTCACTGATCCGAGCGGCGACGTCGGCCGTCCTGACGCGGTACAGATGATCCTCGGGCTTCGCGCCGTCGGCCAGTTTCACGTAGAGCGTGCTCGAGTGGGGGTCGAAGGCCCATTCCTCCGGCACATCGATGCAGTTCACGTGGCCTCGGATCACAAAACGGCCCCGGACAAGCGCGCTCGAAAGACGCTTATCGAAGTGATCGAAGACGACCTCGAAGCGGTCGGAGCCGGCCTCGTGATGGGTGATGACCGCAGGACTGGGGGACAGGCCTTCGACCACGGCGCCTGCGAGGCTGCTGCCTGTCCGACCCAGGGGACTGAGGGAACGAACCGCGAGTTTCTTCACGTTCTCTGCCGAGTCGAACGGGCTTGGCGCGAAGGTGCCGTCGGGGGCCTTGAAGTGCTTCAAGCCGGCCGCGGAGAAGTTGCCGCGGGCCTCCGAGGGGTCGAAGCGCGCAAAGTAGCTGGCTTCGTCCCATGCCGTACCCGGTTCGGGAAGCCGGCCGTTGAACGGCGGGGCCATCGGCTCGGTCCAGTTCTTCGTCACGTTCGGCCAGCGGGCGAGCGTGAGCATCTTGCCGTCCATCCAGAGTTGCCATACGGGCTTCGTGAGTCTCCGCTGCCAAAGGCCGTTCTCGCCCTTTGCCCAGGGGCCGGCGGCGACGGCGTCGAGGGCCTCCGAGCCGTCCAGTAGGACCTCCTCGCCTTCGTAGGCCGAGATCGTGATGGGCCGGTCCTCCGTGCCGTTCAGCTTCGAGATCTCAGGCGCCTCGTGGTAACGCCCGCCGCGCAGTATGAGCGTATCGCCCGGCTTCAGGACGCAGATACCCTTCCGGATGGTCTGGAAGGGTTGCTCCTGGGTGCCTGGGCCCCGGTCACTGCCGGTGGGCGCCACAAAACAGGTTGCACCGCCAGGGGCACGGGGCTTCCCGGGCGGAGCCGGGCGTACTTCCGGGAGGGTGACTTGCTGGCCCTTCAGAACGCCGATGAAGCGGAGATTCGCTACGGCTTCGCCGCCCGGCTTGTCTAGCAGGAACTGGGCCTCGACCCGCTTGCCGTCCATGTAAGGTTGAACGAGGTTGAAGTGGCCCGCCCCGGCCGGAATGACGAACGTTGTTGAGCACGTCCGGATTCGCGTCTCGCCGATCCCGCCGCGATACTCCTCGGAGGCCAGGAAACGGTACTCCTCCTCGGCCTCGGCTTCGATTCTTGCGCGGACGACCCGATCGCCATCGCGGTCAACGCGCAGCGTGCCGGTCACGGTCCTGAGCAGCAGCTTGGCGGTGAGTGCCCGGGTGACAACCTCTGTCCCGTTGGCCCCGTCCTTGGCCTTCTCCTGCGTCCTCTTCTCCGGCGCAAAAACTGCTGCGCCCGACATGCACAGCGCGGCGTCGGCCCGGTTGATAAAAGTAGTGTACTGCGGCCCGCCAAGCAGGTACACGGTGGCCGTGTCGGAGGGAACCTCCGAGATGCTGTAGAAGGCCCGGGGCGACGTCTGGGCGCCGAAGGTGACGGTCTGGGCGAGGGCGGCCGACGCGAGCATCAGGGAGAGCACAAGGAGGCACACAGCGACACGGCGGGTACCAGGCATTTCTACTTCCCTCCCGTGGGTTCGCATCCGACCGGGGACGTGCACGGCGGGTCAGGCGTGGCACCGCACACCGCACCCCCGATAGACAAAGAGAAACCGGACCGCGTCGGTTGGCCTCCCCCGGTTTGCGCACGCATGGGTCTCGTCTGGGTCAAAACCCCGCGTATAGCCTACCCGAGACCGGGCGGAAGTCAATCGAGTCACGAGCCGCGAGCACCGGCGGGCGAAGAAGCCTTGCAGGCCTGCGCGACCCCGACTAGACTGGATGCGCGATGCTGCGGGAGGAGGAGCGGCCCGGGCGGCGGGTACGGAGACCCACCGCGCGGCATGGTTCCACCCTCACCCCAACCCTCTCCCATCGAGGGAGAGGGAGATGCCGCGGCACGCCGCGGCCTACGCGCGAAAGGCCGCAACGCAAGCCCTACACACCGGAGTTGGGAGCCTGCATGGCCAGGACGCCACGCACGAACAAAACGCAGCGCACGAGCACAACGCCGCGTAAGGACGGGACGGCCGGTCGCCGGCCGCGGGCGGACCTCGCCTTCGCCCGCCAGGTCATCGAGGCGGAAGCCACCGCCGTGGCCGGTCTCGGCGAGCGCATCGGACGCGAGTTCTCCCAGGCGGTCCGCATGCTCCTCGACTGTCGCGGCAACGTGGTGACGAGCGGCATCGGCAAGGCCGGCATCATCGCCCGCAAGATCAGCGCTACGCTCGCCAGCACCGGCACGCCCAGCCTGTACCTGCATCCGGCGGAGGCGGTGCACGGCGACCTCGGCCGCGTCCAGCCGGGCGACGTCGTCCTGATCCTCTCCTACGGCGGCGAGACGGCCGAGGTGACCCGGCTGCTGGCGCAACTGGAGAAGATGGAGACCCCGATCATCGCGATGACCGGCAACCGCGACTCCACGCTCGCCCGCAAGGCCGCCGTCCTCCTCTGGATGGGCCGCATCGGCGAGGCCTGCCCGATGGGCCTGGCGCCCAGCGCGACGACGACCGCCATGCTCGCCCTCGGCGACGCGCTGGCCCTGACGATCCTCCAGATGCGACGCCGGGCCGGCCGCTTCGACCGCGAGGCGTTCGCCCTGTACCATCCGGGCGGCAGCCTCGGACGCCAACTCGTCATGGTCGATACCGTCATGCGCCAGGGCGACGACCTGCCCGCCGCCCGCGACGACCGGACCGTCCGCCAGGTGCTGGCCGGCCTGAAGGCGATGCGACGCCGCAGCGGGGCCGTCTGCCTCGTCGACGCCCGGGGCCGGCTCACGGGGATCTTCACCGACGCCGACCTGCGGCGGCTGCTGGAGGACGGCCGCGGCGAGGCACTCGACCGCCCCATCGCCGAGGTCATGACCCGCGACCCGAAGACCGTCCGCACGGGCGACACCGCCGGCGACGCCATCGAGATCGTCAACCGGTACTTCATCGAGGAACTGCCCGTCGTGGACGAGGCCGGACGGCTCGTGGGCCTGGTGGACGTCCAGGACCTGCTCGCCACCGGCGTCAATCTCTAGGAGAAACCGGTGCTCGACCGCATCCGCCTGCTCGTCCTCGACGTCGACGGCGTCCTGACCGACGGCCGCATCGTCTACGACTCCGCCGGGGCCGAGACGAAGGCGTTCAGCGCCGCCGACGGGCAGGGCCTCAAGTACTGGCTCCGGGCGGGGCACCAGGCGGCCATCCTGACCGGCCGCGATTCCGCCACGGTCGGCCGGCGCGCCGAGGAACTCGGCATCTCGCTCGTCCGGACGGGGGCCAAGGACAAACGCCCCGCCTTCGAGGAAATCCTGGAGGAGGCCGACTGCACCGCCGCCGAGGCGTGCGCCGTCGGCGACGACCTGCCGGACCTGCCCGTCCTGGCCCGCGCCGGCCTGGCCGTGGCCGTGCCCGACGCGCCCGAGGAAGTTCGCCGCGTCGCCCACGTCGTGACGCGGGCCGCCGGCGGCGCCGGCGCCGTCCGCGAAACGATCGAACTGATCCTGCGGTACCAGGACCGTTGGGACGGCGTGACCCAGCGGTACGAGGACGACCTGCCCGGGCACCTGCCCGACGCCCGTCGGCCGTGGAGGGCCCGGTCGTGAGCTTCCGTCGCGTCATGCTCGTCCTGCTGCCGCTCCTGGCGGTCGGCTTCGTCTTCGCGGTCATGTGGTACCTGTACCGCGACTGGGAGCGGAGCCTCGTGGAACGCCATCAGCCCAAGGTCCAGGAGCAGGAGACCATCCCCGCCGGCGTCGTCGAGATGGAGACCGCCGGCGGCGTCGGCCACACGTCCACGGAGAACCTGTACCTCATCCGCAAGGACGAGACCGGCCGCGTCGAAAGCGTCTTCATCGCCGACCGCGTCGTCCACTTCGACAAAGAGACGGCGGACATCTACCGCCCGTGCATCGAGTTCCACACCGAGGCGGGCGAGATCATCACGCTGCTCGCCGAACGCGCCCACGTCAAGACGAAGGGCGCCCTCACGGACATCCAGGACATCGAGTCCGGACGCCTCTGGGGCAACGTCGTGCTGGAACACGACAACGGGACGCCCGACGACTACGGCGATGATATTCTCGTGGCCCTGGACGAGGTCACGTTCGACAACCAGGCGCAGGAGATCGCGACGGACGGCCCCGTCCTGATGGCCGGCGACGAGATGACGCTGACCGCCAGGAAGATGCGGATGGCGCTCGACCCCGAGACCCGACGCCTCGACACGATGACGTTCCTCGAGGACATTCTCATCACGTTCGAGGCGGGCGACAGTATGCGCGTGAGCCTGACGGGCCCGGCGCCCGCTGCACCGGGCACAGGGCAGGGCGAGACGCCGGCGCCGCCGGCCCCCGCCGAGCCAACATCCCCGACGACGACGGATGCCGGCGACGAAGCGCCCGCCGACGCCGAGGGCGGAGGAGACCTCTGGCGCATCGACCTGGAAAATAACGTCGACGCCCGTCAGGACGTCCAGCGGCTCCGGTGCTAGCATCTGACCCTGTACAACCGGTCGCGCGGCCCGATGCCGGGCGCCTCCGGCGCACCCGCCGCCCCGGTCGCCGGCGGACAGGCGTCCGCGCATCGGCCGGCCGCCGGAACACCCGACGCCGCGACCGCGCCGGACGCCGGCCCGCAGGAGGCGGAAAACCACAGCCAGGCCGAGGAGACCATCGAACCCCTCATGACGGTCATCGCCGACGGGCCCCTTACCATCAAGCCCATCGACGCCGCCGAACGCCAGGCCCTCGGCGACGAGCAGTACCGGGTTTCCGCCGCGGGTGAGCCGGCCGTCGTCGAGGACGGCCAGACACGCATCACCGGCCACACGGTCCGATACAACACGCGGACCGGCGCCGGGACGGTCATCGGGCAGGATGCGCCGATGCGGCTGGAGCAGCCCGGAGAGATCCTGTTGACCGGCGGCCGGCTGGACTTCGACCGGGCCGGCGCCACCGCCGAAGTGACGGGCCAGGGGCGGCTCCTCGCCCGCGTCCAGACGAGCGGCCTGACGGGAACGACCGCCCCGGACGGCGCGAAGGCGGCCGAGGCCGCTCCCGCCGACGCCGCACCGCCCGCCAAGGCCGAGGCCGACGCCGAGGACACCGAGGCCGAACCCCTCGACGCCACGTGGCAGAAGGGCCTCCGGCTCGCCTTCTATCGGCTGCCGGAGGACGCGAGCCAGGGCCTCGGCGAAATCCGGCAGGCCCAGTTCCGCGGCCAGGCCGTCGTCAAGCAGGCCGACGGGCTCCTCAAGGGCGATGACCTGACGATCGACTTCTACCCCGCCGAGGCGGACCAGGGACAGGCGGTCCGGCGGCTCATCGGCCACGGCGACGTGTTCCTGAAGAACGCGCCCGTCGGCGCCGCGGCCGGCGACGAAGCCGCCCAGACCGGCGACATCGCCGCCGAGGACCTCGACATCCGCTTCGCGCGGGACGCCGACGGCACCGTCCGCCCCGCCCAACTCGACGCCGCCGGCAACGTGGCCATCAACGATCCCCAGGGCAAGATCCGCAGCCAGCAACTCACCGTGACGTTCGGCGTCTCGGACGAAGGCGACACGGAAGCCCGATTCCTGGAGGCGCGCGGCAACGTCCTCATCGACCGCGAGGACCTGCACGCCGAGGGCGACCACGTGCGGCGCGACACGGCCGCCGGCACCCTCCTGCTCGAAGGCAAGCCCGCCCGGGCCAGGCAGGGCGAGTCGCGCATCGTCGGGCCGCACATCACCTTCTCCCGCGACGAGGGGCGAGCCACCGTCACGGGCGCGGGCGAACTCCAGGTGCCGGCCACCACCGACCTGCGCGGCCGGCCTCGCGCCGAGCCCGAGCCGCTCTTCGTCACATGGACCCGCGACATGCACTTCGCGGACAAACGGAACTTCGCCCGCTTCGACGGCGACGTGACCGCCCGGACGGCCGGGACGGATCTGCAGTGCCGGCGCCTGTGGGTGCACTTTGTCGATGTCCCCGAACCGACCGAACCGGCGACGGGGGAAGGCGAGGCCGCACCCGTAGCGGCCGCGGAGCCGGCGACCGAGGAGGCGGCCGCCGACAACGGCGTCCAGGACCTCTTCGGCCGCAAACGCCTCGTCCGCGTCCTCGCCGAGGATGACGTGACGGCCGTCGACCGGCGGGTCGAGGAGGGCGGCACCGTCCGCCACTGCATGGAAATCAGCGGCGAGAACCTGACCTACCTCGAAGACAGCCGCAAGGCCTACATGCACGGTCCCGGCCGGCTCCGTATCCTGGCCCGCGACCGGTCCGAGGCCGGCGCCGCGCCCGCCCGACCGCTGACGCCCGAGACCGCGCCCGACGCCTGGCAGGGCCCCGTGCCGCAAGGCTACGCCCGCACCGGCGTCGCGTGGACCGAGAGCATGGCCTACGACGGCGTGGGCGGCCAAGCGTACTTCAAGGGCGGCGTGGTGGCGGTCCACAGCGGCCGCGGCGTGCCCGGAGAGCAGGATGCCCAGGACCGCAAACCGACGAACACGCGGATCCGCAGCGAAGATCTCCAGATCGTCTTCGGCGAGCGCCCCGGTCCGTCCGGCCCGGCCGAACCCGCCGAGGCGGAGGCGCCGCCCGAGGAGCAAATGCGGGTCGAGAAACTCATCGCGCGCGGCAAGGTACTCCTCTGGATCGACGACCGCCGCGGCTCCGGCGAGCGGCTCATCTACCAGCGGCAGCCGGAACTCGTCCGCCTGTACCGCGGGCCGGAACCGAACGCGTGGGCCCGCCTGTGGCGGCAGAACGAGGCCACCCAGGAGTTCGGCCAGATCGTCGCCCGCACCATCACGTACAACCCCGCGACGGGCCAGGTGGACGTGGTGGACCAGCAGACGATCACGCTGTCGCCGGAGCCGTCGCGGCAGCCGCCTCCACAGCCGCCGCGCCTGGTTCCCGGCCCCGTGGACTGACGGGCGATGACTGTGCAGCGTGCTGCGCGGCGGGTCTCGCGGCCTGCCGCGCCGAACGCGCGGTGCATCAGGAGATACAGCGCGCGGCAAGGTGGGGTAATCCGCCGCGCGGAACGCGATGTCCCCGCCGCCGCGCCGCCGACTTGCACAAGGAGGTACCCATGGACGCGCTCGACGCCCTCTGCACTCGCCGTTCGTGCCGCACGTTCGCCGACCGCGAGGTGGACCCTTCGCTCGTGGAACAGGTGGCGGAAACCGGCCGCCTGGCCGCCACCGCCCGCAACGAGCAGCCGTGGGAATTCGTCGTGGTTACGCACGCCGACGACCGCCGCCGCCTCGCGGAGGCGACCGACCACGGCCCGTTCATCGCCGATGCGCCGGTGTGCATCGTCGTCCTCGCCGCCGACACGAAGTACTACCTGGAGGACGGGTCCGCCGCCACGCAGAACATGCTCGTGGCGGCCCACGCGCTCGGCCTGGCGGGGTGCTGGGTCGCGGGCGACAAGAAACCGTACGCCGACACGGTCGTTGAACTCGTGGGGGCGCCGAAGGAGATGCGGCTCGTGTCGATGGTCGCGCTCGGATACGCCAACGGCAACCTGCCGGAACCCGGGAAACGGGCCCTCCAGGACATCCTGCACTGGGACCGGTTCTGAGACAACATCTTTAATCCCGCGCGGCGGGCCTCCTGGCCTGCCGCACGCACACGAGAATGTAGGTAACAGCGCGGGGGGCCGGGAGCCCCACCGCGCGGAGCGCGCCCGTTGTCTCGAACCCCGGCGAGCCCTATAATCCTTGCGCAGCGCGAGGTTCCACGTTCGCATTGTCCCAGGCAGGGGAGGCGTCCCATGAGCGTCCGACGGTCGACGTGGTCGATGCGTGTGTGCGCTGCGCTTCTCGTGGCGGTCGCATTGGCCGCGGCGTCATGCTCGGCGGAGGATGCCGGGCCGGCCCCGGCCTCGCCCTCCGCGGAAACGAAGGCCGGCACCCCGGAGGCGTCCGCGGTATTGGCCGCCCCGGCGGCGGCGGACTCCCCTCGCACCGAACCCGCCGCGCAAGCCCAGCCCACCGGCAAGGTCCATCCGTGCGCCGGGGCAGGGCGATGGTTCCCGGGCGATGCCGACGCCCTCGCCAAGGCCGTGGACGGATACCTCAACGTGCCGAAACCGGCCATCGACGAGGCGCCGCTCGCGCTCATCGTGCCGCATGCGGGGTACCGCTTCAGCGGGGCGTGTGCCGGCCACGCCTACGCCGCGATCAAGGGCCGCGCGTACCACCGCGTGATCCTGATCGGCCTCAGCCACCAGCGGCCGCTCAGGAAGGCGTCCGTCCGGCGGGTCGACGCGTACGAGACACCCCTCGGGCGGGTGCCGGTGGACCTGGCGGCGTGCGACGCCCTGCTCGCTTCGCCCGTCGTGACGGAGCAGCCGGCCTGTCACCAGCAGGAATGGTCGTGCGAGAACCAGTTGCCGTTTCTCCAGCGTGCCCTCGATGAGTTCCGCATGGTGGAACTGCTCGTCGGCGACCTGACGGACGCGGAGCGCGCGGGGCTGGCCGAGACCCTCCGCCCGCTTCTCGACGGGAAAACGCTCCTCGCCGTCAGCAGCGACTTCACTCATTTCGGTCCCAATTATAGATACATGCCGTTTACGAAGAACGTGCGGCAGAACCTCCGGCGCCTGAACGCCGAGGCCGTCGGCGCCCTCTGCCGATGCGACCTCCAGGCCTGGCAGCGCCATCTCGCCGAAACCCGCGACACCATTTGCGGCCGCAACGGCATCGGCCTGTTCCTGAAGACCGTGGAGCCGTTTCGCGACGTTCGCGCCGCCCGCCTCGCCATGGCGATGAGCGGCGAGATGACCGGCGACTGGACCAACTCCGTCACGTACGACGCGATGGTCTTCTGGCGGAGCCAGGCCGGCCTGACCGCCGCCGAGCAGCAGGCCCTCCTGGGCCTCGCCCGCAAGGCCGTCACCCACTTCCTGAAAACCGGCAACACGCTGGAGGTGGACGAGGGGGACGCGGCCCTGACGCCCGCCCTCAAGGCCCGCCGCGCCGCCTTCGTCACCCTGAAGAACGGCGGACGGCTGCGCGGGTGCATCGGCCACATCCAAGGGGTGGAACCGTTGTACCGGTCGGTCATCCGCAACGCGTGCAACGCGTGCCAGGACTACCGTTTCCGTGCGGACCCGATCACGAAGGAGGAGGCCGGGGACCTGACGATCGAGATTTCGGCCCTCTCGCCCACGAGCCCCGTCGAGGACGTGCGGCACATCGTCATCGGCCGCGACGGTCTCATCATGGAGCGCGGCCGGCGGCGCGGCGTCTTCCTGCCGCAGGTCCCCATCGAGCAGGGGTGGGACCTCGTGGATTACCTCATCAACCTCTGCGGCAAGGCGGGGCTGCCGACCGGGGCGTGGCGAGATCCCCAGACTCAACTGTATCGCTTCACCGCCCAGGTCTTCCGTGAGGAGAAACCGTCGACCTGATGGGAAACCGCTGCAACGCTGTCGTTGTTTCTTCTGTCGTTCAGCCCGAAGGGCTGAAACGGTCCTTAGCCCAGGGCAACGCCCTGGGTACACATGGCGATGATAGGAATACAAGCCCTGTAAGGGCGCAACCATCCTGTCGCCCCTTCAGGGCTTCAGGAAGGAACGACTCTGGCCAAATCGCCTATGAACTCCTGTAACCCTCATTCCGTGTCCCGTCGCCGTTTCCTGACCCGCGCCGCGGCGGCGTCGACGGCCCTGGCCGGTGCGGCCGTCGGGCTGCCGCTCTCGTCGTGCGCCAAGAGCTAGCCGGAGCCCGCCGGCGGCGATGGGGCAGGCGCGCCG
>Ga0272441_10016640_pt1 | contig 10142 bp, 9 predicted proteins | sample SSMProp6N_FD_193582 | JGI IMG/M metagenome (GOLD analysis project Ga0272441, IMG submission 193582) | Marine sediment archaeal communities from Little Sippewissett salt marsh, Falmouth, MA, United States - SSM-Prop-6N | ecosystem: Environmental > Aquatic > Marine > Wetlands > Sediment ... | reverse complement strand
GATTGTATCCAGACGCAGAGCACCTTCTTCTGTGGGGGCAAACCGTGGATGGCGGAAAAAGTAAGCATAACCTCGGACAGCACCACGTCCAACTCGCCCACGCAGCTGGTAAAGTTGTGACAACCCAAACCGGTCAGCCCGGTCAACAATTAGCGTATTTGCGTTAGGAATATCGAGCCCGGATTCAATGATTGATGTGCTCACAAGTACGTCAATATCATGTGAACCAAAGCGGGACATGACCTCAGAAAGCTCTCCTTCGGGCATCTGTCCATGGGCAACAGCAAATCTGGCGTCAGGAACGAGCCGTTTCAGTTGATTCTCTATTGCTTTTATTGTTCTGACCCGATTGTGGACGAAAAAGACCTGGCCTTCTCTATCCAACTCACGGTAGATTGCCTGACGGACAAGGCGAGGATCATAAATACCCACGTGCGTAACGACAGGCAGTCTTTCTTCAGGCGGTGTGTTGATTGTAGAAATATCACGAACACCTGTAAGCGCGAAGTACAACGTACGGGGGATTGGAGTTGCAGTCAGGGTAAGAACATCGACTTCGGTACGCATCGTTTTCAGATGCTCCTTATGTGTAACTCCAAAGCGTTGTTCTTCGTCGATAACCAGCAGCCCCAAATCCTTGAAGAAAATATCCTTCTGAAGCAGCCTGTGGGTGCCTATCAGAATATCGATTTCACCTGCGGAAGTCTTCCTGATAATATCTGAGGCTTCACGATGACTGCGGAAACGCGAGAGCATTTCGACCTTGACTGGAAATGCTGCCAGACGCTGGCGGAATGTATCCAGATGCTGCTGTGCAAGAACGGTTGTGGGCACAAGCATCGCAACCTGTTTCCCATCCATTACAGCTTTAAAACTGGCTCGAAGAGCAACTTCGGTTTTGCCATAACCGACATCTCCACAGATCAGACGGTCCATCGGTCGTGGTCGTTCCATATCCGCTTTGACAGCCTCAAGAGCACTGATCTGATCTTCAGTTTCGATATAGGGGAAGGAAGCTTCCAGTTCCTGCTGCCAAGCAGTATCAGGTGAAAAAGCAAAGCCCGGCACACTCATTCTTCGTGCATAGAGATCCAATAAATCCCTGGCAATTTCCTGAACAGCTTGTTTGGCTTTCTGTTTGGCTGTTTCCCACTGCGGTGTGCCAAGGCGCGATAGAGCAGGGGGCCTTCCATCAGCGCCGATATACCGTGTGATTCGGTCAGCCTGATGGATCGGGACAAATACCTGCGCGTCATCAGCGAAAGACAGCTGCAGGTATTCTCTTTTTATTCCTTCGTATTTCTTTTCTACAAGTCCCTGGAATAAACCGATCCCGTATTCAACGTGGACGACAAAATCACCCTGTTTGAGATCTGCGTAGGCGGATTCTGGAGCGGCGGCTTTCTTACGCGGCCTTACCCTGGGTCGGGGTCGTGCCCATCCGAAGATCTCCGAATCGGTTAAGAGGTGGAGCGGAGCGTCCTCGGGGAATTTCATAGTCCAGCCTTCTGCGAGGCTGCCCTGAAGGAAGCATGTGTCACCTGGCAAAAGGTCGGAAGGCACTGCGGGAGAGATGTGAGCATCCGGATCGACTTCCTGCCAGAGTTCAACAAGGCGTGATGCCTGTCGGCTGAGGATGACCGCTGTTTCATGGCGGGTTCTAAGTGTTCCAAGATGATCAAGGAATACTTTCAGTTGCCCTCCAAAACGAAGCCCGGGAATGAAAAGATCTTTTATAGGTGTGAGTGCTGTAGAATCTTCCCCCATCAAGCCTAAATCAAGAGAATTATGCGATGCAAGTGATTCCACCATATCATCCAGTGTAAGGTACGGTCGGGGAAAGTCTTCAGGTAGAGATTCTTCCAGCTGGGCTTCGGCTCTTGCTGAAAGCATCTGTTCTTCGATGTCTGATACAGTCTCTTTAAATACCTGAAGATCATCAATTAAAATCAGTGTGTTCTCAGGCAGGAAATCCAGCAGGCTGTGACTGCCAGGATTCATTGAAGGGAGAAAAAACTCAAGAAGCTCCTCTCTGCTCTCCTCCACATCAGTATCTGATGGCAGGAGTTCATCCCACTGCTGCTTATAGAGTTTCGGGAGAGCCTCGCGTGCTGGTGTGATGCGAATCCATTCGATGGTTTCGAGAGAGCGTTGTGTAGCAGGATTAAAATAGCGCAGGCTGTCTATCTCGTCTCCAAAGAAATCTATACGTATTGGATCAGCTTCAGCTGGCGGCCATACATCCAGTATGCCTCCCCTTCTGCTGAACTGTCCCGTTTCAGTGACAAGACTGGCGGGGTTATATCCAGTATCTACCAGAAGGCGGATCAGGTTGTCCAAAGACAGCTGCATGCTGGTTTTCAAGATTCGACTATTCGCCAGGAACTGCCGGGGTGAGAGGGTGCGCGTCATGAGTGCGCGGGCGGATGCCAGCACAAGCACGGGGGGAATGCTCTCTTTCGGGATTCCGGGCTGTTGAGTTGCCGAGAGAAGAGCCAGAGCAGAAGATCGTGACTGACGCGTACGCGGCCCCCAGCCGGATTTCTGGTAAAAGAGCGGGTTCGGTTCGGGGAAAAGGTGGATTGGCTGCTCTGTCCATGCTGAGGTTTCTTCGTTGAGTGTGAGGAAGCGTTCTTTCCTGCTGGTAATAACAAGGATAGGACGCTTGCTGTCGTGGTGTAATGCGGCAATCAGGAGCGGACGAATTGCACGCGGTGCAAAAATCGAACTGAAAACAGGTATACCATCAAGGGAAGTAAGCAGCTGTTGATATTCAGGGGAAAACTGGAATCGATGAAGAAGATTACTCAGTGTCATTGGTTGTCTGCCCTGTGTTAAACCTGTTCATCGCGGTATCAACACCATCTTTGAGGAAAGTCAGGATACAATCAATGCTTTCCTGAAGGATGATCTCCAATTCCTCCTGTTCGGAATTATTGAAGGGCTGCAGTACATAATCCGCCGGGTCTTGAGGTGTAGTTGGCCGACCAATTCCGATGCGTAATCGCGGGAACTGGTCTGAACCGAGGTGCTGTATAATGGATTGTAATCCCTTATGCCCACCCGAGCCTCCACCCGGGCGAAGTCGGATTCTGCCTAGTGGAAGATCCAGATCATCTGAAATGACAAGAAGTTGATCATTTTCAATTTTGTAGAAACGTGCAAGAGAAGAAACTGACCGACCGGAATTATTCATAAACGTCTGGGGTTTTGCCAGAAGCAATTGTTTTCCTTCATGGATGTGCTTGACCAGCATGGCATTTGATTCCATGCGTGAAAAATTGAGCCCGAATTTCTGGCACAAGGAATCCAGGACGGAAAAACCAATATTATGGCGGCTGTTACGATACTCTCGTCCGGGATTGCCAAGGCCAGCGATTAAAAATCGCCTTTGATCTTCGGTCATTCGTTCTTTATCCTTCCGCGTTTCCTTCGAAATTCTGTATACCACAGCAGGATTTTCATCCGCAGGATTCCCCAGACTCTCCCCAGGTGAATTCTGCCTTGCTGATAAAGGAAAAGCAGTAATAGACTTCCGGCAGCTGCAAGGGCTCCCAGGAGAAAAACGCTTATCCAGAGTTGGGGTGTAATTCTGATCATGATCTATTCTATCTTGTATATCAGTCTCTATATTCCTGGTTCTAATTCATGTACTTTGATCTGTGTAAAGCGCTGGTTGGTGACGAGGCGGTTTAAATAAATTCAATCCAAACAATCAGTTTAACACAGCCACGATGCGCGGTCAATTTTTCTGGTTGCAGCGAGCAGATTAACCCGGTTTGAATCATTTATGAGTGCGGAGTTGAACGCATAATAGGTTCGCTTTTTTCATTTGGAGTGGTTGACGAAGGTACGAGGACCGTTTAGAATTAGTTCCAACGTCGTCGGGCCATCTCATGGTGAGGGATGTGCCCTCTTTTTCTGTACTGAGAGGATACTATGTCAGAAAAGCAATCGGAGAATCAGGTAGAAGAGTCTATCGAAGCAGAAGTTATTGAGCTGGAAGGTGGAGTGATCGATTCGATTGAAGGAGACAATGTTCGAGTTCAGTACGGAGGCGCAAATCAAATAACTGCCTCAGAGGTAGAAATACATCAAGGTGGTGCACTTGCAGTGCAAGCAGAAAATGTGACGTTGGATCGATCCACTGGTCTGCTGCTTGAATCCGGAACAGCCGTTTTAAAACAAAGCAATAACGGTGTAGTAATCGGAGAACAGATGCAGGCGGATCAATCCCGAATCGGAATTACTGTTACCAATCAAGCCAGGATTTCGAACAGTTCAACCATTTTTCTGTTTGCACGAGAAACGTATGGACCGGTAGAGACCGCATTCGACCAGAAGACAGCCGCGGTTATGGGTGTTGCAGCAGGGGTGGTGCTGGGTTTCCTTTCACTCCTGAGCCGCAGACTGCGTGGACGCAGGTAGGTTTCAACCGTTTTCCAAATAAATGGGCGAGGGTAACCCTGGATGGGTGAGAGGCGCCCGGAGGATTAGAAAAATGAATACACATCAAATTCATGCAAAAAAACGCAGCCTTATCGGAAAGCAGGTTAAAAAGCTGCGGGCTCAAGGTCGAGTACCTGCAATTCTGTATGGCCACGGAGTAGACAACCTGGCAATCGATCTGGACGGCCGAGAAGTCTGGCGTCTGCTTACCCAGGTCAGTGGTGCTACACTTATCGCCCTGGATGTGGATGGGGAAGAACATAACGTTCTGATCCGAGACATTCAGTATGATGTTCTTACACGGGATGCCCTGCACATTGATTTCTTGCGGGTTGCCATGGATGAAACGATCAGCACCATGGTTCCTGTGGAACTCATTGGCGAATCACCTGCCGTCACACAGCTTGGTTGTATCCTTGTCTCAGGCCTCAGCGAGATTGAAATTGAGGCACTTCCCGGCGACCTCCCGGATCGGATTACAGTCGATATCAGCAGCCTTGAAACAACTGATGACATTCTTACTGTGGAAGATATTAAATTGGGAGAAGGTGTTGCGATTTTGACTGACAGCGATGAGCTGATTGCCAGTATCGTTATTCCTGCAATGGAAGTCGAAGAAGAAGAGGAAGAAGAAGAAGAAGACGTCCTGTTCGAAGAATTGGCCGAGCCGGAAGTCATCGAAAAAGGCAAGAAGGAAGAAGAAGAGTTCGAAGACTAATCAACATTCCGCTGCATCTGCAGGATATTTCTTCGTAATCCTGGATGCTGATCTTCAACAAAGAAGCCCGGAGAAAATCATTCTCCGGGCTTTATGATTCCACAGCTTTCTGGATCAATTCTATAAGCTCGTATGTAATCCAGGCTGTTGCACCCCAGATGACATGTCCTTGAAATGGTTTATATCGTATCGAGGGCAGATTGAGCAGGTCGGGCCGGGGTGCTTTATCCCTGCGGAAAAAATTGTCCGATGAGCAGAACCATTTCAGAGGAACACTGAATACCGATGCCACTTCCTGTGGATTAATAACCAATGGATATGGCCAGGGAATACATCCGACAAACGGTGTCACAAGATACCCTGTTCCTGTTGGAAAGGTTGTTAATTGGCCCAATACGTGGATATCAGCCATGCGGACACCTATCTCCTCCTCCGTTTCACGAAGAGCCGTGCTCACGAGGTTCTGGTCATGGATTTCAACTTTTCCTCCAGGAAAAGAAACCTGGCCTGAGTGAGCGCCTATGTTTTCCGGCCGATGGGTAAACAGAAGGAACCATTCCTGTCCTTTTTGATACAGGGGCGCGAGGACTGCTGCAGGCTGACAACCAGGGACACCCTGGAATTCGGCTTCGACAGGCTGCAGAGCGTCACTCAAACGATCCGGAAAACTACTCGATGCCATAAAGGAACGTTATCTCCCTTCCAATACTGAACCACAATAATCACAATATGCCTGTGTGCTGTTGATCCATTCCAATTCATCCGGGCGCACAACGGCGCCGCAGTCGGGGCAGGATGGAGGGAGTGGCGGGTGTTCAGTTTGGGTGGAATCCTGTGATTTTGGCAGTTCCTTGATGGATTCAGAAAACTCCTCCTCCAGTTCGTTTGCATGATTCTCAAAACCCTGTCTCTGTAAATCCTGTACAACGCGTTGAATGGCAAACTGGAAGCGCTGACCTTGTTGATAATCGAGCATGAGCTGCAGCCCTTTTCTTAACCTGGTTACAGCGTTGTCAATTTCTCCAGCCAGGGAAAGAGCACGGCCGGCCTGTAAATACAGCTGGGGAGATCGAGGAATGGAGCGGTCTTCTGCTCTTCTGGCCAATTCCAGATATATATTGGATGCTTCTATAAAATGCCCCGTCTCCATCATATGATTGGCGCGCCGTAATAATTTGAGGGCTCTTGCTGCCCGGGGATGTTGGGGTGGGCGGCGAAATGTAGGGCGGTTTCGGTTTGGACGTGGGCGAACAGGTCGTCTGCGCATAGGTATACTTTACCTCCTGAGGATTTTTGCTGGTTTTGGCGCTTTCCTGGATGCTTTCAAGTTTGCAATCCTGTTTATGAAGGGAAATCCGGGCGAGCGAAAATCAGATACCCTGTATGTGCAACCATTTTATCAGCGGGACGTAAACGCGCTGGTACTGGTTTGTAAAATCTGAGTAAGATTTCGCATACATCAGGATTTAGAAAATTGTCATTCTCAAGTGCTTCAAGGAGAACTGATACCTGGGTTGTCGTTGGCAGCAGAGCGCCAAAGGCTCCTCCATTCTTCAGTGCTGATCGGACACCCTTGAGATAATTCTGTGGATCCGGGACATCAAGGAATAGTGCATCTACAGCTTTTTCTTCAAAACCTTCCGAAATATCACGCAGATGGAATTCTACCTGATTATCCAGGTCTGTTTTTCTGAGGTTCTTTCGAGCGACGTTCTGAAGATCGTTTCTGCGATCGTATGAATAGACTTTGCCGCTTTCGCCGACAGCCCATGCCAGGGCAGTGGTCAATGCACCAGATCCTGTTCCTGCTTCGATCACACGGCTTCCGGATCTGATGGAAAGTCTGAGCAAAATATACCCGATATCTTTTGGAAAAATGATTTGAGAACGACGCTTTGTATGGAGAAGAATGTCTCGAAGTGTGGGGCGTAGAAGCCTTAATTCTGCGTTCATGTGTGTGAACACCTTCGATCCATATGGCGTGCCAATGATGTCATTGTGCATTAAAACACCTTGATGTGTCTGCATCTCAGCGTCTGCCTGCAGTTTGAACAGCATATGCTTTTTCTTGGGGGCAATCAGCATGATCAGATCACCATTCTGGGCAGTATCCAATAGAACCTCCTGATGGCCTGTTATTTTTACTCAACCATCCGATATTTGTTTATACCACGGGCGGCTTCAGTTTCTGGTTTTGAACAGCATAGAACCAGTAATTCAGCGTTGTTTCTTTCGATCCGGCAGAGCTTCGTGGTGAAGCCAACCCCTGCAAATACTTCTTCAAAAAAGGAGTGTGTAAGGGATGCCTGCTGCTTGTTGGCTATTATGCCGTAGAGGATTTTCAAGAAGAAATGCAAAGTTATTAATAACACATTATGTTTGTCTGGTAGCAGAGCGGCTACAGCGAGTGTGATGCGCAGCTGCCCTCCCGGTTTTAAGAGCCGGAAATACTCCGAAGCGCTTTTTGGCTGGAGCAGGGAGCGCGGTGGGAACGTGGCAATCAGCAGGTCGAATGAGCAAGCTGGAAACGGTATGCGGTGAACATCCGCTCTGACCAGGGCTGATGGAAGACCATTCTTGAGAAGCTTTTTACGGGTTATCGAAACCATCTGCCTGGATTTGTCCATTCCTGTGATGTTGAAATCCTGGAGAAGTAGATCACGAAGCAGGTGCCCGGTGCCGGTTCCAAGATCCAGGATGCTTCCATGGACCTGTTCTGGAAGTGCGGATTTCTGCCATTCCCACCACGAACCAGCGGAAACAATCCAGGCGACGAGATCATAGAGCCAGGCAAGATGTGAGTACAGGAGTTTAAAGAAAACATTCAGTAAACTGGAAATCAGTCGGCCTGGAGGTGCGGGAGTCCTCGAAAATAAAGGATGATCAGGTGAATCGATAATCATATTGAGTATCCTGGATCCGCTCCTTTAAGCTTAATGTGGTGTAACCATATACCGGAAATGGATGTGCCTTCAAGCCTGGTAAGGCAGAGGCAGGAAACTTTGGTGTACCCTGTCTATAAGTATCCTTGAAATACGGCAGCGAGGCTGAGGAAGAGAAAGAAGCCAACGCTGTCAGTTACTGCAGTAACAAGGACCGAGGAGGCTAGTGCTGGGTCGAGTTTTACTGCTTTCAACAAAAGCGGAACCATGGTGCCGACAACGACAGCCACGAACATGTTTCCAATCAGAGCCAGGCAAAGAACAAGGCCGAGAAAGATATTTCCCTTCCAAAGATATACACCCAATCCAACAGCGATTCCAACACAGATGCCCTGGATGATGCCCGTTCCACCTTCCTTCACAATCGTTCTCAGCGCATTTCGCGTAGAAATATCGCCAAGTGCGATAGCTCGCACAACCATGGCAAGGCTTTGTGTGCCGGCATTTCCACCCATACCTGCAACTACAGACTGGAACACGGCAAGGATTGCTATTTGAGCAATCAAGGTTTCATAATGTGAGATGACCCATGCGGCGAAAAGAGCGGTCAGGGTGTTTAGGAACAACCACGGCAGCCGCCTTCGAACCGACAAAGATATCGGACTATGGATGGTAAGATCACCATCAGCAACGTTTGCCAGGCGATAGATATCCTCCGTAGCTTCTTCTTCAAGCACATCGTACAGGTCGTCATGAGTAATCACACCCTGTAACCGGCCTTCCTCATTTAGAACAGGCAGCGCTGCCAGGTCGTATCGCGCCATGATGTTGGCAGCAACTTCCTGATCCATGGTGGTTGTAGCGTAGATCACTTCAGGATCCATGATCTCCATCACTGTATTGGCCGGTGATGCAATCACAAGTTCTCTCAGGCCAACAATACCTGTCAGCCGGTAGTTGGAATCAACAACATACAGATAATACGGGATTTCAGTGTCGGGTCTGATCCTGCGAAGGATTTGAACAGCTTCATTCGCAGTATTTTCCGGAGAAAGGGCAATGAAAGAGGTCGTCATCAAGCCGCCGGCGGTTTCATCCTCATGCTCAAGCAGCGGGATAACCTCTTGTGCATCCTCCATTTCAGCAAGGGCTTCAGCAGCTCGTTCGGGGGTCAGATCACCAAGGACGTCAGCTGCTTCATCAGGCTCCATTTCGTCAAGAACATCAGCGAGCCGTTCTGTGGTTAAAGTGTCTGCCATATCAGCAGCTGTTAGATCTTCCAATTCCTCAAGGAGATCGGCGGTCGTTTCAATATCCAGTTCAGTAAGGAGTACCTGCTGGCTATTGTCGTCCAGATCTGAGAAGGCATCCGCTCGATCGGCAGGACGGAGACGATGGAGGGCCTGTATAGCACCATGGATGTTTTCTGCCTCCAGTGCAGCACGTATCTCTTCCAGGGTCAGGTCAATTGTGTTCTGTCTCATTGTTGTCATCCTCCTCTGGAGAGATTGAAATAATTTGCAAACCCTGCTTTTCCAACCAGGATTCAGCCTTCAGGATTTCCTTACGGGTGCCCATCAGATTGATTTCCAGCCAACCTTCTTCCAGCGAAATATTGGCCCGAATAATGTTTATGGTAATCGGTGTATCTTTCATCAATTGATTCAAGACAGGTTTATCCAGAAGCGATGGAGGATAAACCAATCGGAGTTGTTTTGAAGCCATGTTTTCTCCCGAAGCCGGATAGTGGTCCCCATATCAGAAAACAAATCGACATACAGATCGATTATAAGCCCTGTGCAGTTACATGGAAAGCATAAATATTCTTCCTCAAGGTATAAGGTAGCAATTTCCACGATTGATTAAAAGCTGCACTGAATTCGTGGTCAGCAATCTATCCGGAAAGAATCTGTAATTCTGGAAAAAAATCAAGAGGCAGGAGGGGATCCTGCCTCTGTATATTATCTTCTTCGGCTTCGCCCACCGATCAGACTGACGAAGTACAACAGCTGCAGAGCAGCGGATGCAACAGCTGCTACATAAGTCCATGCAGCGGCATTCAGCACGGAACGAACTCCCTGTTTCTCCTCCCT
>Ga0272441_10016639_pt1 | contig 10143 bp, 8 predicted proteins | sample SSMProp6N_FD_193582 | JGI IMG/M metagenome (GOLD analysis project Ga0272441, IMG submission 193582) | Marine sediment archaeal communities from Little Sippewissett salt marsh, Falmouth, MA, United States - SSM-Prop-6N | ecosystem: Environmental > Aquatic > Marine > Wetlands > Sediment ... | reverse complement strand
TGGAATGCCGGCGGATCTCATTTTTGAGGATAAAGAAGATGAGTGAAGGAAGCACGGATCGCGGACCGGCGCTTCGTACGGTGGACTTGAGCAAGAGCTTCGAGGGGCTGGAGGCGGTCTCCCGGCTGAACCTTTCAATCGAGCGGGGAACCATGTGCGCTCTGGTCGGCCCCGATGGTGCCGGCAAGACCACCACCATCCGGATGCTGTGCGGGATTATTCCGCCCACCGGGGGCACCGCCGAGATCCTGGGTTACGATACCGTCAGACAGCGACGGGAGCTCAAGCAGAAAATCGGCTATCTCTCACAGGGATTCAGCCTGTATGAGGACCTTTCGGTGGATGAGAATATTGAATTCTTTGCCGAGATCCACAAGGTCCGGGATTTTACCCGGAGACGGGAGCAGCTGCTGGAGTTCACCCGGCTGACGCCGTTTCGCAGGAGACTGGCGGGGAGATTATCCGGAGGTATGAAAAAGAAACTGGCCCTGGCGTGTACCCTGGTCCACCATCCGGAGATCATTTTTCTCGATGAGCCCACAACAGGGGTGGACCCGGTTTCCCGGAGGGATTTCTGGCTCATTCTCTCGGAGGTCCTCAAGGAGGGGATCACGGTTCTCATCAGTACTCCCTATCTGGACGAGGCGGAGAGATGCAGCATGGTGGCCATGCTGTCCGGGGGAAAACTCCTGGCCCTGGACACTCCAAAAGGCATGCGAGGGCATATGCAGGGGAGCATCGTTGAGTTTTCGGTTTCCGATGTGCGGCGGGCGGTCAAGATGCTGCCCTGCGGCAGAGAACCGTGGTGCCGGGAGCTGCAGCTTTTCGGGGACCGTTTCGATGTGCGTACCGATGACAGTGTCGGGACCATCGAGCATGTCTCCGCGATTCTCGCCGGGGAGGACATCAGGATCATGGACGCACGGGAGGTCACTCCGTCCCTGGAGAATGTGTTCATCTCGATACTGCAGAGAAGGGAGAGTGCGTAATGAGAGTAAGGTATGGAATAAGAGGCGGGGCCGTAGGTATTTTGGCCGTTTTTCTCCTGTTTCTTCTGATCGGCCCGGCGGGAGCTCAGGAGAACGGGGGTGGAACGGTTCAGGTCACCCTCGAGGAATGTATCGAAAAGGGCCTTTCATCCAGCCCTCTGATCGATCAGGCGGAAGCAGGAGTGGTAAAACAGAGGGCCCAGCTTGAGGTAACGGGACGAAACCGCTGGCCTTCCCTGGAGTTGACGGGTGGTCTCTCCTACCTCAGCGAGGTGGAGGGGGAGTTTGTCATCCCTCCCGCTCCTCCGATCTCTCTGACCTCGGGGGGCGGCGAATCGGTGTCGCTTGAGGTGTCGGCGGTTCAACCCCTCTTCACCGGTTTCGAAATCGAGTCCGGCATTGATATCGGTCGTCAGCTGCTCCGACAGGCCCGTCTGGAGCAGGAACACAGTGTCCGGGAGGTACAGTACCGTATAGAACAGGCATACTGGAATCTGGTGTACGCCGTCGAGAGCGTGAAGGTGGTATATAAAAGTGTCGAGCAGTCCGAAAGTCTCCTCCAGCAGGTGGACAGCCTCTTCAACCAGGGGATGGCCACTCGGGAGGAGGTGCTGCGGATGGAGATGAACCTCGAGCAGGCCCTGCTGAGAAAACTTGAGTCCGAGCATGCACTCCAGCTGGCTATGATGCAGCTGAATCAGCTGACAGGCTACGAGGCTGATCAGGTCACGGTGCCTTCCTGTGATTTCGATGGATCCGCTGCCGGGAGCGTCGGCTTGGAGTATGAGGTAATACTGGCGGAAGCGCTTGCCCGGCGTTCAGAGCTTCAGATGCTCGAGATACAGATGGGAATCCAGGAGATAGAGAGGCGGAAGGCTGTTGCCGGATGGCTGCCGAACATAAGCCTTCAGGGTCAGGTTCAGTACGCCAAACCCAATCCGAGGCAGTTTCCGCCGGAAGACCAGTTTGTCCTGTCCTGGCAGATCGGAGTGATGGGAAGCATAAATTTCAGCGAATTGAAAACCACAGGGCCGGAGCTCTCCCGCATCGAAGGGACACGCCGCGAGATAGAAAGCCGCAGGGAATCACTGATACAGAATATCAGCCTGCGGATTAAGCAGGATCTCCTGGATATCGAAAAGAGCCGGCAAAGTCTGGAAGCCTCCGAGACCATCCTCGCCCAGGCCGGGGAGAACTACGATATCGTTTATGATAAATTTCGTTCGGGCAGCGCGGTGGACTCCGATCTGATCACAGCCCAGCAGCAGCTGCTGGAAGCACAGCTGCGGCGGACCCGGGCTTTGACCGCGCAGCGCCAGGCTCTGTCCCGGTTAAGATATGACGTCGGGGACGGAGGGGTGAGATGAGCGCGGAGAATGCGATCGAAGTCCATGAACTCAGCAAGAGTTTCGGACATTTTCGGGCGGTGGATCGAATCTCCTTCGAGGTCCGCAGAGGGACCATCTTCGGCCTTCTGGGGGCCAACGGAGCCGGAAAATCCACCACCATCCGGATGCTGTGCGGTTTGCTGCCGCCGAGCTCCGGAACGGCGGTGGTCGGATCGTATTCGGTGGAGAAGGACCCGGAAAAGGTGAAACAGGGTATTGGATACATGTCCCAGGAATTTTCCCTCTATAATGATCTGACTGTGGAGGAAAATATACAGTTTTTCGGCGGAATCTACGGATTGTCACCGCAGCGGATCGATGAGCGGCGGAAATGGATCCTCTCCATGTCGGGACTCGAAGACAGGCGATCGAATCTGACCTCCGAGCTGTCGGGAGGGATAAAGCAGCGGCTGGCCCTCGGCTGCGCGGTCATCCACTCCCCCGGGATCGTCTTTCTGGATGAACCTACCGGCGGAGTTGATCCGCTATCCAGGCGGGAGTTCTGGAGCCTGATCAACGAGTTCGCCGATGAAGGGGTCACGGTCCTTGTGACAACCCACTACATGGACGAGGCGGAATACTGCAACGAGCTCGTTTTCATGCATGCCGGGAAAATCATCGCTGAGGGGAGTCCGGAACAGATAAAGAACAACTACCGCCGCGGAAGCTTCTATGAACTGGATTGCGATCGGCCCTTCGAGTGTGTCAGTCTCCTGAAGGGGAGTGAAGGAGTCATAGACATCTCTCTGTTCGGGACCCTCCTGCATGTGCACAGCAGTGAGAGCGGTGAGATGCTGCGCGGTAGAGCCGAATCCGGGGGAATACAGGTCCATGATATTCACCCGATACAGCCCGGGTTGGAAGATGTGTTCATCGGCCTGATCGAACACAGCCGGCAGGAGGCGGTCAAAGCATGAAGATTATCCTTCCGATTGCGAAGAAGGAGTTCCGACAGATCGTTCGCGATCCGCGTACACTGGGGGTCCTGGTTTTTATTCCGATTTTTCTTCTGCTGATGTTCGGCTACGCCATCAGTCTCGACGTAAAGCACATCAGCCTGGAGGTGGTCGATTGCAGCCATACCGCCGCCAGCCGCAGTCTGGTTCGGAAATTGTCAGCCACGGAGTACTTTGATATAGCCGGTTATGCGGACAGCACGGATACGGCGGACTATATCCTGGAGAGTGGGGAGGCGGAGTGTATCCTTGTGATACCCGTCGACTACCACAGGCAGATAACGAGAGGCGGAACTGCGGAACTGCAGGTATTGATAGACGGCTCCAATTCGAATATCGGGGCTACAGCTATGGGATATATCCAACGCATTATCCAGGATGTCTCTGTACAGATACTGAAAGGGAAGAGGGGCATGGAGACCGGTGGAGGGGTGGAGCTGCGCTCCCGGGTCTGGTTCAATCCGGAGCTGCGGAGCCCGGTTTTCCTCATCCCGGGATTGATCTCGTTGATTCTGATGGTTACAGCCGTCATTTCCACCGCGATGTCAATTGTCAGGGAAAAGGAGCAGGGCACAATGGAGCAGCTGATAGTGGCCCCGATCAATCCTCTGCAGCTGGTGATCGGAAAGACGATTCCCTATACCATCCTCTCCCTGGTCATTGCGGTGATGATTCTGATGGCCGGAAGCATCTTCTTCAATATAGAAATTCAGGGGAGTTTCGGACTCCTCATGCTGGTCAGCTTTATCTTTCTTCTGGGCTGTCTCGGACTGGGGGTCCTGATATCCACCATCGCCGATTCCCAGCAGGTAGCCTTCATGTTAGCCACCATTATCACCCTTCTGCCCACCTTTATTCTCTCCGGCTTCATCTTTCCCATCAAGAATATGCCCGTACCGATTCAGGCGGTCACCTACATTATTCCCGCTCGCTATTACCTCGTAGCCCTCCGGGGAATCATGTTGAAGGGGACCGGGATAGCCCCCTTCCTGGATGATGTAGCGGCCCTGCTGCTCTTTGCAGTCCTGACGATGACTGTCAGCGCCTTCAGAATGAAGAAGGGGAGGCTTGCATGAACATTGTGAAATATTTCCTCAGCAAGGAGTTTTCCCAACTGCGGCGGGATAAAAAGATGCTGCCCATCGTCTTCATCGCGCCGGTAATACAGTTACTTCTGCTCGGTTATGCCGCCAACCTCGATGTGGAGTTGATACCGATTGCGGTGATCGACCATGACGTCAGCTACGAAAGCAGACAGCTGACGGATGATTTTATCCAGTCTGGGTATTTCGATCTGACAGCTCAATCCCGGGATCCCCGGAAGATAGATGAAATGATCGATAGAGGGGAGATCGTCATAGCCCTGGTTATTCCCTCCGGTTTCCAGCGGGACCTGAAAAGGGGGGAGAGCCCGACCGTCCAGGCCATCGTCGACGGGGCCGACGCAAATACAGCGACTATAGCGTTGAACTACGCCGATATCATTGTTCAAAAATATTCCGCCGCCCTGACACTGAGCAATCTGCGGGCTGTATCCCCGGGAGAGTTGAATATGCCCATCGAGGTGAAACCGAGGGTCTGGTACAATCCGGAGTTGAAGAGCAGGAACTTCATGGTCCCCGGGATATTGGCGCTGTTGCTGATGGTCATGACCATGCTCCTCACTTCCCTGGCGATTGTAAAGGAGAAGGAGCAGGGTACTCTCGAACATCTCAACGTAACCCCCATCAAACCTATCCAGCTGATCCTCGGAAAACTGGTCCCCTTCTCCCTGATCGGCATGCTGGATGTGCTCCTCGTTCTGGCGGCTTCCAAGCTCCTCTTCAATTTGGTACCGAACGGCAGCATCCTACTCCTGATATTTCTTTCGGCTATCTTTCTCCTGACGACCCTGGGGCTTGGACTCCTGGTATCCACGGTTTCCCGGACCCAGCAGCAGGCGATGATGAGCGCGGTCTTTTTTGTAATGCTTCCCATGATATTCCTGTCAGGCTTCGCCTTTCCCATCGAGAATATGCCCAAGATCATACAGTACATGACCTACGCCCTCCCGCTGCGGTACTATTTTGTCATTATTCGGGGGATATTTCTCAAAGGCGCCGGGCTGGCTGTATTGTGGGACGAGGCGCTGATGCTGCTCCTTTTCGGGATACTGGTGTTGGGTTTCAGTATCCTCCGCTTCAAGAAACGGGTCTAGGACTCAGGTATTGTCCCAGATGTAGTGTTCCATCTGGTCGATGATGAAGTTTTTTTCTGAAAGGATCGCCTTGACCACATCTCCGATTGAAATCAGACCGACGATTTTACCGTCCTTCATCACCGGGAGATGTCTGAGCCGCCGATTGGTCATCAGACCCATGCAGTAGTTGATGGATTTGTCTTCGGTGACGTATACGACTTCGGATGTCATCAAGCGCTGCACAGGGTGGTTCCAGGGGCAATCATTGTTTTTCTGCGGTGAGACGGTAAATCGGGCGTAATCGCGTTCTGAAAAAACCCCCTGCAGTTTTTCATTCGCATCCACAACCAACAGGGCGCCGATGTTCTTTTCCGACATGAGCTGCAATGCTTCCTGGACTTTTGTGTCCGGTTGTACCGCCCAGACCTGGGATCCCTTACTGGCAAGGATGTCTTTCACATTTTCCATTCTTCCACCCCCAAAAATTAAAATGTTCTATACAACGATAATTATATACTTTAAAATTACTCTACGCAAAAAATTTTATTTAGAATGATCGAATTTGAGAGAGAGGAAGATGTATGGGATGGTTAGTGGGTGGTTTAATTGATTTTGCGCTCTGTGTTTTGATCGGCTTTTGGGCCTCATCAAAGGGGCGCAGCAGCCTCGGCTGGTTTCTGCTCTCGCTGATTACCACGCCGTTGCTCGGATCCATTGCGCTTTTGATCGCCGGGGAGAAGCGAAAATATCTGCCCTACTGAAGGAATGGAAATTCGTGGAGTTCTCTGTTATCGTTAATATACGCATACATGGGATACACCAATCCGGAGAGGAAAAATGGAAAAAATAATCGCCGCCTGTGCAACCGATGATGGGACCGCTTTTATTGAACGGCATTTCGGAGACGCGCAGAAATTTGATATCTATCAGCTCAATGAGGATGGATTTGAATGCATCGGATCTGTGATGAACACCGCTCCCGAAGAGAGACAGCATGCCGACCCGCGGAAGGCTGCAGGTATAGGGGCTGTGCTGAAGGAACGAAAGGTGAATGTACTGGTCTCACGGCAGTTCGGCCCGAATCTGAAGCGGGTGAGAAAGCAGTTTGTCCCCGTTATTGCCCGGGTGTCTATCGTCGAAGAGGGACTGAAGCTTGTCCGGGACAATATTGACCGGGTGCTGGAGGAGCTGAAGAGGGGGGAGGAACGTAATCACCTTGTGCTCCGCGGACAGGCTTCGGACAAATCTGAAAAGCCGGCTAAAAAGACATCGGACAAGGCGGCTACAACGGCGCCGTACAAACCTGACAAGGCGGCCAGAAAGTCGGCCACAAAGGCCCCGTTTTTCATTCCGTACCAACAGCCGGATGAACCTCCGCGAGAGGCGGGACTCATACAGGTGCGTATACCGATCGAGGACCTTTCCGAAAATCAGATCCAGCTGGTAGGACACCTGAACCGGGCCGTGGATACGATGAACACCTTGTACCGTCATCAGGTATGGTCAAGGACTTCAGCCATGCTGGATTTTCTTGAAACCGTACGGGATTTTCTTCCGGAGGAGCTGCACCGGAGACTCGATGAGTATATCTGCATCCTCAATCTGCAGAACGGGCCGTGGGCTTTCATCCCGCGAAAGAACCCCCTGCTGGCTATCGGGGAAAAAACCGTGCGGGAGGCGGCAAAGCAGGCGCAGCGACAGGCTGATTTCGATGAGTTCAGCCCCTTTTTTTACGGGGCGGTACCCTTCCCGGAAAAAGCCGGATTTTATCCGGCGGCCTTCAGTGAAGCTGATCTTCAGACGATGGATGAGGAGGCCCGGCAGGTCAATACGATTGTCGAGGAAGATGGCGAGGGAAACTACCGGAGCATCCGGAATGAACAGCGGTTTCAGGAGCTGTGTGAAAAAGCGGTCGGACACCTGTCAGCCGCCCGGAAGTATTCAGAGGACGCCGAGTTCACCCTCTATCTGGATGCAAAAATCGAGGAGCTGCGGACCGGAAGTCAGGAGGCCCGACGTTTAGCCGACTATCACTGGATACGGCACAACAGCAAAGTTGACCTGGTCCTCTCTACGGCCCTGGAGGTCTACCTCGATGCATGGCAGAATCTGAAAGGATCCGCCTGCGGGGCTGTGCTGGTAAGGAACGACAGTATGGAGGAGCTGCTCAGGAAATTTGTTGGAAAAGTAGCCGATTGGGAGAGGCAGGCCCCCTGGGATTGGCGTCGGGAAGAGATCGATCCCGCCCTGCTCCCGCGGCTGAAATTCGTGGATGTATGCACCTGGTCGGGTGATTATGTCACTTCGCCCCAGACGGTCCTTGCCCAGAGCCTTCCGAACGATGAATGGGTGGGAAAGAATATCGGCACAGTCAACATGCTCTATCGCAATACCGGCGAAGCGGTGCACAGGGTCCGCGGAAACCTCCTGGCTGAGGAGTTTCTCCCTGCGGAGATAGTCGAACAATACGGCAGCCAGCTCTACTACAGCAAGCAGATACATGCCATTCTTCATGAAATAGGCCACACAACCGGCCGTCAGGACCCGGACCATCCCGGACAGCCTTCCGCGTACCTGAAGGAGGAGTACAGCCCCCTGGAGGAGGCCCGGGCGGAACTTTTCAGCATGTGGTCCGCCCAGTCTGCAGTGCAGGCGGGGATCATTTCTCAAGAGACCGCCGACGCGGGGCAGTATTCCATGCTGCTGTCGATGATCAACTCCCTCAAGTTCGAGGCCTCCCAAGCCCACAATATTGCCCGTAACGTTATCTTCCATTTTCTCCAGAAGGAGGAGGGGATCCAGACCGTTTCGGAAGAGGGAAAATCGAAACTCTCCCTGGACCTCTCCAGGCTCCATTCTCTCGTGGAAGAGCTTCTCGGGCGGATCGGAAATATCAAGGCAGCCGGGGACCGCGCGGCCGCCATCGCCCTCAGGCGGGAGTTTTGTTTCGAAGACCCGATGCGGCCTGAAATCGAATCTCGTACCGCCTCGATCCCCCTCGGAACCGGCCTGATTTTTCCGGAGCTGAAGGAGAAAGACGGTACTTTCCTGCGTGACCTCGTGTATCCGGAATTTATCAGACAGGCGAAATTCAACAGGGAGACCTGAAGCGAATGAGGCTGGTGAAAAAAGGGAATACTGTAGTGAAAACGATATGCATGTGTCTGACGGGAGCAGTATTCGCCGGATGTGTATCCGGGCCTTTCATAGAGGATAATGCGGAAGAGAGGAGGGCCGGATCTGAGCAAATTGCCGGATCGATGCAGACTGGGGTGCCGGGACAGAATGATTGGCCGGCAGAGGATCCCGGCGATCCGGCGGAGCTCGACGGCTCCAGCTATGAAGCCCGCGGCAGGATACCCACCTGGAAAGATGGAAAAGAGGCGGCCTGTTCGCTCACCTTGGATGACGGTAGTGCCGATCAGTTTATTCTCGCCGCACCGGTCCTGGAGACTCACGGGGTTGGGGGCAGCTTCTTTCTCATGTCCGGACCACGTGACCGGGAGGATCAGGCATCCATCCAGGCGGGGCTCCAAGAACTGAGAGGTGGTCAGCAGCCCGACGTAGCGGACCTTCCTCTACTGTTCAGTTGGGAAAATGCTGCGGCGCTTCTGAAACGGGGTCACGAAATCGGCAGCCGCGGAAAGGATCCTTCCGATCCTACGAACATTGGGGGCGGGATGGAAGCGGTCGGCCGGGAGCTCCTGAATTCTGCCCGGGAGATTCGAAACAAGCTGCCGGCAGAGTTCCTGCCCCCTGTCGGAGGGCTGACATTCGGCTGGTCGGGAGTCGAGATGGATCCGGCCCTCAAAACTGTAGCCGAAGAGTCCTATCTGGCCGGGAGGGGTGGACAGGGTCTCTCTTCAGGGCCGATCATCAAGGACCCCTTCATTGTTCCGTCCGTGCGCGTAGGAGGTACCGACAGTTTCCCGTCCTGGGTCCGCACGTTGGAAATGAACTCCCAGCGGAGGGGCTGGATGGTTTTTACCTTCCATGGATTCGCCCGGGAGGTGCGGCGGGTATCAGAGTCAGGGCGGCAGCCTGTAGCTATCGGTAAACTGGAGGCGCTGCTCCACTATCTATCCGAACGTTCCTATTGGACGGCGCCCTTCGGCCGGGTGTATAGGTATGCCGTCGAGCGGCATAACAGCCGCCTGGTATTCAAGGAGATCAGCGATGACGGGATTGTCCTCTCCCTGGATGACGGGCTGGACGACGCCATCTATTCGGAAGCCCTCACCGTTGAAGTGCTTCCTCCCGCTGATATGGAGGTGGATACTATACTCTCCGAAGATGGGGACCTTATCCCCTTCTCCACGGTTTCAAAGGGCTGGATTCGCTTTGAAACGGTCCCGGACGGGAGACCCCTCTTTCTCAGTATCGGGAAATGATACAGGCCCGTGGGCGGTGGGTATCCGGCCGATTCATGTATAATGTAGAGATTATTTCTCGATCAACGCCGCATCATAGCCGGCTTCATCGAAGAGATCTATAATGTACGCCGACTCCAGGTCGGAGTCTACGACTACTTCCTTCGTCTCGAGGTCCACATTCACCTGTTTGACATTGTCATTGCCCCCTACCACCGATTCGATACGGTGTTTGCAGTGCATACACGACATCTCAGGCAC
>Ga0272441_10016637_pt1 | contig 10143 bp, 11 predicted proteins | sample SSMProp6N_FD_193582 | JGI IMG/M metagenome (GOLD analysis project Ga0272441, IMG submission 193582) | Marine sediment archaeal communities from Little Sippewissett salt marsh, Falmouth, MA, United States - SSM-Prop-6N | ecosystem: Environmental > Aquatic > Marine > Wetlands > Sediment ... | reverse complement strand
GACTAGGGGCCGCAGGTTGTGGCTAACCATGCTCTGCTCTTGGCCCAGCGCTTCCACGAGCTCAGATACGTTCATGGGCCCGACGTCGAGCTTCTCGATTATGGCGAGCCGCGTCGGGTTGGCGAGGGTGGAAAAGAAGCCGTAGCAGAGGTCTGATAGCCCCTTCTTCACGTCAGACACCTTATCTGAAACAACTTTCATATGAATATTGTTGCATAAAAGCATGGGGGTGAGACCGACCCAAAGGGTCTTACGCTAGTCTCTATAGGGGCAGTTACCGGCGGCCTTACAGTATTTATCCTCGTGTTCCTCTACGATGCCGAAGATCGAGTTCACGGTATCGCCGTTCAGAGAGACAAATTTCTCCTTGCCTCGCCGCTTTGAGAACACGAAGCTGCAATGCTCAAGTATCTTCAAGTTATGGCTGACCATGCTCTGCTCCTGCCCGATCTCCGAGGCTAGCCCGGTCACGTTCATCTCGCCCTCAGAAAGCTTCTCAAGGATAGCCAACCTAGTCGGATTCGCTAACGTAGAGAAGAACCCGTAACATATCTCGCTTAAACCTCTTTTCATATCCGAACCCCTTACACGCGGGTTGAATCATCTTACATTATTTCAAGTATATATAAGTAAAATGGTGTTAAAAATATATGAAAAATAGGTTTAGATGTATAGTTTGTTCATGCTACCGTCGATTACCTTCAGGCCGTTCATGTAGGGCTGCAGCGCCTCAGGCACCTTCACGGTGCCGTCCTCCCTCTGGTACTGCTCTATGACGGCGATCATGGTCCGGCTCGTCGCCATGGCCGTGTTGTTCAGGGTGTGGACGAAGCCCTCGGGAGGCGCCCCCTCCTTGAGCCGGTACTTCACGTTGAGGCGCCGCGCCTGGTAGTCTGTGCAGTTGCTGTTGGACCCGATCTCCCGGAACTCGCCGTCCGCCATCCACACCTCGGTGTCGTACTTCTTAGCCGCGATGATCCCTATGTCGCCCGTGCAGACGTTGACGACCCTGTAATGAAGCCCCAGCCCCTGGTAGAGCTCCTCGCAGTTCCGCTGAAGCTCCTCGTGTAGCCCCCAGCTCTGCTCTGGCAGAGAGAAGATGAACTGCTCGACTTTGTGGAACTGGTGCACCCTGAATAGGCCCCTGGTGTACTTGCCGTGGGCGCCCACCTCCCTCCTGAAGCAGGGGCTTACCCCGCAGAGCCTGATGGGCAGACTCTCGGCGAGAAGCGTCTCGTCCTGTAGCATGGCCGCTATGGCGTGCTCGCTGGTGGCTATGAGGTAGAGGTCCTCGTCCTCCACCTTGTACATCACGCTCTCGAAGTCGGCGAGGTCCGTGACCCCCTCGTAGGCGGCTCGCCTGATCATGTAAGGGGGCACGATGAGGCTATACCCCTTCTCTATGAGGCGGTTGACCGCGTACCGCTGGATCGCGAGGTCTAGGAGCGCCAGCTCGTTCCTGAGGTAGTAGAAACCTGAGCCGGCTGCCTTGGCCGCCCGCTCGAAGTCGCCGATCCCCAGCGCTGTGACTATATCCGCATGGCTCTTGGGATGAAAGCTGAACTCCGGCGGTTTGCCCCACCGTTTGACCTCGACGTTGTCGTGTTCGTCCTCGCCGTAGGGCACGGACTCGTGGAGCATGTTGGGCAGCCGCATCAGCCCGTCGCGGAGCCTCTCCTGGCTCTCGCTCATCTGAGACTCTAGCACGCGGAGCTGTGAGGGTATCTCCGACGCCTCCTTCTTGAGGCTGGAGGCGTCTCCTCCCTCCTTCAGTGTTTTACCGATCTCGCTGGATATCTGGTTCCTTCTCCGGCGTAGATCGTTGACCCTCTGCGTGAGCTCCCGCCACTTCCCGTCAGTCTCTATGACGTGGTCTAGGAGCGTCAGCTTCTCGGGGTCTTTTCTTCTGGCTAGGTTTTCCCGCACCTTCTCGGGGTGTTCTCTGATGAGCTTTATATCCTGCATCCTAGGCCCACGCAACCATGGTGTACGCCTTACCCTCTTTTAGAAGTTGCGTGTTAACAAACGTCCATTATGGCGCCGCTAAGATAACGGCCCTCGTATCCGTATAGGGCGGCTCGGATTCCATCTCGTAGTTGATACCACTTCAAATCCACTTTCACCCAGCCCCGATGCTCAAAACGGTGCGTCCCGTTTAAAAACCGTTCACGCAACTAGGCTTCAGTGAATAACTTGTCGACATACGAAGTCGGTGCCTTCGAGGCTCTGGAATGGGCGTGGAACCTGTTGAGAATAAACGACGGCGTGAACATCGAGGACGCTGCAAAGCACATCCAGGATATGTTGATGACGCTTAGCAACGGCACACCGGTCAACTTCCAGCAGAGGGCAATCGCCCTAAGAAGCGTCCCCCAGTAGTTAATCCCTTAAGCGGGTGGATTTCATTCTATCTGGACCACATTGACCGCATATAAGGTATTCACCGGCGCCACCCTCATAGACGGGACGGGCGCCAAGCCAGAGGAAGACGCATCCATAATAGTCGAGGGAGAAAGGATCAAGGAGGTTGGGAAGGGGCTCGACGCGCCTAGGGACGCCGAGGTTATCGACGTCGCCGGGAGAACTCTGATGCCGGGGCTCATCGACAGCCACGTGCATCTCTGCAGCAACGGCGACCCCGACATCCTGAGGATGATCCACTACCCCATGGGGATGCTTCAGCTGTTCGGGTACAGGAACGCGCTGAACGAGCTGGAGGCGGGCTTCACCACCGTACGCGACATGGGGGCGCCCCACGGGTTCGCCCTCAGCCTCAGGCAGGCCGTGGAGGCCAGGGTCGTCAGGGGCCCCAGGATAGTGGCGGCGGGCAAGGTGATCAGCATGACGGGGGGCCACGCAGACTTCCACCTGGCCAGCGGCCTCAGCTACGAGGGGATGAGCAGGATCGCCGACGGCGTCGCCGACTGCCGGAGGGCGGCGAGGGAGCAGCTCAGGGACGGCGCAGACTTCGTGAAGATATGCAGCAGCGGGGGGGTCATGTCCCCCACCGACCCCGTGGACACCCCCCAGTTCACATCCGAAGAGATACAGGCCATGGTATACGAGGCGGCGTGCGTCGGCAGGACGGTCGCAAGCCACGCCCACGGCGCCACAGGCATCAAGAACGCCGTGCTCGCCGGAGTCAAGACCATAGAGCACGGGAGCCTCGTAGACGACGAGGCGGTGAAGCATATGGCCCAGCGGGGCTGCTTCCACGTGCCCACCCTGGTGGCCGGGTGGAACATAGTGCAGCACGGCAAGGAGGCCGGGATACCGGCGTACGCCGTAGACAAGGCCGAGGAGATAGCCTACGAGGTCAGGAAAAACGCCATGAGGAGCCATAGGGGAGGGGTGAAGGTGGCCATGGGCACAGACGCCGGGACCCCGTTCAACAGGCACGGCGGCAACGCCCAGGAGATCACCCACCTCGTGGACGCCGGGTTCACCCCCATGGAGGCCATAGTGGCGGCTACGAAGACCGGCTCAGAGTGCATCGGGCTGGAGAGCCATGTAGGGACCTTGGAGCCGGGGAAGCTGGCGGACATGATCGTCGTGGATGGGGATCCCCTCAAAGACATCAAGGTCCTTGAGGACAAGGCCAAAATTCTCCTGGTGATGAAGGGCGGCGTAGCAGAGGTCAACCGGGGCGTATAGCGTGGAGGTACTGCGGCTCAGCCTCGTAGAGGGCTCCAAGAAGGCGAGGGGGCTCACCGTCGTCATAGACGTGTTCCGAGCCTTCACCACGGCCGCCTACGTCATGGCCAACGGGGCCGAGAGCATCCACCCCGTGGGCAGCCTCGAGGAGGCTTTCAGGCTCAGGGAATTGCACCCTGATTGGCTCCTCATGGGGGAGCGGGAAGGCAAGAAGGTATCCGGCTTCGACTACGGGAACAGCCCCTACGAGGTGAGCCGGGTAGACTTCACGGGGCGCACGGTGGTCCAGACGACGAGCGCGGGCACCCAGGGCATAGTAAACGCCGCCGGGGCGGAGGAGATTCTGCTGGGCAGCTTCGTCATGGCGGACGCCATAGTGGATTACATCAGAAGGAGGAACCCGGAGACCGTGAGCCTGGTCGCGATGGGCTGGGGAGGAAGGGTGAAGAGCCCGGAGGACGAGAGCCTCGCCGAGTACATAGAGAAGAGGCTCAGCGGCCTCGAACCCGACTTCGCCTCCATGAAGCAGAGTATCAGGATGCACCCGCAGGGCGCCAAGTTCTTCGATCCCGGGCAGCCCGAGTTCGTCGAGGGCGACTTCCACTGCGCCATGGACCTCAACAGGTTCGGTTTCTGTCTCAGGGTGGTGCCCGGGGAGCCGCCCAGCGTGGAGAAAGCGTGAACCGGCAGATTCTTTTCCCGGTTTCTACTCTGTTCAGTACATGAGATGAAGGTCTCAGGCATCATGGTCCGGGACCCCGTGATGGTGGACCCGGACACCCCGTGTAGGTAACTGTCCAGGCTTATGCGTCGAAGGAGCATCGGCTCCGTGATTGTGGTGAAGGACGGTTTCCCCGTCGGCGTCGTGACCGAACGCGACCTCGTCCACAGGGTCCTGGCGGAGGGCCGAGACCCCGATAAATGCGTCGCCGACCAGGTATGCACCAAACCCGTGGTGGCCATCAGCATATACGCCGACGTGGACATGGCCGTGGACATGATGAACGAGTACGGCATCCGCCGGCTGGTGGTGGTGGACGAGAAGGACAAGCTGGAGGGGATTCTCACCACAGACGACATAGCAAAGAATATCAGGAGCATGTCTGAGGAGCTCGCCGTCAAGTACGTGACGCTGTCACGTAGAAACCGCTGAAACCCGTCCATCACCTGGGCTGGATGACGAAGATGATGCCGGGTCCCTGAAGTAGAGGCTGCCCTCACGTTCATCCACGATTTCGCAGCCTCCCTCGAGAAGCCGCTGCTTCGCCGCACCTAGATCCTCGACCGTGAAGCTAAGCACCGGGGGATGGGGCTCACCCTCCATTATTTAAGGGGTCAGGTGCCCCGCTTCATACACGACTCGCCCAGGGCCTGTCTCCACGAGTCCTAGCCCAAGAGTCTCTTCGTAGAATTTACTCGATTTTCCGAGGTTTTCAACACCTATAGAGACGTCTCGGTTGGCCGTAAACCTCATGAGAACCGTGTCTCGTCCGTGATTTATATGGTGTGCCCGCCTAGTAACAAGTACTTTTTAATGGGTATCTGGGTAAAATCCTATATTGAACCATATATACTAGATAGTGTTCTTGGGTGAACAAACATGGTAGAGTTCTGTGACCGCTGCGGAAGCTTCATGCAAGCCGGCGTCAAGGGCTACGAGTGCCCACGATGCGGGTGGACGAAGTCAGTCCAGGTCATAGAAGTAAAGGCAGGCCCCGACGGCGAAGCCGAGCCGGTGTACGTCATGAGCGGCATCGAGAGCGCCATAGTCGTACAGAGGACGTGCCCCGCGTGCGGCAACCTCGAGGCCTACCGCAACATCACCGTCGCCCTGGGGGAGCACGCCGGCGTCAGCAGCGACCGCAGCGTCGAGAAGTTCAGGTGCACCAAGTGTGGGCACACCTGGGTGGTCGGGTAGCTATCTCCTGTTGACCTTCACGTTTATGGGTATGCCCTCCTCGATGCTCTTGCTGACGGTGCAGAACTCCTCGAAGAGGCCGAGGCAGCGCTCATAGTGTGAGTCATACTCTTCCGCTACCTCTGGGCTGATCTCGACATCTATCTCGGCTACCCGCCACCTGCCCTTGTCGTTGCGCCTGATGACGCCGTCCACCCTTGTCTCGATGTCCCCCACCTCGGCCCTGGCCTTCTTGAGGCAGAACAAGAGGCTCGCCGTCAGGCAGTTACCCATGGCGGCGGCCAGTACCCTGCTGGCGTTTGGGCCACTGTTCCCTCCCACGGGCTCGGGCTCGTCCATGCACAGTGGTCCAACGGCCTCCAGACCGAAGTCCACCTCAAACCTGAATCCCTCCTGCCTCCTCAAGGAGACCCTGAAGTCACGTTCCTCTCTCAATTGAATCCCGATAGCATGTGAAACGCGGAATATAAGGCGAAAGGCGTTCCATCTCACAAGGACCTGTTAAAACGAACATAGTGGGAGTCCCGGTCATTGAGTTTAAGAGGGAAACAATATAGCGCAGCGGACCCGGTTTAAAGCCATGTCAACCATGCGCCGCAGTGAAAAGGAGATAAGGGAGAAGGTTGTGCTGGAGGAGATACTCAGGGAGAACCAGGTGGGCAGGCTGGGCACAGCCGTCGACGGCCGCCCATACGTCGTCCCCATGAACTTCGTCTACACCAACGGCAGGATCATCCTCCACACCCACAGGGACGGCAAGAAGGTCAAGGACGTACAGAGGAACCCCCGTGTATGCTTCGAGGTCGACAGGGGCGAGATCATGGAAGGCGACGACCCGTGCGAGTACAGCTGGAGGTACCGGAGCGTCATAGCCAACGGAACCGCCGCCATCATCGAGGAACCAGAGGAGAAGCTCAAGGCGCTGCGCCTTCTCAGCGATAAGTACGCCTTCGGCAAGGGCAGGAGGCTGGACCAGGAGAAGGTGAAGGGGTTCAATGATCTACTCGTCATAGAGATAAAGGTAGACGAGATGACGGGGAAGAAGAGCCCCGCCTAGGCTTATCCATTCCTTCTTTAGGTCTTGTATCAGGCTTCCTGTGATCTCGGGAAACCCATGTCGATCCTCCCAAGTTGTTTAGGCTGTGTCCTGACGGACTCGGGCGAAGCGTCTATATACCAGAATTATTGCAGCTGGGCTTGTTACAGGTTACAAGTAATCTGTGAAAAAATTCTGGGCTCGGTATTTTTTTTTGGTTACACGGAATTTACGTTTTAGAGCGTGTTTTTGTGTTCGGTGGATTACACTTTTGTACATGATTTGATCTGAAAGGAGCGTTTCTGGGGCCCCTTTCGATGAACTGGCGTTCGGTTCGCCTTTTCTCGTCTACTCCCCCCCTGGGTGAGGCAGTTTATGGGCGGCTTGAGTCGATTTTTCTTGTTACATGGGACGCTGATATTGAATTTCTCACACTGAGATAAATCATAAATGTGAGATGAAAGGCGATGTTGGATGTGAAAGAAGCTCAAACCAAGAAGGCAGAGCTCAGAGAAGCCGTAAACAAGTGGAAGAAGGATCACCCCGAATGGGAGGATGATGAATCCATCCAGACTATAAAATCCAAAGTGGAGAAAGGCACCTTCACCGGGTACCGATCCGTATTACCCATATTCTTCTACTGGGAAGACAAGATGCCGGATGAGATAATCGGTGAACGTGAGGCCCAACAGAGAGACGAGGACCGTAAGATCAGGTTCTACTACGAGGACCGCATGAACGAGTTTAAACAATACCTCAGCAACCACCACTACGGCGCGAACACCATCAAGAACTACCTGAGCCGGGTGGCTGGGTTCTTCAGCAACAACAGGCTAGACCTGAACCTAGACAACACGTTCTGGAAAAAGGCCGAAAGGTCAGCCACCGAGCTAGCCCAAGCACTAGAGACTACGAAGCGGTACCCGGATAACGACGAGATGAGGCTCATAATCGAGCTGGGGAACAACCAGCAGACCCTAGCCGCCCTCTTCGGGTACCAGTGCGGACTCGTCCCCGCAGACATAACGACCTTGACGTGGGAACGGCTTAACCTAGACTTGGAGACAGAGCAACGAGAATTCATCTACGTGGAGAACGTCAGGGAGAAAACCGGGGCACTACACGTTTTCGTCCTGAACCCGGACCTGCTCCACTACCTGAAGGCCCACTGGTTAGACTCGGGAAAGCCCACGAGTGGCTGGGTGTTCCAAGGCTATCAGGGCACCAGCATGACGCCAAGGAACCTGAACCACTTCTTCAAAGACATGTCCGTAAAGGCCCTGGGAGACAACCGGGGAGGCCAGCTTGTATTCAAGGACCTAAGGGACTCGTATAATGAGGCTATTCTAGACAGTGACGTGAACGAGGAGATTAAAGACATACTTATGGGGTACCTCAGGGAAAGCGCTAAGGCGAATTACTCGGTGAGCTTTGGGACGCTTGTGAGGACTTATCGAGAGAAGATTTTCCCGAGACTAGCCGTGAACGGGTGGAGGCTGAAACAGGAGGCCTCTAAGGTTGACAGGCTCCGGGTAGAGGTTGAAAGCCTCAAGAACGCCTTGAAGCAGGTGGAAGGAGAGAACACTTCGTACAAGACCAGAATAGATAACCTGCATGAACAGGTGACGGCCCTCGACAAGGAGGTAAAAGAGTCCCTTGAAGAGATACGGAGCTCCACGGCTGCTCACGCGATACTGATTAACAGAATAATCAAGAAAGGCAGCCTTGACTTTGGCGATATACCGACAGAGGAAGAAGTAGAGAAGAGGCTGAAAGACAAGTCGTAGCCTTTACCCATTGTTTTCTACGCTCATCGGCGCCGCCACTACGCTTCGCTCCGTGGCGAAGCGGCGCCTCTTCGCGTTCAGAAAAATATGTTGTGAGGGTTGGGGGAGAACGGGCGCCTTCGGCGCCCTCCCTGCCCCGCTCCTGCGGGCGCGGGGCGTTGTGCTACTCGCCTTCTAGTACCAGTGTTTTCTCGTTTTTGGTTATTCTCCATCGTCGTTTATGTGTCTTGGATAGTGTTCTTAGTTGTTTTATTGATAGGCTTGAGATGTAGTAGGTTCCGCTTTGGGTTTTTCTGATTTTAAGTCTCAAAGGCTCCATGAGAAACCACCTAGTGGTCAATGTTTCATGGCTTATGAAAATTGTCCTTCAGAGGCTCTGAAATACAAAAAATGTGTGTATACTTTTCTTTATGAGGCAGGATACCGAACAGGTCGCACACCTACACCGCTTGACTTACATGGAATAACAGAATTTCAATACTCGATTAGAGATTGTTTGAATTAGTCATATAGTTATCAAGTCGTATGATTGACTAAGTGTTTGAAAACGACTTGCAATCTAATTGTACAAGATATTTAACCTGAAATACGTCGAGGAAAATCTTCTACAGAAAAAAGACTGGTTTCAGAACACTTTTTTGTACACATGTAAATTATTAATAATACCCTAAAAATCATACATTTATAAAAAAAATAAAACACGAATGTATAAATATTTTATTTTACAGTTTATTATGAAAAAGAAATAATATTTAGGATGTTATTTTGTGGCATAAAGTATGAGTCTTATCTCGTCCCCTTCATGGACAATGTCGTTATTGATGTGTATTGTTAGGTAATTGCTTTTTACTTTGGTTGACTCTGTGCCCCAATCCCCGTCTGGGAATAAGTCGCCGGTCAACCAGGTCTCGCCACCTCCGACTTGATATCCTTCTTCGGAGCACCAGTATATTGATAGAAATCCGCCGAAGTCATCCTCGGCGTCAACCTCGATGTCAAAAACCCAAGTGATTTGTAGGTCTTTATATCCCTCTAGGTTGACGACTTCTTGGGTTCCGCCTTCGGTGAACTCTGTGAGGATTCTTTCTACGTATTTAGTTTCTGGTGTCGGCGGGCCTCCGCCGTTTCCTTCGATGGTCACGGTGCCTTCTATTGATACTGGTACGGGGTCTGTCTCTGTGTTGGCGATAAACATTCCTAGAATCTGGTTCCATGGTTGATTCGGGTTGTCTTTTGCTGCTGATACGAATACAGCGCCAATCATGCACGTAATTATCCATAAGGCAATTATTCCGATTTTTTTCTTGTTTTCCATTGGTTATACCCTTAATGAAGGTGAATGTAGTTATTTGAAATTACCGTTATACATTGGTTAAACAATATATTTTAGCAATTTAGATGAAAGAGTCGCAGAATGTTTCTTATCGTCTCCACCTAATGAAGGCGCTCGCGTACGATAATTTATATCCCCATTTAACATAGTTATACTGAGAATTTCAATATCCTTGTTACATGGAACTATGAGCCCGAAAAAAAATGATATTTAGCTACGAATGGAGTTCCATTTGATCGTTTTCTCTAATTGTGATGCTATCCTGAATAATGTTGCTTCGTCACCGAATCTACCGATAAACTGTGTACCAATGGGGAGACCCCCTCTACCCAGACCAAGCGGAACTGACATAACGGGATTACCCGAGGCATTGCTCATCGCAGTCAAACTCGCATACCGAGAAACCTTATCGAAG
>Ga0272441_10016636_pt1 | contig 10143 bp, 6 predicted proteins | sample SSMProp6N_FD_193582 | JGI IMG/M metagenome (GOLD analysis project Ga0272441, IMG submission 193582) | Marine sediment archaeal communities from Little Sippewissett salt marsh, Falmouth, MA, United States - SSM-Prop-6N | ecosystem: Environmental > Aquatic > Marine > Wetlands > Sediment ... | reverse complement strand
GTATCAACAGCTAACCGCAAAAAAGGAAACGCAGCAAGCTGCGGGGAATTCACCCCGATAGATTAAAGGAAATGCGCTTGACTTTCCCCGGAATAACTTCGCGGGAACGACACGACAGGGGGCTTTTTACGGGTTCATCAAATTAGGTGATAAAACGAAATCGATTCGTTACGATTGATTTGTCGTTACATCAGCGTCTCCATCAACTCTTTCGTCCGTTCTTCAAACGCATCGTCGTCAAAACAATACTTGATGTCCAGAAATTGCTGTCGCAACCGGGAAACTGCTTCCTTCACCGGCTTATCATCCATAACGACATCCCGCACCAGTTGGGCCAGTTGCTCAAATCCCTGTGGCCCCATGCCGAAGCGGGTCATTTCCGACACCCCCATGCGCAGCATGCCCGAAGCGGAAAAGCTCTCGTCTTCGGGTCCCGCCTGATAGTTGCAGATGATGTCGTTGGCTTCCAGGCGCCGGGCGATCTGCGGGCCTCTGGCATACCCGACATCCACCAAGACCTGGTGGGTTTCCGTGTAACCCACGGCAGGGTCTCCGGCCACGTTCAACCCGCTATCGGTCAATGCCCGTGCGAATGCCTTTGCATTCGAGATGACAGCAGACTGGTACGCGTCCTTGAAATAATTCATTTCATAGGCGGCAAACAGCAGGCCCACCATCGTCCCCAAGTGGTGGTTGGACACCGATCCGGGAAACGTTCGCCGCTCGATGGCCTCCCAGAGGGCATAACGCTCATCGGCCGCCTCATAGCGACTGGCCACGAGGCCCCGCTGCGTGCCGAAAAAAGTCTTGTGCGTGGATCCGGTGACCAGGTCGGCACCTTCCATGAATGGATCCTGAAAATGCGGGCCCACCAGCCCCAGCACGTGAGCCATGTCGTACATCACCAGCGTGTCGATGCCCTGCTGGTCCAGAAAGGCCCTGACTTGCGCGACCGGCTCCTTGCTGATCACCATGCTCTTGCCGAAGATAATCAACTCGGGCCGATACCGGTCGATCAGCTTCAACGTGGCCGGTACGTCGATGCGAAAGGGATTGTCCGCCAGGACCGGGAAGTTGACCACTGCCGGCCGTTCCGTGGCAGGATCCCGAGCCACGAAATCCCTGAGGGCACCCATGGGCTGTGCGCTGAGGTGACCGCCTTGCCGATATGGTTGTTCATCACCTTGCGCATCCGCCGGGGCTCGACCTTACGGTCGGCCCGGTTGATATAGTCCAGCATGGCGCTGTATACGGCAGTGTTGGCCATCTGCCCGCTGATCACGCGGGTTTCCACCTCGGCGCATCCGAAGTAACGCTTCATTTCCTCGACCAGCAGAGCTTCGACCTCATCGATGAAATCGCAGCCCTGGTAGTAGAACACCTCGGCATCGTAATAGGCCTTGAGTTTGCGGTGCTCGGCGTAACGGAAAGACGGGTCCGTGATTGAAAGCATGCGCACCAGGGGAGAGGTTGTCATCTCTGAAGGGATCAGATTGATACACGCCTGCTGCCGCCAGTGGTGGTTGGCCGTGGCCATCTTCAACAGGCGCAGGGCGTCGGTTTGGGTGGTATCCGATTCAACGGCTTTTCGCGCACGACCATGGTCATATAAAATGGGCCGGGTATACGGTGGCGATTCGCTGCGCATGTGATAGGGCACCGCCATGGCTGCCACTTGTTTCCCGCGGATTTCCACAGATAGCGGTGCTTCGTCGAGGATGTCGCTGTTAAGATAGCCCAGACAGATGGAACGCCGCTGATTCGTATCAGCCAGGCCGTCATGAACGCGTTGGCCTTCCACTTCCCAATAGGGCACCATGGTGCCGCTGGTGATGGTCCCCACGAGCTTATCGCCGTCAAAAACCCTGGCTCCCTGGCGGGCGATCCCGCGCCCGGCCAATACCAGCGGGCGGATCATCCGGGGCAAATCCACCATGGTCGAGAAATCCCGAAAGAGAATTTTCCGGAACGCCTCGTGCTGGCGCGCCAGGGGCCGGCGTCCCATAAAATCGCCCTTCAACGGAGAAAAACTGACGCCGAATTTGGCCAGCGGGCAGGCAAAGATGGGAATTTCCATCCCATCGGCATCCGTGCCCAATTCATGACCGTAAAGAGGAAGCGCCGCTTCCAGCCGCAAGGTGTCCCGGGCGCCCAGCCCCACGGGCGTGGCCCCTTTTTCCACCAGCAGATTCCAGACGTCAGCCGCCGCATCTCGGGGAATGAACAACTCGAACCCCAGGGGTTCACCGGTGTATCCGGTGCGGGCCAGCAGAACCGTGGCACCAGCAATCGTCACCGTACTCAGTGCGTTTCTTACCGGCGCCGGCAGATGTCCGGCCGCGATGATTGCAGTCACCATCGAACGGGATGTCGGCCCTTGTACCGACACCATGGCCAGATCCTCACTGTGATCATTGAGTTCGACATGATCGAATTTTTTCAGCAGTTCCTGGAAGTGCTGCCAGTCCTTGTCGCGGTTGCCGGCATTGACCACCAGCAGATATTCATCGTCCACGAACCGGTAAAGGTAGGCATCGTCCACCGCCGTGCCGGCTGCGGTGGGGATAAATGTATATTGGGCACCCCTGTCGAGGCTATCCAGCGCCTCGGCGTTGTTGGTCAGCGCATATTGCAAAAATTCTAGCGCCCGTGAGCCCCGAAATACAAAACGGCCCATGTGGGAGACATCGAACAACCCGGCACCCTTGCGGGTGGCCAGATGTTCGGCCAGAATCCCCCCACCGTACATCACCGGCATGTCCCAGCCGCCGAAAGGCACCATCTGGGCGCCTGACTTGACATGACAGTCATATAAAATTGTGCGCTTGAGTTCGCTCATGATATGTCTCCTTGAGTTATTTTTATCATCCTATGAGATGGTCGTTAGGCTGTGTCCACCCGCAAATGGTAGATTTTGGTTCAGGCTAAGGCCGCAGCGATTTTGGGACCGCAGGCGTAGCAGCGCTACGTTGAGGATCACAAAATCGGGAGAACGCCAGCCTGGGCCGAAAGATGCCATTTGTGGGCGGACACTATAGATCTTCCGGCGTAAACGCAACCACCTCGTCGATGGATGCCGCGTCGGTGAAAAGCATCACGAGCCGGTCAAGTCCCAACGCATTTCCGGCAGCCGGCGGCATGCTTGCCAGGGCCTGGAGAAACGGTTCGGCAATGGGATAGACGGTTTTTCCATTTTCCCCGCGGACGCGGTTCTCGGCGTCGAAACGGGCACGCTGCGCCAAGGGTTCGGTGAGTTCGCTGAAGGCGTTGCACAGTTCCATGCCGGCAATATAGAGTTCGAAACGCTCGGCGACCGAGGAGTCAGCCAGCTTGAGTCGGGCCAGGGCACCACAGCGGGCCGGGTAGTCGTAGAGAAACAGAGGACGCTCAATTCCGAGTTGTGGCTCGATGTCGAGGCCCATGATCTCGTCGAAGCATTCTTGTTCCAGTGCTTGCTCAGCCGTCATCCCACCGAACCGCTCGAAAGCCTCGGCCACCGTCAACCGATCCCAGGGTGGTGTCAGGTCAACCGTGTGCCCCTGGTAAACCAGCTGCCGGCCCATGTCCATTCGGGCGGCCACAAAGCCGATCAACTCCTCACACTGAATCATCAGGTCCAGATAATCAAGGCCTGCTGCATACCACTCTAGCAAGGTCATTTCCGGCACGTGGCGGCCACCGCGCTCGCCTTTGCGGAAGCACCGGCAGATCTGGAAGATCTTCTCATAACCGGCGGCCAAAAGCCGTTTCATGCAGAGCTCCGGTGACGTCTGCAAAAACCAATCTCCCGATTCCTGGGCATCGATATGGATCTCCGGCGCCGGTGCCGGGATGCGCACCGGTGTTTCAATTTCCAGAAATCCCGATGTGGAAAAGAAGGCACGGGTGGCATTGATTACCCGGGTGCGTCGTTCCAGGTTGGATCGAATGGCGGCTTGTCGGCCAAAATGCATGGGATCTCGTCGGTATGAAGTGAGTCAGGACGGTTGGGTCTTCTCTTTAATTACATCACCGGAACGATCCTGAAGATAAACCTTATCGTACTGGGTCGTGTCGGCCGAATCATACCACTGGTAGCCCTGTTTGCGGCAGTTCTCGCAGACGTTGCGCGGGATGTGCACCGCCAGGATATGCTTCATCCCCCGGGCAGCGGAATCGATTTTCAGTGCACCCCCGCAGCTGTCGCAGACCCGGACGGTCTCCTGCTGGTGCTCATGGATATTGTCCGTGTCGTAGTAAATGTCGCGGTCCCGGTTCATGAGCAGGTAATCATCCCGGTATTTCTCTGCCAGGTACCGTCGCTGATGCCAGTTCTCCAGCACCTTGTCGCAGGTTTTGAGCACCCAGCGGGATACCTCCGGGCTCTGCCGGATCTTCACGGGGTCAAAATCGGGTTCCTGAAGGTGGCTGTAATCCATGCCGGCCATGGCCAGAATGATACCGGCATTCACATACGGAAGCGCCCCCTCGATGGCATAGCCGCCTTCCAGAACGGCGATGTCGGGTTTGAGAAGGGTCGTCAGTTCGGCATACCCCTGGGCCGAAAAATTCATATTGGTGATGGGATCCGAATAGTGGTTGTCCTGTCCGGCAGAGTTGACGACAATTTCCGGCTGAAATTCTTTCAGAATGGGAAGCACGACTTCCCGAATGGCATGCAGGATACCCTCCCCGGAGGTATTGGGCGGCAACGGGATGTTGATGGTGCTGCCCACGGCGTTGGGCCCGCCCAGTTCACTCAAGAACCCCGAGCCGGGGTAGAGGGTGCGGCCGTCCTGGTGGATGGAGATGAAGAGGGTGTCCGGATCGTGCCAGTAGATGTCCTGGGTCCCGTCGCCGTGGTGGCAGTCGGTGTCCACGATGGCCACCCGGTTGACCCCGTATGCCTGGCGGATATATTCGATCATGATGGCTTCGATGTTGACGTTGCAAAAGCCTCTGGCGCCGTGGACCACCCGGTTGGCATGGTGCCCCGGCGGCCGTACCAGGGCGAATCCGCGCTCAACCTGTTTATCCATCACCGCCATGGCGATGGTCTTGGCGCCGCCGGCACTGATGAAATGGGACTCGGTCATCACGGCCCACAGATCCGGCACGCAAAAGTGGACCCGCTGGACATCCTTTTTGGTGACCAGGTCGGGTTTGTATTCGATGATGCCCTCGATGTCGAGAATTCCCTCTTCGAACACCTGGTCCTGGGTGTAGAGCAGCCGCTCTTCACGCTCCGGATGGGTGGGGCTGATGGCCCAGTCGAAAGCGGGAAAAAAGACCAGGCCGGTTTTATGTTTGGCGCGCAGCATGGCGGGCTCCATTCGTGTCCATGATCTTTTCCGCAATCGGGTCGTAGCCGTGGATCAGCCCGGGTTTGACCTGGGCCGTAACCCGGATGTTCCTGCCGGCGGTATAAAATCCGCGGACCATATTGAATGACATGGCCTCGATGACTTCCAGTTCCAGGTGTTCGGGATTGGCGCCCCGGGCGATGGCTTTGCGGCGAAGCAGATCCAGGGTAGCATTAATGGCGTCTTCCTTGGTGTAGGTCGACGGAATCACCGTGGTAAAAGTCTCCTCCGGTGCAGTGGCGATTTCCCGCTCCGTATCGGCAAAAAAGGTCACCTCGCAGGTGGTGCGGGCCAGACCGGCGCCGATGGCATTGGCCACCGCCCACCGGGGAACCACCGTCACCCGGCTCTCGCTCAAGCGTTCCAACCCCGTGGCAAACCAGGGAGCCGGGCCGCCCAGCACCAGAATCTGACGGGGCTGCAGGCGATGGCCCTCCCACAACTCGTGGACCGTGTAGACCGGTTTGGCGTTGATCCGGTCGATCATCGATCCAGCCTCATCCAGAATCGTCCGGCAGGCCTGCTCAACAATCCGATTGGCTGCATCCTGAAGATCGGTTCCCAGGGCATCGGCCACCGACTGGATTGCCTCTCTTGCTTTTTCCGGATCGCCCCCTTCTCCGATGCCCAGCATAAAAATGGCGTCCGTGGGGGTGGGCACCGGCCCGCCGTAGGCCATGGCCATGCCCAGCCGGTCAGGACCGATATGAATCCTTCCGTCCACCACCCGCACGACGCTGTCGCCACCGACACCGATGGAAACGGTTTCCAAGGAGCGGATCAACGTCTTGTGATCACCGATGCGGATGCCCATCGGATCCAGCAGCGGCACGCCGTTGACCAGCACGGCCATGTCCGTCGTGGTGCCGCCGATGTCCAGCACCAGGCAGGCTTCATCCTTGGGCGCAAAGGCCACAGAGCCCATGACACTGGCCGCCGGCCCGGACAGGATGGTCTGGGCCGGATGGTCGATGGAGGCATCGAAACGCATGTTCCCGCCATCGGGTTTAAGGATGCGGATGGGCACACTGAGCCCTTTTTTGGCCAGCGAATTGACCACTGCCTCGAAAAATTCCTTGTGAATGGGGTAGACCGAGGCATTCAGAAAAGTGGTGGCAATGCGGCGCGGAAAGTTAAGGCGTCCCGCAACCCGGTGGCCCAGGAACACCTTCTCGAAGCGATCGCCGAGAAGATCATGGATAGCTATTTCGTGGGCAGCGTTTCTAACTGAAAATTTGGAGACGACCCCCAGGAAGCCGATACCACTTTTTTCCAAGCTCTCGGCGGCCTTCAACACCTGGCCCTCATCGATAGGAGAGATCTCCCGCCCCCGGTGATCGATGGCCCCGGCCACACAGTGATAATGCGGGCCGGTCCGAAACAGTTCGGGATCCATTCCCGGACCGGCGGAAACGATCATCCCCACCTGGGGGATCCGACCCTGCACGATCCGATTGGTGGCCAGGGTGGTGGATAGTACCGCCCGACTGATACGGGCGGGATCAATGCCTTCGGTGATCTTTTCCAGGCTCGTGAGCACGGTGGCAAACAGGTCCGACGGATTGGTAGGCACCTTGATCTGTCTGACCAGGCCCTCTTGACTCAAAAGGACCACATCCGTGTGGGTACCGCCGACATCCAGACCGATGATCATGGTGCCATCCTGATGGTGGTTGGTATTTGGCCGCTGTGGGAGAAAAAATCACGGTATCCAAAATCAGCACCCCTGTCAACAATGGGCCACAGGCCGCAAGACCTCAATTGCCGCCAATTTACTTTAATCTAAAATGAGCGATTGCCAATTGCCGTTCGGGCTGTTAATTCGAACCATCATCCCAACCCAACCATTAGCCTGCGGCAACGAAACAGCCATGGACGACCTTTTGCGAACATATCTGACAACCCATCAACGTCAGATGTTTGCCCTGTTGAAAAAAATGGTCGGCATCAACAGCGGCAGCCATAACAAAAACGGTGTGGATGCGGTAGGCCGCGTGGTCACCGATGCACTGGCCGGATGTGGCTTGACAGTAGACGTGATCGAGGAGGAACGCGTCGGCAACCAGTTGGTTGTCCGATCTATATGCCCGCCGACCGATACCGGCCAAGTGCTTTTGGTTGGGCATATGGACACGGTCTTTGCCGCAGACACGGATTTTACCGCGTACCGGGAAGATGACACCCAGGCATACGGCCCCGGGGTCATTGATATGAAAGGGGGACTGGTGGCGGGGATCTTTGCCCTCAAGGCCCTTTCGGCCGTTGATCTGTTAAAACGCATCCCGCTGGTCTTCGTATTTAACAGCGATGAAGAGATCGGCTCCAGACGGTCTAAGGCCTTGATCCGCAACGAGGCAGGCAAAAGCGCCTGCGCCTTTGTACTGGAAGCCGGAGGCCTCAACGGTGAAGTGGTTACCGCGAGAAAGGGCAACCTGTCCGCCAGGCTCACCGTCAACGGTCGGGCCGGCCACGCCGCCTTTGCCGGGGCCGACAAAGCCAGCGCCATCCTGGAAATGGCCCATAAGACCCTGGCCATCGAGGCGCTCAACGACCCGGCAAAGGGTGTTTCCGCCAATGTGGGAACGGTGACCGGCGGCATCGGCCCCAACTCCGTGGCCGACCACGCCGAGGCCCGGCTGGACTTCCGGTTCAACCGGCCTGAAGATGGCGATACGCTGAAAGACCACCTTACCCGGATCGCCGCCGACACGCTGATTGCAGGCACCGCCGCCACCCTGGAAATCATTGCCGGTCGGCCGCCCATGCCCGCCAGCGATCACAATCGGCGCCTTTACACCCGCGTCGAAAAAATCGCCGGGCGCTTAGGTATTGCCGTCAGCCCGGAATGTCGCCCGGGCGTGTCCGACGCCAACCAGATCGCCCAGGCCGGCACCCCGGTGATCGACGGCATGGGGCCCATCGGCGCCAGAGACCACAGCCCCGACGAATACATGCTCAAATCCAGCCTGCCCCAACGCACCCTGCTGCTGGCCTGCATCCTTGCCGATTTTTCATGCGCCTAAATGTGCCCGCATCATCCACGGCAAAATAGGGTTGACTACCCGGGAGAGCCTGGGATAAATAATCGGGTTTACGCGTAAACGTTCGCAGGCAGACTGCAGCAACACTTTATTGAGGGATTTCGCGCTGCCCGAAAGATATTGTTTAACCGATGAGCCAGCCAAGTATACAACTGATCAGAGGATTCAAGGATATTCTGCCGGGTGAAACCGAGCTGTGGCAGAATATCGAACGCACCGCCAGCGCACTGTTCGAAGACTTCGGCTACCGGGAAATCCGTATTCCCATCATGGAAAAGACCGAACTGTTCGCGCGAAGCATCGGTGAAGACACGGATATTGTGGAAAAGGAGATGTACACCTTTCCGGACCGCAAAGGAGACTTGCTGACCCTGCGGCCCGAGGCCACTGCATCTATCTGCCGCGCCTACATCCAGCATAAGATGTACGCTCAGGACCCCGTTCGAAAATTCTACACCATCGGCCCCATGTTCCGCCGGGAACGGCCCCAGAAAGGCCGCTACCGTCAGTTCTACCAGATCGATGCGGAAATTTTCGGCGTCGCGGCGCCTTACGCGGATGTGGAACTGATTTTTTTGCTGCGCACGCTGTTCGACCGCTTGAACGTGACCGACACCACGGCCCACGTCAACTCTTTAGGCTGCCCCGATTGCCGGCCCCGCTTCAAGCAGGCCCTCTCCGCACTGCTGGACGCGGCGGTGCCTTCACTGTGCAAAGACTGCCTGCGTAGAAAAGACCGCAATCCCTTGCGCGTGTTGGACTGCAAGGTCCCCGGTTGCAGGGAGGCCATGGCCGGTGCCCCGGCCATCATCGACTACCTGTGCGACGACTGCAGCAGCCACTTTTCAACGGTCACCGATTCATTGGCCCAGCTGGGCGTCCCCTTCAAGGTGGATAAACAGCTGGTTCGCGGCCTGGACTACTACACCCGCACCGCCTTCGAGATCCAGACCGGCGTGTTGGGCGCCCAGAGTGCCATAGCAGGCGGTGGACGCTACGATGGACTGGTCGGCTCCCTTGGCGGGCCTGAGGTCCCGGCCATCGGCTTTGCCATTGGTTTCGACCGCTTGGCGGAAATCGTCGCGATGAACGCCCCGGCGGCCATTCGATCGCATGACCTGTATATCGCCGCCCTGGGTGATCCGGCCAAGAAGCTCGCCTTTGAATGGTCGACTGCCTTGGGACTCAAAGGCATCTGCGCCGCCATGGATTATGGGGACAAGAGCCTGAAGGCCCAGATGAAGCAGGCCAATCGCGCGGGTGTCGGTCGGGTGCTCATCATGGGAGAGAGTGAACTGGCGTCGGGAACGGTGGTCCTACGAAACATGGCCACCAAAACCCAAATAGAGATCCCCGTGGGTGTGATTGTAGACACGTTGATCGAAACATTTTCCAAAAAGGAGAATTCTATTGGCTGAGATCCTCGGCGACATGAGAAGAACACATCACTGCAACGCTTTGAGTGCCCGGGATATGGGTAAGGAAGTCATTCTGATGGGCTGGGTCCTGCGACGGCGGGATCACGGCGGCGTGATTTTCATCGACCTTCGCGACCGGGAGGGGATTACCCAGGTGGTCTTCAATCCGGAGATCAATCCGGATATCCATGCCAAGGCGCACACCCTTCGCAGCGAATTCGTCATTGGCGTCCGTGGCCGGGTCGAGCCCCGGCCCGACGGCATGGTCAACACCAAGCTGCCCACCGGAGAAATCGAGGTGCTGGTGGATGAGCTGAGAATTCTCAATCCGGCCAAGACGCC
>Ga0272441_10016635_pt1 | contig 10144 bp, 11 predicted proteins | sample SSMProp6N_FD_193582 | JGI IMG/M metagenome (GOLD analysis project Ga0272441, IMG submission 193582) | Marine sediment archaeal communities from Little Sippewissett salt marsh, Falmouth, MA, United States - SSM-Prop-6N | ecosystem: Environmental > Aquatic > Marine > Wetlands > Sediment ... | reverse complement strand
ATAAATCTACATATTGCCTAATATAAATAAAAAAGGCTATAGGTAATAAAAAACCTATAGCCTTTATATGTTTTGGTATACATATATCCACCATAGGCGTGGACGATGTCCATGCCTATGGTATCTTGTTTATTTAAACTTTAAGATACTAAAGCATAAACATCGCCGGTAAAATAATAGTAATAGCTAAATTTAAAATAGAGGCAATGCGTATCTCTTAGCATCTTTTTGATACTCCTTATAATTGTTCTGGTTAATTTATCACAATTTTTTTTAATTGTCAATTTTTTTATTATTTTTATCATCTGAAAATTAAATATTACAGTAGGGTTATTATTTTTACCTGCAAAACTACAACTTGTATGTTTTAATCTATAAAACCTACCAACCTTTGGCAACTTTTAAAATATCATCACTTAGTAATCCATTCTGTAAATCCACCATGCATTCTGTAATAATATCGATTCCTTTATTAAATTCTGTTCCTGTGATAATAAGAGGTGGCTGGATTCTTAATACCGAATTACTGAAAAATGACAATAACAATCCTTTTTGCCACGCACAGTAACAAATCTTTGCAGCTGCTTCCTTATTTCTCTCTTTAGTTACAGAGTCTTTAATCAAGTCCACTCCTATAGACAATCCCAAACCTCTTACATCTCCGACATAGGGAAATCTATCTTTCATGGAAGTAAATCGTTCAAAGGCAACTTTACTTAATTTTTCAGCATTTTCCATTAATTTTTCTTCTTCAATCACTTTAATTGTAGCCAAGGCTGCTGCACAACATACAGGATTACCGGCAGTTGTAAATAAGTGAGCCGGTGCCTCCAAAACTTCCATAATTTCTTTTCTCCCGATTATAGCGGATAAAGGCATTCCGGAGGCTAAAGCTTTGGCCATTATCACTAAGTCCGGTTCAATATTAAAATGTTCTATTCCAAACCATTTTCCTGTTCTTCCCATTCCTTGTTGAACTTCCTCAGAAATAAAAAGAATACCATTCTCTTTACATAATTTAAATAACCCCTGCATATAATCTCCGGATGGTACAATTATTCCCGCATCTCCTTGAATCGGCTCAACAATAACAGCCGCCACTTCGTCAGGAGAAAGATAATTTTCAAAGGCATATTTTAAATAGTTAAGGCAATTTTTTCCTGCATCTTCCGATGCTCCTCCCAGGGTATTTCTGTAATTATCGGGAAAAGGCATATGATAGATTTCGGGAAGCAAAGGTCCGATTTTTCTACTCATATTAAGACTTATTCCGGAAAGAGTGATTGCACCATAAGTAGAGCCATGGTAAGAACGGATAAAAGAAATGATTTTAGATCTTCCGGTATAAGCTCGAGCTAATTTTATAGCACCATCATTGGCATCAGAACCGGAAAGGCCAAAAGTAACCTGCTTGGGAAAATTTCCCGGTGTAATTTCTATTAACTTTTGAGCGAGTTCGGATAAAAGCTTATGATACATATATACCGGGGTATATAATATAGATCGTTTTGTTTGCTCTATAATCGATTGTACAACCTTTGGGTGACAATGTCCCACATTAAGAGCTCCTGCGCTGGATAAAAAATCAATAAACGTATTTCCATCCATATCCTCAACAGTGGACTTATATGCCCTTTTTACCACTAAAGGGTAATAAGGTATACGCGAAAAGGAAGCAACAACTTTATCATTTTCCTCAACGATTTTTTCACAATTTTTATTTTTGGAATCAAATGACATGTTTTTCTCCTATCAATAAATTAATTCTTCCCGATTTAAAATAACACTCTTAAAAGTATTGAATATAATTAATATCCCCCCAACGTAAGCGGAACAATCCTTACTAATTTCGGCATAAGAAAATGAGGCAAAGCCAAAGAAAGGAATGGGAAATAAGTTGTCAATAAAACAACAGGTATAGCACCAAACACCATAAATATTACTGCTGGGGTTATCAATTCATCAAATTTGCATTTACCTATTCGCCCTGCCAGGTAAAGAATGGGTGCAGTAGGAGGAGTTACATTACCTAGTCCCAAATTAGTGCCTAAAATTGCTGCAAAATGAATGGGATGAATTCCTATTGCTTTCATTAAGGGAAATAACAATGGTGCCGCTAAAAGAGTAGCACTAAAATCATCCATAAGCATTCCGAGAATAATTAAAAATAAGTTGACCATAAGCAATAAAAGATATTTATTATCAGTGATTCCAGTTAGGGTTGCCACCAGGCGCTGTGGAACATTTTCCATAACGTATAGACGGCTTAAAATCATTACAAAAAAGACCATAAGTATAACTACGCCGGTTGTGGTAATTGAATTTACCATGGCATCCATTAATTGTTTAACATTCAATGTACGATAAATAAAAAAACCTACAAAAACACAATAAAGAGTAGCTACTCCTGCTGATTCTGTAGGTGTAAATACACCACCATAGATTCCGCCTAAAACAATAATGGGCATTAATAGCGCAGAAAAGCCTTTATAGCTCGCCCGGCCAAATTGCTTGACTTGTTCTCCTCCAGAGATAGGTGGAGATACTTTTATGGGTAACTTTTGACACATAAACCAGTTGATAACGCTATAAATAATGACCAAAATAATACCGGGAACTACAGTGGCCAGGAAGCACGCGGCCACAGACTGCCAGGTTACCCAGGCATAAAGAATCATGGGAACACTGGGTGGAATAAGCTGTCCCAAAACCGATGAACAAGCTATCAAGCCGGTTGCCTGTCCTCGAGGGTAACCCCGTTCTACCATGCGGGGTATCATTATGCTGCCAACAGCGGATACTGCTGCTGTGCAGGTTCCGGCTATTGCTCCAAAGATGGCACAACTGACAATAGAAACGGTTCCTAAACCACTTTTTTTTCTACCTAAAACGGAATCTGAAATATTTATTAATCGGGATGCGACTCCGGTAGAACTCATAAGTCCACCCATTAAAATAAAAAAAAGAACGCATAGAACGGCCATTGAATTAATCTTATGGAAGCCCGTAGCCATAATAAACATTGGGTCATAATTCCCCAGGGTGAACAAAAATAAGACTGCTGCCATAAAACAAAAAGGCACCGGTACGCCTAAAACAAGTAATCCGATTAAAATTACTAAGTCAATAATTATATCCATTGTTTAATTTTCCTTTTTAGACAATTGTTCAAAGATAGTATCTTTCCCTAAAGCTTTAAATATATAATCGATTAATTCTGTTAGAAAATAGAGAGACATCAATATAGCGCCAACAAAAATTGCACTTTGGGAAAGAACCATAGGTATTAACAGCGCCTGGGAAGTTTCCCCCTTAGTTATACCCCAGATGAAATAAGGATAAGTCCAACTAATCATTATAATAGATAAAATAAATGTAATTAAGCTGCTTATGGCTCTTACCAGAGCATAGGATCGCGGCCTTTTAAACCAGATATGAACTAGTTCTGCTTTGATATGACTCCGTTCATATGCCCCGTAAGATGCACCGATAAAGTATAACCACATAGCAATTAGACAGATTAACTCTTCTACTCCAAAAAGAGGTGATCCCAAAACATAACGCAATACTACTTCAATAAAAACCAATACTGTAATAATGGATCCAGCGATTAACATAAATAATTTTTGTAAATGTATTAATCCATTCCAAGCCAATAATCCTAATTTTTTCATTTATTATACTATTCCCTTTTTCTAAAATTTAGTACGTAAATATCCATGCCATTAATTTAAATTTGTTTTTTTAAAGGGAGCCGTGAAGCTCCCTTTAACTTATTTTCATGATTATATTAAAAAAGGTTTATACTATTTTACTTCATGCCTACATGTTCTCTGCAGATATCTACCAAAGCTTTTCCCATGTATTGGTCGAGTTCTGGCCAAACTTCAGTACGAACAGCATCTGCAAATGCTTGGAGTTCTCCTTCTGTGGGTATAATAATTTCCAAGCCAAATTCTTTCATTTTCTCCCGATACTCTTCATCTTCTGCAAGAAAATAATCCCAACGACCTTGAACCTGTTTTTCAGCAGCTTCCATCATCACTTTCTGATCGGCTTCTGTCAGGGTATTCCATAGTTCCAAATTCATATAGAACCACCAGGGTTCCAGATAATCATTATATTGAATCCATACTCCTTGAATATCACGGAACTGATATCCCTGAAAAGGAGGTCCACCGCATTCTCCATCAGCAACACCTCTTTCAATTGCACTAAAAGCTTCCGAATAAGGAATGGTTGTGGGAATATAACCTAACCTCTGCCAGGTCAATTCACAAGCCTTTAAAGGCATGACTCTTACCTTCATTTTGTTGGCTTTCATTTCCCTCCAACCTTCCGGTTCTTCTGTAGTGGTTACACCTGCCCATCCTGCCGGGAATAGAGCCAAACCTTTTATGCCCTGGTCTAATAATAAGCCTTCAACCATATTAAAGACCCAACCTCCCTGTTTATAAGCTTCCTTGGCTTCTTCTGTGGTAGTGAATAAATAAGGCATATAGTAAGCAATATTTAATCTAGGATCATATGTTGGAGCTATCGGGGTAAGTGTAACTTCGTAATCACCTCTCATAACCCTTTCGTAGCATTCTACCCAATCACCAAGCACTCCTCCAGAATAAACTGTAATATCTATACGGCCATCTGTTTTTTCTCTTACCTCATCAGCAAAAGCAACAGCGCGTAAGTCATAATCGCTATCTACCGGATGGACTTGAGGCAACCGCCATTTATATTGATAATCAGCTTGAGCAGCCCAAGAACTCATTGAAAAAATAACCAGCAATAATACTAAACCTACAAATATTCTGCTTCTTTTCATTCTAATTCTCCTTCTTTTTATGATTTATTGATAGTCTTTTCCTTATTCTTACTATTCTTTATTTATCTTTCTCAACACCTCCTTCATTTATAAAATTCCCCTGTTTGCTCTGACTAAAATTCTTTGCTTGTTAGATTCAGTAATTGACAATTTACTTTACTAATTTGTAGTAATATTTATCAAATTAAAAACATTGAATATTTTTTAGAGGAAATATAAAAAGCCTGAGAGAAGAATTTACCTGTGAAACCTTTCTCTCAGGCTTTTGTCCTAAAAGTGTGACATCTAATATTAGATAAATGTTTTGCGCCGCTCGGACCAGGCTTCTTCAGTAAGAGAACGGAACCCCAGGTGCACTTCCATTTTTATAATTTATTTTGAAAATCATAACATATAGCATCTATGACTGTCAAAAAATTATCCGAGCTCAAAACATTTTTATACTATAGGATTTTTACTTTTATTATTCATTATTTAACATATTGAACAAAAAATAAACATTCAATCTTTTTTCGGTAGTTCTTTTTTGATAATATTCAAAAATCTCCTACCGGAAATGTAGTGATCTGCTAATAATTTTCCATTATATGTTAAATTAAAGACACCATAAACCGATGGTCCAAATTGTGCTTCATGCGAATCTCTTATTTCTTTTATTTTCATTTTTAGCCCGTTTTCCTCGGCAATAACTTTAAGTTCAGCGATTGACCTTGCTACCCAGGGACATTGAAGCGAATAAATGATATTCAGTCCATTGTATTTACTTAATTCTATTTTCCAATCATTAAATTCGGGAGAAGGGCATTCTTTCGTTTTTTTAACCATTAATTCAAGGGAAGGTTCTGCGTGAGCGACAGATTGAAAACCATTTTTTAAAAAAAGTGCTTTGCCTGCCATAAAAGGTCCTTCACTGGTAATCACAGCAACTCCGCATTTTCCCTGCTCTAAAGCATCGCAGATACATTCTTCAATCAATTGTGAACCATAACCCTGTTCCTTATACTTGTTTGGAGTAATCCATATACAATGAATGAATAAATATCCTTCCGCTTTCACCGCTCTCCAGGCACTTTCTCCGGGAATATATTCAATAAAACCATTACATCTTTTTTCATTCTTCAGGTATAATTGCTTGATCTTCAGACCTTCGCAAAAACGTTCTTTTAGCCATTCGAACTTTTTTAAATATCCTTCATTTTTTGGATTCAAAAAACACACTGCAGGATACTGGCTGATGTTTTCTGAATTCACATCAACAATTTTCATTTATGATACCTTTCCTGAATTATGGATGATATTTTTACAAAAAATCTCCTAGCTCTAAAAGTATTCATTCTATTGAACAATCCATTCTATTTACAGTCAAAGTAAGTTCTCTTTTTTGCTCCATAGTATTGTTTTTAAGTGAATTTCTATTTTGTTTTTACAATCTGAATATAAGAGAATGAATTTTTACTTTATTTCTTTTTGTTTTTCGCCTCTTCTTTTTTCCCAGGCATAGAGGGTATTTTATTCAGAATCTCAGGAATTTTTTCCACTAATTTTTCTAAAGAACCCGGTTTTTGCAAAGATAATAATTTTACCTCATCATCTTTTATTACAATAACAGCAGATGGTCTGGCTTTAACGCCCATTCCCATTCCTCCACCAGATCCTTCCTGTTTCTCCACTTTTCCTCCTCCTGAACCTGAGCCCATACCAAAAGCAACTTCGATAATCGGAAGCAAGGTGATTTTTCCAATCTTTATTTCTTCCCCCACAATTGTTTTAGAAGTAAAAAAATCTTTTAATTTTTCAAACATCGTTTCTACCTGCTGATTAATTTCTTCTTTCATTATTTTTTTCCTCCTTGATTCTAATATTCTGCTTATCCGGTGCAAAGCTTTTTCTTGAACCGGATGAGCAAGAAATTAAAAAAAGAAAGAATAGGGAATTTTTCCTTATTCTTTCTTTTCTACAATTAAAGTACATTTGGTTAATAAGGCCGCAATGGCTCCCAAAGCAGCAAGGGCGGGAGCTAACAATATGCCAACCGCACCAGCCGTTAAGGGAAACTCTGCAACAATTTCTTTTTTTTCATTTCTTATGATGATTCTTCTGGCATTACCTTCTTCTATAATTTCCTTTACTTTTTCTACCAATCTATCTCCGGAAACGGAAAATTCTTCCTTTTTCATAGCTATATACTTCCCCTCATTATTTTTATTCCAAAGAAATTGAAAGTAGCTATCAGTTCTTTTTTTTGAATGATTGAATAAGTATTTTTCTATAATTTTAATAGTGAAATATTACCTGATATTGTTTTTATTTTAATATTACCTTTCCCCTGGTCAATTTTCCACTCTATTTTTCTGCTGCTCACATTTCCAATAGTTGAATTAAACTCGCTACAGATTTCACCGGAAATTGTTATAATATCTAAGTTGCACGAAATGCCTTCAATAAAATAAAGAAAGACATCCCCACTATCCGTTTTTACCGACATAGAGCTTAATGATGCTTTTATATGAATATTTCCATATAATGATTCCAAATAAATACTGGCTGTTTCCGGAACCCATAACCGGTAATCTACGCGAGCATTTTTATGCCAAGAGAACAGCGGATACCGTGTGTTTATCCGAATGGTATTTTTATTTTTAATAATTTCGATTTTAATCTTGTCTAGAAATTTTTCAGGATAGCTTATCCCCCATTTACTGACAGATTTTATCGCCACCATTTTGACTTCATTCTTATCCCATGAAAAAATCTGAATATGGCCGGTGGTATTTTTTAGGTATACCGAACCTTTACTTGCCAATGGAAAATGATTTTCTATTATTTTTTCAATGCGGGTGGCTCGTATATTAATAGTAAATAAAAATAAAAGAAGTAGAAAAACCAAAATGATTATCATATATTTCTTCATCTTGGTTTCCTCCTTTAAATATTAGAAAGGAGCAATAATTCCATTTATAAAAGTAGTAATATAGTACTAATTCTAGTACTGAATAATAGTTTATTTATTTTTACTTTTTTCTTTGATTAAGTTCAGAGATTCATCAGCCCATTCTAACTCAGCAGTATTTCTTCTATACCCCCTTCTAATTATTAGATCCCAATAAAAAGTCTCATCTTTATATTTTTCGTCTTGGCTATAATCTTTAATCAATTGTTGAACTTCATCTAAGTATTTTATTTGTTCTTCTTTTTCCTTTTTAAATCTCTTAATTTCAAAAGATAACTCATCTAATTTAATTCTTGAGGCAAAAAATATCCGCATTACAAATCTAGATCTACAAGGCTCGCTAAGTATATTAGGAAATTTATTCAACCATTTTAAAAAGGTTTTTCTTCCTTCTTCGGTCAGATGATATACTTTACGATCAGGCCTTTTATCCTGCGGTTCAATTTTAGATTTAACCAATCCTTTTTCTTCTAAATTATTTAACTCACGGTAGATTTGACTCATCTGTGCTGACCAAAAAAAGTCTATTGTATCATCAAAAGTTTTTTTCAAATCATATCCGGTCATTGACCGGTAATCCAGTAAACCTAATAGTGCATTTGCTAAAGACAATGTGAACCACCTCCATTTAATTTATTTTATAATTATTATATTTTTATTATATTCTACATGTCTAATAAGGTCAAATTAATTACTATATCCCTTTTCTTAATAATGTTGTTACCCGGTTGGAAAAAATCATCCATTTTACAGGTATAATTACTCTATTTTTTGGTCAATGAACCGGAATATTCAAAAGCATTCTGCTTCATCTTGATCCATTTTTCCTCCAGAATGCCTATAATATTTCCGCAGGAACAACGAATTTCACCATCCTTATGAAGACTGTAGTCTTTTTTTATTCTTTGTTTCCAGCAATGCCAGATTCGTCCTTTGCCGATCTTTTCGTATTTAAAAATCTTTTGTTTACATCGGGCACATTTAATAATGATCATTGAGCTGTCTCTGATTTTTTGGCATATCTTTTTTCCTGATACTTGACAGCTTTAATATCCAAAACCGGGCTTCCTTCAAATGCATCCAATCCTTTGACATGGATATTTGCATCGCTGACCTTTATTAATTCAACTTGACTCACTGCAATTCTTGAAGTACGATGTGGAGTACGTGATGCAAATACGCCCACCTCTTTTCCGTTCCCCTCCTTTCCTCTTTTAAATTTTGTCCGGATTTGATGTGTTTGGTGTAGATAATAAATAACACTTAACCATTTCTCCTCTTCCAGTTTATGCATAAACTTGCGTTGATAAGGAAAAAGTTCAATTCGAGAGATTCCATTGGAATTTATGCAATGGACTATTCCAATGGGATAAATCGCCAATGGCTCTGTATTACCAAAAAGGCATTGATAGCAAACAGGCAGGCTGTCGACCAGAAAATAATCTTTGCCGATTATTTTTCTTTTACATTCCGAACAATCTAACTTTTTGTCCAAAGTATCTCCTCTCTTTCAATTCCTTAAAAATATATCTTTCTTTAATTTTTGTTGTGTCGATTTTTATTTCTTATTAGAAGGTAAAAAAACAAATGGTGTAAATTTCATATGGTAAATTGTTAAGCAAGGCATATTGTTATTTCAAAAAATTTTTTATATTAATCTTAATTTTTCCTTTCATAGAATCAGAATTTTTCTACTTTTTATTAGCAATAATGATACTTCCTTAATAACAGTAATGTATCTAAAGTAAAAATTGGTCTCCACCAGGGTAATTGAGGGTAGGGATTTGCAATTCCACCATCTTCTTGAATATCATTGATAATATTTTCAGCTGCTTCGTCGACTAGTTTCTTTGGAAGGAGGGGAATGGCATGGTACCAATACCTGCTGAATAAGGGATGATGTTCTTTTTTATTGATCATTAATCCGGAAAGTAAAGAAATAAAATGATTTAAAATTTTTTCCTTCTCTTTGTAATCCTGGTGATACAGGGCATATACAAACAGAGGGTAGTCATATATCTCAATTTTTTGTGGAAGCTCTTTTTTTTGAATATGGCGAGCAATTTTTTGTTCGCCCTCCGGATTGACCGCATGAAACTTTGATAAAAAACCAGATACAGCTAATATGCGTTCATTGTCCGTATTTTCCCACCAGGGTTGATGGGGATAATCCATTAAATCTTCCGGGGGATAAGGTAGTATGCCGATATCATTAATATGCTGGTAAACCCAACCGGCTATTTCCTGAATCAGGTTATTTATTGGCAAATCCATCATATCCAGAAGACACAAAGCCGTCTCAGCGCCAATACCGGTACTGCTTGGAGTTAAAAGATCCGGCTCAAGACCATGACCAAAACCTTTGTCAGTAT
>Ga0272441_10016634_pt1 | contig 10144 bp, 5 predicted proteins | sample SSMProp6N_FD_193582 | JGI IMG/M metagenome (GOLD analysis project Ga0272441, IMG submission 193582) | Marine sediment archaeal communities from Little Sippewissett salt marsh, Falmouth, MA, United States - SSM-Prop-6N | ecosystem: Environmental > Aquatic > Marine > Wetlands > Sediment ... | reverse complement strand
TGGCTCACCGAGCTCGGCTGGGACACGCTGGCCGGCAAGGTGGTCTCGCCCGAGCAGCAGGCCGCCTACCTGGCCCGCGGCTGGATGCTGGCCATGGCCGCGGGCACGGACAAGGTCTTCTGGTTCTACGACTACGATTCGCCCACGCCCAAGCAGTTCTTCGACGGCTGCGGCCTGGTGACGGCAAAGGGGGAGCCGAAGCTGGCGCTCTGCGCCCTCGCCGGCCTCACCGCGCGCCTGCCCAGCCCCCGCACCGTCGGCAGCATCCAGGCGGGCGCAGACACGGCGGGCTACGTGTTCGAGGACCACGGCTCCCTCGTGGCCGCGCTCTGGACCATCGAGGGCAACGAAGGGCCGACCGTGAGCTTCCGAGCCCGCGAGCTCTACGATGCCCTGGGCAACCGCCTCCCCGGCACCAAGGCCCGCCTTGGCATGGCGCCCGTGTATGCCGTCGGCCTCGAACGCACCGATCCTCTCTACGCGCAGACGGCCTACAGCCTCCACACGCCCTACCTCGTGGCGGCCGCGGCGGGCGACCCCGTGCGGCCCGTGCTCCGCGTGACCAACAACCGCGAGCAGGCCATCACTTGCCGCGTGCGGATGGCCCTGCCTGAGGGCTGGTCGGCCGACGCTCCCGAGGCCACCGCCACCGTGGCCAAGGGCCAGACGAAGGACCTCGCGATGCCCTTCCTCGTCGCCGCTGGCGAGCCGCTCGGACGCAAGGACGTGACGTTCACCGTCTCCGAGGGAGCCGAGGTGACGCGCCTGACCCTGAAGGTGCTCGTGCAGACGCCGCTGCTCCTGCGGGTGGGCGCGCTGCGGGGCCGCCCCGGCGAGGCCACCGTGCCCGTGAAGGTGCGGAACACCTCGCGCAAGCCCATCGACGCCACGCTCCGGATGCGCCTGCCCGCTGCATGGCAGGCCCTCACGCCCGAGATTCCCGTGGCCGCCCTCAAGCCCGGCGAGATCCGGACCCTCGAGTGCCGCCTCAAGTGGAACACCGCCTGGAAGGTGGGCGAGACCGCTTCCATCGTGCTCGATGCAGGCAAGGACCGCCGCGTGGCCCGCAGCCTCATCCCCAGCCAGCTCCGCCTCCACAGGGCAAAGGCCCTCAAGATGGACGGCCGCCTCGACGAGTGGCCCGAAGCCACCCGCGTGCCCGACTGGATGCTCGGCTCCACCCTCGACGCCCCGAAGGCACGCGTCCACCTGGCCTGGGCGCCCGAGGGCATCTACGCCGCTGTGGCCGTGAGCGACACCAAGGCCCTGGCGAGCGACCCGAGGAGCTTCTGGGCCGGCGACTGCCTCGAGCTGTTCATCGACACCCGCGACGACAAGCGCCACCGCTTCTTCGAGCCCGGCGACCACCAGTTCTGGTTCGTCCCCCTCGCCGGCGAGGCCCGCGCCTACGCCGGCCAATGGAAGCGCAAGGACGAGATCCCAGCCACCCGCTACGACGTCCAGGGTATCCAGAGCGCCGCACGCCGCACGCCCGACGGCTATGTAATGGAGCTCCTTCTGCCCGCCGCGCAGCTCAAGGGCTACCAGCCGAAGGCCGGCGCGCGGCTCGGCCTCAACGTCAATCTCACCGTCAAAGGCCGCCGCCTCGACCGCGAGGTCTACTGGCCCGCGGCCAAGGACTGGGCGGTGATGAACCTGCCCAAGGTCTGGGGCTCGGCCGAACTCGTCGAGTGACGCCGAGTGTCGGACACGGGACAGCGCACTCCCCAGGGAACAGCAGAAGAGGCCGCCCGCCCTCGCTGCTCGATGTTGGGCGCTCGGCGCTCAGTGCTCGTCGAATTTCGCGATCACTTCCTGCGGGCTTGCCGCGCCGGTGATGCCGAGCTTCTTGATCGTGACGGCGGCGGCGAGGCAGGCAAGCTCGGCCGCCTCCAGGTTGCTCGCACCACTGGCCAGAGCGGCGCCCAGGGCCGCGATGAACGTGTCACCCGCACCCACGAAGTCGATCGGCGGCTCCACGGGGATGCCGGGCACGTGGTCGCAGCGGTCGCCCTCGAAGATGAACACGCCACGCTCGCCCACGGTGAGGAACACGGGCTTGCCCGCGCGCTCGGCGAGACGGCGACCGCAGTCGGCGATCACCTCGTCCGTGATGGCCGCGGGCGCGATGTCGGGGTGGAACACGCGGGCGGCCTCGATCTCGTTAGGCTTGAGGATCATGCCCGCGAACTCGCCGATCACCGTGCGCGAGTCGGCGATGATCACGGTGTGCGGGTGCTCGGCGGCCATCCGTTGGATCGCCTCGCGCACGCGGGGGCTGATGAGGCTGTTGTTGATCTGGTTCGCCACCAGCAGCGCATCCAGGTCGGGCAGGCATTCGGCCAGGTTGGCGAGCACGCGGTCCTCGAGCTCGGGCGGCGCGGGGGTGGCGTTCTCGAAGTCCAGGCGCGCGTCCTCCTGCTCGGAGTGGAAGCCGTGGAGGATGGGCTTCGCGAACGCCGGGGTCACCCGTTCGAGAGCGGTGACCACATGGCGGAGGTCGACGCCGAGTCGCTCGAGGACGCGGCTGAGCTCGCGGCCGCGCCAGTCGTCGCCGAAGATCGTGATGGGCAGCACCGTGCCCACGCCGAGCTCGCGGAGGTTCCAGGCCACGTTGGCCGCGGCGCCGCCGGAGAAGCTCTCCTGGACGACGGGCCGCGGGAAGAGGGGCGTCTCGCGCGAGATCTGCGAGCGCGTCATATCGGCGTGCCAGTAGACATCGATACAGAGGTCGCCGATGATGGCGACGCGCTTCGAGGGGAGAGCTGCGAGCAGGCTTTCGAGGCGATCGCGATCCATAATATCTGTCCCCCGATGAGTGATGGACCCGCGGAACGGGCGGAGAAGCCGGTGAAGACAGGATACAAGAGATCCGCCCGCGACACACGCGCAAAAAACGCGGAACAGGAGCCATGCACGGGGAGCGAGGGGGGGACGACTGCGGCGGCCTGGAGGCCGACCGTTCGGGCCAGAGGCCGGCGCTCTTCTCGGTCTCCCGCCGCGCCCAGCCCGAGGGCAGGCTCAGCTCATCTCTTTTCACCAGATGCAGTTGCACGTGGGCTTGGCGGGGTCGAGGCCGAGGGCGTGCCAGAGGGGGGGCTCTTCGAGGCAGAGGGCGACCGGGATGGCGGCGTCGTGGCGGCGGATGGCGGCGAGGATGTGGCGGTAGAGGTCGGTGCGGAGTTCGGGGAGGAAGCGGAGGCGGCCGTCGGGCGAGGGGGTGGGGGCGATGTGGCGTGCGATGAGGTTGTCCGGGCCGAGGGTGCGGGCGGTGAGGCGAAGGGCTCCCGGGTAGCTGCATATGCCGCCAAGGGTGATGCGCTGGGGGGGGACGGCGTCGAAGATGGCGTCGATAAGGTCGGCGTAGGCCTGGCGCCAGCCGTCGATGGGGAGGATGGGCATGATGAGGAAACGGACGGGGTAGCCAGCCTGGGCGCAGCGTCGGGCGGCTTCGAGGCGGTCTTCGAGCGGTGGGGCGCCGAACTCGAACTGGCGGCATACGCAGGCGGGGTTGAGGCTCCACGAGGCGGCGGTGTGGCCGCCGTGGTCTAGGCCGAGCAGGTTGTCCACGACGACGCTCTTGGTGAGGAGGACGCAGCGGGCGAGGGGGTGCCGTGCGAAGAAGGGGATGAGGACGCGGGAGTAGCCGGTGAGGGGGTCGAGGGCCAGGGCGTCCTGGAGCTTGCCGAGGTAGAAGCTCTCGGGGGCGGCGAGGCGGCGGGCGCGGCGGGCAATGGCGTCGAGCACGTCCTCGAGGTTGAGGTAGATCTTGGGCACGGGTGCGACGACGGTGGCGCAGCTTGCGGCGAGGTAGCAGTAGGTGCAGGCGTAGGTGCAGAGGCCGGTGGGGGAGAAGTGCAGGTAGTTGGGGCATGCGATGTCGCGCTCGCGGGAGCGTCGGACGGGGGTGCCGATGGTGCCGAGGACGAGGGTGCGATGGCCTGCGGCGCGGCGGGCGTCGTCGCCCTTTGGGAGGAGGCCGCTGAGCTGCATGTGGGTGCGGTCGGGGGCCTCGATGCGCTGGGCGTAGGGGAATGCGTCGCAGAGGCGGTGGGCGAAGGCGGCGCGTGCGGGGGTGTCGAGGGTGCCGCGGGTGAGGATGATGCGCTCGGGGCGGAAGAAACCGTAGGTTGTGGGCTTGTAGGTGCGGAGGTGGGCGTCGACGTGGTCGCGGTGGGAGGGGGTGTTCATGGCGTTCCCGGCAGCAGTGCGGCGAGGGTGTCGGGCATAGCGATGTGGTTGGCGGGCATGTGGTGGCGCTCCGGGGGTGTCAGTCGTCGTCGATGGCCTTGTGGAGTGCGGCTCGGGCCAGGAGGCGGGTGGAGTCGAGGCTGGGGAGGGGGCAGTCGTCGGGGCGGACGAGGAGTGGGATTTCGGTGCAGCCGAGGACCACGGCGTCGGCGCCGCGGGCTTTGAGCCTGGCAATGACTTCGTTGAAGTAGAGGCGGGAGGGTTCGGTGAAGACGGCGTTGACGAGGTCGGCGAAGATAATGGCGTCGATGCGGGCGCGGTCGTGGGCGTCGGGGATGAGTGTCTGGATGCCCTGGGCGGCGAGGGCGTCGGTGTAGACGGGGCCGGTCATGAGGTAGCGGGTTCCGAGGATGCCGAGTCGGGCGAAGCCCTGGCGTTTCGCCTCGTCGGCCACGGCGCGAGCGATGTGGAGCCAGGGGATGGGGGAGCGGCTGGCGGCGAGGTCGAAGGCCTGGTGGATCGTGTTGTCGGGGCAGACCGCGAAGTCGGCCCCGCAGCCGGCCACCTTGCGCGCGGAGGAGAGCATGAGGTCGGCCACGGCTGGCCAGTTGCCGGTGCGGATGTGGATCATGTAGTCGGCGAGGGGGTGGGTGTGCATGGAGACTTCGGGGTGGCGGTGCTCGCCCATGAGCAGGGGGGCTTCGGCGCAGAGGGTTCGGTAGCAGAGCGCGGCGCCCTCAGCGCTGCACGCGACGATGCCAACGTGTTTGGGCATGGGGGGGACTCCTTGGTTGGTCGGCCTGCGTGCGCCTCAATCATGCGCGATCGGCCTTCCCGGCGCAAGCGGCGGCGGTCGGTTGCGCAGGGGGCGGGAATGCAGGATACTGAAAGCGTCGATTCACGGGCGGGGAGCGAGGTGAATGCTGATGCGACAAGGAACCGTGTTGGCCGTGGCCGCGTGGGCTGCGGGGTGTCTGTGCGCGGCGGGGTCGGATGGGGGATCCATGCGCCGCGAGGCGTTCGCCGATGCGGCGGCGCTGACGGCGTGGGACCTGGACGGGCGGTGGGCGGTGCGCGACGGGGCGCTGGCCTGCCGGTCCGAGCGCATCGCCCGCGCGGTGTGGTATCGGGCGCCCATCGCGGGGTCGCTGCACGTGGAGGCGACGCTCACCGTGGAGGGTCGGGCGGCTCCTGGCGCGTGGGTTGCGGCGGGGCTGTGTGCGTGGCACAACGGCGGGAACTACTGGCGGCTCGCGCTCGTGGAATCGCCCACGGGCAACCGCTACGCGGAGCTGGTGGAGATGCGCGACGCCGAGTGGCAGGCGCAGATCAGCGACCGCCTGGAGGCCACCCACGACGGCGGCCCCGGGCTCCAGTGGAAGGACAACCGCCCCTACCGCCTCGCCCTCACCCTCGGCCCCGAGGGGGTCGAGGGCACGATCCGCGATGCGGCCTCGGGCGAGGTGGCGGCGCGCCTCGGATACCGCTTCGGCCGCCGCCCCGCCGTGCGCCGAGGCCGACTGGCTCTCCACCAGACCGGCGTCTCGGCCCGCTGGGACGATGTGGTGGCGGAGGCCACGGTGGCGGCCGCCGCGGCGAAGGTCCCCGTGCGCCGCGGCCCGGCGGGCGCCGCTGCCATCGTCGACACCCTCCCCCTGGGCGAGCAGGCGAAGCAGCGCGACGCAGCGGCCAGGATATGGGAGGGGCTCCTGGAGGAGGCCGGCCTGGGCGTCAACTGGCTGTCGCCCGAGGCCGCGGCAGCGCCCGGCGTCCTCTCGCCCGAGCGGTACGACCTGTGCGTGGTGCCCGACGTGGCGCCCCGACCCCAGGGCCTCGCCGAAGCCTTCGAGGAATACCTCCTGGAGGGCGGGCGGGCCGTCGCCTGCGGCGGCCCCGCCTTCACCCGGCAGCTCTGGAAGGCCGGCGGCGCCTGGCTCGACCGCGACCGCTACGCCGCCGCCATCCAGAACGCAGCCACCACCCGCCTGCTGGCCGACTTCGAGGCCGCCGACGCCCTCGAGGCCTGGACCTGCGGCGGCAGCAACGCCGGCTCCACCCCGAAGGCGAGCGCCGACGGCCCGCTCGAAGGCCACGGCCGCGTGCTCCGCCTCGACTTCGAGAACTACACCGGCTGGGGCCACGCCGCACGCACGTGGGAGAAACCCTTCCCCGCCGAGCACTCCCTCACCGTGCTCTGGGCACACGCCCCGCCCGGCACGTCCGAGATGATCGTCGAGTGGAAGGAGCGCGACGAGTCGCGCTGGATCGCCACCGTGCCCCTCACCCCCCGCTGGCGGCGCATCGTGCTCGCACCCGACGACTTCGTCTTCTGGCGCGACAGCCGGAGCACGGGCCGAGGCGGGCAGGGCGACCGGCTGCGCCCGCAGAACGCCGTCTACCTGTCCTTCGGCATCGCCGAGAGCCACTGCGCCCACGTGGCGCACGGGCGCCATACCGTTTGGATCGACGGCGTGGCCACGGCGGTGAGCCCCGTCGAGCAGCCGCCCGACTTCCCCGCACGCCCCTGCATCGAGCTCTTCTGCCCGCCCTACAAGACGTACCGGATGCGCGACGCGGTGCGCCTGGCCGCCGCACCCGGCTCGGGGCTCGACGATCTCGGGGAGCTGCGCCCGCCCGCGGGCGCAACCTCGCCCGTGGCCCGCTGCGCGGGGCGCGGCCTCGGACACGGAACGCGCCTGCGCTGGATCCCCCTGCTCGACGCCCTGGACGCTCAGGGGCGGAATCGCGGGACCCTCCTCTCGCTCCTCGCCCACTGGCGGCCCCCCTTCTACGGCGCCGCATGGGCCTACCTGGGCACAGCCGACGCCGCCTTCCTCGCCCGCGAACCGGTGCGCCGAGCCCTCGGGACGGCAATCGGGCGGATGATGCGCGGCGTCTTCATCGTCCAGGGCGGCACGCGCGAGTTCGCCTGGCGGCGCGGCGAGAGCGTCGCTGCCGGCGCCCGCGTGGCCAACCTGGGCAAGCGGCCGTTCAAGGGCACGCTGGCCCTCGAGCTCACCGCACCCTCGGGCAAAGCCGTGTGGGAGGAGCGGCTCGAGGTGTCGCTCGAGCCGGGCCAGACGCGCCTCCTCACCCGCGAGCGCCGCCTGGCGCCCGCCGACGGCCTGTTCCGTGCGCGGGTGCGCCTGCTCGAGGGCGAGCGGGAAATCGACCGCGTCGACCACACCTGGCAGTTCGAGCCCGAGCGGCCGGCCGACGACTTCGTGTCGGTCCGCGACGGCGATTTCTGGCTCGCGGGCAAGCGGTGGTTTCCCGTGGGCGTGAACTACTGGCCGCGGCTGTGTGCGGGGCTGGAATCCCACGAGTACGTCGCCCACTGGCTCGACCCCGCCTACTACGATCCCGACGTGGTGGACGAGGAGCTGGCGCGCCTGGCCGCCCTGGGCGCCACCGTGGTGAACGTGCAGGCCCACGAGGGCGACGAGGAGCGCACCCTGGCCGACTTCCTGCTGCGCTGCCGCCGCCACGGCCTGCGGGTGTTCCTGTTCGTGGGCGGCCTGGACCCGCTGGAGGGGGGCCCCGATCGGGGCCTGCGGCTCATCGAGCGGTTCGGCCTCGCCGCTGACCCCACCGTGTTTGCCTACGACATCGCGTGGGAGCCGCGCTTCTTCGGGCGGCGGGCGAGCCGCTCGTGGGCACGGTTCGACGCCGCGTGGCGGCAGTGGATCGCCGGCCAGTATGGCAGCGTGGCCGCGGCGGAGAAGGCCTGGGGCTGCCCCGCTCCGCGCGAGAATGCCCAGGTGGCCACGCCCAGCTTCGTGGCCTTCCGCGGCAAGGGAGCGGCCTCCGCAAGGATGATCGCCGCCTTCCACCGCTTCTTCTACGACCACGCCGGCGAGCGCTATGCCCGCGTGATTCGGCGGATTCGCGCGGCCGCCCCCAGGCAGCTCATCGGCTTCCGAGGACAGGCCAGCACGCCACCCTCCAGCCGCGGCCTGTGGCCCATGCACGCCCCCGGAGCACTCAAGGCCACCGACTTCGTCAGCCCCGAGGGCTACGGCCTCCTCACCCGCGGAGGGAGTCGGCGAACACCCACCGCCGACATCCGACGCGGCGGCCTCACCACCCTCGCCCTCCGTGCCGCCAGCGGCGGAAAGCCCGTCTTCTGGTCCGAATACGGCGCCTGCCTCTACGTCAACGGCACCCGCTGGACCGATGCCCTCCTCGACCTGCCGCCCGAGCGCTTCGCCTACCAGGTGGACGAGCTGGCCGACTGGGCGCGCATGCTCGCCGAATCCGGAGCCAACGGCGCCACACCCTGGTGGTCGTGCGGCGGACACCGCACCAACGAGGGCAGCGACTGGGGGCTCTTCCACCCCGACGGCACCCCACGCCCCTGCTGCGCCGCCCTCGAGCAGACCGCACGCACCATCCCCACGCCCCGCCGCAAGCCCGACGCCTGGATCGAGTTCGACCTCGATGCCCACGTCTTCGACGCCTGGCCCCACTACAGCGGCCGCTACCTCGCCCTCCTCGAAGCCGGCAAGATCCCTGGCGTGCGCCTCGCGGGCCACGGCACCGACTCGACGACCTGCCCCGACCTGGCCGTGGGCAACGCCCCCTGGGGCGGAGCAGGGCCGGCGAAGTACCTCAACGCGATGTTCGAGGTCGCCCGCTGCGAGGGGGGCAAGCTCACCGTGGTGGCCACGAACACCGGCGTGGCCGCGTGGGCGGATGGGAAGAGCGCGGGCGGGCGGCCGGGAGCCGTGGAACTGGTCATCCGCGCGGGCGCGAAGGAGCGAGTCGTCCCCATCCCCCGCGCCGTGCCCATGCTCGGCGAGGCAGCGATCGGCCCCATCCAGTTCGGGGAGATCCCCAAAGGCGTGCGCCAGCTTCGCCTCCGCATGCGCGCCAGGGGAAGAGGCGAGTTCGGCCTCGTGGCACGGGTCGTGCCTGCGGCAAATCCGAAGCACGAAACCCGAAATCCGAACTGAAGCCAAAGGCCCACAGCCGGGGTGATCGTGGCAGGAAGGGTCAAGGAGGCCGTTTCCGGCGCGCCTCGCCTCACTCGAGCTCGGGCTTGCCGGTGACCACGCGGATGGGCTCCCCCATCGGCTCGTCGAGGAAGGCGGGCAGGCGGATCCTCCCCTCGCGGCAGCGGAAGTACCACAGCTCCCAGATCAGATCGCCGGGGCGGCGCTCCTGCTCCTCGGGCTCGCCGAACGCCGCGCGGAATGCCTCGAGGGTCGGCCCCTGGATGCCCTTGACCACGCCCTCGCCGCCGCACGTCTCGCAGGCCTTCTCCTCACCTGTCGCATCGTCCATCACCGTGCCCTGGCCCGCGCAGTCGGCACACTCGCGCTCGAACGGCTCCTTCATCCCCTCGAGGCGCTGGGTGAACTCCTCGAACGTCACCCCCGTGGTCTTCGAGGAGCTTCCGCACGAGAGGCCTATGAGGCACAGGCACACAAGCGCAAAGCATCGGGTCATCGGCCGGCCCCAGGAGGAAGGGAGAATGCGAGCGATCGCGGAGCGCGTGGCTCCGACCTACGAATCAGAGACATCAGTAGACCTTCCGCGGCGGCATGCGATCGTTGTCGTAGATGCAGTTCGGCTCGTCCCACATGTCGTCCACGATGTCGCGTGCCACGATCCCCTCCACGTGGCCGTCGAAGAACATGCAGTTGGCCTTGCGCGACATGTGGCGGGGCACGGGCCGGCGGGGGTCGCTCACCCAGTAGATGAACTTGCAGTCGTCGCCGGGCCGGTTGTCGTACGGGAAGCGGCAGCAGCCGTTCTCGTTCGACGCATCGGACTCGAGCCACACGTCCGGCTCCGCGTCCTTGTTCGTCACCACCCCTGTGTCGCAGATGATCACGGTGCCGCTCGGGTTGACGATCATGTCGAACTCTTTCGAGCGGTTGTTCATCGCCGTGCCGCCGCCGAAGATGTGGTCGGGGCCGCACCACATGTGGTTGAGCCCGTAGCCGTA
>Ga0272441_10016633_pt1 | contig 10145 bp, 6 predicted proteins | sample SSMProp6N_FD_193582 | JGI IMG/M metagenome (GOLD analysis project Ga0272441, IMG submission 193582) | Marine sediment archaeal communities from Little Sippewissett salt marsh, Falmouth, MA, United States - SSM-Prop-6N | ecosystem: Environmental > Aquatic > Marine > Wetlands > Sediment ... | reverse complement strand
TCTGAAGCCATATACCATGTGCATTATCCTCAATGTTATTCCTATAAGCAACATTATATGATGTATGAATACATATTGACTCAGTTTGACTTCCACTGATAAAGTTATAGATAATAGTATTACTATCACCATCAAGAATATGAACACCTACTTTGTTGTTCAACAGGATATTACCAACATAATAATTATTAGAACCATGTGACTCTATCCCTGAATATTCAGAGCTATCCATTGCACTGTTTTGAATAGTGAAATTACTGACAAAAACATTATCTGCCAGGTTTTTAATAACTGAACCAATTTGCCCTCCATCAATTATAGTTGTTTCTTTATCCTCACCTAACAAAAGTACTGTGTTTTCAATGATTAAATTTTCATAATAAGGTGTGTTTTTTGAATATACAAATATTGTATCTTCATCATCAGATATATCAAGTGCTTCCTGAATTGTACTGTAATTTCCGGGTCCATCGCCTCCAACGTAGAATATTTCATCGTTAAGTTTAGAAGTTGGTTGTTTAAAATTACTTGCATTCACACCTATAAAAGATAAGTTCAATCCAATTAACAAGATGATAATTATAACTGCTTTAATCTTATTTTTCAGTCTAACTCCTCCATTTTATAATAAACATTAAGTTTTATTTAAATTTTACTGATGATATAAAATATAATATATTATTGATTAAAAAATAATGTTGATTTTGTTTCAAGATTTTTTGCACCAAACTATGGAATAAATGAATATCATATTACTATCTCAGCATATATTATTCTTACACCATATTGGATCAAGAGTTTAAAAAATAACAATTATTAGCATTACAATTATCTAAGCGTATGGGCATTCTAAATTGTAAACTTGATAATGATCGAGTAAAAATTGCTAGTAAGACTAAAACATATTTTGTAGGAGAAATATTAATTCCTGATTAATGCTTTATTTATTAAATTGGTTTCACTTATAAAATCTTGCTTTTTAATTTTTGAAAAAATTTAATAGTTTACTTTTTATTTGAAAACTTAAAATGAGAAAAAATGAAAAATCAATTTTCATAATATTTTTGTTTACTTTATTAATAATTGTTATATTTATGGGTTGCATTAATAATGGAAATGTACCCCATTTAAAAAAATGGGGAATATATTCTTTGGATTCATCAAATCAAAGAGTAGAATTGATTTATAGTTCAGATAACAAAATTGAAACGCTGAGATTAAATACTAATGGCGATAAATTTGTTTTTTCAATGACTTTTAACGGTTCAGAGTATAATAACAGTGAAATATGTTTATTGAATCTGAATGGCAGTGATTTTATTAGATTAACCAATAATGAATATTGGGATTTATATCCCACATGGTCTCCTGATGAAACTAAAATAGCTTTTCTATCTTATCGTGAAGATAATTTAGATATTTATTTGATGAATTCAGATGGATCAAATCAGTTTAAATTTTATGATTCTGGTTTTCATGATGCAGATATTCATTGGATAGAAAATATTATAGTATTTACATCTGGAAGTAAAATTTGGAAAATTAATGAAGATGGTACAAATCCATCAATAGTGACTGATCCACCTAATGCGGGTGAGTGGGGAAATGCGAATTTACCTTTTGGTGATTACGATCCAAATATTGATCCAGATGGTACTAAGATTGCTTTTGAACGATTGGAAAATGATACTAGCCCTCATGGGAATTACAATATATTTATAATTGATCTAGATGGAAATGATGAAACTCGTTTAACCGATAATTATTATACTCAAGGTTTTCCTACTTGGTCTCATTCAGGAGAAAAAATCCTTTTTCTAGTGACTGCAATATATGATGAGGGAAAATATGATTTATACATGATGAATTCCGATGGATCTGATTATAAAGATATAACTCCAGATTTTTTTCCAGATAAATTTCTTTGTCATGCAGGAGTTTTTTCACCTGATGATTCGATAATTTATTTTGTTGGTGAATGGTGGGAATAATATACTTATTACAATTCAATATTTCAATAATTTTGATATAAGTTTAATTATTAATGGATAATGTTCAAAATTGCGGTAAAATAGAGATTTTAAATGTACTTTGTTTTTTGGCATGCTGACAGACAATGGATCTGCCCACTCGCTCTCGGCACCATGGGTATCCTTTGCTTTAACTCTAATTTCATAACTACCCTTTACATCCCATATATGTGTAATATTAATTTCATAACCTGAATCAAATGGTCCCAGCCATTCATCATCTGTAACATCTCCCCAATCAAATATAAAATATATTTCATCATCATCAACATCCACTGTTGAAGTTGAATAAGAATACTTTTTACCTACCTCACCATTGATTGGACCCGTGAGAATTGGTGGTGTTTCAGGAGGATTATTATCACATTCATCTACTATATTCCAAAGACTAAGATTATCTAAAACGGTATGTGATGCAACGGTCTGAAAATAACTTCCTTCTTCTTCAAGTAAACCACCATAGTAAGGAATATCAACAGAACTTTCCAGAAAAACAGTAGAAAAGATAACACATGCCATTAGATATGAGCCTTTAAGTGAAGGATGATTCCAATCACTCATATGTAAATAATGAAGAGGATAACTTTTTTCTTGAAGAACCATGTACCAACTCCATCCAACCGGGGCAATTTCAAAACCAATTTCATCTGAATATTGTAAAGTGTTTTCAAATATTTTTATTTGCATCTCTTCATAAGTGTCAGTCCAATCTTGATACCAAGTCATTCCATCTTCAAATGCCCAGGGTAAACAGAAAACCATTTTAGTTGATTCGCAATTTTGATGTATTTTATTCCGAAGTGTTACTAAAGCAGGATAAACTGGATGATCCGTAAAGTAATCCGGATAGGCCATAAGACTACCTACCCCCTGTAAAATAATATAATTCCAGTTATGTTCATTAATTTTTGATTCTGTAGTACTACTAGAAGCATGATCATCTAGGTACAAACCATTTCCACCATAATGATCAATATAGATATTCTTTCCAGAACTTATAGCAAGATTTTCAAATAAATCTGGCAGATTATTATAATTAAAATAACTACTTCCAATGAATAAGATACTACAAGGTCCATTATGACAAGAATTATTCACCATATCATAATTATGATTATTACGTAAAATCAAGGTATTATGTGACTCACTTTCTTTTAAGTAAGTACCAGCCCCTATTGTCTGAAATAAAAATACAAGACATATTAAAAATACGATTTTATTCATATTTTCCCCTTATCTATTAATTATAATATTGACGGCGATATATATTATTTATCGTAGCGGCATATATATTTTATGTGTATTCTCTCTATAACTAACTATAATGTGCTCCAAATACCACATATGAATTTTGAAGTTGTAATGCCATGGAAATTGGTGAGATCAATAAGATTACAACAAGGAAATCTTCCAAAGCTTTCATCAAGTATCTGGATAAACAGGTTCTGATCCATATTATAACCGATATACATCAATTTCTCTGGTACAACTCTAAAACTTCCGTCTTGATATTCGATATTACTGATTTTTCCGATGAGAATAGTCGCGGATAGAGGATTAACAGAAATTTTTCTCTTTGGCATACTTACTTCCAGAGTGGTCCAATCACTCTCAGCCCCATATTGATCTATAGATTTCGCTTTAATTTCATATGTTCCCTCAGCATCCCAAGTATGACTTACGGTTACTTCGTCCCCTGAAAAAACGGAATCAGTCATCTCATAAGTACCATCACCCCATTCAATATAAAAGGTTATATCATCTTCTTGAGGATCAGTTGCTGATAAAACAAATCCATATTCTTCATTTGCTTTTCCTTGATTTGGGCCAGAAATAGTAGGTGTATTTGGTGCAACGTTATTTGGGATTTCCAAATATATTTTTAAAAATTCATCCCAGTTTGTATCTATCGCAAAAAGAGTCTCTTCATATGGTGATGGTAGTGCATGGTCATATCGTAAAGCATCATTATAGTCGCCCTTATTGTTAGGAAAGTAAAAATTAAATCCGCATGAGGGATATCCTTCCAAGGCTACTTTCGAAATAACAGCGTTTTCAACTTTATTTAAAACATTATTTTTTATGTCATTAAAATCAGGATCACTAATTGATAGATGCTCTAAGAAATCAACAAGATCGATATAATAATCAATATAAAATTGAAGACCATATTTTCTTGCATCTTCCAATGCTGGTTGAATATCATCCTTATATAGGTCAATGTTATCAATTAAAAAAAGCGCTAGATCGTCGATGGCAGTGGCAAGTTCATCAAGCATAAGTGAATCAGTTGCACCCATTGCCTGATAAATATTTTGAATTTGTTGAGGTGTAAAATGATCTACAACGGTTGTAGCAAATTGTTCAGCACTCATTGAAGGATTTTCAACGACATCGGCTAAAATACTATCAAATGGTATATCCCCAACTAAACCGCAATCAGCATAGCTAACATAATAATCACAGAATTGACGAACCTGATACCTAAATTCGAGGTTCCCACCAAGACATGTTTGAATCAATAAAACATCTAATTTAAAACAACCATTTTCCGTTATGGTATCGAAAGCATCGTGGATTTCAGGCATCGTAATCATAATATCATCACCATGTTCATCATAGCATATTCCCTGCCAACCACTTCCCTTGTTTGCTGTCATTTCTAGACAATAATGATTCGAAGGGTAATCAGCCATTACTTTTTCTGCAAATTGAACCAAAGTATTTGGATCACCCATATCGGATTCCATTGGCCAACCCTGTTCTTCAGGAATTTTGCCATTGTAATAATACAATTTTGTGTCATTTAGTGGTTTTTTATCAATAAGCACCGCGATTTTCACAGTATCTGTCGCACCGACAGTTTCAATAAGGTCAAGGCAAGAATCGATATAGGGTGAAAGCCTGTTATCACCATTCTGGTAAAACATCACAACCCATTCAGAATTCATATTTGCAATTTCTGTTTTTTCTGCGACAATATTTGTCTGATTTGAGCCCGCAATCAAAAATAGTATTACACAGGTGCAAACTATTTTTGCCTTTGAATAAACATCATTCATATTATTTTCTCCTTTTAATTGTATGATACAATTAACATATTTTAACATTTGTTCTTAATAATTTGTATAAAAATATAAAAAATCCAAACAATTTGTTGTTTTGTACAAAATATTCGATTTTTATAAAAATTAATGCTTATCTTGTTTTTCAAAAACACTTAAAAAATTTAAAACAAATGATGCTTCTAATAATTGGAAATAATCGTGGAAATTTTTCTAAGAAATCAAAGAAAGGTAGATCGATTAATTTCTTATTTATTGGCATACTAATTGGCAATGGATCTGACCATTCACTTTGAACACCATTAGTATCTTTAGCTTTGACCCTGATCTGGTAACGTCCCTTACTTTCCCAGGAATGATTAGCCTCTACGGTTTCACTTGAGTCATATGGGCCAATCCATCCAGATAAATTGGTATCACCCCAATCAAAAAGGTAGTAAACTTTGTCCCCATCCAAGTCTGTAGTTGATGAAGAATATGAATAAGAAATTCCTGGTTTACCTGATGTTGTGCCAGAAGGTTTAGTTGGTTTTTCAGGCGTTTGAGACACTCCTGCAACTACAATGCTTGGGTCACCAAAGGATTGCCATGATTCAAGCGTTGCAAAATCGCGAACTTCCATATTTGGATAGATATAATCCACCATAGACGCGCTCCACATATCTCCAAATGTTATTGACAATCCATCATCAACACGTTCATTATACGCTTCAAATATGTTCATCGTTATTTCTTCAATAAATCCCCCTGTTATCTCTCTTCCACCTCCATTAGCATAACCAAACGTAGTAACACCAAAAGAACCAATGCCACCCCCATTGGGATTAGAAATAAATGACCATCCAAAGCAATCATCAATCATATCAAATTTGCACGTAGAACAAGCACCAAGAACAACAATGGGAAGCTTTTCACCATTTGTTAATTTGGCGACATGTGAATTAAAGTATCCCCATGGTTTAGGAAGCCATACTCGTTCATCTTCATGTGGGTGAGTTGCCCACTGATCTATATAACCATGTCCGGAGAAGTCAACAAACCCACATCCTTCATTAATAACATCAGATATTTCAGTAACCCCTGATGGGGTAGACCCGCTCAATCTACCGTTTGAATCCCAAATTTTTTCAGGTATGAAACCATCAAGGATACCCATAACAACCTCATTTACATATTCTCCTTCATTAATTTTCCAAATATCATCTGTAAAAGTATCTCCCCCCACCACAACAAGGTTGGTAAACCAATCTTGAGCATAAGCCCTTTCTATTTCATAATTAATTATTTTATTCACACATGTGGTTACCTCAACCTCATTGATACAAGCCAATCGACCAATGTAGATATCAGGATAGAGATCAATCTCGTCTGTTAAATGAGAATCTCCCCAATCATACTCGGCAAATACATCGTTATTATTCGTATCCCAACTTGCAAAAGAACCATTAGCATCAAATATATCGGCATAATAAAGATCACTAACAAATGGTTCATTAACATCAAAATATTCTACATAAACATGTGTTTCTCTTGTTGGAAATGCATGATATCCGCCGATTAATAGTACCGAAGTAATACCCCATTGTTCTACAGCATTTTTAATAAAATATTTGACTTTCTCTTGGTCATCTCGACCTTCCATAGGAAAGTAATGACTTTGATATATTTCATCAAGAGTTACAAGTTTGGTATTAATGCCCATATTGTTTTTATGACTAACTAAATCCTCTAATTCATTGGCATATTCAACTGGGGAGAGTACCAAAAAATTATATTCATTAGCAAATACTATGGGTTCTTCAGGTTCTTTGTATTGTATTTCGATTTCAATTTGTTCAACCCATTCAATGGAATTTTTTGAGGGATAGTATTGTACTGGAAATGTCTGAATTTTAACAATTACGTTTCTCTCGTGTCTGTTTATGCCTGTTCCTATGTCATAATCATACCATCCATTGAATGTCATTGGAGTTTCATCTCGTATTATGTTTTGATATGTATTTGTAAATCCAAGTAAAACAGGTTCTGGTGCCGCCGTTAGTTCTTTTGTTAGTGTTTGTTGATGTAAATTTTTTGGAATGCATTCTATACTTTTAATTTCTGTTCCAAACGGAAAGATAAATGTTTCTATTCTTGTTGGAATCATATAATGATTATATTTCATCAATACCGAATTTGTTCCTTTTAATTCCAAAGTTACACAGTTATCATCCTCATTTATTAAAAGTTTTGAAAAGTATAACGTCATTTTTTCTTGACAGATTCCATCTGGAAAAGCAACTGCTCCAAATCCACATATAATCAGAATCCCTACGACGATTATTGCAACTGTTTTTTTCATAGTCTTATCTTCCAACAGGCACTATAAGAAGTGGTACAAAATCGTCATTCAATTTAAAAAGAGAACGAATAGTTGCAACATCACTGGGAAATTCAATGCCACCAGAAAGATCCCAAGCTGTGGCTTCTAAGAGGATATTTTGGGCTGATGCACCGGCCTCGTAATACCAGATATGTAACATCCCAGAAAGATCATCCCATCGAATTGTTTTTTCCAGATCTAAGACAGAAATAATTATTATAGGTGCAGAATCAATGGAGGGGTTAGAAGAAGCTTGAGCAATATCCTTTCTGTAATCCCCGTTTTTTATTTTAATCAAGAATGTAACAACGGGTAAATTCCATATTCCACGTAACAATCCATAAACGGGATTATAGAAGTTAGGGAAGTAAAGATAAATGCCAGATTCAGTGGCAACATACATTTGCAAAGGATAGTAACCATGAGCACTTGGAACAGTTCTATGTCTATCCAGTCTGCCAATAGTATTATTGCTGTCATCTAGAAAATAAGAATACCCATATGATGCCCATATCAATTGTGTTTCCTCTTGTTTTGTAAGTTCACCGTTCCAAAAGCTTGACTCCTCTCTTTCCTGAATCGCAGCTGATAGAGACACATCCGAGTATTGAATACGGGGGAGACAGGAAAGCCACCATGGTTTGTTTATAAAGTTATAACAATATTTCGGATGTCCAAGTGGCATAACAACCATGCCTTTTTCATTATCTGGGAGCCCAAGTGGTTCTATTGCTGAATCAGGACCTTGTGCTGTGACAACTGTTCCCAAATCAAGAGCATTTGCTATAAACTGGATATTCTGACCGATTTCTCCAAGTTCAACGCCGGCAAAGCAGATTTCAGTTTTGTCAGTATCCCAGCAAAGTCCCAATTGAATAGGGGCACTGTATTGCCATCCAACAATATCTCTGTAATCTCCCTCTTTGTAAAGGACAAGTGAATGATTCAATGCGTTGTATGTATATGCCGCGTCTTCTTTAAAAACATAAATAACCGCTGCATGGATACCGTCAATTGCAGAAACCGTCCGCTTACCATCATCTCTTAAACCATATGCAGCCCACAAAATAGTTGATAACTCTTCATCAGTAACAGGTTCAGTGGTAAATTCACGCACCGACATCCTCCGAAAAATTGATTCTTCAAGAATCATATCTACATCGCTTGGTGACGGAAGTGAGTACTTTGTCAAAGATGACGTTTCTATTGCTGGCATAATAGCAAGGCTGAAAAAAACTAGCGTGAAGCAAAAAGCCATAATTCTTTTACGAAAATTACTCTTCATATTTTTCTCCTATTTAAATCATAATAAGATATAATAATAATTAATAATAAATAAAGGTTACCACCAAAAATTTGTACAAAACAGTAAATATTAATAATTAAAAAATCATAATGAACAATAACATGCTAAAAATTGATTTAAAAGACAGGAGGATATTATACCAACTAGATATAGATTCAAGACAATCATACTCACAAATAGCTAAGAAAGTAGGTCTTTCAAAAACTGTATTAGTTTATAGAATAAACAGACTTAAAGAAAAAGGAGTTATTAAGAAGTTTTATACTGTTATTGACGCGTACAGATTAGGATATTTAGCTACCAGATTTCATTATTTGTACCAGTACGTGAAACCAGAGATTAAAAAAGAAATTATTGATTATTTTACAAAATACAAATATTCCATGTTAGTCGCTTCAGTTCAGGGGTTTTTTGATTTATCGGTTATTTTATGGGTAAGGGACATAAGTGATTTCTATCGTTTTTGGGAAGAAACACAAAATAAATATGGGTATTATCTTCAAGATCAAGTATTTACATTTTATTTGAACGAGGTGCACTATAGACCTTCCTACCTATTATTAGACTATTATAAAAAATCTGAAAGAACAAAACTTGAATTTTATGGTGGCGGAAAAAAAGTGAAAATCGATACTTCAGATATTCAGATATTGAATGAAATAGCTCAAAATGCAAGACTGCCATTAACTGATATAGCCAGCAAACTTCATTCTTCTGCTACAATGATAAAATATAGAATAAAAAAATTGATCAAACTAGGTGTTATTCAGGGTTTTAGAACCGAGATAGATATCTCAAAACTTGGCTATCATACCTTCAAAGTTTATATTTTTCTTAAAGAGTTTAAACATAGAAGCGAAATAATCAATTATGTAAAATTTAATCCTTATTTAATCTGTATAGATACAACCACAGGGGAAACTCATTTAGAATTGGAATTTCACTTGGAAGACATAGGTCAACTCTATCAAATTATGCAAGATCTTATTAATAAATTTCCGAACGTAATAAGAAATTATAAATCTGTCATCCTTATAAAACGTCACAAATATCGCTATATGCCTACACTTTAAAAATAAAAGGAAAAAAGCAGCGATAGACAGATACTTAAAGGGAGAAATTTCAATAGAAAATCTAATAACAATGCTGGAGGTTATGCCACCAAAACAGTTAAAACCTAAAAGTGAATTCATCGGATACGCTTAGGGGACACACAGCCTTCCAGTATTGGGCGGGTAACAAAGTGGCTATGTGGCGGACTGCAGATCCGCATACGGGGGTTCAAATCCCTCCCCGCCCTCTTTTATCAACAGGAAAGAAGGGTGTCAACAGATCCCAAAATGACTTTCTGTTGCGACTCATTTCTCCTGTAACTTGGGTTA
>Ga0272441_10016632_pt1 | contig 10145 bp, 6 predicted proteins | sample SSMProp6N_FD_193582 | JGI IMG/M metagenome (GOLD analysis project Ga0272441, IMG submission 193582) | Marine sediment archaeal communities from Little Sippewissett salt marsh, Falmouth, MA, United States - SSM-Prop-6N | ecosystem: Environmental > Aquatic > Marine > Wetlands > Sediment ... | reverse complement strand
ATGCCAACTCCAAGAATGGTTTTATCTACCAGCGTAGTAGATGGAATCATCTACGCCATTGGGGGGACACGAGATTTTCACCAGCCTGCTTACGCAATTGTTGAGGCATATGACCCAGAGACTGATGCCTGGACAACGAAGGCTCCTATGCCAACTCCAAGGGGGGGTTTATCTACCTGTGTGGTAGATGGAATCATCTACGCCATTGGGGGAGGGAGGAGCTTAGGATCGTCTCTTTCAACAGTGGAAGCGTATGATCCAGCGACGAATACATGGACAACTAAGCGTGATATGCCAACTCCAAGAATGGCTTTATCTACCAGCGTAGTAGATGGAATCATCTACGCCATTGGAGGATGTACCATCAATCAGTATGGGTCGGCTCTGGCAACAGTGGAAGCGTATGATCCGGCTACGAATACCTGGACAACTAAGCACGATATGCCAGGTCCAAAAGACGGTTTTTCTACCTGTGTAGTGGATTCAATCATCTATGCCATTGGGGGGGGATTTAACCATCCGGTGGCTCCTTCTACAGTTTATGCATATGACCCGAAGACTGACACATGGACAGAGAAAGATGATATGCCATCTCCAAGAGCGGCTTTATCTACCTGTGTGGTAGATGGAATCATCTATGCCATTGGGGGAAGAATAACTGAGTTCGGTTTTCTCTCAGCAGTGGAAGCATATGATCCAGTAACGAATACCTGGATGACAAAGACGGATATGCCAACCGCAAGAAGTTGGTTGTCAAGTAGTACGGTGGATGGAAAGATTTATGTCATTGGCGGGCTTCATGGAGGGTCTGTCGCAACTGTGGAGGAATATGATCCCTCATCTGACCTTGGTCCGCGGCTGGATGGAGCGTGGATCGTGGCAGCTCCGACTCCCCTTGGTGGGAAGGCTGTGCATACAGTGTTCATAACAGCCCAGGATGCAGACGGCCTGCGATATACTGTCGTAATGGCGCACTCCGAATGTTCTCCGAGTGTTTGGGGCACTTTTCCCGAGGCAACGAAAAAGGCCGATATGGTGGGGATGGCGGTGAAAACCGGGCCTACAACATCGGAGGGGACGCTGATAGGCTATGGAGTCAAGGCAGGCGAACTGGAGGAGGAAGTCGTATACATCCAGGTCGCTTCCTACGAAGCAACGCTCATCGATGAGAATACCCTTGAACTCACTGCCACACAGTCTTTCTATTTGCCTGATCAGGATACAGATGGTGATGGATTCCCAGACGAAGGGGAACTGCCGATCCTGTGTAATCCCTACTCAGTACCATGTAGACGAGTCACGTTGGTCCCCATGTGCGTGCCGGAATCTCCACAAGAGTAGATGTTGATTCAGGCAAGACTCTGCTTGCGTATAACTTAGGGCTGCAAGCCCGGAGCTTGCAGCCCTCTTTCGTGTTCCGAGCATGTTCGGCAAATTGGAGAGGACAAATTAGATACGTTTGCCGATTTCGTTTATTGAAGTTCTTTTTCTTCTCCGGCCTGATTGACAATGTCCGAATCTACAACCTAGCCATAACTCCATAGTTTTTTTAGAAAAAGACAAAAAGTTCAGGATACTCGAAGGGCTGGCAGCTTAAGATACTGTCAGCCTTTTTTTGGATTCTTGAATTTTGATTAGCGGCAGCCACTGAACAAGTCCGGATTTGTCAAGGATTGAGGGAATTTGTGAAAATGTGTTGCAATTCTGAAATACATGCGTTAATATGCGTCTCTTACGAGGTCCTGAAAACATGGAAGAGCCGAACGAAAAAGGCAATAAGGGCAGTGATACCGCAGTCAGCAAGGCCGTGAGCGATTATGTAGCCAGTCTTAGCGACGAGCATCGCATGTTGGTTGTTCTCAAGAAGCAACTATACGGCGGCTCGTGGGAGCCGATGCTCGACGACCTGCAGAACCGCCTTGCCGGTAAGCCGTACATATTCAAGCTTGTCAATCGAATAAAGGATGATATAGAACGCATCGAGCATATGCAAAACTTCGAAGTCGAGCAAAATATTGATTTGGCCGACTTTGTTGAATTGTAGCAATGTGCGGCGTGTTATAAGAACGTCGCTTTTTATAAATGCAAAAAGATACAGTGATGAAAAGCAAATGCACAGCATGGCTAAGTCCATTTTTTTGAGGTGTTACCGAAATGTCGAGGATAAAGAAATTTAGTGTGATTTTATTTGTGAGTTTTTTAGTTGTACAGACCGGCTTTGCAGTGGAAAAACCGCCGCAAAGGCTTGTTTCAACAGAGCTGCTTAAGCATGCCGGTTTGAAAATATTGTGGGAGCAGCAGTTACCGATTAAATCCCGCAAGGGATGGCCAGGACCAAAGACGGAATCTTTGGAGCAATTGCGGATACTTGACAATCGTATTTATGTCTTCTCCGACCGCAATTATATTATCTCCCTTGATCGGGAAAACGGGAAGTGGATTTTCGGCAAAGCGTTTACGCCCGGCAGTTTGCCGGTCGGCGGATTGAAACTTTATCGTGACGAGCTTCTGTCTGCGAACGGTAATAAATTGACCGAGATTGATTTGGAAACGGGTGAAGAACTCAGGGCTATGGAAATCGGATATACTATCATCTGTCCCGCCGCACGCAATAGTTCGTATTTTTACCTTAGTGGAACCGACAGGCGTTTGCATACGCTGAATGCGGACAACAGGGTCCAGGTTTTCGAAGTTTCCGCCGACAATGATTCGAGGATTACTTCGATTATTGCTGAAGAGGATTACGTTATCTTCGGCACCGACCGTGGTAACGTGGTGAGCATTAAGCCTGATGGGCCTACGCGCCTGTGGCAGTTCGATGCAGCCGGAGCGATTGCCGGGGAGATTATCAGGGATGGCAGGTCACTGTTTTTTGCCAGCGAGGATTCTAATGTTTACCGCGTTGACATGACCGGTTTACCCGGAAGAAAGTCATTTGTATGGAAGTATCAGATGCCGGGTTTGCTCGAGAAAGAGCCTCGTGTGACGCGGCGGTTCGTTTATCAATATACCAGGACCAAAGGTGTGACGGCAATAGACAAGGGCGGCTCGTTTTTATGGCACGTGCCGGGGGGCGTGGATTTGCTGACGGAACACAATAACAAGGCATACGTGATTACGGAAAACAGTAAATTGGTAGTGATGGATAATAACCGGGCGAAGAAGCTGTTCTCAGTCAATTTTAATGGGGTTACGAGACATGCTGCCAATGTAATGGATTCGAAAATATATATAGCCGATGAGCATGGCCGGATTACCTGTTTACAGCCGGTTGAATAGTAAATAATCGCTAATTAACATTGGAAGGAGAACGAGAGCATATGGATGTGAAAATAAAAACAGCATTGATTAGTGTTTCCGACAAGACTGGCGTTGTTGATTTCGCAAAGAAGCTCAGCAAGATGGGCGTGAAGATAATCAGCACCGGTGGGACGGCACAAAAACTGAGTAAGTCAGGGGTAGATGTAATTGGAATCGAATCGGTGACGGGCTTTCCGGAAATGATGGACGGCAGGGTAAAAACTCTTCATCCGAAAATACACGGCGCTTTGCTGGGACTTCGTGACAAGGATGAGCACAAGGCCGCAATGAAAAAGCATGATATCGAGCCAATTGATTTGGTCTGCGTGAATCTGTACCCGTTCGAGCAAACGATTGCGAAATCAGGCTGCACACTGGCCGAAGCGATTGAAAATATCGACATCGGCGGACCGAGTATGCTTCGCTCAGCCGCAAAGAATAACAAGTTCGTCACCGTCGTTACAAGAACCGACCAGTACGACAAAGTGATTGAAGAGATGGAAGAAAACGACGGGGCTGTCAGCGAGGAGTTGCGAAAGGAATTTGCACAGATTGTCTTTAGCCTGACGGCTTCGTACGATGCCGCCATAGCGAAGTATCTCGACAACAGCACGGACGTGGAATATCCGGACAAGGTTTCGATTATGCTGAAAAAGGAATCTTCGCTGCGGTACGGCGAAAATCCACATCAGAGCGCGGCTTTTTATAAGCTGCCTCCGAGCGGTGAAACATCCATCAGCAGCGGAACTTTACTCGAAGGCGGCATAGGCATCAGCTTCAACAATTTGCTTGATACGAATGCCGCATTCGAGCTTGTTAAGGAATTTGACGAGCCTGCGGCGGTTGTTGTAAAGCACCTTAATCCGTGCGGCTGTGCCGTTGATGATGATATTTGTGTGGCGTACCGCAAGGCGTATGAGGGCGATGTAGTCAGCGCGTTCGGCAGCATTATCGCTTTGAACAGAAAAGTGAATATCGAGCTGGCGCGAACGATTATGGAATCTTACAGCCGGTTCGGCAAAGCGCTGGGGGCGAGCGGATTCTTTGCCGAGGTGATAATAGCGCCGGAATTCGATAAAGATGCGCTCGAGATAATCAGGACGTTAAAAAGCTGGGGCAGCAGGGTTCGACTCGTGGAGACCGGGCCTATCGACAGGGCTAATATTGATGGCAGCGAGTTTGACATTCGCTGCATCATCGGCGGGCTACTGCTTCAGAAGCGGGATTTAGTCGGCTGGGAGCCGAATGAGCTGGCGTATCCGACTAAGGCCAGGCCGAGCGCGAATCAGCTTGAAGATTTAAGAGTCGCCTGGATTGCCGCCAAGCATACCAAGAGCAATACTATCGTGCTTGTTAAGAACAAGAGAGTTATTGGTGTAGGGGCGGGCCAGATGAATCGCGTCGAGTCCGGTCTGATTGCATTCAAACAGGCCGGCGAAGAATCGAAAGACTGCGTAATGGCCTCGGATGCGTTCTTCCCGTTCCCGGACAATGTTGACAACGCCGCCAAGGCGGGTGTTGCTGCAATAGTTCAGCCGGGCGGCTCGAAAAAGGACGATGAAGTTATCGCTGCCGCGGATAAGCACGGCATCGCAATGGTCTTTACCGGCAAGCGGCACTTTAAGCATTAATACGATTTACTTATGCTTTTGGTGGATTGTGCAGGCTCAGGCCGAATGCGTCTTCAGCGGCCTCTTTGAGCACCTCCGAAACCGTCGGATGCGGGAAGCTTACGTTGGTAATTTTTTCCGTACTTCCGATGAGTACTCTTGCCGCCGCTATCATTTCGGTTACGATTGCGCCGACCATTGTAACGCCGATGATTTTGTTCGTGGAATTGTCCCTTACGACTCTTACCTCGCCGGTGGTTTCGTTATGGGCATTGGCCCGGCCGTTGGCTTTGAAGAACGACCTGCCGACGGAGGTGTCAATCCCTTCCGCATTACATTTCTCTTCGGTTTTGCCGACGGATGCAATTTCCGGGAACGTATAAACCGCTCGCGGTATGAGGCAGTAGTCTGCTATTTCGTGGCATGGCCATCCTGGCCGTGTTTTCATGGGCTGGAAGCCCACGCTACCGGTAGCGTTTACCGCTGCCACTTCCGCCTCGGCGAACGCGCCATGTGCCAGGTAAGTTGTCCCTACAGCATCGCCGATGGCATAAACGCCGGGGACATTCGTTTCCATTTTGTTATTTACTGCGATGGCGGGGCCGTTCATTTGTAAATTCAGAGCATCGATGGTCTCCTGATCGACAGCGGCCTTTCGTCCGACTGAGATAAGCACTTTTTCCGCTTCGATTGCCTGGCCACTTTCCAGGTTCACCTTTACCGGCGTAGTGCTTTTATCTACGGAGACGACCTTCTGCCCGGTCAGGGAATCTATACCTAATTTTTTAAATTCGCGTTCCATCAATTTACCGACCCATTCGTCTTCCATCGGAATTAATCGGGAAAGTGCTTCGATGATGGTCACCTTAGTTCCCATCGTCGCGTAAACGCAGGCCATTTCGCAGCCAATAACTCCGCCACCCACGACTACCAAAGATTGTGGTATTTGTTCCAGAGAAAGAACTTCTTTGCTGCTGATAACGTTTTGCCCATCGAACGGTATTGATGGAATCTCTATCGGCTGTGAGCCGGTTGCAATGATGATATTATTCGCCTCGATTTCTATCGTGCCGGCATCCGATTCAATTTTAATTTTGCCCGGTGCGGTAACAACTGCCCGGCCCTGCAATGTTTTTATTTTATTGGCTTGGATTAATCCTGTTACGCCTTTGCGAAAGGCGGCCACAATAGCGTCCTTCCGGGCCTGGATTTTCGACCAGTTTGGCGTTGGAGCTCCAACGTCAATACCCATCAGATTTGCGTGCTTGAACGTAAGCAGTGTATGGGCCGAAGCGAGCAGCGTCTTGGAGGGAACGCATCCGCAATTTAAGCAGGTGCCTCCCATCAAACCTTTTTCCACAATCGCTACTGTAGCACCTTTTTGCGCACTTCTGATAGCGGCAGCGTAACCACCCGGCCCGCTGCCGATTACTACAACATCAAACTTCTCCGACATGTTTTATCCTCGTATTTCATTTCTCATATTGCTCAATACATATTTTCAATAATAATATAACATAAAAATATCGGAAACAAAGCATTTGTTTTTACGTTCGATTAGTTCTGCAAATTAAGCATGTTATTGTTTTATAATGGTTGTGTGAGCGGCGTCGAACATTCTTACGCCGCCGGTGTCCAGTTGGAGGATCAAACCCTTTTCGGGATCGACGCCGATGCAATTGCCGGTGAATTTTTTGCCGTTAAAAACAAGCGTCACCCAGTGATTCAGTAGCACGCTTAGCTTACGCCATTTGTTGATTACCTTCTGACCATTACTCCGGGCCACATCGAGCCAATGGTCTATTGACGTAAGCAACCTTTTCGCGAGTGTTATGCGGTCAATAGTAGTGTGGCTTTCGATGTCGATGCTTGTTGCGATTGATTTTAGATCGTCGGGAAACGAATCTTTCTTTTGGTGACAATTTATTCCGATGCCGACGATAAAAACAGTACCGCCATTATCCGGCTTTGATTCGACGAGGATGCCTGCGACTTTTTTGCCATTCAATATTATGTCATTCGGCCATTTGATTTTTGCATGGTTCCTGCCCGGTTTGCCAATTGTTTCAGCTACTGCAACGGCAAAGCTAAGTGACAGCAGTTCGGCGTTTATTTTATTAGCGGTTAAGAGAATCGAACAAAGGATACTTTCCGAACGTCCGCTTTGCCATTTATTGCCCGCTCTTCCTCTGCCTGCGGTTTGCTCTTCGGTAAAAATTACCAGGCCGTCGTTGTTCTTGTTTTTTGCGTACTCTGCGGCGACATCATTCGTACTTGATGTGCTGTCATAGACGAGGACTTTTCCGCCTATGCGTTTGGTTTTCAGATTCGACTTTATCTGGTCCGGATCCAGCATAAAAAATCAAAATGTAAAACGAATAATTATGGAAGTCATTGCCGAATTAAGGCAATTCCGTAAATTTGATTTTTAATATTTGATATTTAATTTTCTTTATATGTTATCTATCGAGTCCAATGTCAACGGCCCTTGCCGAATGTGTGATGGCGCCTATGGCGATTCTGTCGATGCCGCACTGGGCGATGCCTGAAACGGTGCTTAACGTTATATTACCGGAGGCTTCGAGTAAAGGCTTTTTACCCTTGCCGCACATCTTGTCCCGCATCTCTACCGCGTGTTTCAACTGCCACTGCCCCATGTTATCGAGCAGCACAATGTCGATGTTAGGAATCTCAAGTACGTAGTTGAGCTGGTCGTCAACGTGGTCGACTTCCACGGCGACGAATTTGACGCCTTTAACCTTTTTAGCCTCACGGATTATCTTTCGCAGTTTCGGCTGAAATTTTCTGCCCAGTTGCGCCAGATGGTTGTCTTTAATCAGAATACCGTCGTACAGTCCGATTCGATGATTGTACCCGCCGCCGCAGCGGACTGCGTACTTTTCGAGAATCCGCCAGCCTGGCATTGTTTTGCGGGTATCGTAGATTTTTGCTTTGGTGCCCTGGATGGCCCGCACGTATTGCCTCGTTGTCGTGGAAATGCCGCTGAGACGCTGCAGGAAATTGAGCATGACTCTTTCGGCGCTGAGCATAGAGCGTAGGGGGCCTTCGATTATGGCGAGCTTATTGCCGACGTGGGCCGCCTCGCCGTCACGGATGCGAACTTTTATCTTGAGTTTTTCATCGTAATACCTGAGAATTTCTTCGGCGATATCCATTCCGCATACGACTATTTCCTCACGCGAAACGATGGTTCCTTTGGCGACGGTGTCCTCTTTGAATAGAAGCCGGCTTGTCATGTCACCCTGTCCGAGGTCTTCTTCTATCGCCATTTTGATAAGGGGCTGCGCTTTTGCAATGTTTAGATTTTTCATGTTTCCTCGATTCTTTTGTCCCACTATTGTCATTCTGAGTCCTGATTTTTTTCAGGGCGAAGAATCTCGACGCTCACTCGCAAACATTGAGATTCTTCATCCCAATAAACGACATCGGGATTCAGAATGACAAGGGAACGTTTTCTGTCATCTGTTTTCTATTTCTTTTTTCTTTTAAGTTTCTTCGTAGCCAAAAAGTCTCGTTTCTTTCTTTTTGAATCGACTATAACCAATTCGGGCAGTTCTTTCAGTTCCCGTAGCTGGTCACGCAGAAAAGCAGCCCGCTCGAAATCCAGGCTCTGGGCCGCTTCAAGCATTTCGTTTTCAATCTGTGTGGCCAGCTCGACCTTTTCATATTCATCGGTCCCGAAACGCACCGCCTGCTGAGCGGTCTTCCTTGCCTTTATCTGCTCGGTCAGGCTTTTGCGTATTTCCTTCTTTATCGTCTCGGGCGTAATATTATGCTCACGGTTATATTGCAATTGAATTTTACGGCGTCTGTTCGTTTCGTCAATAGCTTTTTGCATCGAAGGCGTGACCACGTCTGCATACAAAAAGACAGTGGCGTTGACATTTCGAGCAGTCCGGCCGATGGTCTGTATAAGTGAGGTCTGGCTTCGCAGGAATCCTTCCTTGTCCGCGTCGAGTATAGCAACGGCGGATACTTCCGGTAAATCAAGCCCTTCACGCAGCAGATTGATGCCCACGAGCACGTCGAAATCGCCGTTACGTAAGTCCCGCAGTATTTCAATCCTCTCAAGGGTGTCGATTTCGCTGTGCAAATAGCGGCACTTGAAGCCCTTTTTCGCGATGAAGCTCGAAAGGTCTTCGGCCATTCTTTTCGTCAGTGTAGTGACGAGTATTCGCTCTTTGGCCTGCACGCGTTTTTCAATCTCGCCCAAAAGATGCTGGACTTGGTTTCCGGCCGGGTGCACGAAAATTTCCGGGTCGAGAAGTCCGGTCGGTCTGATGATTTGCTCGACGACCTCGTTGTTGCATTTTTCCAGCTCGAACGGTGCCGGCGTGGCGGAAACGAAAATTACTTTCGCCCAGTTGTCCTGGAATTCCTCGAATCGCAGCGGCCGGTTATCCAGAGCGCTGGGCAGTCTGAAGCCGTGCTCAATCAGAGTTTCTTTTCTATGCCTGTCACCGGCCCACATCGCCCGCACCTGCGGGATAGTGACGTGAGATTCGTCGACGAACAGAAGGAAATCTTTCGGAAAATAATCTATCAGCGTATAAGGTCTTGATCCGGGTTTCAGGCCGGCCATGTGCCGGGCGTAATTTTCAATCCCGCTGCAATAACCGACTTCCTGCATCATTTCTATATCGTACATAGTTCGGGCCTGCAGACGCTGCGCTTCCAGCAGCTTGCCTTCGCCGCGAAGGTGAGCCAGATGTTGATTGAGCTCGGCTTTTATATTTTCGATGGCGGAGCCGATTCTTTCAGCCGGCATGATGTAGTGCTGAGCCGGATATACGAAGACCTGGTCCTCGGCAGCCAGCGTGTCACCTGAGATGGGATTTATGTAGTATATCTTTTCTATTTCATCGCCAAAGAATTCGATACGAATTGCGTACGATTCATAAGATGGATGCAGTTCGACCACATCGCCGCGGACGCGGAATGTCCCTCGCTGGAAATCGATGTCGTTTCTGCTGTACTGGATATCGGCCAGTCTTCCGAGCAGCTCGTTTCTATCGCACCGGTCGCCTATGCGGATGCCGACGACGGATGCTTTATAATCTTCCGGTGAACCGAGCCCGAAGATACAGGACACGGATGCGACGATAATGCAGTCGCTTCTCGTTGACAGGCTGGTAGTAGTCGAAAGGCGCAGCCGGTCGAGGTCGTTATTTTTCGATGCGTCTTTTTCGATGTAAATATCGCGCTGCGGGATAT
>Ga0272441_10016631_pt1 | contig 10147 bp, 10 predicted proteins | sample SSMProp6N_FD_193582 | JGI IMG/M metagenome (GOLD analysis project Ga0272441, IMG submission 193582) | Marine sediment archaeal communities from Little Sippewissett salt marsh, Falmouth, MA, United States - SSM-Prop-6N | ecosystem: Environmental > Aquatic > Marine > Wetlands > Sediment ... | reverse complement strand
TCGTTCAGAATGGGCCGCACGACTTCACGGATGGCATGTAATATCCCCTCCTCGGAGGTGTTGGGCGGCAATGGGATGTTGATGGTAGTGCCCATGGCATTGGGCCCGCCCAGTTCACTCAGGAAACCCGATCCGGGGCAGAGGGTGCGGCCGTCCTGGTGGATAGAAATAAACAACGTGTCCGGATCATGCCAGTAAATATCTTGCGTGCCGTCGCCATGGTGGCAGTCCGTATCCACGACGGCGATGCGGTTGACCCCGTATGCCTGGCGGATAAATTCGATCATGATTGCTTCGATATTGACATTGCAGAACCCCCGGGCCCCGTGCACCACCCGATTGGCATGGTGACCCGGCGGCCGCACCAATGCAAACCCCCGTTCCACCTGCTTGTCCATGACGGCCATGGCAATGGTTTTGGCCCCGCCGGCACTGATGAAATGTGATTCGGTCATTACGGACCAGATATCCGGTGCGCAGAAGTGGACGCGCTGGACATCCTGTTTGGTGACCAGATCGGGTTTGTATTCGATGATCCCCTCGATGTCGAGAATCCCCTCTTCGAAGACCTGGTCCTGCGTGTAAAGCAGACGCTCTTCGCGTTCCGGATGGGTCGGGCTGATGGCCCAGTCAAAAGCGGGAAAAAAGACCAGGCCGGTTTTGGTTTTGGCGCGCAGCATATCAGGCTCCGTTGTTTGGCTCTGGGCTGTTGGCGATTTTTTCGATAATGGCATCGTGCCCATGGATCAACCCGGGTTTGACCTGGGCCTTTACCCGTATGTTCTGTCCGGTGGTATGAAAACCGCGAACCATGTTGAACGCCATGGTCTCGACGACTTCGAGCTCAAGGTGATCGATGTTAGCACCGCGCGCAACCGCTTTCTTGCGCAGCAAATCGAGCGCCGTCGCAATGGCATCCTTTTCTGTGTAGCTGGACGGTATCGCTGTGGTGTATTGTTCTTCAGGCGCCATGGCGATTTCCTGTTCCGTATCGGCAAACAGGGTCACCTCGCAGGTCGTGCGGGCCAGGCCGGCGCCGATGGCATTGGCCACCTTCCAGCGCGGCACCACCGACACCCGCATGTCGCTCAATCGCTCCAACCCTTTGGCAAACCATTTGGCCGGCCCGCCCAGTACGAGGATCTTTTTGGGCTGCAAACGCGATCCTTCATACAGTTCATGGACCGTATACACCGGTTTGGCGTTGATACGGTCGACCATCGCGTCGGCACTGACCAAAATCGTCTGACACGCCTGCTCGAAAATCCGATTCGCAGCGTCCTCAACATCGGTGCCCAGTGCGTCGGCGATCGGTTGAATGCCTGAGCGGGCTTTTTGCGCATCGCCGTCATCGGCAAGGCCCAGCAGGCACATGGCATCCGTGGGTGTCGGGGCCGGCCCCCCGTAAGCCATGGCCACGCCGATTCTGTCCGGGCCGATCTGAATCTTTCCGTCGGTCACCCGCACGACGCTGTCGCCGCCGATACCAATGGAAACGGTATCCAGCGATCGAATCAAGGTTTTGTGATCAGCCAGGCAGATCCCCATGGGATTGAGCAGCGGCACCCCATCGACGAGTACGGACATATCCGTTGTGGTACCGCCGATATCCATCACCAGGCACGTGTCTGCTTTCGGCGCAAAGGCGACCGACCCCATCACGCTGGCCGCCGGTCCGGAGAGAATGGTCTGGGCCGGCTGATCGATGGACGCGTCAAAGCGCATATTGCCGCCGTCAGGTTTGAGGATGCGGATAGGCACCTCAAGCCCTTTTTCGGCCAGCGAGTTGACGACGGCCTCGAAAAAGATCTTGTGAATGGGATAAACCGATGCATTCAAAAAAGTAGTGGCAATACGACGCGGAAAATTGAGTCCGCCGGAAATCTGGTGTCCAAGAAAGACTTTTTCGAAACGGTCACCGATAAGATCGGCGATGGACTTTTCGTGCATCGGGTTGCGCACCGAGAACTTTGAGACCACGCCGATATACCGGATGCCAGCCGCACAAAAGGCGTCCGCCACCTTCAGCACCTGGGCTGCATCGATGGGGGCGACCTCCCGGCCGCGATGGTCGATGGCACCGTCCACGCTGTGATAATGGTCACCGGTCCGGAAAAGTTCCGGGTCCATTCCCGGTCCTGCGGAAACGAGCATGCCCACCTGGGGAGTCCGTTTCTGCACGATACGATTGGTCGTCAGCGTCGTAGAAAGCACTGCCCGCCGGATGCGCTCCGGATCGATGCCTGCGGTGATCTGCTCCAGTCCGCTGAACACGGTGGCAAATAAGTCGGAGGGGTTGGTGGGCACCTTGACCTGCCTTTCCAACCCGGTATCTCCCAATAACACCACATCCGTGTGGGTGCCACCCACATCCAGCCCGATTATCATAGGAACGTCCCGATTGTTTGATGATTCAATAAAATGGCAGAAACAGCAGGATTATCTAAAAATGGGGCCTGTGTCAACGCTCTGAAAAGGCAAGGGCAACCACGCTCAATTGATGATTATTGAAGACACCATCACAGACTCACCAAAGTAGGATCATACCTACGCAGCATGCCGCTAAAATCGATGCATGCCATGGCCTCGATCGCTTGCGGCGTCCCGATGAAAACGATCAGGTTCATACGGTCGGTCGTGCCAGTTTTCGGCCCGATCTCCATCACGTCTCCTCTTCCCATGACATAGCTGAAAAGCAAGGTTCGGCTGCCCGCCTTGACAACCCCCTTGGCTCTGGCAATGCCGTCTGGGATCATCGTGCCTATGGCATCGAGTTTTCTCCGATCCGCTCCGGACCATACGTAAACCGATGAGCGCAGGGGGTCCGGCGGCGTCATCGAGGTATCGGGAGCCGCGATGAGTTTATCGATGAACGTGTCGAGTTCTTTCGATGAAATCGGTTGATGGTCTGAAGCAGGCACGCTGTCCGACAAGACGGCTTCAGGCAAATAGGGTCTCAGTGGGATGTCCGCATAAACCGATTCGTAAAACCGGGGGGCGGCGTGATGGGCGGCAACGATCGATTTTATCGTGTCAACGGTTCCGTCATCCACCAGGTCGACCTTGTTGATGACGAAGACGGTCGAACTTTCGATCTGTTTCTCGACAGACGTGAAGGTGGCGTAGACATCTTCGAAGTGCTCCGCATCGATCATGCAAAACTGCTCTTTAAACCGGAAACGATTCTGAAAGATTGAAAGTTTCAGATCCCGTTTCAAATCAATCGGATTGGCGACACCGGTGGCTTCAATGATCAACACGTCGGGCTGAAGGCGCTGGGAAATATCCATCAATCCCCTGATGAAATCAGTCTTGACACAGACACAGAAGATCGACCCCCTGCTGATTTCCAGCATGTCCACATCATCCGCGACGATCAGTTGGCCATCCACACCAACATCGCCAAACTCGTTCATCAGGATCATGAGTTTGCGGTCTCGGGGAAAGGCGTTGACCATCCGATTTAGAAATGTCGTCTTGCCACTGCCGAGAAAGCCCGTGATCAGATAGACGGCCGTTGTCGCAGACACATCAACGCTTACTTTTTTTTGCATTACGTGACCTTTCCCGACGACCGTTGGTTAGGTGTATCAACCGGCACGGCCCTGCTGGTCAGTCGTTCCTCAATGGCCGTCTCCAGTTCATCTCTGGGTGGAATTGCATCGAAGGCCAGCTCCCCATCGATGAACAGACCCGGAATCGGTGCCAGACGATGGTGCTGGTAAACACCCGCTTTCCCGAACAACGCACACGACAGCTCCAGGAATCTTTTTTTCCCCATGTCTGAAAAAATATCGATGCGGTGGTAAACGATCCGCCGGCCGTATCTGGGCATTGCGTCCAATAGGGCCTGTTCCATGTAGACGCAGGCAAGACAGGATTTGCCTTTGAAGGTGACCTCGATGTGGATGTTATTGGCCATCGGCACGCAGGTTCTTTCCGGAGCCGGCCCGGTCCAAATTTTCCTTTATTCTGTCAAAATCAAAACCGGCATCCCGCAAGGATAACAGTCGGTCACGCATCGCACTGCTGGTGGCGCGTTGCGCCAGGGCATCGATCAATTCTTCGTACTGGGGAATGACGCTCTGAAAAACAAGCTCTTCTTCGATGCAGATCGTCGGCAGCACCTTGCCTTTCAGCTTGGTAAACATCCCGATGCCCGCTTTTGTCTTGATCGACCACTCTTTGTACCGGATCATCGCCTGCACATCGTCCGGCAGCGCGGCAATGGACTCCATCATGTAGCCGCAGGCCGCACATTGGACGCTGTCCAGGGTCAGGACGTCGATGCGTATGCGTTCATCCATTTTTTTCTTTCCATGGTTTTAGGTATGGGGATACTCGGGATAGTACTCGTCAAACCACTCCCGGGCCTCGACCGCCTGAATCAGATGTTCCGCCGGAACATCGAAAGGGATGTCTCAGCCGGGTGCGAAGGTGTATCCTTGCGTGCCACCGGCTGCCAGGCTCACCAGGGCGTCCTCCCGCGGTGAAAGCAGCCCCAGACTGAGTGCCAGGGTCAGCTTCAAATTGCCGCCGAAGCCTTTATGGTACTTTCGGGCCACATCACGGATAAAGTTCATGTTCAACTGTTCATCGATGGCAAAGCCGTGGGTGCCAACCTGGCAAACGTCTTCGATCACCTTGGTGCAGTCCCCGCAGATGAAAAAGGTGGAAGTCCTGCCGGCGTCGTGGATGGCGGCGACGGCCTCCTGGCAGTTGGGCGTAACGAACTCCCGAAACGTCTCCGGCCGGATCTGGGATGCCACCGGGTCGACGATGGCAATCACGTCGCACCCCATCTGGGCATAAAAACGGGCTGATGTGGCACAGAGCGTTCCGGCAAAAGCGATAATCGCGTGGGCAAATTCCTTCTTTTTTTTCACCGAAGTGAAAATGCGGACACCGGCCAGGTGAGAGGCCAGGGTCAGCGGACCGGTGGCCAGGCCCAGCAGGGCGCAATCCATCTCGTCGAGCTGCGGCTTGGCCAAGGCAGCCGCCTCGAAAACCACCGGCCATCTTCCCGACGATTGGGAAAAAGGTTCCATCCCCAGTTCACCGGGTGTCTGCTTCTCACAGGGATGCGAGCGCACCGAAGGTACGTTGTCCTCCCAGTATTCCAGTTCGCACCCAACCGCTTCGGCCTCCACCGACAGGTCGAACAACAACGGGATACCATCGGCTCGATAGGTTTTGGCTGCCGCGACAATACCTTTTGCAATCAGTTCGGGATCCTTGAAATAGCGGTCTGCCTTTTCTCCGATGAGATAAGCGCAGTTGACCCCGGCATAGGGCACCCAGGGCGCCTTTTCGGTTCGCCTGCCGCGCGTCGCATCAATGAGCATCTGTTTGGCCATGGACATCCTCCTTGAATCAAGTTCGTTGATTACACAGCCCCCGGCCCGATGTTGCGACATTGGGGCTTAGCCTGAACTGGCACCGCTTCATCTGACATCGGCTGCACTTGTTGCCTGGCGCTTGCCGCAGTTCTTCATTATTGAAAATAACGAAAGCGGAAATCGATTTTGCGGGTTGCATGACCAACGATGCGTTTAAACGAACGCCGAGCGTGTCAGCATCGAGCAGGCTGAAGAGCAGCACTTGATTTTCCATGTCTGCGCCATTCAGGCCGGGCCCGATCCGACACCCACTGAAAAAGCCCAATCGGCGTGCCCGGGAATCCACCTGGCCTTCAAGCTTACGCCCCATGGTGTCCAGCATGGCGGTACCGATCGCGTCCAGCGCCATCGCAGCGACCATCTCGCTGCGGGCACCCAAATCCCGAACCGCGGATTCAAGCGCATCTCCAAGGGTGGCCAGATAGACGGCGAAATAGGGCACGGAGGATTCCGCCAGGTCGTGGGCGACATTGGGAAAGGCGCTGTCGTATCGACCGGAGGCTGAGCGTTGTCTGATCTTTTCAACCGAAATCACCCGATACCCGGCAACCGGGTTGACCATGGCAACCGCCCGGTCGATACCGTCGCACACCCGCCGCCTCATTTTTCCGGTCAAACGGTACTCTGGTCCACCCAAATAGCGGGCAACCGATTCCGGTGAAGGAGTCAGATCCCCGGGTTTTACATCGATACGCGTGATTGAATCTTTCATCGGTCCAAACGTGATCCCAAAGCAACGCTGAAAGCGCGTGGCCGTTGCGGTGAAGGTCCGAATCCGGTTTAGAAGGGAAACGCGATGCCCATCTCCGCGATCTCATCCTTGACCCGGCGGAACATGTCGTAATGCGCTTGGGTGGGCACGGCTTTGGCGACATCGTAGCATTCGTGGTACTCGCAGCCAATGGGTGCATCGGCGGCATCGTCCTCGTAAGTTGCCAACAGCCGTTTGGCGATGTCGTTGACTTCCTCTCGGGATAATCCCTGGCGGGCCACGGCATGACCGACTTCCGTGCCGATGCGTGCTTCCAGCGGCGTCGCCCGGTTTTTATATTTGTTGCGCGCCGAGGCCATTTCCCAGAGGTGCCATCCGGTAACTGTTGAGACCATGGCATGCACCGCGGTTTCCCTGAAAAGCATTTCCGTCATGGGACCGGCGTTGGCGAAGCCGTTGGACGTGTGCAGCAGGTTGCTGTTGCGGGCCAAGGCCGTACCAGCCATGGCAATCGCCCACAACAGTTCCCGGGTGGTGTTGGAGCCGTAGTTCAGGTGAAAGGGGAAATGCTGGTTGAACATGGCCCCGTGGATCACCAGCCCGACCAGGCTGTAAGCGACTGTGGTCACCGCCGTCCCTTCCGAACCACCGCACCATCCCCCGTAAATGGCGCCGGTCAGATTGCCGGTGTAGCACCCGTATTGGGCATAGTGCAAAGACCGGTTGAGCAGCGTGTCGGCGGTTTTGAACTCGGTCAGCGATCCGACCAGACGCGCATCTGTTGGCTGAACCCCCCACGCTTCGTTGGACACGGCAATCTGGCCGCTGTCGTGCTCCGCCGTTCCCACGGCGACCATAAAGGTGCCGGGACGGCCCAGCAGCCTGGCCGCCAGCTTCTGGTTGGTGATGTGCTGGATGCATCCGCTGATTTCAGACGGACCGGACGATTCGATCCGGTGCCCGAAGGTCTCTTCCAAAATTGGCCCGCAGATCCCGTCCAGCAATGGCTCCTTGAGATAGGCCATGCAGATGGACTGGTGATATTTCTCATCACAGGTGATATCCGGACTCATGATGCAAAAGGGGGGTGCCGGATCCTCCACCAGCCGGTGTTTCCACAACACGGCATCCTTGCCGCCGCCCACCCAGTATTGATCCCTGGCCATATAAAGGGCTTCGCGGATCTCTTCGTCGGTCACCTGGATCAGCCGGTGGGAATCGGTATTGTAATAGCCCACATCCCGGAACAGGTCCCAGGCCGCCTGCCAGATCCGATCGGCCATATCGTCATCCGTGGGGCACGGGCTTTCCGGGTCATACCTGATTTCATATTTTTTGATGAGTTTTTTCAGGGTCGGGGTGAAATGCCTGGGAAGGAAATCATCCTCATCCATAAAAGGTCCGGTTCTAGACCGTTCGAGGATTTCCCAGTGTCTGTATGCGGTCGTCATGGCGATACTCCCTAAAGTTGTATTTGGAAACAAAAGTGATGAGATCGTATAAAAACCCAATATCAGCGGCTTCGTAAAAGACCCGAGATCAGGGCTTGCGGGCCGCGATAGCGAACGTCAGCGAGCGAACTGCGATCGATTACCATCCTTACGGCGAACATTTATGTGCCATCCTGATAAACGAAACGCACAATGGCGTACTCCATAGTGACGAAGGATGAAGTATAACGCAGATATCGGGTTTTTTACGGAACCGCCATCATTCCAACAGGTTCACCATTAACTCCGGCGCACTCTTGGCATCCTTGCAGTACAGGTCGGCACCGATCTGGTCGGCCCACAGCTGGGAAGTGGGGGCCCCACCGACGATGACCTTGAATTGATCCCGGATCCCTTTGGCTTTCAGCAGTTCGATGATCTCCTTCTGGCGAGGCATGGTGGTGGTCATCAGCGATGATGCACCGATGAAATCCGCGCCCATCGCTTCAGCCTCTTTGATAAAAATCAATGGATCCACGTTGTAGCCCAGATCCTTGACCTGGAACCCGTTGGTTTCCAGGATCAGCTTGACGATATTTTTGCCGATTTCGTGCAGGTCGCCTTTCACGACACCGATAACGACTTTCCCTTTGATTTCGCGACCACCGGCTGCTTCCAGATGCGGCCCCATCACCGCGACGACCGCGGACAGCGCCTCGCCCGCCAGCATGATCTCGGGAAGGAAAATCTCGAGTTTGGCGAACAGCTCCCCGACGCGTGCCATGGTTTGGGTCATCTCGGCGATCATTTCGTGGGGGTCGGTCCCCGCTTTCAGCAGTTCGTCGGCCATGGCGCGCGCGTCATCGGTCTCACCGTCCTCAACCAGTTTGCCTAAATCTTCCAGTGACATCCCTTTGTCTCCCTATATCCGTTCACGTTCGCAATCGGTGATCGATAAATGATCCGCCATCGTGGTTGTATATACAACTTATACCGCTATAATGGATGCATTCACCCGTTGTCAAGGGCTAAACAAAATCGGTGGGTTCGAACTGAGGTACGAAGGTGTCTTTGAAAGCCATCTCACCACGCATATAATACTCGACATAGGTTACCAGTTCCTCATACGAGTATATCATCCGCTTGAAATGGAACGTCGGATAGCCGGCATCAACCTTGAACAGAGGGGCGATATCCGCCTGAAGTGCGACGGCCGCCATACTTTGACTGATCCGGGTGAGGGCCAGCTTGTACTTGGCAATGAGGATGCGGTGGATCGAGCTGTGCTTCAGGTCCTCCCAGAGGATGCCCGCGCATAAGTCCGGTCGAAGGTAGCGGATCTCATAGCGTACCGGCTTTCGGTCGAAGCACCACAAGCGGCGGATGCGGATCAACTCCCCTTTGGACTTAAACTGTTTTGAAACATGTGCCGGCGGTTCTACCACACGACCCTCTAAGACCTCGGTGGTCAATGCCACGTTCAGATCGTCGGCCCATTTTTGAAAGGGCCGCACCCGGAAAAAACCGGTGGTGTAGTGGTGATTCTTTTTTACAAAGGTACCCTTTCCCGGGGTTCGCTCGACAAGCCCCTCCCTTTCGATGGCATTGATGGCCTTGCGCGCCGTCATCCGGCTGACACCAAACTTCTCCGCCAGCTGGTTTTCCGACGGGACGGCATCCGTAAAATCACGCGACTTGATGCCGCTTAGCACATAATCCTTGATTTTTTCATATTTCGGGTAGCTCTTTTTCATTCTGCAAACATACCCCGTTGCCTGAGATATACGTATATACCGTTTTGAATATCTATGTAAGGTTAATTTATGTGTAAATATTAATTATTAAAATAATTTTAGTAGCTTAATATCATAAAACGGTTTAACCAACCATTCTTTCAGGCCCAGACTTGTATACGCGCATCTTTGTCATCTGTCGAGTTTTAATTCCTGTTGACAACTGAACCACGATGGTCGTAACAATGTCCTATCTGTATATACAGCCGCAAACAGGGGCTTGAGACCTCTTGGATAACCAGTGGTTTCTGCCGATTTCAGGACTTGCAATGAACATCGTTTTTATTGAGCTGGATCGCTGTATCGCCTGCAGAAGTTGTGAACACATCTGCCGGCTGCATCAGTCGGCACTGAGAAACGGCGACGAGCCCAATATATTCGTGCATGTGGACATGGATCAACGGCAGATTTTCGCCGGCACCTGTCTGCAATGCGAAACCGCCCTGTGCATGCAGGTCTGCCCGGTCGGCGCATTGGCCCGCGATTCAAAAACAGGGGCCGTCGACATCGACAAACGAATCTGCATTGGGTGCGGCATGTGTGTCGTGGCCTGCCCATATGGCTACATGCACCTGGACAGTGCCATCCACCGGGCATCCAAATGCAATTTGTGCGCCGGTGATCCCAAGTGTGTTCAGGTGTGTATGGCCAAAGCGCTTCATTTCGGCACCATCGACGAACTGGTGGCACGTAAATGCCGGCAACACGACCTGCTGCTGGGTGTCCGTGCGCTGCCTGACATGACCAACGCAAAAGAAGAGAGCGATACCGGTAATGGGCAAAACCCGGATTGAGAACGGTGTTGTCAGCACC
>Ga0272441_10016630_pt1 | contig 10147 bp, 1 predicted proteins | sample SSMProp6N_FD_193582 | JGI IMG/M metagenome (GOLD analysis project Ga0272441, IMG submission 193582) | Marine sediment archaeal communities from Little Sippewissett salt marsh, Falmouth, MA, United States - SSM-Prop-6N | ecosystem: Environmental > Aquatic > Marine > Wetlands > Sediment ... | reverse complement strand
TCAAATAAAACCTTTCCGACTCATCCGATGAGCTGAAATATCTTTCAAACTGATCGAGTTTCGAAGCCGCAAATGCCGCACCCAGGGTTGAATACCCTGAAAAGATACTGCTCGCCAAGGCGACGCCCAAATCCTGGTTATAAAAACTCCGACCGGCACGGCTATTCCCGATGTAGGCCACCGCCCCGCCATCGGCCTTGTTGATAAAGCGCTCGGCAATACAATCGGTATCCAACGCCGCGGTGAAACAACCCAAGGACCATACAATAAACGGACTCTGGTTGTTCAATGCATAGACATCCGAGATGGTGAATCCATCACTGTATGAACCGAATCTCATCCCGGTCTCACTACCATGATCAAAGTGAAAAATAAAATGGGCGCTGAGATCCATTTCAGCCTTGGCCTCCGTCAGATATCCATCACTATAAACATTACAATCCCCCGATTCGAGAGCAACGGGCGAGTTAGGGTTGGCTTCGCAAAACAAATTTTTCGGATTATAATAATAAGGCAAATAATTATTCTTGATTTCCCTGGCTTTTAAAAAAGAATAATTAATGGGGCAAATAACAAAACCATCCTGATCCTTGGCGGTTTGCGTATCCGCGAGGGCAAAGAGCGCCGCCCGGTTGCGACCAGGGCCATTTCGATCATTTTCGTAATTCAGAACCTTTTGGACGAAGTCCCCGGCCTCTGCCAAGTTTTCAACCGGTGCACGACCGACGAGGATATCAGGATTAAATTCTTCATTATCGCGCCGAATATCTGAGGGATCCGACACGGGAGCGATGGCAGGTCCGGCAAATATACCGTCGCCGTTTTCATCCCAACTACCGTCCAAATCCGAATAATACAGATCGCTGATAACGGCATCAGGATTTTCTTTATCATATATGGCATACCGCGGTGGAACGATATTCGTATCCCCGCCCAGAAGGACGTAGGTCAGGTCATTTTCATCAAATAACTTGCGGATATAATTCCTGATCTTTTCCGGGGTATCCCGACCGGGCATGTCCGCATCAATATTTTCAACCGTTTCAACCCAGACCGTCAGGCCTTTGGACTCTTTGCTCTGGATCAAAGGCTCAAAAGCTCCGGAAGAATTTAAGTTATTATTCGTAATGATGAGATAATCGATTGGGGCCGACGGAATATCAATCCCCAGCCTCATCCTATCCAAAGAAATTAATTCTGGAACCGGTGACAAAACGCTATTGTGTTCATTAATTGACTCGGGATTCACAACAACTGTCCGCAGGAATTCCTTCTGGCGTCTTTGGCCCACCGAATCCATACTCGGAAGAGACCTTGTGCTACTCGATACTTGCATTGTGTTAAGCGAAACAACCGCCTCGGTTTTTTGAATCAGGCGAAATTTTATTTTCTTGTGCAAGATGAGCTTTTGCTGTCCTGGGATATATTCCAGAGGGCAAACATGGACCGAAACGATATCAGCGCCCAAAAGACTTCCTGGGATCCCAAGCTTCACCTGCTGGCCCGGATAGCTTTGCAGCGATCCATAGGCATCCGGGTCCGGATCGGTAAACAGACAGCTTTCGTCAAGACGACATGACCGCTGGACCGGAAAAACAAAAAAATCACCCGGGATGACGGTTTGTTCATCATTCAAGACCTCGAGGGTATACTCAGCGTTTTTATCCGGAACAACGAAACGCAGGACCTTAACGGGTAGCTGCGGTTTCCCGGTCTCAAAGGTGGAGATGCTGCCTGGCAGACTGATAACATGAAAATCGTTCACGGTTTCAATGCTCAGGTCCTCAGGAGAAACATCGAATTCATAAACCGTTTCCCATCCCTCAGCCGAGGTTGTGGTGGCGGCTATGATTGCAAATATAATTATCGCTAATAGCTGAGAATAATTTCTCATACAAGTATCCTTCCTTATCTAAATTAGTGATAGAGACTATTTAATTAAAAACCTCCGCAAAAACAAGTCCTATCTCTTTGACAATTAAACAGATCCAACCACAATTCCGGGTATTAAGACCCGGTATTAAAATATCTTGGCATCGATGATGGTTGCGTACTGGCCATGCAGCGCGGCGTCGACCACCAAAGAACCGCGGCTGGAATGTGAGCTGATATAAAACGTCTGAGCCTGGGTCTCGCCGTAGCGCCGGATCTTGTAATAGACGGTTGAGCCGGAGCGTTCCACAATCAAGACATCCCCGGGATTATATTGCATGAACCGCCCCTTCCACACGCCCTCTTCGTAAACCGCAATATAACCGTCCTGTCGGACATTGATCCCATAATCAATCCCGGTCTGGTCGCCGTAAGAGTATGCACTCGATAATCCGCACATGCGTTCTTTGTCGGTTTCATAAGCCATGACTTCTACCCCGCCGCTGCCGGGAATCACCTGAGTTGATGCAGCGCCGCTGTTGCCCCAGCCGTCCGGTGCGGTTTTCACAACCGAATTGCCGCTGATGTCGACCCCAACGCTAGTGCTCCCGTCCCAGGTCACATCTTCCTTTTCAATCGGTACAGGAATGGGGGACGGCATTGCTGAAGGTATTGGTGAGGGCGTGGATGTCGGCGTTGGCGTCGGAGTCGGTGTTGGTATCGGCGATGGTGTCGCTGTCGGTGTCGGCGTTGGTGTCGGCGTCGGGCTTGGGCTCGGTGTCGGCGTCGGTGCCGGCGGCAATATGGCATATATAATGTCAGATGCCTCCCCGGTACCAACTGAATTATAGGCCCGCACTTGGAACATAAACTGTGTCCCGGCAATTAAATTATCCGTAATCGTTATGCTGGGCACCGGCGTGTCCTGATAATAAGTAAACCGGCCGCTGGCCACTGTTCCATAAGAAACCCGGTAACTGGTTATTCTGGCTCCATTGGCTGCCGGCACATCCCAGGTCAGGTCAAACCGCATCTGGCTTGGATAGGCCTGAACATTTATGACCTGGCCCGGCTCTTGAGCCGCGGGAGTCGGAGTCGGTGTCGGCAATGATGTCGGTGTGGGACTCGGCGTTGGCGATGGTGTCGGGGTCGGAACCGGCGTCGGGGTCGGTATGGGTGCCGGCGTTGGCGTCGGGATTGGAGTCGCTGTCGGTGAAGGCGTCGGTTTGGCTGTCGGAGTTGGCGCCGGTGTCGGCGTCGGACCCGGCGGTAATGTGGCATACACAATATCGGAGGCCTCCCCGGCACCGGCCGAATTATAGGCCCGCACCCGGAACATAAACTCGGTCCCGGCGATTAAATTTTCCGTTATTATTTTGCTGGGCACCGGCGTGTCCTGATAATAAGTAAACCTGCCGCTGGCCACTGTTCCGTAAGAAATCCGGTAACTGGTTATTCTTGCCCCGTTGGCTGCCGGAATATCCCAGGCCAGGATCACGCGCATCTGGCCTGGAAAAATCTGCACATTCGTGACCTTGCCTGGTACCTGAGCTGCGGGTGTGGGTGTTGGTGTCGGCAATGGTGTCGGTGTGGGACTCGGCGTTGCTGTCGGCGTTGGTGTCGGGATTGGAGTCGCTGTCGGTGAAGGCGTCGGTTTGGCTGTCGGAGTTGGCGCCGGTGTCGGCGTTGGACCCGGCGGTAATGTGGCATACACAATATCGGAGGCCTCCCCGGCACCGGCCGAATTATAGGCCCGCACCTGGAACATAAACTCAGTCCCGGCAATTAAATTTTCCGTTATTATTTTGCTGGGCACCGGCGTGTCCTGATAATAAGTAAACCGGCCGCTAGCCACCGTTCCGTAAGAAATCCGGTAATTGGTTATTGTTGCTCCGTTATCCGTCGGAGCATCCCAGATCAAATCCACCAGCATCTGACCGGCAAAGGCCTGCACATTCATGACCTTACCCGGTACCTGGGCTGCGGGCGTGGGTGTTGGACTCGGAAATGGAGACGGCGTCGGCAATGGTGTAGGTATCGGTGTCGGTGTCGGGATCGGTGACGGTGTCGGCGTCGGCAATGGTGTGGGTGTCGGTGTCGGGTCCGGCGATGGTGTCGGCGTAGGCGTTGGAAGCGGTGATGGCGTTGGTGACGCTGTCGGCGTCGGAACCGGCGTTACGGTCGGCAATGGTATTGGCGTTACAAGCGGTGACGGCGTCGGTCTCGGTCTGAATATCGGCCGTGATGTCGGAGACGGCACAGGCGTTGGATTTGCTAAAGGAGACGGTGACGGGCCTGCCGGGGTTGCTTCTATTTCGACAACCGGACCGGCTCCGTTTGCATTATAGGCCCGCACTTGGAATTTATAGGCAGTGCCGTTGACTAAGCCGTCTACAAGAATACTCTGTCCGGATGTGTGCTCATAATTGATAAGCCGGGCAGCTGTGGCCGGCCCGTAATTAACCCGGTATCCCGTAATCGGCGATCCATTATCTTCAGCCGGTTGCCAATATAAAATGACCGACCTGTTTGAGACACTCGCCCTTAAATCAACAACCGGCCCCGGTCTTCCTTCTAAGGGGACGGCTTCAATAGTCTCGGAATCGACCGTATGACCGTTGACCCGCGCAATAACATTAAATTGATAAGTAACGCCTCCGGTCAACCCCGGGATAACAATCCCGGGCGTGGTTGTTTGAGCATACTGCCTCATCCTTAATCTCGTAGAACTGCTTTGATATAAAATAACATAATCCGTAATGTCCGACCGACTGGTTGTCCAGTTCAAAGTCACCTGAGCCGATGCCGGGACAGCGGACAGGTTTTCGATCGCGGTCGGGTCGGGACCCGGTGGTCCTACCGGACTCGGCGAGGGAAGCGGCTCCGGGGTCGATGTGGGCGTCGCTTCCGGTGATGGCGATGGTGAAGGTTCAACATTATAGAAACAATTGGAGTAATCAAATAAGCAATCCGAACGGCAGGCTAACGCCCCGCCGTCATAGCCTAATGACTCACAAGATTTTCCTTTAAAGTCATTGCCTTCGCATTCTTCAGAACCAATGATTAATCCGTCACCGCAGGTTGTGCATTGAGGACTTCCCTTTTCAATTTTATTATACGTGCCGCAATACCTTCCTGTTCCGGGATAATAACAAAAAGTAACATAATCTCCCACCTGTGCAAATGGCAGCCGCATTCCAAACGGCCCCTGACCGTGGCAATACTGGATACATTTAAAATTGGAACAACACAGCACTTCATCAGGATCAGGCCCATCCGGAGCTCCCAACATATTATCAATTTGGGTTTGCCTAGAAATTATGGAAGCCTCTTCTTCCAAAAGGTCACAAGCCGAGGAGGCTGATGCAGGCACCGTGATATAATCGTACGCGTTATATTCACCCACAATGCCTTCAACAGGATCCTCGCCGCAGAAAGAAACAGAATCATAGTAACAGGCATGGATCATCCCGGAATCGAGGTACGAGGCTAGGGTTATAAAATCTTCATCAACAACATCCCCATGCAAAAAAGGACGTACCTGTTTGATAATAATCCTGCCATCCGAAAGCCATTTCCATTCTATATCCAGGATCACGTTCTCTCTCGCATAAGGGCTAAAATCGATCACAGACTCCTCTCCGGAATCGAGAAACTCTTTTTCCAATTGCAGCATGGCCAATCCCAATTCTCGAACTGATGCATCGTCCAGTACGCTGGGATTTTCATCCGTTGCCTCACTCGATTCCTGCTCCACCTCCCAGGAAACAATTCGCTCCGCTTCCCTGTCAACCGTGATCTTGATGACTTCAGCGACCACCCCCGGTTCGGGGCTGACCACGCTGATTTCACCAAACTGCGCATAAACAGTATATGTCATATATCCCTGAGAATCAGGTAACACAATCTCCTGCGGATCACCAGTAAAGGCAACCCCATTGGCTTTTTCCTTAATATCCGTATATTCCACATCAAAAGAAGTATTGACCAAAACCGCCATGGCCGCGATGTCTTCTGGAATCTGAAAATAGTCCCGCTCATTAAAGGCCCGGTCTTCATAAAGACTCCGCCACACTTTTCTTAAACCTCTGGCAATACCCCTTTCCTCATCTTTGGAAGGACAGAGCGATGGACCGTATTCATCTCCGTCTAACTCATCTGCCAAACAGACACTGGTTGATTCATAAAGGCCGGCGCCGTTGAACGCAACATTATCCTCCAGATTTGAAGATGAGCGGAACCGCACCTTGACCGGCTCACTAGAATTACTTTGATAAAAACCCTTCTCATCCGCCCCCCAGATTTCCGTAATCCGTTGAATGAGGGCATTGACTAAATCAGGATTAACTGTACTTTTATCCCGCATATGATCACGGAAATCATCCAGCACGTCGGCCCGATAGGATAAATCACTGATAAACTTGCTATCGTGTGGCAATTTATGTGCGTAATCCAAATAGGAAATCGGAATCTCACTCGCATCAATAGCGATATGATCTTCTTTGTTAAAAAATTTCTGATCAAGATAATTATTCTGCATAAAATCATAAAAATAATAAAACGGGATTCCAAATCCTTTGATTTGATATTCTTCCGGGATCGTGTGATACGCGGCGCCGAGCTTGGAGGCCTTGCCCCCGACCCTGCGGAACCATATTTCATTATCCCCTGTCATATCTAACAAATTCGGCAGGCCCGTATACTCCCTGTCCACTTCCGGAGGCAAGGGGATTTCGGGCCGTTTATCTTCCCAATATTGATACGCCAGATCCATGTTCTGAGCAAACCAGGCATCGTAATCACTTAAATTTTCCGGCTCAATACGATATCCGTCTTGGTTGATAATAATTTTGACGATCTTCCCTTCATAGGGGGCAAAAACATCCAAGGCTTTTTGGATATACGCATTGGGGATATTCCATCCTGCAGCCCTCAGGCTTAAATGGGACGCCCAGGTTAATTGAGGAGCGCTCGTTACGGACGCGGCAAAAGGGGAATCGATTTCAAAAGGTTCTTCGCCAAAAACGAACAAGTCCTGATAGCTGATCCCGTTGGCTGAGACATAGTTCTCGTAGTTATTTTCTGTCTGAAACACATGCACGCGGCCATACGCCTCGCCGGTTGTATAGGCTTCATAAGGAACATTCGCCATATCACAGTCAATAGGGAAATCGACATCCCATCCGCCTTGTCCGTCAACCCCGCAGACTTCCGCTGTGTGGTTTTCATAATTATCTGACGCCTGAAGAAACGGTTTATAAACCAATACCCCTAACTCAAAATGATTCTGCAAACGATGATAGATCCTTCCTACTTCTTCGGCTGTATACATACATTCCGCACCGCATCTGGCATGTATCGTGAATTTATATATTCCAGGATCGTCCTCTGCTTCATGGTGAATGACAACGTGACGGACCAGGGAGTCGCATCCTGCCGCCTCTATACTAAAGTCTCCGCCACCATCACCCATAGTTTCTATAAAAGGAAAAGCTATCATCACAGCGCTCATATGGGAAAAGTGCGAAGTATAAACCGTGTGATCAATGCAGTCTATGCCTCCTTGTTGATAAATTGTATTACAATAATTTTCCGTCGCTGTTAAAGGCGCCGTCTCCGGATACACATTTTCGTTGGGAACCAAAGCCCGCACGGTATTGTGTAATCCGTCCCACGCGCCCACATTATCATCCTTAAACTGCTCTCCCAATAACCAGTAGACACTTTCTTCTGACTCGTCTGTGCGGTCGTGATCAACTAAAATTTTGTCATAAAGGCATAATGTTTCCTCAAAAACCGGGAAACCGGTTCCGCGCCACCATTCGGAATCATAACTCCTTGGATAATACACAAGCGGATCTGCAGGGAAGCCGAAAACATTGCTCAACTGACTAAGGATATAATGACCCCTCGTTTCATTTAAAAAATTGAGTACAGACGCCTGACCTCCTTCCATAGTGAATCCATAAAGGGGACTGGAGTAACCATGCGCCGGATCAGCCTGATGGATGCGGTAAAGCCTTAATTTTATATATTTAGAACTAGCGGGATAAGTCGAAGTATCCGCATAGCTTTGAGCCGTAAAGGCATCCGGATATAATTCGGACATCAATGAACTGAACCAATCCCCTTTGATAAAAAGCGGCTGGGTCAGACAATCAGGAACGGGTCGGCCTGGCTGTTGAAATTCAGCGCAAAACTGTTGATCAGATAATCCGTTCGGGTTATTAGGCACAAGCGCGTAAACAAAATTCCCCCTTTTCGCCTCCAGTTCCGCAAATTGATCAAACATCTCAGCACTATCGATTCGATAGGCATAATTCTCTCCTTCGCTAAAAACGGGCATAGTAATGATTTCTGCTTCATTGGTGTACTCGGTTTTTCCTGCTGAATTATATGCGCAGACACGGTAAAAATATGTTTTCCCTGGCTGATAGTCTGTGTCTATAAAAGTGGAATTGTTCGGGCCCCGCAAAGCGATTTCTTCGAATGTGCCTCCTTGTTCCTTTCGTTCTATAATGAAACCATCCTCATTTGCAATAGGAGGATTAAATGTCGACCACCTAAGATGTATTTCAATTTCATTCCGAAATCTCACGGAAAGATCCGTTGGCGCCATCGGTAATATCTGATCGTCCGGATTTTCCAACGGAGGATTTGTGGAATCAGTATCAGCGACAAAGCCGATATCAACTTGTCCTTGCATTTTATTAGTTACTCCGCTCTCCGGCATAGAAGAACCAAGCTGATAAAGATGACTCTCTATCCAAATATCCTCATAAGTTTGAGGGAAGCGTTCTGTGCCAGATCTCTTCGTAGTTTTATCAGCAGGAATAAAAACCCCGACAACATACCTAACCCCGCATTCTACATATACGGGATCAATTTCCTCAAAAGTCCAATTATTATTTGAAGTGACCATGGCCTGAGCAAGCAGTTGGGAGCCGTCTCTCTTCCATAAAGAAACAGAATATGTTCCCGAAAAATATCCTCCGAGTTGAGTAATCCAGCCATCTCTGATTGGAACAAATTGATAGCCATAGGTTACTTCAGCGCTATTTCCTGCTGGCTGGAGTACCAATGTGCCATTTTCATTTGAACTCCAGGGGAACTGTACCTGACCTGTTGGACCAGTTTGGGCAAAGACAAAGATTGATGTAAAAAGAATTAAAGAAATGGAGAGAAATAAAGAAATACGAACAAATTTACTCATCTAGCCCCTCCCGTGGCAAAGGGTATATGATTTACTAAACTCCGCAAAAACAAGTCCTATCTCTTTGACAATTAAACAGATCCAACCACAATTCCGGGTATTAAGACCCGGTATTAAAATATCTTGGCATCGATGATGGTTGCGTACTGGCCATGCAGCGCGGCGTCGACCACCAGGGGATCATAACTCCACTTCAAACTGGTGTAAAATGTCTGGGCCTGGATCTCGCCGTAGCGCCTGATCTTGTAATAGACCGTTGAGCCGGAGCGTTCCACGATCAAAACATCCCCGGGATGATATTGCATGAACCGGCCTTTCCATACACCCTCCTCATAAACCGCAATATAACCGTCCTGCCGGATATTGATCCCATAATCAATCCTGGTCTGATCACCGTATGAATAAGTGCTCGATAATCCGAACATGCGTTCTTTGTCGGTCTCATAAGCCATGACTTCCACCCCGCCGCTGCTATAAATCCCCTGCGTTGATTCGGCACCGCTGTTGCCCCAACCCTCTGCAGCGCTTTTAACAAGCGAATTGCCGCTGATGCTGACCCCAACACGGGTCCTGGCATTCCAGATCACCTCTTCCTTATCATCGGGGATTGGGCTGGGAGATGATATCGGAGACGGTGTTGGTGATGGATACGGCGTGGGTGTCGGCGTCGGTGCCGGCGGCAATGTGGCATACACAATATCGGAGGCCTGCCCGGCACCAACCGAATTATAGGCTCGAACCTGGAACATATACTGCCTCCCGGCGATTAAATTGTTCGTAATCGTTATGCTGGGTAGCGTCGTATCCTGGTAATAATACGTCCGTCCTCCAGCCAAGGCATAGCCCACCTGATAATGAGATATTCTTGCTCCATTGGCTGCCGGCACATCCCAAGTCAGGTCGAACCGCATCTGGCTTGGATAGGCCTGCACATTTATAACCTTACCCGGCTCTTGAGCCGCGGGAGTCGGTGTTGCCGTCGGTGTTGGTGTTGGCGTCGGTTCCGGCGTTGGTATTGGTGAAGGTGATGCAATCGGCGATGGCGACGGTATCGGCGGTGGC
>Ga0272441_10016629_pt1 | contig 10147 bp, 8 predicted proteins | sample SSMProp6N_FD_193582 | JGI IMG/M metagenome (GOLD analysis project Ga0272441, IMG submission 193582) | Marine sediment archaeal communities from Little Sippewissett salt marsh, Falmouth, MA, United States - SSM-Prop-6N | ecosystem: Environmental > Aquatic > Marine > Wetlands > Sediment ... | reverse complement strand
CCTCGTTGCTACTGGACGAGAAGGCTACACGCGGGGAGCGCAAAGCGCAAGTATCTGTTCTTGCGAATATGATACCCCGGGCCCCCATCAAGAAAGATTAGATGCGATTGCCCTGGAATGTGGCAAACTCTGCCGGTCGCACCCCGGTCGGTCGCACGGACAGTGAGAGAGGGTCAAGGCCACGATGAGGGCCGTCCGGTGCTTGCGTTTTGGAGCTCTTGCAGGCGCAACGGGCCATCTCTTGACATTGGAGAGCAACGAATGCGTGGTGCCAGGATCATCGAGGCCTGTACGGTCGAGACGCGGGATTACCCGGACCCCGAGCCGGGGGGCGAGGACGTCGTCGTTCGGATAGAGGCGGCGGCCCTCTGCGGGTCGGACCTGCACGCCCTGTACGAGAAGCCGGGCGAGAAGGACTTCGTCCCCGGGCACGAGGGCGCCGGCGTGGTCGTCGCCGTCGACCGCCCCCGTGTCCTGAAGGTGGGCGACCGGGTCTGCACGGCCGGGGGGCTGACGTGCGGCGTCTGCGACATGTGCCACGCCGGCTACTTCGCCTACTGCCGCAAGTCGCGTGGCGGGTACGGTTTCGGCCTCGACGGCGTCCACGCCGAGTACGCCCGGATTTCCGAGCGGGCCCTGCTTCGCCTGCCCGACGGGCTGACCTTCGAGCAGGGCGCCCTGATCCTCGACCCCGTCGGCACGACGTACCACGCCCACAAGCGGATCGGGACGAACGCGACGCACGTGGTGGGCATTTTCGGCCTCGGGCCGATGGGGCTCGGGGCGCTGTGCGTGGCCGTCCACCTCGGGGCGCGGGTGATCGGCGTCGAGCCCGTCGCGTACCGCCGGGAGCTGGCGCGGAAGCTCGGCGCGGAGGCCGTCCTCGACCCCGCCGCCGGCGACGTCGCCGAGCAGATTCGCGAGGCCACCGGCGGGCACGGACTGGACCGGGCACTGGAGTGCTCCGGCGAGGCCGAGCCGCTACACATCGCCCTCGACGCGATCCGCAAGTTCGGGCACGTGGCGATCATCGGGGAGAACACCGAGGCCGTCATCCGCCCCTCGGACCACTTCTGCCGCAAGGAGATCACGTTGTCCGGCTCGACGTGCTTCCCGCTGGGCGAGTACGACGAGCTGCTGCGGGCCTTCGAGCGCGGTCTGCGCACGGGCGAGATCATCACGCACCGGTTCGACATCGAGCACGCGGCCGAGGCGTACCAAACCTTCGCCGCCCGGCAGACGGGCAAGGTAATCTTCGTGCCCGCGGAGGGCTGACGCGGGCTACTGGTCCTTTTCCGCCGGCTTGTCGGCGGCCGTCGCGGGCAATTCCTTGATGAACAAGTCCTTGTACATCACCTGCATCGGCGGGCCGACGTGGAGCTGGAAGGCGATCACGCCCTTGGTGGCGCCCTTCTTGGCGTCCTTCTCGGTGTAGTTGACCGTCTGGTGGCCGTTGATCCAGAACTGGAGCCGCGGGCCGTCGCACAGGATGCGGTACTCGTTCCAGGTGTCCTTCTTGAGGTGCTTGGCGACCTTTTTGGGGTCCACGTTGACGAGGATGCCCCGGCCGCCCTCCTCGTACAGGATGCCCGTGTAGCGTTTCTCGGCGATGTCTGCCTGGTAGCCGGTCACGCGGAAGTCGTCGTGCACGACGCTGCGGAGCTGCACGCCGCTGTTGTGGTTCCGCAGGCGGAACTTCAGCCGCAGCTCGAAGTTCGCGTACTGCTTCTCGGTGTGGAGGAAGTCGTTGTGCTTGAGCTTCGTGGCCGCCGTGGTCTCGCCGACGATCGCGCCGTCGGCGACCTTCCACAGCGTCGGCCGGCCCTTGAAGCCCTTCAGCGTCTTGCCGTCGAACAGGGGCTTGAAGCCCTTGGGCAGCTTGGCCTTCGCCGCGGGTTCGCCCTTCGGCGCCTCTTTCTCGCCCGCTTCGAGGGCCCCGCAGAGAACCAGACACACACACGCCGCGGTCCACAGCCGTTTCATATCGCGCTCCCAGGTTGGTGACGGATTCGAGCTTCCCGCCGGCGGCAATCGCCGACCATCGAGACGGGCCTGCCCGCAGAGCCTCTCGCGGGCAAGCCTGCTGACGGATTAAACGCGCGCCGCGGCGGGACGGCCCGGCCGAACCGGCACAAATGGCCATTGCTCCCGGGGCGGCATCCGGTAGACTGTTGCAGCATGAGTTTGGCGTGTTTTCCACAGACTAAGGAGACCATCACATGAGGCGCAGTGCTTTACTCTCGTTGACCCTGGGCATCGCGGCCGCCTTTGCGGCGACGGCCTTCGCGGCCGAGGGAGATTGGTACCAGTGGCGCGGCCCGCAGCGGGACGCGATCTGCCGGGAGACCGGCCTGATGAAGACCTGGCCCGAGGGCGGCCCGAAGCTGCTGTGGAAGATCGACACGCTGGGGATGGGCTATTCGAGCATTTCCATTGCGGACGGGCGGATCTTCACGATGGGCGATCGCCGGCGGGTGCAGTGCGTGATCGCCTACGACCTCAAGACGCAGAAGGAGCTGTGGGCGACGCCGATCGGCGGCCCGCACAGGGACGGGTCTCGCTGCACGCCGACGGTCGACGGCGAGCTCGTCTACGCGATCGGCACGGACGGCGTGCTGGGCTGCTTCCAGGTCGCCGACGGGACGCTGGTCTGGAAGAAGGACTTCGGCCGGGAGTTCGGCGGCAAGATGATGTCGGGGTGGCGGTGGAGCGAGTCGCCGCTGATCGACGGGGAGAAGGTCCTCTGCACGCCCGGCGGGCCCGACGCGGCGATGGTGGCGCTGAACAAGAAGACCGGGGCGGTGATCTGGAAGGCCGCCGTGCCGAGCCTTGGCGGCAAGGGCAAGAACGGCGCGGGCTACTCGTCGATCGTGATCGGCCACGGCGCGGGCGTCAAGCAGTACGTCCAGCTCTTCGGGAAGGGCGTCTTCGGCGTCGAGGCCGAGACGGGCAAGTTCCTCTGGGGCTACAACCGCGTGGCCAACGGCGTGGCGAACATCCCCACCCCGATCGTCAGCGGGGACTACGTCTTCGCCAGCACGCAGTACAGCACGGGCAGCGCCCTGCTGAAGCTGAGCAAGAGCGGCGACGGCGTGAAGGCCGAGGAGGTCTGGTGGCTCGGCGACGACGAGTTCCAGAACCATCACGGCGGGGTCGTCCTGGTGGACGGGCACTTCTACGGCGGGACGAACAAGAACGGCGGCCCGCCGACGTGCATCGAGATGAAGTCCGGCAAGATCCTCTGGCAGGAGAAGGCCCCCGCGCGGGGCTCGGCCGCCTACCTCCACGCCGACGGGCGGTTCGTCGTTCGGTACGAGTCCGGCCCGGTCACGCTGGTCGACGCCACGCCGAAGGCCCACAAGATCGTCAGCCGGTTCACCCCGCCCAAGAGCAAGGGCCCGGCCTGGGCACACCCGGTGATCCACGACGGCAAGCTCTACCTCCGCCACGCCGAACTGCTGATGTGCTACGACATCAAGGGCTGACGGGCGGTTTCGAACCGGCCTGCGCGCCGTTGCGGGGGGGACGCGGCGAAGCGGCGGAAGGAGCGTTCGGATGGCAGGGCTGGTAATGCGCGCCCGCACGGGCCGGATGATCGCCCTTGCGGCGTGGGTTCTCGCCGCGCGCTCGCCCGCCGCGGAGAACGCCGCGCCTTCGCCGCCGCCCAAGTCCGGGGCGTTCCTCTTCGCGCACATGACGAAGAAGGACTACGGGCGGCTGTACTACGCCGTCAGCACCGACGGCCTGCGCTGGCGGCTGCTGAACGGGGGCCGGCGGATCGACGAGGACTACCGCGGGCACGCCGACATCTGCCGCGGGCACGACGGGCGGTACTACCTCATCGGCAACTACTCCAAGCGGCCGGAAATCACGATCTGGGTGTCCGATGGCCTGGTCCGATGGAGGCGGCACGGCACGTTCCGGCCGGACATCTACAAGACGCCCGACTTCCGGCCCGCCCTGCGGTACCACGGCGCGCCGAAGATCCACTACGACGCGCCGAGCAGGCAGTACGTAATCACGTGGCACAGCACGGGGACGAAGCCCGATCCCAAGCGGCCGGAGGCGTTCTGGGCCGGCATGCGGACGCTCTACGTCACGTCGAGAGATCTCCGCAACTTCTCCGACCCGAAGCGCCTGTTCGACTTCGACCTCGCCACGATTGACGTGATCCTCCGCCGCGAGGGCACGCGGTACTACGCCTTCCTCAAGGACGAGCGCTACCCCTCCTTCGACTGGCCGACCGGCAAGACGATCCGCATCGCGACCGCCCCGTCGATCCTCGGGCCCTACGGCAAGCCCTCCCGGCCCGTCACGCCGAACTTCCGGGAGGCCCCGACGGTGATCCCCCGGCCGGACGGGCGGGGGTGGTACCTTTACTACGAACAGTACCCGGGCGTTTGCTACGGCCTCTCGACGGCCCCGTCGCTGGCCGGGCCGTGGTATGCGGAGTACTGCATGAAGTACGCCGTCCCCACCGGCGCCCGCCACGGCTGCATGCTGCCGATCCCCCTGGCCCGGTACGAAGCGATTCTCGCCGCCTACGGCAGGGCGCCCGCGGCGGAGGCCAGGTGACAGGCGTCCGGGGCGCGGCGGGCGGCTACTCGCCGTAGGTGATGCGGATGTCCTTGGCGTAGCCGCGGTCGGGCAGGGCGACGTCGGCGGCCCCGACCCCGCAGAGGACCTTCGCCTTCAGGTCGATGTGCCGGTTCCGCAGGTCCTTGCGCTCGTAGAGCTCGATGCGCACGGTGTACGTTCCGCCCGGGACGGGCTTGCCCGCGTGGTCCTTGCCGTCCCAGACGACCGTGTGCGTGCCCGGCGCGGGCGTGGCGCGGGTGACGGCGCCGCGCGCGATCGGCGGGTCGGTCCGCCACTGCCCGTACCACGCGGGCAGCTTGGTGAGGTACTTGCTCTTGTGCATCCAGACGGACAGCGTTCGGAGGACCTTGCCGTCGGCATTCTCGATCCAGAACGCCGCCATCGGTCGCTCGCGGGTCTTGGTCAACGTCAGGGAGATTCGCAGCAGTTGCCCGTCGGGCCAGGCGCCGCCCTTCGCGGGCGACGCGGGCGACGCGGAGGGGGCCTTCCACCGGCCCGTGCCGCGCCGCGTGCCGTCGGCGGCGACCAGCAGGCACTCGGCCCCGGCGACGGTCCGCACCATGCGAACGCCCTCGTCGGGGGGCAGGACCATGCAGATCGTCGCCAGCGCGTCGGCCGTGACACAGTCCGGCGCGACGACCGTGGCGCTGACGGCGTGCGTGACGGGCCGGCCCGTCCGGCCGTCCAGGATGCAGGAGTGCCTCGTCCCGTCGATCGTGCGGTACCGGGCGTAGGAGCCGCTGGTCGCCACCGCGCCGTTGGCCAGGTCGAAGCTCGACAGGGCGGCGGCGTTCTCCGCGGGGCGGGCCGGGTTGGCGATGCGGATCGGCCAGTGCCTCGCGGGCTGCTTCGCGCTGCGGTTCCACGCGCGGATGTCCCCGCCGACGTTCAGGAGGATCGCCTCGGCCTCGGGGACCTTCTTCGCGGCGGCGGCGACGGCCTGGTCCACGATGTACCCCTTTGCCAGGGCGTCGAGGTTGATCTTCTGCGCCCGCAGCCACGTGACCGTATCGCGCTGGTGATCCGTCTGGAAGGCCGGTTGCTGGGCCTGCTTGACGGCCGCGGCGAGGCGGGAGGCGTCGGGCAGCCTGCCGTCCCGCTCGGCCTGCTGCCAGAGGAGGATGGCCTCTCCGAGTTGGGCGTTGAACGCCCCGCCCGAGGCCTGCTGCCACTTGCCGCACGCCTCCAGCACGTCCAACAGCTCGGGCGAGCACTTCCGGGTGCCCGTCGCCGCCGCGAGGCGGTTGACCTCGCTGTCGGCGCGGTACGTGCCCACGATCCGGTCCAGGCGGGCCACCTCGGCCAGCACGGCCTTCTCCGCGGCCTTCGCCGCCGCCTGCGACGGCGCGGCCACCATCAACTGCAGCGACGTGCCCAGCACGTGCTCGTGCTCGAACGTATGGACCTTCGCCGCCGCGCCGCCCGCCGTCCCCAGCACGACTGCTAGGGCCGCCGACCACCAACGCGCCTTGCCTCTCCGCCCGTCGCCGTCCCGTCCCGTCAACTTACGCATCGTCATGCACCGTTTCCTCAATCCGAGTGATCGGGACATCGTAGGCCCGACCGTGCGCAAACAAAACCGCCGATGCCGGCGGCAGACCGCTTCGATCATTCAACGCCCCCGCCCCGCGCGCGGACCGGTCGGGCGCAAGGCGAAGGATGGCCGCGACGAATCGGATCAGCGGCGAAATGAGCGATGGCGAACTCGGCTTGGCAGCGGGACCCCACATGGTGTCCCTTGTGTGGCGCCGGCGAGCGGGCGTTACTTCCCGAGTTCTCGGCTGCGTTGGGTGGCGGCGCGGATGGCCTCGATGATCTTGTCCTTGACGCCGGCGTCTTCGAGGATGTTGACCGCGCGCTCGGTCGTGCCGCCGGGCGTGGCGACGGCGGACAGCAGATCGGCGGGCGGCTCCTTGGACTGGGCCAGCAGGCGGGACGCGCCGATACACGTCTGCGTGGCGAGCGTTTCGGCGACGTCCGGGTCCATGCCGTCGTCGACGGCGGCGGCGGTCATCGCCTCGACGAGGTAGTACAGGTACGCCGGGCCGCTGCCCGACAGGCCCGTGACGATGTCCATCATGTCCTCGTCCATCACCACGGCGATCCCGCTGGTGGCGAAGAGCCGCTGGGTCCAGTGGACGTCCTCGGGGGTCGCGCGGGGCCCGCGGGCCACGGCGGCGACGCCCGCGCCCACGCACATCGGCGTGTTGGGCATGACGCGGACGATGTGCCCCTTGCCCCCGAGCTTCTCGTCGATGAATCGCGTGGGAATGCCCGCCGCGATGGAGATCACCGTGGCGTCCTCGCGAACGACCGGGGCGATCTCGTCCAGCACGGCGGCGATCACCTGGGGCTTGACGGCCAGCAGGACGTGCGGGCAGGAGGCGGGAATGGCGTTGCTCTCGGCGCAGAGGATGCCGAACTCCATCGCCAGGGCCTGCTCTCGCTTCTTGTTGGGGTCGTAGGCCACGATGGTATTCCGAGGCAGCGACCCGTCCTTCAGCACGCCGCGGAGGATCGCCTCTCCCATGTGGCCGACACCCACGACGCCCAACTTGTACTCCTTCATCACCGTTTCTCCTGGAAGCGGGAATCCGCTATCGGTTGTCTGCGATCGGCTATCAGCTCATGGCCCCGACGCGTTCTGCGCGAGGGTCGAAGGAGATATGCTAGCGTTCCCTCCGCTTGCTGTCGCCCCCAGGGCCGGCGTTTTCGACAGGCAGGAGGGGAGGCGAGAGGCCCTTGCCTTCACGGGCCGAGTTTCCTGGCCGCGCACAGCGCGATGGCCAGCGCGTCGGCCACGTCGGGCGGCTGGGGCAGCTCGGGCAGGCGGCAGAGGCTCTGGATGGCGCGCTGGACCTGGTACTTGGAGGCGTGGCCGTTGCCGGTGAGGCTCTTCTTGACCTCGGTAGCCGCGAGGTTGCGGACGGCCAGGCCCGCCTGCCGGACGGCCAGGAGGATCACGCCCCGGGCATGGCCCATCAGGATGCTCGTCCGCGGGTGCTTGTAGTGGGCGTAGAGCTTCTCGATGGCGACGAGCTGCGGGGTCAGCTCGGCGAGGACCTCGGCCAGGTCGGCGTGGATCTGCGCGATGCGGTCGGCCATCTCCGCGCGGGCGTTCGTGCGCAGCGTGCCCGCCTCGACGATCGCCGGCTCGCCCGCGCCGACGTCCACCGCCGCATAGCCGGTGACGTTCAGTCCCGGGTCGATTCCCAGCACGCGATAGGGCGCCGGTGTTGGCATGCCCACAGGATACCCGCCCCGAACGCCGAAATCACCGCGCAGCCCGGCTTGGACGATCCGGGGCAACCGCAGAGGGGGCCGGGGGAGACAGAGGAGAAAGACAAACCGCGGAGAAGAAAGAGAAACCGCAGAGGGCACAGAGGGCGCTGAGGTTTCCAGGAGAAACAGCTCTTTCTGCTCTGCGGTCTCTGCGTCCTCTGCGGTTGCTCTTGTCTTGCTGTTCGAGGGGCTCGGGGCAGACAGGCCGGCCTACAGGCGCCAGGGCTCTCGCATGGGGCGGCTCAGCCAGCGGTTGGCCTCGTCGTCGCCGACGAACCGCTCGGCCGCGGCGTCCCACTTCAGCGGGCGCTTCAGCCAATACGCGATGTTCCCGATGTGGCAGTGGGTGGCGGCGCGGTGGGCGATCTCGATATCCCGGAACGGCCGCTCGCGCGTCTTGACGCAGTGCAGGAAGTCGCCCGTGATGCTGCCGCTGCCCTTGTAGTTGGGAATGTACACGTCGGGCGGGGTTTCCCTCTGCCCGGTGCGCGAGGGGATCTCGCCCTCCGTGCCGCGGAAGCTGAGCCTCCCTCCCCAGCCGCCGCCGTGGTAGATCCGCACGCCGTTGGCGAAGACGTACGTCAGCCGCTCGACGTCCTTGCCGTCCGGGGGGAGGACCTCGACCGGGCCGGTCTCATGCAGTCTCAGGCAATACAGCGCCCCGCCGAAGGTGTGACAGCCCCAGTCGGTCATGCCGCCGCCGGAGTAGTCCCGCCACGAGCGGAACCCCCCGCGGATGAGCATGGGATGGAACGGCCGCCAGGGCGCCTGCCCGAGCCACAGGTCCCAGTCGACCTCCGCGGGGGTCTCGACGGGCGGCAGGTCGCAGGGGCGACTGGGCCCGCCGACGCTCACCCACGCCTCCGTAGGTCGGCCGATCCGTCCGCCCCAGACCATGCGATGATACCAGTTGTAGTCTCCCCAGACCCGCTGGCTGCCGCCGGAGAACACGGCCCCGTACTTGCGGGCGGTCTGCACCATCACCCGCCCCTCGCGGACGGTGAGGGTTTCGGGCTTTTCGCAGTAGATGTCCTTGCCGTGCTTCATTGCCGTCACGGAGATGATCGCGTGCCAGTGGTCCGGCGTGCCGATGAGCAGCGCGTCGATGTCGTCCCGCGTGACGACGTCGCGGAAATCGTTGACCGCCACGCAGTCCTGGTTGCCGTACCGCTCGTCGACGTACCCCTTGGCGCGGTTCCGGTGCGAGGCGACCACGTCGCAGACGGCGACCATCTGGACCTCCTTGTGGCCCATGAAGCCCCGCATCACGCCCGTGCCCCGCCCGCCCGTGCCGACCGTACCCATGACGATCCGCTCACTGGCCGGCGCGCGGCTCGGCGAGCCCAGCGCGGCGGACGTCAGCACGTACGGCGCGGCGACCGCCGCCCCGGCGGCCTGGAGGAACCCGCGGCGAGAAACGGCCCTTTCGGAGACGCTGCATCTCATGTGTCCATTCCCTTCAGATGACGGCCGGCGAGGTGCTCGGCCACTTCTAGAGTGTAACGCACGCCGCTGCAGGGGGTGGCGGCGCGAGGGGTCTACGGCGCGTCTCGGCGGGAGATCATCGGACCAGCTCGACACGCCACGCGCAGGCGGGGCAGTCGGTTGGGAGGTCGGCGGGACGGACGACCAGGGCGTTCTCGGCTTGGGTCCAGTCGGCCTCGGCGGCCGCGCCGAGGCGGTGGACGGAGGCGACGGGCCCGTCCAGCAGGCCCGCGGCCTTGCCGAGCAGGGGGAAGAGCACCTCGCCGTCGGGGCGGCCGAGCGTGAAGGCGTAGAGGCCCCGGCCCTCCTTGGATTGCGTGTAGCGGAGGTCGTCGGCGCCGGCGTTCTCGAACGTCCAGTGCGGGTGCGGCCGGCCCGTGGTGATCAGCTTGCCCACGTCGCCCTCGCCGGGGACCTTCCACGGGCGGGTGTCGAAGATCGCCTCGCCGCAGACGCCCAGCCAGTCGCCGATGCCCTCCAGCGTCTCGACCTGTCCGGCGGGGATCGTGCCGTCGGCCTTTGGCGAGAGCGACACGAGCAGGCCCCCGCCGCGGCTGACGCGGTCGATCAGCCCGCGGATGATCACGGCGGCGGGGACGTACTCCTGGCCCTCGACGTAGCCCCACGAGCCCGTGCCGATCCGCATGTCGTCCGCCCACGGGCGGGACACGATCCCCGGGCGGTCGCGCCCGGACTCGAACGTCCACATGCCGAACTCGCGCGGGAAGTTGAACTGCAGGGAGACGGGCAGCTTGTTGAGGACCTCCGCCTCGCGCCCCTG
>Ga0272441_10016627_pt1 | contig 10148 bp, 7 predicted proteins | sample SSMProp6N_FD_193582 | JGI IMG/M metagenome (GOLD analysis project Ga0272441, IMG submission 193582) | Marine sediment archaeal communities from Little Sippewissett salt marsh, Falmouth, MA, United States - SSM-Prop-6N | ecosystem: Environmental > Aquatic > Marine > Wetlands > Sediment ... | reverse complement strand
AATCTTAGATAGGTTGTATAAACCTGCAGGTGTAAGCTATTGAATCTTTGAATTAATGGTCTGACGTTGTTACAAATTTAATTTGGAAAAAAATCTAACAAACTTAACAGACCAAATTTATTTTTTATTATATTTAAAATTATTAGCAACTCGCAATAACTTTTTTTGAATTATTAATTGGAATTTTCTGAGAAAGAAGTTCTTTAACGAAATTGGGTAAAACAAATGATGAATTATGAATTTCTGGATTGTAGTATCGAAGTTTATGCTTTATTACAAAATCATTTGCATATTTAAGATCTAGATCATTAACCGGATGAATGGTACCTTTAGAACAATATGAGAAACTCCACATACCAGATGGGTAAGTTGGGATGAATGCAAGATAACAATACACATTATTTTTTCCAAATATTTCTCTATAACATCCGTAAATTTCTTTAAAAACTCTAGTGTTGAATTCGGGAGATTCGCTTTGAGTTACCATAATGCCGTCAGAACGTAAGCATCTATAAACATCATTATAGAAGGATGTTTTGAATAAACCTTCAGCAGGTCCAACAGGATCGGTAGAGTCAACAATCACGACATCATATTTGTCTTTTGAACAATTTTTTACAAATTCAATACCATCCTGAATATGAATCTTAAGTTTTGGATCATCTAATGTTGAGGCGATTTTCGGGAGTAACTTTTTACTTGCATCAATCACCACTTCATCAATTTCTACCATATCAACTTGGTTTACTGATTCATGTCTAAGAATTTCGCGTGCAACCCCGCCATCTCCTCCGCCAATTATTAAAATATTTTTTGGATTTGGATGAGAAAGTAAGGGAACATGGGAAATCATTTCATGATAAATGTATTCGTCCTTTTCGGTGGTCATTATCATACCATCGAGGGTCAATGTTTTGCCATATGCATAGGTATCAATGATTTCAACCTGTTGATATGGGGATTTCTTTGAAAAAAGAATATCTCCAGAATGGCGTAATGAGAGTGCCACGTCCTCATTTCGTTCGGTAAACCATATATTTCTATTGTAGGTTGGATGTTTGCTTTTCTTACTTGCATAATCCCGAACATTGGGAGCATCCAAGGAAATTCTATTTAAATGATGAAGCTGTCCTCTTTGCAATTCGATACTAGAAACATGTTCAGCACCGAATTCTTCTTTGAGATGATCAAATGATATCCATGGATTGATAGTTTCTCCACATGTAAATAAATCGATACTTGCAAATTGATATTCTGGCCATGTGTGAATTGAAAGGTGACTTTGTTCGATAACGACAACCCCGGAAATTCCAAATGGTGAAAAATGGTGGAATGTGACGTTTATTATTGTTGCCCCGGCCAATTGGGCAGCTTTTACCATGCTTTTTTCTACATGAGAAACATTATTTATTTTATCAGGGGAACAATTGTAGAACTCAGCTATTACGTGCCGACCTAACGCCTCCATATATAACCTCCACTAAAATTAATAAAGCAGAGGTGTAATTTTAATATTATTTAAAAATTTTTAGGTGAAAAGGTTATTGAATTTTAAATTTTTTATTAAAGGTAAAACAAAAAAGATTAAAATTTAAGGGAGGAAAGGGAAGAGAAATACTTTTCAAAAAATTCGGGCTAGCATATCATGATCTCTTCCCTTAAAATAGAGTTGTCAAACCCATGTTACTAAATCCATTTAATGTATAAAAATATGATATGAAATTAATGCATAAAAAATGTAAAAAATATGGTTATTTTAAGTTGATATTTTATAGAGTAATGCGTTTGTTTAATAGTGTTCGACCTTTTTCTGTTAAATGTAAAGTCTTTAATCTCCCTTGTTTTTTTATGTATAAAAGTCCCAAATACTCAAGAATTTTCAACCTTTTATTTGTAGTCGCACGTACAATAGAAAATTGACTGCTTATTTTTTTAAAGGAGATTATTGTATTATTTGCACTTTGGGAATAAACATAACTGAGAATTGAAAATAAGTTGTCATCGATATGGATATCCTCGATTTTTTGACTGGGTAAAAATTGGCATTCCTGCTCAATTATTGTTTGTTGCTTTTTATCAAGTAGATCCGGAATAAGATGAATTAAAAGAATAGATTTGTATTTCACGATAATGTTATTTATTCTGTATAATGTTTTGATAAAATTATCAAAAGTAAAATTTGATATAAGAAAATCAACCCTGTCTAATAACACTACTCCATTTTGATATTTTTTACAAAATTCTTCAATTCTTCTCTCCAATAAATCTAGATCATAAATATTATCGAAATCATTTATTTTTTGATAAGACAAAATGGCAACATCAATGTTTGGAGAGGTGATCAAATCATGTTTTGTCCCCGGCCTATATCTTGTGATAAAAAATCCGTGATATTTTGATCTTGTAACATCTATTAGCAAATCGACCGATGAATTGTTTGTTTTATCATATATTAAATAGCTATTTCCCTGAATTAACTTTCCATGCGCACCTATGTCCCTTGTAATGTCTCTTCCAAGTATCAATACCCCTTTAATTTTATTTTCATTGCTCTTAATTGCCGATAATGAACAGCGGATTATTTTTTTATCGCCTTTGTTTGTAACCAAAACAAGTTCATCAAATTTTGCTGATTTTTCTTTCAAAATTGAACTGATAGACTCCTTAAATTCCACAAAATTGACAATGACATTTGCTTTGCTAATTAACTTTCCAATAATTTGCTTCTGACTTATGCCAGTCAAAAACTCAGATTTTTTATTCCAAAGAGAAACTTTAAGATTTTTATCTATAGAAATAATAATTTCGGATGCGCTATTAATTATGTTTTGTAAATAGTCCTTAGTTTGAATGATCTCCTGTTCTGCTTTTTTGTAATCTGTTATATCTTCTCCAGAACTTAAAATTCCATTTATATTGCCCGATGAATCTCTCAGAATTGTATTGTACCACCTAATTAATCTTAAATCTCCCTTACCTGTAACAACTGTGTTAACATAATGTTCAACAGATTCGGTTTTTCCTTTTATAAGTTCTGAAAATACTTTCTTCAATTCTTTTATATCATCTTTAGGAATAAAGGTTTCAAACCAATTTTTACCGATAATTTCATTAGATTTATATCCCAATATTTGATGGCCTTTTTTATTAATAAGAACGATGTTACCTTTAGTATCGAGTGCAAGAATAATGCTTCCTGCAAGATTAAGATATCTCTCCGCCGATTCTTTTTCTTTTTTTAATTCTTTTTGGCTTTTATTTTTGTCTGTAATATCAACAAACGATGCCATGTAACATAAAGGATCATTTTTCTCATCTTTTACCATGTTTGCGGATAGTTGTACATCAAAAGTTGATCCATCCTTTTTTTCAGCAGTAAGTTCCCCAACCCAGACACCTGTTTGCCGTATAGTATCTAACATATGTGTTGCATATCCTTTTGTTCGCCAGAATTTTATGGCTGGTGTACCTACTACCTCATCCATTGAATAACCCCACATTACGAGGAAAGATTCATTTACATACTTTATTTCGCCATTTAAATCTGCAATGAAAATCGCGTTAATGGAGGAATCAATTGCACTTTCCTTAATCTTCAATTCCCGTTCAATCTTTTTTCTTTCAGTAATATCCAAAAAAACACAGTGGGTTCTTACAAATGCACCGCCGTCGTCTTTTTCTATTTCACCAAAGAATAAAACTATTATTTCGCTCCCATCTTTTTTTATCATTTTAAATTCAAGATTATCAACTCGACCTTTCTTCTTAAAAATTGTAAAACGTTTTTCGAATTTTTTGACTTCTCCACTTGATAAAAAATCTCCAAACCAACTTTCTATTACCTCTTCACGATCATGTCCCATTAATTCAAGCCAAAACTTGTTGACATCAATCAAATATCCATTTTTATTTAGAGATTGGTATGCAATAGGGGTATGCTCAAATAAATTCCTTGAATTATATGCAACATCGAATATCTTGTCAGAAATCTCTTTTTGACTCCTCATCATTTCTGATTCCCCCAATGCGTAATCAATCTAACGTACCAAACTTATATATTTGTGTTTCATAGGGCAATAATTCTTTGATAAATATATTCTAAAACCTAAAATTCAATAATTTAATTTAAAACTTTGTATTCAAAAATAATAACTTTAAATTTTGCAACATAGGTAACAATTATTCAGTATAGCTGCCTACAGCAAAATTTCTTTTTTAATATTTCTTATATCCAACTCCGATTTAGTAATTATAATTATTTTCTCCCAAATCCTCAAATTTTTACAACTTATTTATAGTTTGTTTGTAAATGGGACTATAAATAAATGGATTTCAGCAAAATTCACCAAGGTTAAAAATCCAATCATTTTGCACCCGCTTTTCCAGATAAATTTGCTTAATCTTTATAAAACAGGATTGTAGCAGAGGTGCGGAAGAGAAAGGAGGAAATATTATATTTTAAAAATCTAAAGGAGGAAATATATATTTCATTTAATCTAAAAATCTGTAAGAAATCTCTTCCTCACCACCTCACTACACATCAAATTCATATAAAATAAAATAGTTTATAAAAATTGTTTATAAAGCAGTGTTAAAATATGTATAATAAATGTACAAATGAAAAAAACATTTACATATAAACTCACGATAGCTAATTTTTGTCAATAATCTTGAGAATGTAACATTGAATAAAAAAACAAATTATTACAACTTATAAAACGATTTGTCTGATAACCAATAAACAAATAATGGTGGACTGAATAAGCCCCCCCAAGTTTTAATATTAATTTTAAATTTCAACAACATGCTTAAGATACGTGATTTTGTAATCGGGGATTATGAAAAAGTAATATCGCTTTGGAAAGAAGCCAAACTTCCTTTTAAACTGCTTGTTAGAGATAAGCTTGAAATGATAGAAAAGAAAATAAAAAAACCAAGTGCAATTTTTCTAATTGCTGAAAGAGATGGTGAAATTATCGGTTATGTTTTTGGTACTAACGACGTTAGAAAGGGATGAGCAAACAGACTGACTATATGCCCAAAATTTCAAAGACATAAGATTGCTACCATTCTAATAGAAAAACTGGAAAATAGATTTGATGAGTTAGGTATAGAAATATATGCATGTCTAATCGAAAGTTGTAATAAAAATTCTATCGACTTCTTTGAAAATTTAAAATATGAATGACATTCGGAAATTGTATATCTTACAAAAAGAAAACACCATTACACTTAGTTTGATAGAATGATTTAATTTTCAATTACTTTTCAAAACATTTAAGTTTTCATATTATGTTACGTATATATAAAAATACAATTTGGGGGCAATTATGAACAAAAAATTTAATGCTTTTCTTATGGTTGCAATAATGTCGTTAATTATATTTCCCTTAAGTAACAGTGAAAATACCTCAAACTTTAACCAGACAATTCAAACAAATTTTGTTAAAGATTGTGGCAGTATTTATCAAAACGTATACGACAATTATGACTATGAACTTCTTGAAAAATGTCCTATAATGCAAAATTCTCCACCACCTCTAGACCCAAACAGCGCTTCTGAAAAACCCGTGGTGGCAGGTGACCTTCCCTCAGAGTTTGATTGGAGAACATATTTGGGAAAAAATTGGATCACACCTGCAAGACATCAACGTAATTGTGGAAGTTGCTGGGCATTTGCAGTAATTGCCTCATTGGAAAGTGTGATAAAAATACGTGAAAATTGTCCTGAAATGCAAGTTGATCTATCTGAACAATATGTACTTTCCTGCCTTTCTTCGGCAGGTAGTTGTCATGGTGGAAGCGGATATCTTGCACTTTTTTACATTAATGATACCTCAGAGAAAGGTAACTATAATAATGGAATCATCCCAGAATCCTGTTTCCCTTATGAGGCTGACGATTCGATACCATGTTCAGAAAAATGTCCTGATTGGAAATCCCAGTTGATACCGATATCAGATTTTGGCCATTGGTATTCATCTGGTAGCCTTGATGATATAAACGTGATTAAAACCCAGATAATGGAGAATGGCCCAGTTGCTGCACATATTACTGCGACTAACCATTTCAGTACTTGGGGACTTACAAATAACGATCCTAGCGATTATTACCCTTATCCCGGACCTGTTGGTTTTACGAATCATCTTGTTTGTATTGTTGGGTGGAAAGACGATCCATCAATAAATAATGGTGGGTACTGGATTGTCAAAAACAGTTGGGGATCTTATTGGGGATATGATGGATTTTTTAATATCGAATACGGAAGTCTAAATATTGATGATTCGTCAATAGTGTGGGTAGATTACAATCCTAATAGCGTAAATTGGCCACCTGTAGCTGATGCCGGAAAGCCAATAGGTACTCAAATTGATGTAAATGTGCAATTTAATGCAGAATTGAGCTTTGATCCCGAAAAGAAAATAGTATCATATTCTTGGGACTTCGGTGATGGATCAACAGCACAGGGAAAACAATCAACACATTCATTCTCTCAGCTTGGCAGATATTACGTATCCTTAACCGTTACAGATGATGTAAATCAATCAGCCACGGACATAATTACAGTATGGGTTCAGGACTCTAATACACCGCCTCAAAAACCTTCCATACAAGGGAAAAGTAAGGCTAACCATTTAAAACGGCAAACTTACAACTTTACCGCAATTGATCCAGAAGGAAATGACCTATACTATCACATTGATTGGGGTGATGGCTCGTCTGAAGAATGGATTGGGCCGTTTATGTCAGGAGAAACTATTTCCGTTAAACATAGGTGGGATAAGAGTGGTGATTATCAGATACGTGCAAAAACAAAAGACGTTTTCAATGATGAAAGCTCTTGGTCAACTATTGAAATTCAACTTTCGAAAACAAAAATTACATTAAACCAACCATTAAATCTTATTTTTAATCTAATTAAAGAGAGGTTTCCTATGATCTTTGCAATATTGGCATCAGTGTTAAATTATTACGTCAAAAATTCCCTATAGATATCCAAGGTTCTTTTTGTGATTATATCCCAACTGAATTGTTCAATTGCTCTTTTTCTTGCATTTCGCCCCATCAATTCACTTTTTTCTTTTGAACCCAATATTTGTTTTATTCCCCAGGCAATGTCACTCGGATCATGTGGATTGATGTGAATTCCGCATTGATCTGGTCCATCAGAAACAACCTGTTCTCTCATTCCACTTATACCCCGTGCACCTACAATAACAGGTTTGGCCATTGACATTGCCTCAGTACAAACGATTCCAAAGGGCTCATATAACGAGGGAAGAACAACAGAATCAGCAGATGCGTAATGCAGGATTCTCTCCTCCTCCGTAACAAATTCTGCTTTAATTATTACATTTTTGGTAAGTTTGAATTCTTCAATAAGATCCTTTAGTTTTTCCTCCGATTCGCCAACTCCCAATATTAACAACTTTGTATTTGGAAATTCACTTATCACACTTGGCATGGCCCTTACTAAATTCTCAGATCCTTTTATAGTTACCAATCTTCCAATAAAAAACAACAGATGTTCGTTATCCTGTATGCCATAACTTCGTCTTAACTGCGTTATTTTTTCAACAGGAATATTTGAAGGATTGTACTTCTCTGTATCAATACCGTTCCAGCATACCCTAATCTTCTCTTTTGGAAAACCTAACTGTTTGAGTTCATCCACCATAGCGTATGAGACTGTGATAACGCAGTCTGCATTATTACCTCCTTCTAATTCTATAGATTTTATTGTTTGAGAACCGCCGCCATTTGATCTACCAGTTTCTGTTGAATGAACATGAAAAACCAATGGAATATTCAGCTCTCTTTTTGCTGCGATTCCTCCAAGAATACCTAACCAATCATGCCCATCAATGATGTCAAAGGTTTTCCCACTTTTCCTTACCAGTTCATCAACAAGTTGTGAAGCAGAAAATAAATTATAGCTTATCACATCTGCAAAATAGGAAAAATTTTTTCCCCAAGAACGCAGATCGTTGTTTGAAAACAGATAGAAATTTGAGGAAAAATCGGGAGTTCTAGGTCTGAATATTTCAATTCCATTAAATTTATCAGAGGGTTGAAGTTTGTTTTGATAATTTACTGCAAAAACTGTTACGTTGTTACCAAAGCTTGCTTGCTTTTTTGTAATTTCTGTAGCAAAAGTGCCCAATCCTCCCCATATAGCAGGTGGAAATTCCCAGGAAAAATGAGCGATTTTTAATGCCTTCTCTGATTGAAAATTAACCCCAGATTCGCTATCTTGCATCCCTATACCCATACGATCGAATGGTATTTCTCATTAATAAAATAAGCGGCGAGTATTATAGAAAAACACTTTTATCAATTTTATATTTATGTAAGATTGATAGGTTCATGGAATTTGAAATAATTAAGGAATTATTGGAAAAGTTCGAGGGAATCGAAAAGGATAGAATTGAGGGAGAGAAAGTAATCCTCATGCCTGATTTTTTTGTTGATCATTTTTTATTATTTGAAAGTTTTGAAAAGGATTTTTCCAGGATACAAAAAATTTATAGACAGGGTGGCGGAAATGTGCCTGGTGTATTACAACGAATACATCAAGGTGGTAATGCTGCAAACACGGCGCTTGCCCTGTCAAAATTAGGCCCCAAGGTTCATTTAATATGCAAAACTGATAATCTTGGAAAACATTTACTGGAATTCTTTTGTAAAAATACAACTATCGATCTTAGTGGAGTCAAGACTGATGGGGAAATTGCTATTACTACAGCCATGGAGTTTGGAAAAAATCATAGCAACGTGTTAGTTGGAGATACTGGATCGGTGTCAAATTTTGACTTCGATACACTGGATGATTCAGATTTTCAAAATATAAAAGAATCAAATATAACAGGAGTCGTAAACTGGTCCTTAAATAAATGTGGAACTTCTCTTGCAAAAAAGGTGTTTGTATTTGCAAAGAAATATGGTGTAAGAACATTTTTTGACACAGGTGATCCGTCACATCGGAGAGAGGAAATTCCTGACCTGATAAGAAATGTTATTTCTGATAGATGCTTGGATATTTTTGGAATAAATGAAAACGAGTTGATGCATTTTACTGAGGGGAACTCAACCAATACATCTCAAAAGCAAATAGATTTGGCAAAGAAATTTAAAAAATCTATAAGTGCAAGGGTTGACTTACACACTGCATCTTTTTCCTGCTCTTTTGATGAAACATGTACAGTTATACCAACTTTCAAATTTTCAAATATTTATAGAGCCACAGGGGCAGGAGATACATGGAATGCTGGAAATCTTTTTGGAGAACTAATAGGCTTAAGTGCAGGCGAACGGCTTCTTTTTGCAAATATGCTTGCCGGTCACTACATATCCTCACCCATTGCATTACATTCAAATTTGGAAGAAATGAAAACATTTATTAGAACAAAATTGAAAAATACAAGCGATTGAGTTCAATATAAATATTTTTTAAAAACAACATTTTTATGTATGTTATATATTGGGATATGGGAGATTATCTTTATCATACCCCTCAATTTATAGAAGGGAGGATTAGATATAAATCAGAAAAGATTGATATTAGTTACAAACAGGGAACCATATTTTCATGAAAAAACTAAGAAGGGCATTGTTTGCAGAAAATCGGTTGGTGGAGTTGTATCTGCAATTGATCCATTAATGCAGGAAAGAGGAGGGTTTTGGATTGCATGGGGCAGTGGTGGAGAAGACTATACAGTTTGCAATTCAAGTAATGAGGTGCTAGTTCCTGAATATAACCCGAAGTACCTTTTAAAAAGAATTAAGTTAACAGAAGATGAGATTGAAAACTACTATCTTGGGTATTCAAATCGTGTCCTTTGGCCGCTATTTCACTTATTTATCGAAAAAATGCATGTAACCGAGGAATACTGGAAATACTATGTTAGTGTAAATGAAAAATTTGCAAAAGTAGTCACTGATTATTCAAAGGAGGGTGATATGATATGGATTCACGATTATCATCTTATGCTTCTACCAGAATTTATCAGAAAAAAAATTCCCACTGCAAAAATTGCATTTTTTTGGCATATTCCCTGGCCCCCTTGGGAGATCTTTGATTCTTTACCGCAGCGTGACGAACTTCTAAATGGCATTCTAAAATCTGACTTAATCGGACTTCACGCGAA
>Ga0272441_10016626_pt1 | contig 10149 bp, 11 predicted proteins | sample SSMProp6N_FD_193582 | JGI IMG/M metagenome (GOLD analysis project Ga0272441, IMG submission 193582) | Marine sediment archaeal communities from Little Sippewissett salt marsh, Falmouth, MA, United States - SSM-Prop-6N | ecosystem: Environmental > Aquatic > Marine > Wetlands > Sediment ... | reverse complement strand
GAAACATAAGTTTACCTGAAACGGAGGGGAAAGCTTGCCGGCTCGTTATTTTAAGCGATAGGATAGGAAAAATAGTGTTATGTCCGAAGTTCTTCTGTTCAATATCAAATAGAATTTCAAGGCGGATTCCAGACACACTCGGGCTGAGAAAAAAGGGGGAAGGCCTTTCTTTTATAATAAAATGAATAATGAGAAAAAGAGGCTGAACGTTCAGAGAGGAAGAACGGAAAAAGGTCAAAATATCAATAAATTACATGGGATTTTATTTCGTATGAAGTTAAAAAATACGGATAAATTAGAAATTGTGGATCGTAAACTCAAAGTCAATGGCAAAACTTTTACCGTCCAACACCCTGATGAGCCGCTATTCTGCATAAATGACGGCAAGCTGGAAACCATTGTTTTTAAGGCCTGCGGGTACACGTGTACTGAATGGGAACCAGAAGAAATCGAAGGGTATTTCTCTGAATAGGAGGCACGAATGTCCGGAAAGGAACCGATTCTCCATTTGACCTTTGATCATTTTTTCGCCAAGCATGGGGGCACCCGGTCAGACCCGGATTGATCCATCAATGACGGGGCTCAATCAGAGGACAAATACAAAATCGAGGTTTGGATTTGTCAATAATAATTTTTCCAAAGCGGAAAAAGCTTCATATTCCCCTTTTTTAATTTGCTGGTTCATTTTCTTTCTATCTTTTTTAAAATCTATAACTAACTGTTTCTAAAGACTTTTCTATGTATTGAAATCTTTCTGTTTTTTGTTATAATAGATTTTATTTAGTTATTTTTTTTACTCTTCAACCTCATAAAATACCTCACAGCAAAAAAGCAAGCGGCTGTCGAGAGGAGGGGAGTATCCGTGATTCTTTTTGAAAAATACCAATTGTCCGGATTGCCGAAACGAAAAGGCGATGCGGTCTTTTTGTTTCGAAGCAATCTGCCAAATTCCCATTTGAAAATATATGGCATGAATTATTCTTTTCATAACAGACAAAGAGGCGTAGAATAATTTTTATCTAAGGAAATGGGTTAAAAATATGATAGGATTCGGCAGCCATCCGTGGCTGCGGAGCCTGCCACAGGCTCTAATTGGAGCCCGGTAACCAGCGGAACGCTCCGCCTGTTGTCAACTTTTTCAGATCGAACGAAGGGAGATATACCATGGGCATACGGTTCAACGCGGATGAAGTATTGGAAATGGCAATCAAAATAGAACGCAACGGCGCCGCGTTCTATCGCAAGGCGGCTTCGCAGCATCCCGGAGAAGAAAGCATGGCAATGCTCGAAAAACTCGCGGCCATGGAAGATGAGCATGAAAAAACCTTTCTTGAGTTGCGCGCCCAGCTCACCGAGCAGGAAAGAAAAGAACAGGTCTACGACCCTGACGGCGAGGTTTCGCTTTACCTTGAGGCGCTCTCCGACAGTCATGGCGGCGAAGGCAGTCCGTCGGCCGCGGATGCCCTGACCGGGGAGGAATCGCTTGCCGAGATTATTACCATTGCTCTCGGACTCGAAGAAAAATCGATTCTCTACTACCTGGGCCTGCGGGACTTCGTCCCCGAAACATTGGGCAGGAACAAAGTTGACAAGGTGATCGCGGAAGAGCGAAAACACCTGACACAACTCTCAGATCTGCTGAAGAAATGATAACGCATTTTCTGCGTTACCTATCGTGATGCGATGATTCGTCGTATCCGCTGCATCGAATTATTTTGCTGATAAAAGAGGTTCATCGCTGATCCCGGCAGAAGAAAATTCTTTTACCAACAGAAAACGGGAGGAAAAATGTATGTCCAGAGTAAAGCTCAACACCCATGCTCCCGAATTTACTGCTTCCGATTGTAACGGAAATAGTGTATCACTTTCAGATTTTACTGACCGAATGCATGTGCTCTTGGTGCTTAATCGTGGATTTTCCTGACCATTCAGTCGGAAACATCTGGCGCAGTTGCGTCAAGACCATCAAGACTTTGTAACCTTGAATACTGAAACAATCATCGTTGGATCGGAGAAACTCGAACAGTTCCAAGCCTACTGGGAGCGAAAAAATTTTCCCTTCATCGGGATACCCGATCCGAAACACAGAATTCAAAAACTATACGGACAAGAGGTCAAACCTCTCAGCCTGGGCCGACTGCCCGCACAGATGCTCATTGATACGTCCGGCATGCTTCGTTACGTCCATTACGGCAATTCGATGAGAGATATCCCTCCGAATAAAGAGATAATGGACCTGATAAAGTGATAGCCTGATACCATGCTATTTTTCATAAAGAAACATTCACGCAGCTAGTTTGAGCAGGTTGTGAGTCCTGGCCCCTTTTAAGAAAACAATGGATCATTGAGAGAAACGAAGAGCCCTGTAAGAAGAGGTCAAACATGCCAAGAAAAGCCGCGACGTTAAAGAGTGAGATTGAAAAGCTTCTCCGAAAGGAACGGCTGGCTGTCATCGCTACGCAAGGATCCCCATACCCCTACACCACACTCGTGGGTTTCTCATTCACCAAAGATCTCAAGTGCTTATTTTTTGCCACGATGCGGGGTACCCGAAAATACCGGAATATACTGAATAACCCCCACGTTTCCGTCTTGATAGACACGAGAAAAAACGATATCGATGATTTCAAGGATGCCGTTGCGTTAACAATTCTCGGCAGGGCAGCCGAGCTTGAAAAAGCGGATAAAAAAAAATATCTCACATTATACCTTAAGAGATTCCCCCACTTAAAAAGTTTTATGGAAGATCCTGAAACCGCCCTTGTGGAAATACAGGTCGACAGATACATCTTTGTCCGCCGCTTTCAGGAAGTTAAGGAATTGTCTCTGACATGACGCGATATACCGTCCCCATAAAAGATATCATTCGTGAAGAAAATTTGAATTGCGGAAACAAAGCGCAGGCGCTTTCTATCATGACTTCGGAAGATATCCGCATACCGGACGGTATCTGTATAACGCCGGACGCGTACCAAGAATTTATAACCCGGACCGATCTTAAAGGCCGTATTCTTATGGAGCTGGGGCGGAAAGACCTTAAGGATATGCGATGGGAAGAGCTCTGGGACGCTTCACTGCGAATACGGAACATGTTTGTCAGAACGCCACTATACCCTTCGTTACGTGAGGATATCATCTCGGGTCTCCCGAAGTCTCTCCAGAGAAAACCGGTTGTCATACGCTCCTCATCAACAGCAGAGGATACGCAAGGGACCTCTTTTGCCGGCCTCCATGACTCATTTGTGAATGTCACGGGAATCGACAGAATACTCCATCATATTAAGCTGGTATGGGCGTCGCTATGGTCGGATGCCGCGCTCTCGTACAGTAAAGAACTCTCGCTTGATATCAATAATAGTGCGATGTCAGTCCTGATACAAAACATGATCGTGGGCACAAAATCGGGGGTTGCATTCGGTGAAAATCCGAACGACCCAAAGAAGGCGGTTATCGAAGCAGTTTACGGGCTGAATAAAGGGCTCGTTGACGGAGACATAGAGCCTGACCGATGGATAGTCAACGGGAAAACAGGAAAAATCGTATCGCAACACCAATCCGCACACGATCGCTATACAACGGTAACAACCGAAGGCACCACGCTGAAAAAGAAAAACCTTGCCGGAACTCGCTCCCCTTTACTCAATAAAAACGAAATTGCAGAAATCTTTTCGACTCTTACGACGATACAAAACATTTTCGGATCGAAACAGGATATCGAGTGGACATTTCGAAGAGGATTGCTGTATATCCTGCAAGCACGACCGATAACGGTGCGCAGTTCGAAAGATAACAACAAACGGCGCGTATGGGATTTGAGCCTTAGGAGAAGTATCGATAATCTCAATAATCTCTCTAAAAAAATAGAGAAGGTCTATCTGCCTGCCATGACCAAAGAGGCGGATAAGATAGCAGGGAAAAATCTCACCAAAAAGTCTGACAAGGATCTCGCAGAGGAAATCGCGGACAGAAAAAAAGCCTTTGAGTCCTGGCAAGCAATATACTGGAATGAATTTATTCCATTTGCCCACGGGTTCAGACTGTTTGGCCAAATTTATAACGACAGGCTCTCCCCGAAAGATCCATATGAATTTGTCGACATTCTCGCCACGTCGCACTTAATGAGTTTTGAGCGCAACAGAGCGCTTGAATCGTTCGCGAAAGATATCTTTAAAAATTCCCAAGGATCATCTCGATCCACCTCCGACCCGGTTTTAAAGAAAAAATTGGAAGATTTTATAGAAAAGTTTACCGGCGTTTCATGTGATATTGCCAAATGTGAAAATGAAAAAGAAACGCTTTTGAACATCGCGCGTCAGTTAGGGAAAAAAAGTCCAAGCGCAAAGAACAAGCCGGTCGGCAGAGAAAAAAAGACAAAGCTCTTTTTACATTCATTCAGCAAAAAAGACAGAGCCTATGCAGAAAATCTTCTTGATATCGGACGAAAGAGTTACCGTTTGCGTGATGATGACAATATTTATCTGGGAAGGTTCGAAGGCCTTTTGACCGAAGCAATCGAAGAATCAAGAAAGCGGCTCGGTCGGAGATGCAAAGATACCTATGCCTGCTCAAACCCTGAAGAAGTTATGCGAGCGCTCAATTTCCGGACATATGCGCCGAAAGCGGTAGAGACCCGGCCTGATAAGAATAGCAAAATGAAAATGCGGGCTCGGCAATTACGAGGGCAGCCGGCAAGCAGAGGGATCGCAGAGGGAACGGCGCGGGTAGTTGCAACCGCATCAGACCTCGGATTTGTGCAAAACGGAGAGATAGTTGTCTGTGATGCGATCGACCCGAATATGACCTTTGTGATACCGCTTGTTTCGGCAATTGTGGAGAGGCGGGGCGGCATGCTCATTCACGGAGCTATTATCGCCAGGGAGTATGGGATACCCTGTGTTACCGGGATACCACATGCGACAGATTTTATTAAAACCGGGGATTATATAACAGTCGACGGATATTACGGCCTCGTAATCGTTCATGATCAAAAGGAGGCGAAAGAGAAGCGTGCGGCAGGTAGGAGACTATCAACAAAAAAGGAGGGAATACCATGACATTAAAAGATTATTTCAGCAGCAGAAAAGGGTTTGGCGTGCTCAGCACGGCTGACGATAACGGCAAGGTCGATGCCGCGGCATATGCTCACCCTCATGTCATTGACGAAACCCATGTCGCTTTTATCATGGGCGATAAGCTCAGCCATGCCAACCTGCGGAGAAACCCATACGCCGCATACCTTTTTAGAGAAGACGGAGGTGGCTACGAGGGAAAACGCCTTTATCTCAAGAAAGAGCGCGAAACAGACAATAGCAAATTAATAGAAGAAACGTGCAAAACAGAGTGGCACGGACCATACTGTCTGTCACGTTATCTGAATGACAGTTTTCTGGTATATTTTACGGTTGAATCCGTATTGCCGCTCGTCATATCCGACAAGAACAAATAAATAAATCAACCGTTGAAATAGGACGCGAGCTCTGAGAAAAAATATATAGGCCAATGGCGTGCAAGGCATTGCCGAAAAGGCAACCCCCTCGGGAAATCAACAGGTCTGGTAACAAATTATAACGTTTTATCTCCGGTAACGATCGTAATGCAAAAATCTATTCTGACGCCGGCGAGGATAAAGGCTTTTCGAAAGACAGTCTATGATTATTATCAAAATTACGGACGGCACCTGCCATGGAGGGCTACCAAGGATCCCTATAAAATACTTGTATCGGAAATAATGTTACAGCAGACACAGGTGCCACGGGTCATTGAAAAATACAACACCTTTCTTAAGCATTTTCCGACCATCCGCAGGCTTTCCCAAGCATCATTGAGAGATGTGATGGCAGCGTGGCAGGGATTGGGCTACAACCGGCGCGCTCTCTCGCTCCACAAACTTGCCGGGTCAGTAATGGATGATTATCAAGGCAGAATTCCCGATGACCCTTCGCAGCTGATCGCACTCCCCGGGATCGGCAGGGCTACGGCACACGCGATCTGCGCCTTCGCCTTTAACAAACCCGTTGTCTTCCTCGAAACAAATATCAGAACCGTTTTCATCCACCACTTTTTCGCCCACACAAGCAAGGTTGATGACAGTTCGATCATTCCTTTCGTGCGGGATACTCTTGACGAAAAAAATCCGCGGAAGTGGTACAGCGCGCTCATGGACTACGGTACCGATCTTAAGAAACGTTTTCCAAACGTCACCCGGCAGAGCTCTGCGTATACCCGTCAGCCCCCCTTTCGAGGTTCTGATCGTGAAATCCGCGGGATGATTATGCGAATGGCGCTCCAACCAGGAGGATGCTGCGAAGAAGCATTAGTCAAAACAAAAGGCATCCCACGATCTCGTTTGAAAGCGGTCGTTAAACGACTTCTGGAAGAAGGCCTTGTCTGTAATAAAAACGGCTGCATAACGGTTTGAAATTCGTATGGCAATAATGGACGGCTTTACTCCGTAAATCAATAGGGCTTATAAGTTTATTGTTTTAGAACGCGCCCCATTCCTGTTTCCTCGGAATATAATAGCTGGGGCAAATAAAACGAAACATCTTCGCGAATTTTTTGGCTTTTTCCAATTGGGATTCGCTGCCCGAATGCATCTTTTGCAGCTCCGGCCCTATCTGATTATCAAGATACTCTTTCGCTGCGTTTTGTCTTTCCTCATCAGTAGTAAATTGCTTGCGAATGTTTCCCAGTTCACCCTTGTCCAGCCAAATCCCTCCACACTTATAACACTCATCGATTTCTATCTCACTTTTCACACTGATGAAGTGTTTTACCATTTTTTGGCCTTCACAGCGCGGGCATAATCTGATTTTCGAATAGTCCATTTTTACATCGTTATCAACTTCGATATCGAGAAGCTCTTCACCCGCAGCCTCATGTTGTTCGTCAACCCTCTGTAACTCATAGTTATCAAACCAAATACCACCGCAACCATTTCCGCAAACATCCACCACGATATCATCAACTTTTTTCTCTTGTAATTCCCGGCCACACGCTGGACATTTCATTGGTAACCTCCTTTTCCTTTTTTTCTATAAAGGGACGGCCAGTAGACTGACAAAAGGAACTATCTGTTTGTTCAGCCGATTTTTTACGCTTTGACTGCAGATATGAAAAACATTCAATAATTTTTTAGATCTATAGAATCTATTATATTTTGGTGCCGGCCATTTTACAAGCACCAAAATTTATTATATATGTGAATAAAAAAACAAAATTCTTCGGCAATGAGGCCACTTTTCAAAGGGGCAGAAATGCGTCCCTTTATTCTGACGTTATATTCTAAAAAATTGGTTAAAGTTTTGGAGTCCTTTGCCGAAATATATAGTAACATTATTATGATAAAATTATCATATCTTCTCTGCGCTCTTATCCAAAAATAGAGGTTTGGTATTATGGATTTTTACCATATGCTTGAGGCACTGAAAAATTATGATCTCAATGAATATTTTGATGTGACTGATCCCGAAAATAAATGCTCCATACGACCGAAAAAGTGGGTGACCTATATCTTCATGACGCTTCCCTTCTATTGTGCCGCGAGCCTTAAGGGCGAACAATTGACCGGGTTGATGTATGAAAAGGTAAAAGACAAACATCCCGAATTAAAATACTCGAATGTTGAAAAGTGTATTACTCAATTGATTGCCGGAGAAGAATTGTTTTCGGAAATTCTTTACTGGTTTTTAGAGGGTGGGAAAGCTGAATTTCAAAAGGTTGTTTATCTCGACAGCTTAAAGAGTTTTTATAAATACGGACGTCATCTAAAAACCGTTATCCATCGAAAAGAAGAAATTGAAAGAATCCTCTGGGAAAGCGTTGATTTCTTAGGAAGCGCGTAAGAATGATCCCACGAAGGAATCTTTTGGATTTGGAGGAATCCAAAAAAAAGAGGGTATCGAAAGAAGTTCCATAGAATTAGAATGTTTCATTTGAATATGGTGCTATTCCTTTTATAATTATTCGAAGAATTCTTCCTATCACTACCAGCCGATATTTTTTCGCCGATAGGGTCTCTTCTTTATACGATAAGTACTTTCCCCGACTTGTTTAGCGTCTGACATCAAAACTTTCGCCATATACAGTTTTTTTGCTTGATTATCAAGAAAAAACTATAATTTGTTATTTATAGTTTTGACATAACATTATTTGCCAATATTATATAATGAAAAGGTCGTTCCCGAATATTTCTCGCCTTGCAACGAGCAAATACACAGAACCATTAGCGGTATAAAAATAGAAACCATATAAAATTCAAAACGATCAACAGCAGAAAATGGATTGGAAATTTTATGGAAGACGAGATTGGGATTGCAGATAAAATTTCAATAGATGACCTTGAAGTCGCTTGGGAAGGCTTTTCTCTCCCGATACCTTTTGTGTGGCCCGAGCCTTCTAAACAAGAGTACCTTTTCTTATATTTTGGAACGATATTATCTGTTTCGGCGGGATTGCTTTTTACTATCTTTGAATTTTTCATGCCTACAATTTTCTGTTTCCTTGGGGTAGCCTTGTGCTCAATAGGTCTGTATCATGAGAAAAGAAAATATAATGAAGCCCTCTCAGCTCGGCGCGAATCTTTGCAGGCCAAACAAGACGCTATTGAAACGCAAAAGATAGAGATTGCAAAAGCGAATCGGGGATATCAATTCATCGGAGAAAACTACCAAAGTTGGCTTGATGACGGCATCAGTAATTTTCGCGACAAAATTATCAGGGATCTCGACATTCAAGAATTCAACGTATCAGCATTCGAGGTAAATTTACAAATTGAAACACCCGTGAAAGCTCCTACCAGTCCTGAAATTTATGAATATGGAGTTGATCCATATCCTTTGCCCGAAAAAGTTGGGTGTATCTTCTATCTCTTAACTCACAATATGCTAATAATCGTCCCTCCTGAGAGGGTTCGGGTTTCAAGTAATAAAGAAGTTCCTGACAAAAAAACGGAAAGAGAAGTTAGTTCTGATTTTTCGCAGACTTTTTTCCCCATTGACATAGGATCAATATCCAGAGAATGTTTAACATCTGAGGATTCCGGTGGTCTCATTAGAGAGCCGACTCGCATTCCTTCTTATAAACTACAATTAAGAAATATAATTGGGATTGAGTACGGGCAAACAACTTCGGATGGGAAAAACTCTATTGTTATAACGATGAAAGACGATAAATTGATCGAAATACCGGCAACAAAAGAAATTTACGATCTCTTGCGACAAAACTTAAAAAACTGAAAAGCCTAAGAAGAAGCCACAACACACCCAAGGAGAGGCTGAGGGGGAATTGAGAAAAATAATAATTTTTCTATCATAATGAAATATCGAACCGTTTGCCTATTTTGCTTACTTTTACCTCGCCTAGGCGCAGGCAGGGGCTAAATAAACCAATGGCTTGATTTGTCAATATTTTTTTCAAAGACCACTAACTTTAACACACCATTTGAAATATTTTCAAAGATCTCAAAGAAAGAAACTTGATTATAAGCTCGCTGCATTTTTTACTTGAATTCACAAAATATATCAGTCCGTAATAATCAAAAAGGCCGCCTCTAAATTATTGTTTTTAGAGGCGGCCTGGGCCTGAAGAAAATATTGATTATGCAAATAGATAAAACAAGCAAACTCTAACAGTTTTTTTAATCGTCTAAAAGTTTGTTTCTAATGATGCTTTGACTGTTCGTTTTCATATCCAACGATAGTAGAATAAATAATTCTATCAAAGAACAGGTTTACATAATAACTCATCTCGATAAACTGATTTAAACTATAGCCGGAATCAAGTAAATTATATTCATTCACATGTGTCCACAATTTTCTTTTTATAATCATGAGGACCATTACAACCTCTTGCAAAGGAATACCCTTTTCAAATCTCTCTTTGCCGAGTTCTTGGTAATAAGCAAAGAGTACGTCTTTTGGTTTCTTTTTATCCAGCCAGTTTAATAGCTTAGTATGAACATTATAGAGTACTTCCTGCACATACTTAAGTAAAATATCCTCGGGAAGATTTTTATAATGGCTGGTCTCTTCCATTTTACGAAATTCTTTCACTAAATCTTTAGCCAAATCACCTTCATGTTTTTTAATCGAATCAAACAACTTCTGTAAAATCATTTTTATCCTCCTTATTTCTTTGTTTTTTTATTCA
>Ga0272441_10016625_pt1 | contig 10149 bp, 11 predicted proteins | sample SSMProp6N_FD_193582 | JGI IMG/M metagenome (GOLD analysis project Ga0272441, IMG submission 193582) | Marine sediment archaeal communities from Little Sippewissett salt marsh, Falmouth, MA, United States - SSM-Prop-6N | ecosystem: Environmental > Aquatic > Marine > Wetlands > Sediment ... | reverse complement strand
CCCGAAGTCTGTTGACGCCGTCTATTTCTTTTATGAAGTCTGCTACGCTTTTAGGAACAAGCTTCATCCAGTTTTCTCCTGAAAGCATTCTTTCTCGGACATGAGTTGACGTGTAAATTTTTCTCTGGAAGAACGGGATGTTTTTAACTTCGTATCCTTTTTCCATGAAAAGCCTCCTCGTCAATGGTTCATTAGAGTAGACAACATCAAAATGGGGCGTGTAGCCTTCCAGCGCAGAAACCCACAGCATATGCAGATGCACGTCTGGAACGGGAACAACCCAAAGCCGCGAATGGTCCACGCATGCCTCCTGTAAAGCGCGCCGTATCATAACCAGTCTTTCGCCTGCCGTAAACGGGTTGTTGATGTTGTGACTGTACTGGGCGCTGCCGATAACGACGACGAGTTCCTCGGTTTCCTTCAAAACATCCTGTATAGCTTCAAGATGTCCCGAGTGAAAAGGCTGAAACCTTCCAACGTAAAGCCCGCGGTTACCCATGCACTACCCCTTTCTGCCTTTGAGGTTGAACGCACCCTACTTTTATTATTTGCGATTCCAAAATGAAACAAGCCTTTGCAAAAACAATCCAGAAACGTAAATCAGAACAAACAAACCATGTCAGCACGCGTAAATACTGAACGCGTTTTCTCCACTACGCTTCCCCCTTTAACTGGGAATTGGTATCGCATAAGGCAATTTAGCCCAATCAACCGTTCAAGGGAAGCCGAAAGATAAAATAAGAGCTAAACAAGAGTTATAGCGCTTGAGGCTGAAAGCGTGTCGTCAATAATCGAAGACCTGATTGCCCGAAAAATCTTCAATAACCGTGGAGAAGAAACAATAGAGGTTGATGTTATTACAACTTCTGGCTTTGGAAGAGCGTCTGCTCCCGCTGGGAAAAGCCGCGGCAAAGCTGAAGTCGCTTATTACCCGCAAGGCGGGGTTGACCAAGCTTTGAAGGCGATTGATGATTTGATAGCGCCTGAACTTGCTGGTTTGAACGCTGATTTCCAAGAAGAAATTGACAACACGCTCCACGAGATCGACGGCACCACAAACTTCAAAGTTATAGGCGGAAACACAGCTTTCGCCATTTCATTAGCCAACGCGGAAGCAGCGGCTAACTCTCACAGTCTGCTTCTGTTCCAGTTTTTAGGTGGAAACATCGCTAATGCGCTTCCGTACCCGCTTGGTAACTGCATAAGCGGCGGACAGCACACCCGAGGTAAAGCCCCTGACATTCAAGAGTTCTTGGCGCTTCCTCACGGCGCAGAAACGTTTTTGGAAGCTGCGACGGCGAACGCTCAAATCCACAAACGAATCGGTGAACTGTTGAAGAAGAAGGATAAACTTTTCAGCGGCGGAAAAGGCTCTGAAGGCGCATGGATTGCCCACATCGGAAACTTGGATGCCTTTGAGACCATGGCTAAAGCATGTGAAGAAGTGGGCAACGAACTCGATTTTGAATGCGGCTTCGGAATTGATGTTGCTGCAGCATCTTTTTGGAATCCAAAAGAACAGAAGTACATTCACCAGAGCGAAAACAAAAAGATGGATACTGGTGAACAATTAGAATATCTTTTAGACCTGATTGAAACGTACCATCTTGTTTATGTTGAAGACGCTTTCGACGAGGAAGACTTCGAAAGCTTCAGTGAACTCACTGAAAAATCTGAAAACTGCTTAATCTGCGGCGACGACCTTTTCACAACTAACAATGAACGATTAAGCTATGGAATAAAGCTTAATGCGGCGAACTCCATTATAATCAAGGTCAACCAGATTGGCACGCTCACAGACGCCTTGGAAACAATTGAAAACGCGCAAAGCCACGGGTACACAACGGTTATGTCACACCGTTCAGGTGACACGTGCGACTGGCACATAGCCCAATTGGCAGTAGCGTTTAAGTGTCCAGTAATAAAAACTGGTGTTGTTGAAGGCGCCCGAATCGCAAAGATAAACGAGCTTGTGAGAATCGAGCATTTCTTAGGTAACAGAGCCAAAATGGCTGATTTAAAAATCTAAGGAGAAAAAAACAAATGGCAGAAGACGAAACTAAAGAAAATCAAATCGAAAATAATGTTGAAACAACTCCGGAAGAAGTTCCAGAGGAGACTCCCGAGACAACAACAGAAACAGTTCCAGAAACAGTCGAAGAACCTGTTCCTGAAGAAAGTTCTGAACCCATTCCCGAAGAAACTATTTCTGAGGAACCTATTACTGAAGAGCCTATTCCTGAACCGACTCCTGAACCGATTCCGGAACCGTCACCTGTAGATAACCTTTTGTTACCGCGGGACACCATGCTCTCCGCAGGTATACACATTGGGACAAGAATGAAAACCAGAGACATGGAGCCGTTCATATACCGTGTCAGGCCAGACGGGTTGTTTGTTCTCGACGTTCAAAGGACTGACGAGCGCATAAGAGTCGCCGCGAAGTTCTTGGCGCGTTTTGAACCTGAAAAAGTGGCAGTGGCGGCAAGCAGGCTTTACGCTCACGAACCCGTTAGAAAGTTCTGCAAGTTAACAGGCTCCAAATCCGTGATAGGCCGCTTCATTCCAGGGCTTCTATCGAACCCGTTGTATCCCAATCGTATCGACCCAGAAGTCATAGTGGTTTCTGACCCGAGAGCAGACGGTCAAGCAGTAAAAGAAGCCGCGAAGGTTGGCATACCCATAGTTGCTTTATGTAGTACCGACAACGAGTTCGCTGGAGTAGACTTTGTTATCCCAACAAACAACAAGGGCAGAAGAGCCTTAGCAGTTATCTTTTGGCTGCTCTCACGCCAGATTCTACGAGAACGCGGAGAACTACCACTCGACAAAGACCCTGCAATACCCATCGAAGATTTCGAAGCTAAACTCTCAAGGGACGAGGAGGACACATAACATAAATGAATGTTCGGCGTCCAACCCAAGCTGGTGCTTTCTACGAGGGCGACGCCGAAACACTCAAAACACAGATTAAAAACTGTTTTCTACACGAACTTGGTCCAAAAAAGCTTCCAAAAGTCAACACCGGCAGGCTTGCGGCAGTAGTTGGCTTAGTTTGTCCCCACGCAGGCTACATGTATTCTGGCGCTGTGGCCGCTAACGCTTATTACGAACTGGCTCAGGACGGCAAACCTGACACCACCGTGATTCTGGGACCAAACCACACTGGCTACGGTAGCGCCTTGGCTTTGATGAATGAAGGTGTTTGGCGCACGCCGCTGGGCGACGTGAAAATTGACAGTGCCACAGCCAACCAAATCATGCAGGAAACGAGCATTGTTGACGTGGACGACGTGGCACATCGTTTTGAACATTCAATTGAGGTGCAGCTTCCTTTTCTGCAGTACCTTTACGGTTCCGAATTCAAGTTTGTGCCCATCTGTTATCGAATGCAGGATTTAGCTTCTGCAGTTGAAGTTGGAAACGCGTTAGCCAAAGTTTTAGCTGGCAAGAACACCGTGGTCATAGCTTCGTCGGACATGACACATTACGAGTCGCAAAGAAACGCTGCTGCAAAAGATTTAGCGGCGCTTAAAGCCGTGGAAGCAATGGACGAAAAACTTTTCCGCTCAATAATCGAAACCCAAAACGTAACCGCCTGCGGCTACGGACCCATATCCACTGTTATAGCCGCCGCAAAACGACTAGGTGCAAAAGAAGCAAAACTTCTCTCTTACAAAAGCAGCGGAGACATAACAGGCGACTACTCCAGTGTAGTCGGATACGCCGCCGTAAGCTTCAAAAAATAACCTCCTACCTCTACTCTCCTCGTTTTTCTGTGCAAGGGTAGACCCTCTACTGGTTTCTGCATTGAATTTCTATTAGGGTCCAAATAGGCGGCAAATATGAATGGGTGCCGTGGACTAAACTGGGGGTCTTGAATAATGTCGTTGAGTTTCCGGTTTCACCTATTTTTTGGTGGTTTGTTCTGTCATTTTTTTGACGAATTTTTTGAGGTTTTCAGGGTTTCCGTGGATTATTAGGTGTCCGTCTTGTTCTTCGCGGAAGGAAAGTTTTGTTTCTTCTGTAAGTTGTTTAAGTTTCTCGGCTGGTAGGTTGGTTAATGGCTTGACGCGTATCCATTTTTGGTCTCGGGGGACGCCCGTGATGAACGTGGTTTCCGCTTTTTCTGTCTTTGCGGTTTCCACGGTGCATGTTGGGCATGTGCCGCAGTTGGCTGTTTCTATGCGTTTGAGCCATGTGTCAATGCGGGCTGGCGGAAAAAATTTCTGGGCTTCGGTTACGATGTAGGCTTCTACGCTTCCAAGGTACTCTTCGATTTTTGGTGCTGCCTCGCCGCGGTCGCTTTCTGATGTAGCTAGAACGTTCATGAGGATTTTCGCGGATTTCAAGTCGTTCATAACGTGTGGTGGGGTTTCCACGCCTTTTTTTCTGAGTTCAATAATTATTTCTTCCAGAATCTTCCAAACAGCCTTGTAACCCATATCTGAACCCACACTTTTCTAACATGCCCAGTGTTATAAAGTCATATGTTTTGGGTTGCCTCAACTGCTTGGATGAATTCGGTTATGATGTTGTAGGTTATCCCCCAAACTACGCCTTCGGTGAAGGTGTACGCGGGGACTTTTCCGAAGCTGAACTGGACTTTGCTTTTGCTTTGAACGACCTTTTCGTAAGGAACCCAAACAAACGTTTCCAGCTCCGTCTTGTTCAGCTTCAATAGTGGCGCCTTCTCTAAAAGAACCACGAAAGGCAGAATCTTGAAGTCAGCTCGGGGTTCTGACTGCACAGCATCCAAAACACCTAGAAAACTGCAGTTGGTGAGCGCTACGCCCGTTTCCTCCAGTGTCTCCCTTACAGCCGTGTCTTTCAAGCTCAAGTCTTTCAGCTCGCGTTTTCCGCCGGGAAGCGCCATTTGCCCCGACCAAGTATCTGACGGGTTTTCAACGCGCTTCACTAAAAGTAAGTCGAAGTCGTTTTGCCTAGGTTTCAAAAGTAATGATACAGCAGCGTTTCCGTCCTGCTCATCCGAAATAGGCTTCAACACAGCAGGCAGTTTCGAAATAACTTCTGTGGTGACCAATTGAATTCCCCAAGCTGAAAGGTTTTGCTGTTCTATTTGAAGTATGTATTTGGATAAGAAAAATTTGTTGTTTTAGCTGAAGTGTGCTTCCTTAGTTTTTCTTTGTTGCTGCAAGTTTAAGGCTTTCAAGTGCGATTCCATTGTACTGTCTTTCGCTTATCTCTTTGTCTTCTGCTAGAATCTTCACTTCGAAACCAGCTTTTTCTATTTCACGTATATAATCATCTTTTAGTAGTGCGCCCGCCACGCATCCGCAAAGCAGTTCGCTGTCGTTTTTTTGCTTGTCACTGAGTTCTTTTAGCAGAACAATGTCAGAGACATACATTTTGCCGCCGTTTCTTAAAACCCGGTGTGCTTCACTGAAGACGCGGGCTTTGTCTGGGGCGAGATTTATCACACAGTTGCTAATCACTACGTCAACCGATTCGCTTTCAACAGGCAGCTTCTCTATGTCTCCCAGCCTGAACTCAACATTCGAATGCCCATACTTTGAGGCAAGTGCTTCAGCTTTACTAATCATCTCTTCTGTCATGTCAACTCCGATTACCTTGCCTGACGCGCCAACTTTCTTTGCCGCTAAGAAACTGTCAAACCCTGCACCGCTACCCAAGTCAAGCACGACTTCGCCTTGTTTCAGTTCCCCCAGCGCAGTAGGATTACCGCAACCAAGTCCAAGATTAGCTTCAGGAACCACACTTAGCTCATCTTCGGAATAGCCAATGCTTCTGGAAACTTCCTTTGAATCATTTTGACCGCCGCAGCCGCAACTGCAGCAAGAGGCGCCTGCACTGCTTTGCGCGGCGATTTTGCCGTAAGCTTGTTTCACAGTCTTTTTTACATCTTTATTTTTCAAGCTGTTCACTCTTGTTCAGAATGAATATATAACAATATTTAAATATTAACATGAACAGTATCAAAAACCGATGGTGGTGTGGTTGGGTCTAGATTGGAAACAATGGAGTCGTAAAGACGTAATCTACGGGATAATAGCCCCTGTTCTTGTGGTGCTGCTCATAGTTGGAGTTTCCCAGTTAAGCAGGCTTTTTGGCGGGGGATTTGAAGGTCTCAGCGGTGCAGTGTTTGGAATCACAATGGAGCTTGAAGAACTTCTTGTAATTGCAGCGGTTCCTCTGACGCTGGGTTTAGTGTGGAACCAGTGGGCTGGTGGCGCTTCAGGCTTTCTCATGGGCAGTATATACGCCTTGTACTGGGCTGACAGCTACCGTTCTCCAATGGGTGGCGGCTTTGCAGGTTCGGGCACGGTTCTTTTGGCGTACATCTTAAGCGCGATGCTGATCGGCTACATGGCTGGAGCGTTAAACAAGCACTCAGAAAACTTCCACAGAATGTTAATCTCGGGAGTGACAGCGGCAACCATCGGCGGCATTCTGCTCTTCGCGATTTTTCAGCTTTCACCTGCGAACGTTATCACAGGAATTGACGGCTTATTACTAACAGTGCTGTCCCGCACAGTATGTGGCTTGATAGTGCCTGTAGTAGCGAAAGTTTTCATGTGGTACGGCATGGCCCAGCACAAGCATTGAGGGAAAATAAAGAAGCAAAACGCAGGGTTCACTTGAAAAAACGGGTTAAGCGCCTGCTTTCTGCAGTTTTCTAATTATCTTTCGTGTTTCCACTTCTGAGTGGTGCGTGATTGCGCCAGCAGGACAAATGTCTTCGCAGCCTCGGCAAAACACTATGCAAGCGTTAGGGTTTTTTACAACGGTGCGCTTTTTTCCTGATGTTTCTTCGGATGCGAAAGCTTTCACGTGGCAAAAGTCTATGCATTTTCCGCAGCTTGTGCATTTTTCATAGTCAATTTTTGGATCCCAAGGTATCTTGTTTCGGGGAACACCATGATAGGATTCTTCTGCCATTCTTCTTTCACCTTGTACTTTTTCCTTGATATGTTGTATTACAGCAGTATTAATAACAATATTTAAATATTTACATATGTAATGTTGGTTTATGCCTTCAAAACCAACCAATCTAACACGCTTCAGAGCCAAAATCTTCAACGCCCTCTCCGACCCCATAAGACTCGAAATAATAGATTTTCTGCGCGACGGAGAAAAATGCGTCTGCGAAATCACCCCCCACCTCAAACTGCTCCAACCAGTCGTCTCACGCCACCTAAAAATCCTCAAAAACGCAGGCTTAGTCAAACGAAGAAAACAAGGCACATGGCACATGTACTCCCTAACCACCCCCGAAGTCCCCAAAGTAATCGACCAACTAACACCAGAGTTGCTTGAGACGCTTAAACAGAGAATAATCGAGCAAATAGCATAAGCTGAACGGTGAACAAAACGACCGAGCAAACCTGTGAAAAATGTGAAGAAGTCAAGTTAGGATTCTTCGAGAAGTACCTCGCCGTATGGGTTTTCCTCTGCATGGTCATCGGCTTGTTGCTGTCACAGTTTGTTCCACAGCTAAGCCTCGCCATAAACGACCTCCAGTTCGCTGGAATATCAATACCAATCGGAGTGTGCCTATTCCTGATGATGTACCCCGCGCTGCTAAATTTGCAGTTCAACGAACTAAAAAAACTGGCGAAAAACCCCAAACCAATCATTTTAACGCTGATATCCAACTGGGTTTGGGCACCCATAGTGACAGCTTTGTTGGCGTACTACTTCCTCGCGGGGAACGACCAGCTAATCGTTGCCCTGATACTGCTCGGTAGCAGCCCCTGCACCGCCATGGTCTGCGTTTGGGGCGCCCTAGCCAAAGGAAACCAAGAACAAAACGTAGTCAACACAAGCCTAAACACTATAACACTCATGATCCTGTACGCGCCCATAGTCACCTTGTTGACGGGCATTCAGAACATCCAAATAGACCGCATAGCACTCCTCATGTCCGTACTCGTATTCATAGGAGTTCCACTCGTTTTAGGCGTAATCTCAAAGAAAGCCCTCACCGCCAGAAAAGGCAAAACGTGGTTCCAAGACACTTTCCGACCCGCCGTGGGAAACGTTGCCGTAGTTGCTCTCCTAGCAACACTGGTTGTCTTGTTCTCGCTGAACGGTCAAGTGTTAATTCAGCATCCAGAGGAGATGCTTCTGGTGTCAATTCCGTTGCTGCTGGGTTTCTTCATAATTGTCGGTTTGAACCTTCTGGTTACACGGTTCGCAGGACTCAAGTACCGGGAAGCAATAATCACCGTAATAATCGGGTCTTCCAGCCACTTCGAAATCGCCATTGCCACCGCCATCAGCATCTACGGTTTAGGCTCTCAAGCAGCCTTGGGAACCACGATGGGCTTGTTCTGGGAAGTTCCCGTGATGCTCAGCCTCGTGTACATAGGCAAAAAACTTGGAAAAAGAGGCTTCTGGAAAAACTAGGTTGTCCAGAACGCGAAAACCTTCGTGTTCTCGCCGAGTTCCCCTTTGATGAAACGGGTTACGTCTTCGTCGGTTAAGTATCGAACTCCGTTATCGTCTTCGCGTATCTGGATGCCTGTTTCCCTCATCACGTTTTCGTCTCCTTTTGGAAAGTCAAGGTAAACATGGTAGCCATCTTTTGCCAGAAGAATCAAACGTAACGCCGTAAGCTCTTTCGTCTTTGACATGGCGTTCTGGTCGATGCTGAAAACGATTGAGTCAGGCTTCAACTCCGCAACTAAACGCTTGAACTCAGCCCATTTCCTGACGCGGACGAGGTCCTTCAAATCTAAGCCTCTCTAAAACGCCCATTTTTCACTCGTTTTCTTCCGCTTCACCCACAATTGTTTGTGCGATTCTTGGTTTTTTGTCGCTGGTTTTCGGCTTCAGCAGTTCTTCGACAAGCTTGAATTGCCGTTGGTAAATGTGGCAGTTCTTGGAGTGGAAAATCAGTTTGCCCGTCTCTAACTGGAGGTTCCCGAGCCTGTTAACGTCTTTCACGAAGGCTTCGTTGAAAAGCTGGAGTCCAGCGATGTTTGCTGGTAAACCTGCGTAAGCGTCCCAAGACCTGAAATAGCAGGTTAAATGCATTTTCCCGTCAAGAATCTCAGTGTCAATCAGGCTTAAGCAGGGTGGCTCATGACGTTTAGCATGAAGGCTTCTATGGATGTCCTCGGGTAAACGGATAACCATGGTGACTTGTCTATCCCATTGCTCCTGAGCGTAACGTTTCACCGCTTCCTCTATCTGGTTAACAGGATGGTTGAGCCTGCTGCCGTAAGTGTACGTTTCATCCTCATGTTTCTCGCCGCACCACAAATACTCCAGCGCGTAACCCTGAACATACTTGATGTCGCAAGGCGCTTTATCACTTACAAGCGGTCTGTTCTCTGGATGCGTAATCTCTATTGTTAAATTGAGCTTCTTGGTTTCGGTGATTTCCGAGCCGTAGCCCACCTTGAAAGCGTCGCCTTCACTCCAAATATGACTTAACGCTTGAAACCAAGCATCAGGACAGTCAAACGCCGTGATTTTCACATGCTTCATAACACAATCGCCCCAGAACTTCCCGCCAACCGAAACTTCGAAACTACTTTGACCACTTCCACCATATAAATCCTCGTAAAAAACCACTCAACATGAAGAATCAGCAGTTAAAGCTACAAACGTCAACACGACCCGCTGTTTTCTGCAGTAAGCCCCTGTAGGTTAAGTTTGCTGGCGAAGGTTTTCTGTGAAAGCGTTGATGGTGAGTGCTAACCTTTAAACGTGTAAGTGTGTAGGAAGCTTGTATGACGGTGGAAGTTGCGGTTGCCACGGTTCAGGGTAAAGCTTACTTTTTGATAGTTAACAAGTTGAAGGAACGCGGCGTTCTCTTTTTGAGTTTGGTTCCGGGCGAAACGGTGCCCACAGACATTAAGGTTGTCATAACCACTGAACAGGAAAAACATCTGATAAGTCACGAGCGGATACTGGTTTACGACGGTGAAACCGCGCCTGACTTGGCAGCAAACGAGATTAGGAAAATCTTGCAGGGAAAAGAGGTCTACGAAAAAATTGTAGTTGGCATAGACCCGGGGGACGTGTTTGGGCTGGTGGTTATAGCCGACGGAAAAGTTAACGAAAAAGCCAACTGTTTCAGTGTCAACGAGGCGCTAACTAAAGTAAAAAGCGTTCTAAGCGAGGTTGATTTCTCAGCCACCGCGGTCACCATAAAAG
>Ga0272441_10016624_pt1 | contig 10149 bp, 10 predicted proteins | sample SSMProp6N_FD_193582 | JGI IMG/M metagenome (GOLD analysis project Ga0272441, IMG submission 193582) | Marine sediment archaeal communities from Little Sippewissett salt marsh, Falmouth, MA, United States - SSM-Prop-6N | ecosystem: Environmental > Aquatic > Marine > Wetlands > Sediment ... | reverse complement strand
TGTCCGCCTAATTGTGCCGCAATCTGTTCCCACGCCATATTAATTATCCCTTCTAAACATCATGAGCAATTACCGCGTCTTTTTTGATAAAATAAATGGTCTGTGAAGAACCGGTATGATAAATCGCTTTTGCGTTTTCATCACTAAAATGTATTTCTTCACCATTATTTATTATACCCACATCACCGCCCACCGAGTAAGCGATACCTTTATAAACCGCTGCCTTTTCAGTATCAACACTCGGTAACTTTTCAACACTCCTAACTATAACCCATTCTCCCGTTGCCTGTACTGCCATATATCCTTCTTAGTTAATTATTATAAAGAATAACATTTTCTTTTTGAACGAAATAAAAATCCTGTTCAGTTAGCTCGTGATAAATACTTGTAACGTCACTGTCCCTGAAATGAATTTCGTCATCTTCACTAAACTCTGTGACACCAGTTGGTACCCGAAACGCAGTCCCTTTATAAACCGGCGCTTTTGCACTGTCATTACTTGTTAACTTTGTTACGTCTTTTACTGTAATCCATTCTCCTAAAGCCTTAAGAGCCATTGTTTAATCCTTGTTTTGTGTGTTTTGTTTTGCAATATCAAAACATATTTAATGTCATTTTACGCTATTTAGTTTTTTTCTGAACCATCCACTCTGGATTGTTCTATAATCTTTTTTTAAGCTCCATGCTTTCAATTTGGAGATACTCTGCTTTTAATACATTTTTTGCAAATTGAACTAGCAATTCCTTATCAACTTTTTCTAAATCCATATTTAATCACCCTTTTTTTTAATATTTTCAAGACTATCTATTCTACAACTAAGCTCTTTTATGCTTTCTAAATATGCAAATGTCAAAAGATGTGTGTTAACATTTAAATATTCGTTCCCATCTTTGTGTTTTGTTGAACTTACCATTTCTGGCATAACTTCTTGGATGTCCTGAGCTATAAACCCAACATTTGTTTTTCCGTCATCTTTATAACCACCCTTACCATTATATTTAAACTCAATCGGTTTTAGCTTAAGAACATCTTTTAATCCATATTTATTAAACACTTTAACATCTTTTTTAAGCCGTTTGTCAGAAGGCACCGTCCAAGTGTTTGTAGTTGGTTTAGCCGCACTATCTGTTGATAATTCTAATTGATAACCTGGGGTTTTCCCTAATCCTACATTTCCTCCAATTGTTAAAACACCCCCGCTTGACATCCGCATCCTTTCTATGTTATTTGTGCCAAATATTAGATCTTTTGCATTATAAGTACCAAGGCATAATACCGAAACAGGAGTTCCCAAAATAGTTTGCATTCCATTTTTAGCAATACCAAATAAAAGGCCGGCGTTTGTGCGCTGATAGCTTTGTATATACACTGAATCATCATCGCTGTTTGACACCATTAGACCATCATTTATAGCGGATGTGCGGATTTGCATTTTTTGTACTGGCGAAGATGTTCCGATTCCACAATTACCACTACACGTTAAAAGATCCTCAATCTCAAGGTTTTTAATTCTGCGTTTTAACATAAGGTCCAAAATGTTTCCATAAGCTTTTGCGTCAATTGTATCATTACTTGATTTGACCTCAACCTCTCCGTCAGAATTGGGAGCAGTCCTTTCTTTGCTTAACCTGCCTTTTAAATATTTAAATGTTTCAAGTTTTGCGGTCTCTAACTCGTTCATTTTTTCCTGAAGCCCACGAATAGCGTTATTAATATTTTTAATAGAATCAGATATTTGCCTAATCTGTATTTCAACAGGCGCGTTTATACTCGGTGCTTTAGCAGGTCTAAGTAACCCTATTTCTTTTTCACTTGCCACAATTACCTCATTACTGGCAGAAGGCCGCCATCTCCACTGTTATTAACCACATCATCGTAATACCATTGTATAGCCTCTGGGCCTAATTGTCTTGGAATTCTCCTGATATCAAATATATCAATTGAGTTAATGGTATAGCCTCTTATTTCTGTGCTGCCGCCATAAGTAACCAATGTGCCTGGGACAGCAACAATTCCTTTTAACACACCGTTTTCATACGTATACAAATTAGTTCCATCTGAAGCAACGGTAATCAACGCCCATGAATTTCCTGTCCATTCTATATTTATGGTAGAAAATATCGCGCCTAAGTGATACAAAACCACAGTTCCAGTTCCAACGGTATATACTCTTATTTCCAAATCATCAAAAACAACTCTGGCCGCACTTCCTATCACAGAAACTTCGCCAACCCAAAAAGAAACGGTTGATACTATCGAAATATAAGGCAGAGTTACTGGAATAGTGTCAGTGCCATCTACTCTAATAGCAGAATCGTCTTTTCCATCTGGTCCGGTTTCAAGAGACGCATAAGTACCCACTAAATTATCACCAGTAGCTCTATTCATAATCGGTGTTTTAGAATCTCTTGATATCCATAAATCCTGACCACGAAACATTCTCTGATAAAGGTTTTCAGTCCTTACACCTCCGGTGTCGTCAGGAGTTACTTTGTTAATGTTCTGGATTAACTGCCTAATTCTTGTAGCCTTATATGCAGCAGTGCTCATTTCGGCCTGTAGTTGTAATCTCTTATCCTCTACCCTCGCACCGAAAACAATATCAGCATATTGAGAAACTTTTGTTAATTTCGATACAGGAGTATCAGTATCGCCATTGGCAAACATTTTCAAGCCAACTTCATGGCCTTCACGGAAACCTTCTTCGGTATACCCTGATTCTCCTTTATAGTCTTCGTTATAAGGTCTTGTGCTAATATGTGATTCAACGTGCTCTATTGAAGATTCTTCGCTTCCATCAACACCAGAATGTTCTTTGACGCGAAACATATTATTTATTTCAACACCTTGATTATAGGCTCCGATTTTATCTTGGAAAACTTCTTTGACTCCAACCCTATAAAACTGGCCGGAAGAACTGTCTAAAACAAGTGAAATCGCTTGTCCATCAGAGTTATAGCCCTTCATAGTTCCGGTGTACGCTTCAGGGAAAGGGAGATCTCCACCAATACCCCACTCTACCACGCCAATGCCTTGACTTGGTTTTACCGCAGACCTATAACACTTGTTTGTTGTTGTCATTTTATACCTTATTGTATTTTCAACAATTTATCTGTGCCGATAAAAACGTTGTTACGATAAATAGTACCGTCATTCCCACACGCAACAACTAGTCTATTGTTAAAATAATCAACACTATGCCCATCCAAAACACCGGGTTCTATTGAACTAGAAATTAATTGCCACGATCTACCGTCAACGCTATACCACATATCTTTTTTTTGACTTCCATCATAGCCACCTATCAAAATCATTTTATCACCCATTTTTACAACAGAATGATATCGCCTTGCCGAAAATCCTGCGGCAGCACAATCTCGTTTCCAAGTGCTACCATTATTTGTAGACCATACGTTATTATTTAATGGATGGCCACCAATAACAAATATTCTGTTGTTGTAAACAACACCGGAAAAACAACTCCTTGCAGGCCACGGAGCATTTCCCATTTGTTTCCAATCAACACCATCTGTTGACCACCAAACTTCATTAAGATAAGAACCATCATAGCCGCCCATAACCCATATTTTATTATCAAATGACAAAGCAACAAACTCTATTCGTGCTGTCCAAGGCGCGTTTTGAAGTTTTTCCCAATGAACCATATCAGATGTCACATACACGTGGTTGTACATTGTAGATTTATCTTGGCCACCCATCAGATAAACCTTTTTGTTATGCTTGCAAAGCCCGTAAAGATACACCGGAGGAATCACATTTCCGTCGGTATCACTTAATGCCCCTTGTTTGTGCCACACTTGGCAATCATCTGTCCAGTAAACATCGCCTAACACATTGGCTGCTCGGCCCATAACAACATAAAGCCTATTCTTAAAAACAACCGACCCGTGATAAGCTCTCGCGGTTATCGCATCCCCCTGGACACTTACCTCTTTAAACAAATTCATATCTACCTCTTATTTTATTCTAAACAATTTGTCTGTGCCGATATAAATATCATCTTTATAACCAACATGATAACCGCAAGATACTAATAATCTTTTATTAAAAAAATTAGTAGTGTGCCCTGCCACTGGCCCTAAATCTGTTGAATTAGAAACCAAATACCACCGTTTTCCTGTTGTACTAATCCACATATCATTTATATGACTAGAACCATATCCACCAATTAAAACAATTTTATTTCCAATTTGTGTAATTGTTGAATATCTTCTTTCAGAAAACTCAGCTGAACTAGTCATTTGATCCCAAACTCTACCGTCAGAAGTAGCCCAAACGTCATTAAGATTAGACCCATTATAACCAGTCATAACATACATTTTGTTTCTATAAACAATACCAGCGCCATACAATCGTCTTGCAGCCCAAGGAGCATTTGGTTCTTGATGCCAACTAACACCATCTGTTGACCACCAAACTTCATTAAGATCACTAGACGCATTTCTACCACCAAGTACCCAAATTTTTCCAAGAAATGACAAAACAGCAAACCCATAACGGGCAGACCAAGGAGGCTCTGACAAACGTTCCCAATTAACCATATCAGAAGTTTTATATATATGCTTATAAATAACAGAATAATCTTTTCCTCCTAATAAATAAACATTATTATTATGATTACAAGCCCCCGTAGCATATACTGGTGCTATTGACTTTCCATTTATGTCATGTGTCATATTTTGCTTGTGCCACTTTTGACAATTCGAAGTCCAATAAACATCCCCATATACAGCCCCGGTCTTTCTACCCATAACAAGATATAATCTATTATTAAATTCAACAGAACTATGGTACGCCCTTGGAGTAACAATATCACCTTGAATATTAACTAATTTAAAACTTTTTTCTGGACTTGTAAGGCTATAATAATCATTACAAATATTCTTTGCCATTAAAACCCCAACTGATTCCATTCCAGCTTGATTTACATGTACAGTATCAATTCTGCCATATATAGCAGCATCAGCACATAGCCTTATATTATCGTCTTCTTTAAATATGTCTATCCATGCATCTCTTATTATTCCTGAAGAATCTACAACATTACTCCTATATGGTAGCACAACATACATAATCAAATTAGGGTTACTTAAATCTCTTCTTAAATTTGACATCATCAAGGCAACGCCGTCTTTAAAATCGTTTACAGTAATAAGCCCTGCTTCTATGCCGTTAATATCCCCCTCAGAACCCCAATGAACTAAAAAATCAATATGATCAACAGCTAAAAAGTTTGTTTTTGCTCTTTGATACGTAAAAGAATTTTCATTACTCCAATAATCATCTTGATAACCACTAGACGGAAGAAAAGGATATGTTATGCCTATGCCACCAATTCCCATATTAACAGTTCCAACAGAAAGCCCTGTTATTTTATTAAATCTATTTGCAAATGTAATCAAACAAGAATTGCCACCACCCTCTGAAGTCGGATCTTCCGTAGGAGACACCCAAACCCCATTTAGGTAATTATATGTATTAGTATTGTTACCAGTATTATACGGCTCAGCATAATCTCTACCGACTAAATTTGATTGTCCAACGCCACCAACAATTATTGTAGGAGCCATAGTAATAACCTCACACTTATAAAATAACTTTGCATATTTTAATAATTTTTTCAAACATAACTTATTTTAAGCCCTTTGGTTTTTACCGAATAAACCTTCTGATATTAATACATTACTATTATTTGCTCCAGACTGATTTAAACCACCAACCACAACTAATTTTTTATTAAAATAATTCATAGTATGGCCATATATTTTATCTGAAGAAATTGTATCCCCAATTCCCCAAATGACACCATCATTACTATGATACAATCTATTCGAATAACCAGAACCAGTCTTTCCTCCTGTTATAACAATCTTTTTGCCATCTATTACAGAAATACCAATATTTCGTCTTGCTGAAAAGATATAATTACTATCAACTTTTTTCCAACTTTTACCATTAAAAGTATTATAAACGTCATTATTGGGAACGCCAGAATCATCAAGCCCTCCAACAACATATAATCTGTTATTATAAACAAATGCCCCGCCATACAATCGTCTTGCAGCCCAAGGAGCATTTGGTTCTTGATGCCAACTAACACCATCTGTTGACCACCAAACTTCATTAAGGCCTCCAGACGCATCTCTGCCACCAAGTACCCAAATTTTGTCATCAAATGACAGGGTAGCACATGCATATCTTTTAGACCACGGAGCATCTTGTAATCGCTTCCAATTTTTCATATCAGAAGTAACGTAAACATCGTTTAGGTAGTCACCAACCCCTTTGTATCCACCCATCAAATAAACTTTATTATTGTTTTCACACAAACCATAAGATAATCGACCATCCATAGCATTACCGCTAGAATCTTTCATAGGGCCATTATTTACCCAATTTTCCCCATCTTGTGTACTGTACATATCATTTAGACAAACTCCGCTTCTTCTGCCCATAGCAACATACAATTTGTTTTGAAAAACAACAGATGACGCATATTCCCTATTACTCACTTGCCCACTTATTTGTTTCCACGACATAATTTTTTCTCCTTATATATATCCACACCTACTCCTTACCAAATAGCATCATACCAGTATTTCCGTCATACAATGCCTTAGTTGATTTCGTTAAATTTTGTATATCAGGTATTCTCTGTATACCCATTGTTTCTAATTCATTAACCCCGTATTGATATCCATTGTATCGTCTTAAACATATTTGCCCGGATTCATAAGTCAAAAGCATTATCGATCCATCACCTACAGGAAAAATACTTCCTCGGTCAAATAATCCTATATCATCGTCAGAAGCATCAATTCCCGTAATCTGCAAAATAGCATCCTTGGTAAATGGATTAACAATAAATTGATATCCGTCAGTAGCCCATCTCCATGTTTTTGTACTTGTCCATATTATAAGTATTCCGGGAAACAACCACATGCCTTGTATGTCATCAACTATCTTTTTTGTGATTTGATATCCTGTGTCGTGAAATCCATGTAGGTATTCCAGTGTATCAGGAATCTGACCGTAATTCAACGAATTGTCTCCCTGACTTGCAACAAAAATTAAGCCGGGAGTTACTTTTCCAAGGTTTCCATTGGGTAGCGGTTGCCAGAATCTTTGTTTTAGTTTTAGTCTTGTTAGTCTGGTTTCGAGAGTTTCGTCTCTAACGCCAGAATTATAATATCGGTAAGACGGGTCCATTGTCATGCCGTGAGTACTTTTTGTGGTACTTGTTTGAACAGTAATTTCGTTTGGCGAAACATATCCTGTTACAATATCAAAAGATTCGTCAGACCATTTAATTGTTTTACCCACATCAGAAGCACTAAAAGTAGAACCGTGTGTTCTTGTAACGGTATATCCGGTTTGCGAAGCCCTAAACACTCTGCCATTACCAATTGCAGTAGCAGCTAACAGAGGTATAACAGGACTAGGGCTTGACAGCGGATCTACAAAAACTATAACGTCATAAGCCAAACCAGTTATTTCATACCTCGAACCGTCATCAGCTTCAAGCGTGCTTCCGATATCAGCCTCTTCAAAAACTCCGCTTTGATTAGCATGAAAAAAATATGAAGGAAATGCCCCACCACTATAATCAAAATACCCATAAAAAGCACCAGAAATTCTGAGATCTTTTTCCCATACCAAATCATTAGGATTATTCAATTTATCTGCTTCATCACCTATTTTATATCTTCCCATTAAATCGCGACTACGATATATTGGGAAATGGGTTAAATGCTGTTGGTATTCTCCTGGAGTATCAGTTATTTCCGGAACATATAAAGGTCCAATAACAACGGTATCTTCTGCGTAAAATGGATCGCCAAGATTGACATCAGCACCCGCAGCGACAGTACCTCTTAAGTGTGTTGCCACATCTGTTGTGTTGGCAGACACCCCAGGAAACATTGCTGTTATAAGATTTTTAGTTTCATAGCTACCTTTTACAGTAGCAGATTTGATAACAAAATGATCAAGATCAAATTCGCAAGTCACTCCAGGGAAAAAATCTCTTAAAGCAGACTGAATTACCGCTGCAACCTCAGTCATATTTGTTACACTGGAAAAATCGACAACAACTTCGTGAAGGCCAAGTTCATTTATATAAATCTTAAATGATCCGTTTTGTGCTAAACCTTGCCATCCTCCCACGTTGTCATACGGAGCAACCAAAGTCGCACAGGTCAATTGTCCATAAACATAGGAATCTGTTGGTCTATATGCTCCGTTTTGATCATGATACGGCCCTACCGGAGTATCTGTGTAAACATCAGCATAATCCTGGTACGTGTCGGCATCCCATTTATTAGACCCCGTTTCCAATTCTATTATTTTTCCATCAGACAGCCTCCCGGAATCAAACTCATTGTCAGCAATAGATAATCTCATAGCCGAATAAACATAATGATAATTGTATTCAGAAGTCTCTGATTTATTCTGATCAAGAATTGTTTTGTCAGGAGTAGGAATATTTATTTTATAAACAATCGGAGCGTCATAACTCAAATCGACTTTAAACATTCCATTCGAATTAAATATCAATCCGGTGTTTTCGTCGAAGTCATCGTAACCACAAACTGAATCACTTAATTCTTCACCAACAGATATAACCGTACACCTGGTGAGTGAAGGAATATTCCATGCAGCGGTATAAACCTGTGTTCCCCACACGAAGATCCATTTAAGTTGTATCTTATGCCACGCACTTAAATTAGTCGCACCGCGCAAATAACATCCTGCGGTAGACGCGCGGTCAGTGGTATTGCTAACCCTTACCGTGTTTCCGGTGAGAACTTCAAGTATTTCATAATGACTATCAGGAGAACCCGGAAATACGAAAAAAGAAGAAACATCAGAATCAACAAAGCTTGCGGCAGATGTTATCACGTTTCCTGTTTTTGTAGCCGTGTAGCCCGTTCTACCATCTATTGGAGGAATAACCACAGAAGTAAAAAGCGTACTACCTTCTCGACCGCATATATGATCAGGATGAACAACAATGTCATATCCGTCTGCAATAGCGTTATCGGGAATCCTTGGAGCACCTTTTATTAACCCTGATTCAAAACTATGGGTATCATAGGGATAAATAGCTTTATCGCTTTTGTTGCTCCCAGGAAGATAGTTCTTTCTGCCCATTTAAAACCCATGATCCTCTGCTTCGTTGTACATACCGTAAGCACCTCTGTTAAAAGCAAGGTGCATTTCTGGAACATATCTTGTGTTTATCACACTTATGGCGTCAAGCCAATTACCGTTTTGAACCGCATCAAGCAACACACAGGTTGCAGGAAACAAATACGCCATGTCATAAGGCGGAGGAACCGTTAACGCGATAGTATCGGAAACTATATCAGTCGGCAATTTATATCCTCGATATCGATAAGTATCTGAAGTTGACCCGGGATCTTCGGTAAAAACAACTTTTGCAACATTGTTTTCATCCGCAGGGAAAGATCGGACAAAAGGAACCCGGTCATAGACAATTCCTGAAATCACTATGTCTTCAGCAGGCATTTTATGAGTACGGTTTCCGTAATCTTGTTGCCAAAGGTTATCAACTAAAGATGTGTTGCTATTGGATTCAACAAGTACGGAATCAATAAAGTTTACCGTAGATGGTAAATTGTACACAAAGGTTCCTGCGACAGTAGTAATTGAAGGCAGTTTTCCCGTTGATTCATCAACAATCATTAACTGTTCACCCTCAACATTACATAGCATCCGTTGTGCTATATTGAGATAGTGACGGATACCTCGTGGTCCGTCACGATTCCAACCCTTATATTCTTTTTCAAGTAAAGACAATAACTCTTCAGTTGTTGACATTTTCTACCTTATGGTTGCACCATACCCGATGGCGTTTTAAGAAATTCACTTTGAAAACCTGGTTCTTTTCCACTTACTACTATATCATCTTTTTTCGATGACACAATAATAGCAGGTTCTCTTTTTGCCGCATTACGCGCCTTGGTTATTTTGGTTTTTTCCGCAGGCGTAAGCCTTGCAAATTCTTCATTACTAATATTTATGTCGGCAACAAAACCTTTGCGAATCGCTCTTTTTTGTTGTCTCTTAAACTCGATCTTCGCACTTTTTTGAGCCTCGGTTTC
>Ga0272441_10016623_pt1 | contig 10151 bp, 10 predicted proteins | sample SSMProp6N_FD_193582 | JGI IMG/M metagenome (GOLD analysis project Ga0272441, IMG submission 193582) | Marine sediment archaeal communities from Little Sippewissett salt marsh, Falmouth, MA, United States - SSM-Prop-6N | ecosystem: Environmental > Aquatic > Marine > Wetlands > Sediment ... | reverse complement strand
AGCCCGGCGCGCCCTGTCGGGAATGCCGATTGCAGCATTCCTTGTTGTGTCCACGTATGAGACGTTCGTGCGCGCAGGCACGGCTTGCCGGCATTCTGCGGCTGCCAGAGGGCCTCTGGCAGCGAATCGCGGGTGCCGCCGCATACGGTATGGGCTTTGCGGCTGATCCTGACGACAGGACCGGACAGCCGGCCGCGGGTGGGCCATCGTGGGGATGGACAGCAGCGGAGGGTGACCGATGGATGCTCAGAAAGACACGTATGTGACGAGAATGGTTGATCCAGTGCGACACGCGCGGAAGATCTTCTTCGGAGCGGCCGTCCTCTCCGCGCTACTCGTGTTCAACGTCGCCGTCGTCGAAGATGCTCCATCCTGGCACGCGGCAGGCGTCCGGCCGTTCATGACGCCGTTGCTCTACTGGTCGCTTGCTGCGGCGGCCTATGCCTTCTACTCGCTCGTACGCACGACCTCCAGGCTGACCAGGACGGTCGAGGACATCATTTCCGTTGACCGCACCAGGGCCCTTAAGCTGCTGGGCGAGTCGAAGTCGTGGGCACGCTGGTGGGCGTCAGACAACCCGATGTGATCGGACCCGCCCTGGGCTACAGCCATACCACCCTCCGGTGTCCTTCGGCAGCGGCCACCTCGTGAGGTTGTCGCCTGCCACTGGCGCTCCTCGCCAGACCCCGTCCGCATCGCGGCCCGACGGACCTCCCTTGCCGACGTTGCAGGGCATCGTTACCTGGGATATAAGACGGGAGTCAGTCTGTACGCGGACTCCAGGCAGCGGAGGTGGGAGATGGACAGGTTCGGAGCGACCGGAGCAGCCCGGCTAGTGTTGGTTTTGCTCGTGCTTGCGGCGGTGTCGGGCGCGGACACGGCTTGGAGCGAGCAGGCGCTCTACACGCGCGACAACCCTCCCCCGACGCCCGGGTTGGAGGAGCTGCAACTTGCGGAAAGCGTGAGTCAGCACGGCATCACCTGGACCTTCGACAGGCCGGCCCGCGTGGGCCGGTTCGTCAACGGTGACTACTACGTGGTCGGCCCCGTGACCGTCGAGATGATCGATCCCAAGCCGCTCTGGGGCGATGAGGTTACGGACCAGATCGACAGAGACAGCGTGCGGGAGAGCGAGTATCCCGGCCGGCAGTGCCGGAACGGTTCGTCCCTGAACCCGGCCGCCACCGGCATCAAGGCCGGCTTCGACAGCCGCATGGCGAGCAGCCGCTACGACCCCGACCGGGTCAGCCATCTGCCCATAGCCATGAAGCCGGGCGACGCCCTGGTCTCCACCATCAGTCGGCCGACGTCCGAGCTCAGACGCTTCTCCGGTCAGCACGTGGACCCGCTCCGCGTCGCGGCCGTGCTCTGCTGCGTGGCGGAGCCGCTTCCCCCGGATGCCTTCCGCCCCAGCTACTGCGACTCGGCGAACAGCAGGATCTACCTGGCCCGCAACCTGCGGCGCGACCTGTTGCTGAACCTGCCCCGCGTGGAAGGGATGCCCGACGGCCTGGAGCGGTGGGTGCGCCAGTTCCAGAAGGTCTGGCTCGACATCGCACAGTGGGGCTTCGCCGCGCCGATCGAGAACCTGCCGCACTACGGGCAGCAGTTCACCGAGCGGACCAGCGAGGCCAGCCTGCTGCTTCTGTCCGACTACACGCCCGAGCAGAAGGAGCCTTTGCTGGTGAACTTCACGCAGGCCGGCATCGACTTCTGGGGACTCGTCCGGGCCGGCCACAGCTGGCCCGCGCACGGCGGGCTCAACAGCGGGCGGAAGTGGCCCATTATCTTCGCCGGGCTGATGCTGTCGGACGAGGCGATGCTCAACATCCGCAAGCGTTACCCCGACGTCCGCTTCCACGAGGACGACCAGACCTCGTTCGGCCCGGTGACTTACAGGGGGAAGACGTTCGAGACCAGTTTCAGCGGCTCGAAGGCCATCTTTATGGGCCACAGTCCGTACCTGATGGACAGCATGAGGAACCACTGGGAGCGGGGCTGGGGGCTCGTCGACGTGTACAGCCCCCTGGAGTGGCCCGTGCCGGGCCGTCTCACGTCGAGCGAAGGCTACCGCCGGGCCAACACCAGCGCTTGCTGGGTGGGGCAGGCCCTGGCCGCGCGTCTCATGCACGCCGAGAAGTACTGGAATCACGACGCGTTCTTCGCCTACGTCGACCGGTGGATGACCGAGGACGACACGCCGATTAGCGTTGCGCTGAAAAAGGCCGGACGGGCCGACTACCTGACTAAGGAATTCGGCGAGTTCGGCCGCCACGGGTTCGTGCACGGCCCGGCCTGGGTGAAGGGCATGTGGCTCAAGTACCGTAACAACATCCCGCCCGCCCCGGACGGCAGCGTCACCCCGCCGGCCGAGGAGACGTGGAGGTAACGCTCCGGTGAAGGCGCACGGCGCGATCGGTGGCCGCAAGTGGGCCGCGCAGTGTAGTCCGTGCGACACCGCCCAGCGACCCAGGTGGCAAGGTCGTCTGAGAAACGGCGCCGACCCTGATAGATGGGGGCGCACTGGCCGTCTTGGGGGGATCTTTTATGGATTGGGACACACTTCCATCCGGCAAGCCGTTCGAGTTCTGGGACGACGCTACCGAGTATCGCCGCACCTATCACGTCGCGTGCGAAGACCCGAATTCCGACGACGCCGGTCCGGGTTCGGCGGACAAGCCATTCCGGACGATCGGAGCTGCAGCCGCGCGGCTGGCGCCGGGGGAGAAAGCCGTCATCCACGGCGGCATCTATCGCGAATGTGTGCGGCCGGCGCGTGGCGGGCGGCGTCCGGATGCCATGATTACATATGAAGCGGCCGAAGGCGAGGACGTCGTCGTCCGCGGATCGCACCTGTGGCGGCCGGAAGCCAGCCCCAGCGAAGGTTACGCCTTCCGCTCTGGGGGCGGGTCGGCAGTCTGGATGGCCGACATACCGGATGTGTTCGAGGACGGCTACAACCCGTTCTGCCTGCGCAACGCGTACCATTATCTGCCGGTGTACGGCGACATGAACGACACCGGCTTCATGAGGCGGGCCCTGCAGCGGCGGGGCGCCGTCTATGTGGACGGGAGGCCTCTGCGTCAGGTCTACCACGCTCGGGAACTCGCGGAATCCGACGGGACGTGGTGGGCTGACGATCCGGGCCTCCGCCTGCACGTCCGGTTGCCGGGCGACGCTGATCCTGTCGACTGTGCGGTCGAGCTCGCCTTCCGCGAGCAGGTCTTCGCGCCTCGTGTGACCGGGTTGGGGTACATTCGCATCAGCGGCATTGCGTTCGAGCATGCAGCCGACGGCCTGCCTGTCCCGCAGCGGGCAGCCGTGAGTACCATGCGCGGTCATCACTGGATCATCGAGGACTGTCGCGTGGAGTGGGCCAACGCCTGCGGCATGGACATCGGCGCCCAGACTTGGGATGCAGCTGTTCCCGAGGTGACCGGCAGGCACATCGTGCGCCGCAACACGATCCGGCACTGCGGAATCTGCGGTCTGGCCGGAGCCAAGGGCGTGCATCACTCTCTGATCGAGGACAACCTCATCGAGCACATCGGCGGCCTGAACATGGAGCGCATGTGGGAATGCGCGGGCATCAAGTTCCACCTTGCCGAGCATTGTCTGATCCGCCGCAACACCTTGCGTCGCCTTCAGCACGCCGGGGGCCTGTGGCTCGATTGCTCCGACGTTGACAATCGCATCACGCAGAACACCTTCGCCGACATTGAGTGCGTTACCGCCGCGCTCTACAGCGAGATGAACTACGACGTGAACCTCGTCGACCACAATACCTTCTGGGACATTCGCAACTCGTTCCCAGACGACGCACGCGCGTCCTCGGCCTACGGCGGCACGGCCGTGCGCGGCGACTGCAACGAGAACCTGGTCGTTGCCCACAACTTCTTCGGCCGTATCGCGAACTATGCAGTCTCATTGAACCTCTTGCAGGCAGCGCGCAAACACGATGGCCGAACCGGTCTGAACCGTGCCAACGCGGTGCTGAACAACGTGTTCTACGCGTGCCCGCACCGGGTGTACCTGGGGCGGCGGGAGGAGAACCGGTGCGAGGGCAACCTGTACGATTCGGCCGACGACGGCTGTTCGTTCGAGATCGCCTTCCCGGAGCCGGGCTGCCTGCAGAACCTCGCCGGCTGGCAGGGCTTCTTCGGCCTGGATGTGCATTCCGTTCACACGGCGGTGCAGGCCAGTTTCGATATCGACACCGGACAACTGCACTGGCAGGCCAAAGGTCCACTGCCGGACTGCCAGCCCGTGGAGGTCGCCGCCGGAGGGGCCGCCGCTGAACGGCCCGGTCCCGACGCTGCCTGACACGGGACCTGGGTAGGACGATCGCCGAGCCGCAGTCCCGTTGCATCGGGGCCCCGAGATCCGGGCGAAGGCGCAACGGTGCGATCAGGGGCGGCATCCCGGACGGGGGCGGCCCGGGCGACTTCCACTTGACAGGGCGACGCAATAGGATATGATACGAGATAGGAAGATTTCCTATTAGGGCTTGGGCAGATGGCCGTAGAAGCTCAGCAAGTGCAGCAACGGATGGACGCCTTCATGCAGATGTGCAGGCGCTCGGGCATCCGCGCCACGCACCAGCGACGGGAGGTCTTCCGCGAGGTAGCGCGCACGGACGAGCACCCGGACGTGGAGACCGTCTACAGGCGCGTGCGGAAGCGCATGCCCACCGTCTCGCTGGACACGGTTTACCGAACGCTCTCGCTGCTGGAGGAGAAGGGGCTCGTGAGTCGAGTGGACTCGCTCTCGGGGCGGGCTCGCTTTGACGCCAATGCCGATTCGCACCATCACTTCATCTGCACGCGGTGCGGGAAGGTGCTCGATTTCGACGGCGAGCAGTTGAACGACTTGCGCCTGCCGGAGGACGTACGCTCCTGGGGGGACGTGCGTTCCGTCCACGTGCAGGTCAGGGGGCTGTGCCGCGATTGCCTGGAGAAGGCGAAGCGGAAGTCGTGAGGGGCCAGCGACGGATTCTCCCTCTTCGGTTCTGGCATCCGATAGTAATGGGTCCTATCTTGGATAGATTCTCAGGGCTCTCTACCGAAGGGGGATGCTCGACGAGAACGAGAATGGGGGCCGGCCGGGTGCCGTGTGTTAGGTTCCGGTCGTTAAGGGGTGGCGCCGTGCGGCGCCGAATGGACTCAGACTAAGGGGGCAGTGAGATGGGACGCGTAGCACGCGAGATGGTCGAGAAGTCAGGCGTTGACCTGGACAAGCTGCTGGACCTTCTGGTCAAGAACGCCGCGGCGGAGCTGACGACCTTCTACTACTACACGATCCTGCGGGCCAACCTGATAGGCCTTAAGGGGGAGGGCGTCAAGGAGATCGCCGAGACCGCGCGCATCGAGGATCGCAACCACTTCGAGGCGCTCGTCCCGCGCATCTACGAACTCGGCGGGAAACTGCCGGACGACATGAGGGAGTTCCACGACTGCTCGGCCTGCCCGCCGGCCAACCTGCCCGAGGATCCCAACGACGTCCAGGGGATACTCAAGGTCCTGGTCGAGGCGGAGCGGTGTGCCGTTCGAGGCTACACCAACATCTGCAACATGACGGCCGGCAAGGACCATCGCACCTACGGTCTGGTCCAGGCCATCCTGAACGAGGAGATCGAGCACGAGTCCTGGTTCAGCGAGTTCCTGGGAGAGGGTCCGTCGGGCCACTTCCTGCGTCGCGGTGAGACTTCGCCCTTCGTCGGACCCTACATGAGGTAAGGCACTGCTGGCGGGTGCAGGATTGCATCGGCGACGGTGCCTGCATGCTGGCCTGCCCGACCAAGGCCATCTCCCTCATGAGCACGCACAATCCGAGTTCGCCGCCCGCAAGCATCTGATGCGGTGCCCGTTCCAGAGCGGGCGGCGTGCCAACGTGGGCACCACAACAGCAAGAGGAGGAGTACGCGATGTGTGAGGAGCAAGCCAAGTTCCCGTTGATCGGCGAGAAGGCTCCGGCGTTTGAGGCGGAGACAACGCAGGGCACAATCCACTTCCCGGACGACTACGAGGGCAAGTGGGTGATCCTGTTCTCGCACCCGGCCGACTTCACGCCGGTCTGCACGACCGAGTTCATGACGTTCGCCAGCATGGAGGAGGAGTTCAAGGCGCTCAACTGCCAGCTGATCGGTCTCTCCATCGACAGCACCTACAGCCATATCGCGTGGCTGCGCACCATCAAGGAGAAGATCGAGTACAAGGGGATGAAGGGCATCGAGGTGGACTTCCCCGTCATCAGCGATCTGAAGATGGAGGTGGCGAAAGCCTACGGCATGGTCCAGCCGGGCGCGAGCGACACGCAGGCCGTGCGCGCCGTTTTCATCATGGACCCCGAAGCGAAGGTGCGGGCCATCCTCTACTACCCGCTCTCCAACGGGCGGAACATGCAGGAGGTCAAACGCCTGCTGATCGCCATGCAGCATTCGGACGAGCATAACATCGCCACCCCGGCCAACTGGCAGATCGGTGACGATGTGATCGTTCCTCCGCCGGGGTCGTGTGGTTCGGCCAAGGAACGCGTTGAGGGTGCAGGGGAGGACTACGAGTGCCTCGACTGGTTCCTCTGCCTCAAGAAGTGTCCGCATGGGCAGAAGTGATTGTGGTGCCCTGAGAAGACGCATGCCCGCTCATTCCGCCGCGCGACGCTTGTAGGGAGTGAGGGGTGTTCTTCAGACAGTCCAAGGTCGATGGTCTGGGCTGCTATTCGTACCTGATCGGTTGTCCGCGCGAGGACACGGTATGTGTCGTCGATCCTGAGCGACACGTCGAGCGCTACCTCGACGCCGCGCAGCGGACCGCCTGAACTCAACAGAAGGAGCAACAGAATGATCGGCGATAAAGTGGCGGAAGCTCTGAACGTGCAGATGAACCGCGAGTTCTTCAACTCCCGGTTGTACCTATCCATGGCGGCTTACTTCGAGTCGCTCAACATGGAGGGCGCGGCGCATTGGATGCAGCTCCAGGCCCAGGAAGAGACAGGCCACGCCATGCGCCTCTACAACCATCTGCGTGAACGCGGCGCTCGAATCCTCGTCTCTGCGATCGAGGCGCCCCCTGCAGAATGGGACGGCCCTCTGGCCGCCTTCGAGGCAGCCTATGAGCATGAGCGCAAGGTGACCAGGGAGTTCGATGAGCACGTGGCTCTCGCACAGGCTGAGAAGGACAACGCGACTCTGAACTTCCTCCAGTGGTTCGTGGACGAGCAGGTGGAGGAGGAAGCGTCGGTGGACGCCGTGATCCAGAAGATGCGGTTGGCCCAGGGCGCCCCCGGTGCTACGTTCATGATCGACCGAATGCTTGCGCAGCGTGGCCAGTCCTGACCGATCTGGTCACGTGGGATGACTGAGGCGATCGTGTGTGCGGTCGAGAGACTGTGAGTAGCGACGAGCAGTGCTCTGGCGGACCGTCGTTGCTGGCGAGGCGGCCGTACATCGGGCGTTTGAGTTAGAGCTTCGCACAAGTCGTGTCCGGCGTTTTGTGTTGCCCGCAGTATGTGGCCAAGTGCGCGGCGAGGTATCGCCGTTCTTTGGCGCCTGCATGGATTGGTGGGCAAGCGAGGGGGAGGGAGGCCTGCGGGCCTCCCTTTTCTCTGCGCCATGCTCGACGCGACCGTGCTGGCCCGTGCCACGCACCGACGCCCGCACGCCACCACCTGTTCAGGGAGGTGTCACCTCGTTGCGGCGCTGCCTTGCCCGTGCGCCGGCATGGGCGCTATTCTCAGGGGGAAACCACGGCCAGATCAGCTGCCAGGCTCCGGTGCCTTCGTCTCTGACTCCTCCTCCCTGATTCTGCGCTGAGTCCGGTTCCACGTCACGATTCCAAGCGGCAGAAAGATCCCGTACGGAATCCAGACAAGGAACCGCCAGGGCGAGGGGAGGAGGAGAAGAAGGGCCAAGAAGATGGCGCCAGCGATCCACACAATAATCGAGGCCTTTATGGTGAACGCTTTCTCGCGCGGTCCGGATGTATTGCGAATGCTGGCGTAGGTGCCAACAAGCCCACCGATGACGCCGATCGCACAGCCGGCAAGACCACCGATCAAACCTGGGTTCATCTGTCGTACCCTTCCGCAGAACGAATGCCTCTTGACCTGCTATGGATTCCACGCAGAGTCTACGGACGGAGGCGCCCCGTTTTCAACCCCTTGCCGGGCTGTGGTACGCTCCCGCAGCCTGTAGCCAGCACAACGTCACCTGTCCGACGGCTGCCAGTTCAGGACGGGCCTGGGGAAGACCTGGAACGGCGGGCTGCCCGGCGGCGCGTTCGGCGACGGGTTGTCGGGCAATACAGCGTCGGTGCGCACGAAGCGCATGCTGGATACTGTGCTGGCCCTCATGCCCTGCCTGAAAGCCCGGGCCTTGACCGTCGCGCTCTCCGCAAGCGTGAACGGGCGCGTGTAGACGGGCGACGACGGGTCGGGCTCCGCTCCGTCGAGCGTGCAACGGATCTCCGCGCCAGGGGTGCGACACGTCAGCGAAACCGTCACCGGTTGGTTGAACACCGCGCCGCGCGGATGGATGTCCGGGCTCCAGACCAGCGAGGGATCGCAGATCGGTGCCGGCCGGGCCACGCCCCGCGTCGGCGTGCCGCCGAAGACGCCGCGCTCGTCGAACGCCACCGGGTCCAGGCATATGTCCCGCGCCCAGCCCTTCTTGGTGTCGACCTTCTGGTGGTAGAGGTGCCAGAGCTGGCCGGTACGGTCGCGCGTCACCGAGCCGTGCCCCGGGCCGTAGATGGTGCCCAGGTCCTGGAACACGGGATTGCCCGGGTACTTGGTGAACGGTCCGATCGGCGTCGGCGCCGTGGCATAGCCCACCGCGTAGTAGACCGACTGCGCGTCGCTGCCCGAGTACAGCAGGTAATAGACGCCGTCCTTCTTGAGCATCCACGGGCCTTCGTTGATGGGGAAGCTGTGCCGCTCCCAGTCGTGCGAGATCTCGAAGCACTTGGTCACCGGCCCGCCCGTCTCGGTGGGGCTCTTCATCGGCACGCAGTACATGGTGAACGACGGCGTGTTGGTGAAGTAGAGGTAGAGGCGCCCGTCGTCGTCGCGAAACGGGTGGGCGTCGATCGCGTTGATCACCAGCAGCCCCAGGTCCCTGAACATGCCGTCCGGCCGGTCGGAGACGGCCACGCCGATCTTGTAGCGCCGGGTGTAGTACATGTAGAAACGGCCGTCCTCCGGATGGCGGTAGACTTCCGGTGCCCAGATGCCCTTGAACTCGTCCGGCAGCACCTGCGGGCCCTTCCGCCAGTGCACCAGGTCCTTGGAAGCGAAGACGTTCAGGCCGCTGTTGGTGGAGTAGAAGTAGTAGGTGTCGTTGAGCAGCAGAACGGCCGGGTCCGCGCCGCCGCGCTGCTTGATGTCCAGGATAGGGTTGCTATACGTGGCCATTCTGGACCCTCCGTAGGCTTCATCAGAAAGGGCGGCAGCCGTCGCCAGTACCGCACAAAGGCAGAGCACGAGCGGCTTCCGTCGCGATCCTCGCGCATGCGTCTTCATCGTGTCTCCGATCCTGACCTCGTCTCACCCACGCCGTCCTGCCCACGCCGCCCTACCTGTGAGGCGCCCGAGCGTCGGCCAGGCCCCATTCTACACCCCCCCAGTCGCCCTGTCACTGCCCCTGGCAACCGGTAGTGACGCCACCGTCGGGTAGCTGCCGCGAGCTCGATAAACAGGTGGATTGACCCCGTGACCCATAGTACAATAGGCGCGGAAAGGCGGTGGTTCTATGGCAGCCCTCGAGGACATACGAAGCCTGCGCGACGAGATCCTGCGCATCGCGGCACGGCACGGGGCCCGGGATGTGCGCATCTTCGGGTCTGTTGCGCGCGGTGGGGCCCAGGATGACAGCGATCTGGACGTGCTCGTGACGTTGGACGATGATCGTTCGCTTCTCGACCACGTTGGGCTCAAACAGGATCTCGAGGACTTGCTGGGCCGGAAGGTGGATGTCGTGACGGAGGGCGCGCTCCACAGGCTCTTGCGCCAGAGCATCCTTGAGGAGGCCGTTGCGCTGTGAAGGACGATAGGGTCTAACTGGCGCACATCGCCGATGCCATCGCCCAGATACTTGCCTACACAGCCGAAGGCCGCGACGCGTTCATGCAGAACCGGATGATCCAGGACGCCGTCAT